>Ga0335070_10001288_pt1 | contig 28900 bp, 26 predicted proteins | sample Lox_Sample_13_FD_206722 | JGI IMG/M metagenome (GOLD analysis project Ga0335070, IMG submission 206722) | Soil microbial communities from Loxahatchee National Wildlife Refuge, Florida, United States - Lox_Sample_1.3 | ecosystem: Environmental > Terrestrial > Soil > Wetlands | place: USA...
GCGAAAGGTCAGTTGATTGTGGTGAAACTGGCGGTGAATCGGATCGTGTGAGAAATAGGTGAGAGTGTCGTGCATCCAACCCATGTCCCACTTCAGGCCGAAACCTAAGCCACCCAGATGCGTCGGGCGTGACACAGCCGGCCACGCCGTGGATTCTTCCGCCACGGTCTGAATGTCGGGATGCTCCTTGTAGGCCTCTGCGTTAAAGCGCCGCAGGAAGTCCACTGCTTCCAGATTCTCGCGCCCCCCGTACTGGTTGGGGATCCAATCACCCGGCTGGCGTGAGTAGTCGAGGTAAAGCATGGAGGCAACAGCATCCACGCGCAGACCGTCAACGTGATACCTGTCCAGCCAGAACATTGCGCTCGAAAGAAGGAAGCTGCGAACCTCATTGCGCCCGTAGTTGAAGATGTGGGTTTTCCAATCTGGATGGAAACCCTTGCGCGAGTCGGCGTGCTCAAATAGATGTGTGCCGTCAAAATACGCCAACCCGTGGCCATCCTCGGGGAAATGGGATGGCACCCAGTCGAGAATTACCCCAATGCCGTGCTGATGCAGGTAGTCCACAAGATACATGAAGTCCTGCGGCGTGCCGTAGCGCGCAGTGGGGGCAAAGTAACCGGTGGTCTGATATCCCCACGAGGCGAAGAATGGATGCTCCATCACCGGGAGAAATTCCACATGGGTGAAATACATCCGCTGAGCGTAGTCCGCCAGCCGGGGCGCCATCTCGCGGTAGGTCAGCGGGCGGTTGTGCTCTTCCGGCACCCGCATCCATGAACCGAGGTGCACCTCGTAAATTGAGATCGGCGCGTGTAGCGAGTTTCTGTGACCCCTATTTTGCATCCACTCCTGGTCCGTCCAGTCGTACGCGAGGTCCCACACGACGGATGCTGTTCGCGGCGGTTTCTCGTGAAGCAATCCAACCGGGTCTGCCTTGTCCGCCCGATGCCCGTGACGATTGGACAGGATGTGGAACTTATAGAGCGCGCCCTTGTTCACGCCGGGGATGAATCCTTCCCAAATGCCCGAGTTTCCGCGAGGCCGCAACTGGTGCACGCCTACCTTCCAGTCATTGAAGTTGCCGATCACCGAGACTTCGCGCGCATTCGGAGCCCACACGCTGAAGCAGGTTCCCGCCTGATCTTCGACCGTCAGAGGATGCGCTCCCATTTTTTCGTAAATGCGGTAGTGGCTGCCTTCGTTGAACAGGTGGAGATCGTCCCCCGTCAATAAGCTCACGTCATAGCGAGTGGAAGCTGCTGTTATCGTTTCTTTCATCGTTTTGTGTCGAAAATCCTGGACCCCGTGTCGGTGTCTTTAAGTGTACCGGATATGCGATGGAGGGCGAGTCCTAGCTCGTCGAGTACTGTTCTACCTTGCCACCGCAGGCACGTCGTTCTTTACGGCCCACACGAGAGCGACCACCCAACCGATCAACGTCCAGCCAAGGAAAAAGTTGAGCAGAACGATGGCGACGGTATCACGTTTGCTGCGCACCAGGGCAATGACGGAGGGCAGGAAATACATTACGAATCCGAAACCGAAAAATGGAAAGAAGAGAGCCAAAGGCATTACGCACCTCCCACTGGCAAATGGTACGAGCAAAGACGCCGGTGGCGCAATGCTGCAACCGCCGTGGAGCCGGTAGCTCCATGCTAGACTGACTACTTTTGACGATGCCTGTGATCCGCGTAGTCGTGTTGTGGCACCAGCATCAGCCTTTTTACAAGGACCTGGTCAGCGGCGAATACCGTCTTCCCTGGGTGCGCTTGCATGCGCTCAAGGACTACTACGGCATGGTCAAGCTGCTGGACGAGTTTCCCAATGTCCATCAGACGTTCAATCTTGTCCCTTCGCTGATCACGCAAATCCAGGACTACGCCGCCGGAACGGCCAACGACCCTTTCCTGCAGGTTGCCGCCAAACCGGCGCGCGATCTCACCCCCGAGGAACGCCGATTTGCTCTGCAATATCTGTTTCAGGCCAATCCGGTAAACATGATCGGGCGATATGCGCGCTACAAGGAACTCTGGGAACGCTTTCGCAGCGCCAGCGATTCTCCCGAGCGCGCCGAGAAGTACTTTCAATCGCAGGATTTCACCGACCTGCAGGTTCTTTCACAGATTGCCTGGTTTGACGAGTTCTTTCTCGATGACCGCGACATTGCTGCGCTGATCAAAAAGGGGCGGGACTATTCGTTAGCTGACCAGAATTTCGTGATTGCCCGCGAGCGTGAGCTGCTTGCCAAAGTTCTTCCGGCGCACGCCGCGGCGGCCAAACGCGGGGGAATTGAAATCTCCACCTCGCCTTTCTACCATCCCATCCTGCCGTTGGTCTGCGACACGAACATGGGCGCGGCATCGACTTCCGGGCTGCCGCTGCCCCAGAACCGGTATCGGCGTCCGGAAGATGCTCGCGAACAAATCCGGCGCGGACTCGATCTTCATCAGCAGGTTTTTAGCGTCCGTCCGCAGGGGGTGTGGCCCTCGGAAGGCAGCGTTTCGGAGGAAGTGCTAGGTATCGCGCAGGAGTTGGGCGTGCAGTGGATGGCTACCGATGAGGGCGTATTGGGCCGAAGTTTGGGCGTGAATTTCGCCCGTGATGGCGGTGGGAAGCTGTCGGCCGACAACGCCGAGAAGCTCTATACGATCCACAAGTTCGATAACGGCCACGCCACGATGCACCTCATCTTCCGCGATCACACCATTTCAGATCTGATCGGGTTTGTGTACTCGGGCATGTCCCCGCAGGACGCCGCCGGCCACCTTCTGCACAATATCAAGCAGGCGGCTCAGCCCATCATCCAACGAGGGCGCGACGCGCTCATCCCCATCATTCTCGACGGCGAGAATGCCTGGGAATATTACCCGCAATCAGGCCGCGAGTTTCTGCGCCGGGTTTACGATGCGCTGCAGCGCGAGCCAGGTCTGGAAGCCGTGACTGTCTCGGAAGCCGTCAAGCGGCACAAACATCCCGCCGTTTTGAAGTCGTTGGTTCCCGGTTCCTGGATCAATGCCAACTTCAACGTGTGGATCGGGGCTCCCGAAGACAATCGTGCCTGGGACTACCTCTACCATGCCCGTACCTTTTTTGAGCAGAAGGCTCCGCAGGCCGATGCAGCCCGCCGCGAGTTGGCTTTTCAGGAGGTGCTGATTGCCGAGGGCAGCGACTGGAATTGGTGGTATGGCCCCGAACACCACTCGGCAAACGACCGTGAGTTCGATGAGCTCTATCGCAAACATCTCTCCAACATCTACCAGGTCCTCGGCTCAGCGCCGCCGGATTATCTGGCTCAGCCCGTCATTGGAGGAGTGGCGCGGCCTTCGTTCATGCCTCAGTCCGCCTACATTCACCCTCGCGTAACCGGGGACACGATCCGCTATTTCGAGTGGATCGGCTCCGCCCTCTATACCGCCGACCGCCGGGCTGGCGCCATGCACGGCAAGAGCTTCCTGCTCGATTCGGTGTATGCAGGAATCGACGCAGCTAACGTTTACGGACGGCTTGATTTCATTGAGAAAGTCCCCGACGCGGACTTCGAACTCGTGGTCAATCTGGAATCCTGGGCTACCGGCGCGCAGCGCCCCCGGAAAGTGCTGCGATTGGGTGTGGAAGTGGCCTTCTCCCGGATCCGGTTTTGGGCACTGACGACGGGTGAGGAAAAGCCGCTGAGTACTTCGGCAGAGACGCAAAGCGACGTAAAAGTGGCGCTGCTGCGCAACTTTCAATTCGGCATTCCGCTTTCCTTGTTGTTGGCTGTGCCAGCCACCTCATCGAAACCGGCAGACAAGGGCACCTCGCTAGCGGCCACGCGGCTTCGGTTGCGCTTCAGCATGTGGGAGAGCGGTCTCCCGGTGGACGCCCTGCCGTTGGAGGGCTGGATCGAATTGCCGCTGCTCAGTGAACCGGAATTGCAGGCGCTAGTCTAATCGCTATTGGCCGCTTGTCTGCTGCGTCATTTCCAGCGGACGGCTCAACTCCATCACCAGTTCTGTGCCGGCGGGCAGAGTCGCGGATCGATGCTTTCCCAGCCAATGTGCGATAGTCACAGTAGCCCCAATCGTCCCGCCGATCAGCGTGCCCTTGCCGCCGCCTATCAGTCCGCCGACCAGCATTCCGCCGCCTGTGCCCATGCCGATCTCGGTCAAGTCTTTGCCGTCATGACCCGAGCCCTTAAACTGGCCTTCGTTGTTGACGTCCGTTCCTCTGCGCTCGTCCGTGTCTACCAGGGCGGCATTCAACATGTAGCGCTCGCCGTTGGGCAGCACGATGGTCTCGGGAAAAATTCCGATCGTCGGTTTACCAGCGATGCGGCGCGGCTCCGAAACCTTGGTCACCCGGCCCTGGACGGTGGCCCCAACCGGGATCACGGTTTTGCCGTTGAGCATGACCGCTTCGGTCACGCGGCCCGAGAAAGCGTCCCCGCTCTTGCTGGAGAAGGTTGAGAGTGTGTTTTCCAGCTTAACTTTCAGCGCCGTACCCGTCGGCAACGACACATTGCTCTGCGCCACGGCAGCGCCCACCAGCAACATCACCACAAGTAATCCCACCAGTTTCTTCATCAAACCTCCTCGCGCGGAACACGACTCGAGACGGGGCACTGTGCTCTGCTCCCGCTGAGCACACAAAAGCTCCACATCCTGAGCCGACTGTAAGGCAGTCCGAAAGCCGGAACAAGAGCGGGAGGAGGATGTGAACCACGAGAGATACGGGGAAATACCGAAATTATGGTCCCTTTAGCAGTAGTCAGTTATCCGCAATTTTCTCCGCGCACTTTGCGAATCCTTTGCGTTCTCTGCGGTAAGTTTTGGATCGCGAAGATCGCAGAGTTCCTTGGCTGTGAGCCCAGGTTTCCCCGGCTGCATGATTTATAATCGAAAGTTTACATTCCCATCGGGAGCGCACTTTATAGAGGGATTCGTTTGCTCGGCGGAGGCTCCTGAGGACATACCGCGAACGAAAGGATGCATTCATGTCTTGTACCTCCATTACAGGTGTGCACGCCCGCGAGGTTTTGGATTCTCGCGGAAACCCAACCGTGGAAGCCGAAGTTACTCTTGCTGGCGGCGCCAAGGGCCGGGCCATCGTTCCCAGCGGCGCTTCCACCGGTGAGCACGAAGCCGTCGAACTGCGCGATGGCGACCTCAACCGCTATGTGGGCAAGGGAGTACTGAAGGCAGTCGCGAACGTCAACGGCGAAATCGCCCGCGCTCTGGCCAACGTTGATGCCGCGGACCAGCGTGCCCTCGACCAGAAAATCATCGACCTAGATGGCACGTCCAACAAGCGCCGCCTGGGCGCGAATGCGCTTCTGGCTGTCTCCATGGCGGCTGCGCGGGCTTCAGCGTCCGCCTTCAGCCGTCCGCTTTATCTTTACCTTGGCGGCGCGGCGGCCAGCACCTTGCCCGTCCCCATGATGAACATCCTGAATGGCGGGGCTCACGCCGACAACAATGTGGATTTCCAAGAGTTCATGGTCATGCCAGTCGGCGCGGCGTCTTTCTCCGAAGCATTGCGCTGGGGCGTCGAGGTCTTCCACACGCTCAAGGGCGTCCTCAAAAGACGGGGCTACAACACCAGTGTAGGCGACGAAGGAGGTTTCGCTCCTTCCTTGAAGTCGAATGTCGAAGCCATCGAAGTAGTACTGGAAGCCATCCAGCAAGCGGGATACAAGCCGGGCGCTCAGATTGCCGTGGCGCTCGACCCAGCAGTTAGCGAGTTCTACCAGGACGGCAAGTACGTCTTCAAGAAGTCAGACAAATCCGTCAAGTCCTCGGAAGAGATGGTTCAGTACTGGGCCAAGTGGGCGAAAGATTATCCCATCGTTTCGCTGGAAGACGGCCTCGCGGAAGACGACTGGAACGGCTGGGCGCTGCTCACCAAGGAACTGGGCGGCAAGATTCAACTTGTAGGCGACGATCTGTTCGTCACCAATGTGAAGCGCCTGCAACAGGGAATCGACAAGAATGTCGCCAACTCGATTCTGGTCAAGGTCAATCAGATCGGAACCGTCAGCGAGACCCTAGACGCCATCGACCTCGCCCGGCGCAATGGCTACACTTCTGTAATTTCGCATCGATCCGGCGAAACCGAAGATACCTTCATCGCTGACCTGGCTGTGGCCACTGGAGCCGGGCAAATCAAAACCGGTTCCGCCAGCCGCACCGACCGTGTTGCCAAATACAACCAGCTGTTGCGCATCGAAGAAGAACTGGGCAGCGCCGCACGCTTTTTGGGGCTCAAGGCGCTGAACTACAACGGAAACTAGCCGACCACGGAGTATTCGCATGAGGAAATTCGCGACAACGGCTGCTTTTGTTCTTCTGGTCGGGCTGCTCGCCAGTCTCGCCCAAACATCCTCCGGGAGCAATTCCGTCACCGTAGCGGCCACACGTGAGGACATTCTGCGTTTATTCGACGTGATGCAACTGCGTCAGCAGATGCGCGAGGTCATGAAGCAGGTGATGGAACAGACCCGGGCGGTGAGCCGCGAGCAGATCAAGAAACGTCAGCCCGATGTGACGGAGGAAGAGCTCGCCAAGATCGACGCCTTGTCCGAGCAAACAATGAAGGACATGCCGGTTGAGGGCATGCTTGAGGATGTGATTCCTGTCTATCAGAAACACCTGAACAAGTCCGATGTCGATGCGATGATTGGTTTCTATTCTTCATCCTCCGGCCAGAAGCTGCTGCGCGAGATGCCGGCCATTACCCGCGAGAGCATGCAGGCAATGTATCCGCGCCTGCAGCAACAGATGCAGAAAGCGATGGATCGCGTCGACCAGATGGTGAAAGAGGAGCAAGGAAAAAGCGCTCCGCCGGCCCAGCAGCCGGAGAAGAAGTAGTTTCCGACGGCGTCCAAGGTTCACGCGGGGCGGTTCATCTGATACCAAGCTGGTTTCTTATACCTGATAGCTGAACGCCAGGAGCTTATAGCGGAATGCGTCCGAAACCACTCGTCCTCATCATTCTTGACGGCTGGGGTTATCGAGCCGAAACCAACGCAAATGCCATCGCTCTCGCTCGCAAGCCAACCTATGACCGCCTGCTGCGGGACTACCCGAACACGTTGATCTACACCAGCGGAAAGTATGTTGGCCTTCCCGACGGCCAGATGGGCAACAGCGAAGTTGGCCATCTCAATATCGGCGCCGGCCGCGTCGTCCACATGGACAGCACGCGTATCGAGCACATGATTCAGAGCGGCGAGTTCTTTTCCAATCCCGCGCTGCTTGGCGCCATGAAGAATGCGCGCGCAGGTGGCCGCCGTTTACACCTTTTCGGACTGGTCTCCGATGGGGGCGTGCATTCCTATCAGGCCCATCTTCATGCGCTGCTGAAAATGGCCAGGCAGAACGGGATAGAACGCGTTTTCGTGCACTGTTTCATGGACGGCCGCGACACGCTTCCCACCGGCGGCGCCGGGTATCTAGAGCAGCTGCAGCAGGCGATGCGCGAATACAATGTTGGCAAAATCGCCACCGTGAACGGCCGTTACTACGCCATGGACCGTGACCGCCGCTGGGAGCGGATCGCGAAGGCGTTCAATGCAATGGTCTACGGGGACGGCGAAGGCGGCAAGTACGTGGACGCTGTCCAGGGCGTGAAGGAGTCCTACAACAAAGGTGTGACCGACGAGTTCGTTGTGCCCTTCGTTTGCGTGGACAATAAGGGAGAACCGCTCGCCACAATCCGCGATGACGATTCCTGCATATGTTTCAATTTTCGCGCCGATCGCGTGCGCCAGATCACCCGCGCTCTCACCCGCAACAGCGGTCTGAACGACAAAGGCGGCAGCGATCTGCCCGGAGCTGAGGATCTCGATAAAACAATTCCGCGAGATCGCGTTCCCAGGAACCTGCACTATGTCTGCATGACGCAGTATGACAAGAATTTCATTCTGCCGATGGTGATTCCGCCCGAGTCCATGGCGAACATTCTGGCCAACGTGATGGCGCAGACCAATCTGCGCAATCTCCGGGTTGCTGAAACCGAGAAATATGCGCATGTGACCTATTTCTTCAACGGAGGAGTGGAGCAGCCTTTCCCCGGCGAAGACCGTGTCCTCATTCCGTCACCGAAAGTTGCGACCTACGACCTCAAACCGGAGATGAGCGCGGCGGGAATCGCCGATGCGGTGGTGAAGGCTACGGAAGACGGAACGTTTGACGTCATGGTCGTGAACTTCGCCAATGCTGACATGGTCGGCCACTCCGGCAAGATCGAGCCCACGGTTAAAGCGGTGGAAACCGTGGATGCCTGCCTCGGCCGCATCGAGCCAGCCGTGCGGGCCAAAGGCGGCGCTTTGGTGATCACCGCTGATCACGGCAACGCTGAGCTGATGATTGACCCGGCGACGGGAGGTCCGCATACGGCTCACACTACAAACCCGGTACCGTTTATCGTGGTTGCGGACAACAGCAAGCAGTTCACGCTCAAGCCTAACGGTTCACTGCGCGACATCTCGCCGACGATACTCGGCATGCTTGGTTTGCCCGAACCGAAAGAGATGACGGGACAGGACCTGCGGGTCTTCCGGTAGCCGGTGCCTGTGTGGGGACAAGCGCCCTCGGCTGTCCGGCTGAGCGATGCATGCTGCGGAGAGCTTCAGTGCTTTCCTAGGAACTTTCCAATTCCCACGCGGACTTGCACCGTGTTAATCCCGGGATTCGGCGAGGCCAGGCCGGCGTTCGAAATATGCATATAACGTGCCTCGACACTCCAGTTGTGTCTTTCTCCCAGTACGTGCATGCCCAGGGCTGCGCCCGACGTGAAGTTCACGTTACTGGTTCCGGGTGGAACGTCTTGGCTGCTGAACAGGGTTCCACCGCTCAGTTCAAAATAAGGTGCGATCCGGCCGCGGGTGGCGAAATTCCATTTGAGATTCAACGGGTCAAGGCCGGCACCATAAGCCGTGTTCGCCCGCTGAAACACCAGAAACAAAGGGACTGCATCGACCGCATACTCGAATCTTCCCTTGAAGAATCCGGGCCCGTGGGGGCGAGTCAGAATCCACCCGTAACGGAGACCTGCATTCCACACGCTGGTATCGGTTGTGCCTCCGGGCACGGACGGTCCGCCGCCCGTCCAAATCTGCACTTCGTGCCCACCATCTTCGGGCTTGGCCTGCGCCTGGGCAAAAGAACATAAGAAAAGTAGAAGCGCTGCAAGAACCGTTTTCATAGATCATTCTCGTTACACAACGAGACGCGCTGCTGCAGAAATAGGCATGATACAGGAAGCAGCATGAACAGCGGGTGATCCGATGCATACAGAAGGCTCGGTTTGGCTAGAGTCCAAGCCCGCCATCCACCGCCAGAATTTGTCCGGTAATGAAATGAGGAGCGGTTGCAAAGAACAGCACCGCTGTGGCGATCTCTTCGCCCGTGCCGTTGCGCCGCATAGGCGTTTGCTTCGCCATGCGCTTCATGAACGAGGCTGCTGCCTTGTCGCCAAGATCGATCATTCCGGGTGCAACGCAATTCACCGCAATTTCGGGAGCTAACGCCTTCGCCATCACTTTCGTCAGCATGTGAACTGCAGCCTTCGACGAACAATAATGGGCATGTTCGGCCCAGGGACGTAGTCCGCCAAGCGAGCCCATATTGATGATCTTGCCTTGCCGTTCGCGAAGATGCTGCAACGCTTCCCGCGCCACAAGAAAAGGTCCCCGTGTATTCGAAGCAAAGATGGCGTCCCATGCGTCGACGGTAAGTTCCTCAAAAATGAGGGTCTCGTAATTCGCTGCGTTGTTCACCAGGATGTCGAGGCCGCCGAGCTCTTTCACCGCTTCTTTGACCGTCGCCCGCACACTCTTCTCGCGCGTCACGTCGCATCGCAGCGCGACTGCCCGCACCCCGAAACTCGCTCCATCGATTACCGTGTGCTGAGCTTCGTTCGCAGAATTGCGGAACGTGATGGCAACGTCAGCTCCAGCCTTGGCCATAGCCAGTGCAATGCAGCGGCCCAGCCGCCTCGCCCCTCCCGTGATCAAAACAGCCTTGCCCGCCAGGGGGCGGTATTCCACTTGCAGTTTTGACATGTGAGGATTGTATCCTGGTCGTGGCGCTCGTCCTGCGGAAGGGGACTACTTCGCGATATGAGGGCCGCCGCCACTGGCGCTGGAGACCTGAAAAAGCAGAGACCTCCGCGCCTGCAATGCAGCCAGGTTCCTCTCGGCTTCAGGGAGCTTTTGGGCCGCGGCCTTCAGATACCACCGCAGGGCTTCGTCGTAGTTCTGAGGAACTCCTTGGCCGAACTGGTAGGCAAGGCCGAGTTCATTTTGCGAGGCAGCCCATCCCTGGTTGGCGGCCTTGCGCAACCAGCGCGCGGCTTCGCCGAAGTCCTGGGGAAGTCCTCGCCCTTCCCGGTAGCGCGAAGCCAGCATCCACTGTGCGTGCGGGTCTCCGCCATGTGCGGCCTGGCGAAGGAATTCCACCGCCATTTTCTCGCCTTGTGATCCCCTCGGGCTTTGCTCGTAAAGCACAGCCAACTCCAGTGCCGCACCGATATGTCCCTGGGCTGCGGCCTTGGAATACCAGCGTATTGCCTGTGCAAGGTCACGCCGGACGCCGCGGCCCTCCTCATAGGAGCTGCCCACATTGTTTTGGGCAACGGGGTTTCCGGTGGACGCCGCTACCAGAAACAACTGGAAGGCGCGATACACATCCTGGGGAACGCCCAGCCCCTCGGCATACATCATCCCAAGATTGACCTGAGCATTCGCGTTGCCATAGCTGGCTGCCTTTTGGTACCAGAACAGGGCTTTGCTGTAGTCACGATCGGCGTCGTTTCCTGAGGCATATGCGAGTCCAAGCCGAAATTGCGCCGAGCTGTCACCCTTCGCCGCTCGTAGCTCGAGCTTTCGTAATTGCTGCTCTCCCTTCGCGTGTTGCGTTTCTGCGAACTTCTGACCGTCCTGCGCGACGACACTAAGAGCCGCAAACAGATACAACGCACCCACTACTCGGACAAACATCTTCAGACCCCTGTTTTACCTGCTTGGTATTGGAATTGAGGATTCGCTGCTTGCGGATGAGAGATGAATTAGCGCGACCATAAATACCGGTTTCTTCAATGTCAAGGGAAGAAACGTGGTTGCACCAATTTCTTTGGTACCGGTGAAAAAGAATTCAACAGCGGACTCCGCTTTCTCTCTCAAACAGCAGAATGCCGAAACAACCAATGACAGGAATATCGTTTTTTGTGGGTTAACTCGGGTGGCGGTTCCACCGAAACGATTTTGTCCTTCCAAGCTGGAAAATCGATTGCTCGAATTGCTAGACTCTCTGCCATGCCCAGCCTCTGCCAGGTCATCGTGTATTCCCGGAAAGGCTGCCACCTTTGCGAAATCGTCAAAGAGACTCTAAGTAAGCTGCATCGCCGCGGGGGCTTCAACTGGAGTGAGGTGGATGTGGACTCCGACGACGAACTCCGGCGCAGGTTCACCGACGAAGTTCCCGTCGTCTTCATCGACGGACGCAAGGCATTCAAGTATCACATGGACGAGCGCGAATTCCTGCGCAAGCTCGCCAGTTAATCCTCGCTTATTTCAAGATGGGCCCGATGGTCCTCAGCGTTTTCGAGGGGACCCAAGTCTTCCTCATGTAAAGCTTGATCAGGTTGGGGATGGATGCCGCGCCAAGCTGGGAATCTGCAATTTTCTTACCTCCGCCTTTGTTCCAGGCTCCTAGCCAGATTGCGCGCAGCGTGCGTACGCCGTCCACCATCACTGCAATCGTGGGATCGCGAAACTCTTGCCATAGGTCCTTGTTATCCAGAAACGCTTCGACGATGCTTTGCGGCTGAATCGTGGCGAAAGTCCTTCGCATTAAGTTCACGGTTGCCACGGCAGCTCCGTGACCATCATTGGGCGGAGCTACCGTGCCGCTGTTCTGGAGTTCGTCGCCCAGACGCTGTAGAAGCTCCACGGAATTCTGCCGTAGCATGGTTTCCTCGTAGGCGGTGTGAACGCCTCTTCCCCGGGCCGGCTGGCCATTGGTTGCGGGAAAACCGTCGTGCAGGAATGAAATGTGCAGCGGCTGGCAGGCGTCTCCCACATAGTGTGCGCAGATGCCCGCTGCGCCCACGTAACGCGTGATGTCCTTGGACGAAACCGCGTCCACCATCTCGTCGAAAAACTGCCAGACCCGGAACGGCAGCAGCCCGCGTCCGCTGTCGTTCACGTCGGTGTAGTACTTCAGCCAGAAATCAACATTCACATTGTCCGGATCCTTGCAAAGATCCAGTAGAGTCTTATCGCCGTTTTCGGGGTCGGGTTGATCCATATCAGCGAAATGATTCGGTTTGTCCGCACTTCCGCGGATCATTTTCCCGTGCGCCCACAACCGGTCAGGAACATCCGCCAGCGGGACAAAGCCTCCTGGGCCCTTCTCGTTGATCTTGGTTCTCGAACTGATGGAGGAAAGCGGATACGAAACCATGGTTTGATTCGCCTTCATCAGAGTGCCGAGATTCCCCGAGATTTTGTCGCACGCAAAGAAGCCGATCGTGTAATGACCCACAGGTCCCCAATATTCGGGGTTGGAATTCCAATCCCGCAGTAGCGTAACGCCGAGTTCACGGCATACATTGCTCAGCGAAGTCGCCAGAGCGAAACGTCCGGTCCGTTTGCAGCGGCCATCGTCTACCCAGGTGTGGCCTCCCCATTCCATGGCAAATGGTCGCAGTCCTTTAAGCCGGGTTTTCTTCCCCTGCTCTCTTTCCCACTCTTCCCAGAGCCACAGGGTCCCCGAATCGCCATGCAGGGTGCCGGGTTGTTTCGGGGAACGCGGACGAATCAGGAAGTCGGTTACATAATCGGTTCCACCCGCCGTCGAATAACGATAGAACAGCGCCGCAATTTTGCCCTGCAATTCTCCCGACGCTGCTCCGAACGCTCTTACGTCCTCGTCAATCAGGTCGAGTGTGAGGCTGTCGGTGGTGAGGTCGAGCCATTCTCCGAGCGGTCCCATCCCGGTCACTTGTGTGGTCCAGTCGGCAATGTCATCGATACGGATTAGCCCTGCGTCCAGATGCAACTGCACGTTTTCTCCGGCCCAGCCCTTGTAGACGTCCATGAACGGCTGCGTGGACAACTGCTTCTTGTCCGAAACGCCGATGCGCGTGCGTTTTCCGCTGAACAGGGTGTACATCTTGCGTCCAGCATTGCCGGTGACGTGCCGATTCGTGAGTGCATACGTCAGATCACCGTCTGTCACCAGGCAGCCGATCGATCCCAAGTGCTCCCTTCCCTGCACGTCGGCAAACGTGAGGTAGCCTCCTCCCAGAAAGCTGTTGGCGAATGAGAGGTGATAGTCCGGAACCGAGGGAACCTCTTCTTCCTCCACCAGAACTGTGCAGGTGGGCACAACGCGGCCATCGGGAAGAAACAGTGCCCGAGGTACCATCTGGTCCGGTTGCTGCCCAAACGCTGCCCGATGCTCCCAGCTATTGAGGAACACGATGATGCACGGCCACGACCACTCCTTGACCACCGAATTGAACAGAGTGCGCGGCGTAGTTGGTTTGGGCTTTTTAGATTCCGTGTTTGGCGGATGGGAACTGTACCAGTCATCTTCGTGAATCAGATAGCGTCCTACTGCGGTTCCCACCACGTTGCTCAAATGCGAAAGGTGAACGTGGTAGTGGTCGCGGGCGTCCAACAGATCCTTCAACGTGAGCAGCAAGTAATTGCGTTGCGGAGGAAATTGTTTGAGCATACGGATCCTTTCCGTGAACGGGCTGAACACAACTTTCTCTCACCTTGGGGGGAAGAGACGGGAGGGGAACCTGGAGACAGAGACAAAGGAAAAATACGCGAACTTGCAGCTCTGCGCAATCCCTGTTGGATTTGTTCTGATTTCGGAATGGTCGGGTTTTCGCCTCCTCTTCCGCTAAAATGACCACCGATGTTGCGAACCCAGTTTTACGCCGACCCCAGCGGCCGGTTCGTTCATGACCTGATCCTCGAAAGCTGCCACCGCTTCGCGCAGGAGACCGCCCTTGTGGATTCCTCCTGCAACCGGCGCATTTCTTACGCCGAGTACGGAGAAATGGTGGAGTCTCTCGCTCGCGGATTCGTTTCCTCTGGTCTGAACCCGGGAGAGGTGATCGCCATCTTTCTGCCGAACTCATGGGAATTCTGCGCTGCCTACCATGCCGCCACCCTGGCTGGTGGGATCCCCACCCTTCTGAATCCAACCTACCGGGAACGCGAGGTTCGCTATCAATTGGAGAATTCGGGCGCCACGCTTTTGGTCAGTGACGGCCCCAACCTCGAGGGAATTGAGCTACGCGGTCTTCCCAACCTCCGCCGTGTGTACGCCACTCGTCAGTTAGCCTCGGGCGCTGAGCCGTTCGCCGCCCTGCTGCGAAGAGGTTCCGTGAAACTAACCGCTCCAGCCTCTCCGGCCAACGAAACTCTCGCCGCCCTTCCGTTTTCCAGCGGTACGACGGGACTGCCCAAGGGCGTGATGCTCTCGCACTCCAATCTTGTCTCGAACGTTTTCCAGCTCATCGGCCCGCGCGCTTCCGCCTTCAACCCCGACGACGTGATGTTGTGTTTCCTGCCGCTGTATCACATTTACGGACTCAACGTCGTCCTCAATCCTTCGCTGATTCTCGGGGCCACCCTCGTGCTCGTGCCCCGATTCCAGGTGCCGGAATTGCTAAAGCTGCTCACTGCTGAAGGTGTAACCACGATGCCCACAGTGCCTCCCGCCCTCAACGCCTTGTGTCTGGCCGCGGAGGCTGGGCAGTTCCCCAAAAACCACTCTTTGCACTGGGTAAAGTCCGGCGCAGCGCCGTTGGCCCCTGAGCTGGCGCGCCGATTCACCGCGCTCACAGGAGTTTTAGTCTGCCAGGGTTACGGCATGACCGAAGCTTCGCCGGTGACGCACCTGGGGTTTCTCGAGCCCGAACTCTACAATCCCGGGTCGATCGGCCAGCCGCTGGTTCAAACCGAGTGCCACGTGCTTGACGAAACGGGAAGGGAGACTTCTTGCGGGCAGCCCGGGGAACTTGTTATGCGCGGGCCGCAATTCATGGTCGGTTACTGGCAAGACTCGCGAGCGACCGCCGCCGTCTTCCGCGACGGATGGTATTGGTCCGGCGATGTGGTTTCGCGTGACGCAAACGATTTCTATTTCGTCCTCGACCGCCGGAAAGAAATGATCAAATACAAGGGCTTTCCGGTGGCTCCGGCCGAGGTGGAAGGTGTGCTTTTGGAACATCCCGCGGTCAAGGATTGTGGTGTTGTGGGGCGGCCCGATGCCGCGGCTGGCGAAATTCCCGTGGCCTTTGTCGTGCTTCGCGATGAGTTTATTCCCGGGGCAAAAATGGAAGATGAACTCTGCGGGTTTGTGGCGGATCGCATTACTCACTACAAACAGCCGCGCCAGGTTTGCTTTGTCGACGCCGTTCCCAAGACCGCTTCTGGAAAAATCTTACGCCGGGAACTAAGAAAAGTTCTTGGGCACCAGGTATCTCGCAAGTAACTTCTTGCAGCTTTGATCCATCGCCCATTCCCGGGTGTCTCGACGAGAGAAATGCGCTGGTCGATCTTTGCGTTCGCTAACCAGGTCAATTCGAGTTAACATCCTTCGTCAAGAGGGCTGCTGGTGCAGCTGCTGGGCAGCGCTGTTCTTTGAATTGCGAATCGTTGCCCAGCCCCCTACAGTTCAAAGAGACAAAGGATGGGCAGGTCAATTATTTGGATTACGGAGCCCAGCTTTCGAGGTTGGGCCTGCTCGGAGTGCGAGTGGCACGAGCCCGTCCCTACTTTGCTGGCAAGTGCCGAAGCCAAGAGTGCCTATGACCGGCTGGCTCAGGGGAAATTTCGCCAGCATGACTGCGCCAACTTCCTGTCGCGTTTGAAGCTGGCAAGACCAGAGAGCTTCACGGACCGGATTCGAAAACTCGTGGTCCAGGGTTTCAAGCCCAAAGATGCGGTCGAGATCTTCCTGCAGGAAGTGATGCTGGAGCATCGCGACCAGCCGAAGGTGCTGGAGCAGGCGCGCTCCGATGCAGAGGATTTTCTGCGCCGGGTCCGCGAAGGCCTGATTTGAATTCCTATTCGACGTAGACTGCAGGGTTTGTCACTGCCATCCGACGCACGTCCTCGCCCGAGAAACCTCCATCCAGAAGCTTCTGAGCGAACATGGCAAAGCCTTCAGCGACCGGGGGATTGATCGGCTGTCCCAGGTCCGTGGAAAGCAGACAGCGAGCAGGGCCGACTTTGCGGATGCTCTCGAACACCACATCCCAGAACGCCTTTCCCGTATGCATGGTGGTGAAGCAGTGTTCGATCAAGGCTCCCATCTCTGCCAGTTCAAGCTGCTCTTCCGGCGAGAGATTCTGCGAAGGAAACTCGGCGTGCGTGATCAGGATCTTTCTGGCTTTCATTTCTCTGGCGGCTTTCACCAGCGGAAAGATCTCGGCTCGGCCGAGGTGGCCGGTGGCCAGGATCATGTCGTGTTTGGCAATCAGCTCCAAACAGGTGCGCGTGGTTAGCGAAATCCTGCCTTCTGCGTCCAGAACGGTTATACGCGGAGGTGCAATTCCCATGGCGGCCAACTCCCGCTGAATCTCAGCCCAGAACGGCAGCTTCTTGTGGCCAACGCCGGGCAGCCCTGCGGTTTCATTTTCCGCATCCACGGTAGGCATCCAGACGATCTTGCATCCGGACCTCCCTGCGATTTCTACGGCCACCGGATTTAATCCACCTACGGCATGATTCAACGTGATTGCCCCAAACGCAGCAATACCAGGCACGGCCTTGGACACGACCTTCGCCCGCTCGGCTGTGGGAATGTAGTGCGACTTCAATACGAAGCCGCGCAATCGATGGGCGAGGAATTCCTTGGCCAGATCGATGTCATCGATGCGCCGTCCGATTACATCGGGAGCAACGTGCACCTGCAGGTCGTAAGCGCCTTGGATCGCCTCCCAGGCGCGATCGGTTAGGGTGAACTTTTCCATGGGGTTCCCGGGAAATGTCTGTAGAGCATATTACCGCGGCCGACCTGCGGGAAAATCGGATTTGCTCACAGGACGCTGGAAGACTTTCGGATCGTCAATTGCCCGCGCCTTTACCAGTCGCGGTTTCCTTGGCAGCTGGACCCGATTCGCTGGCCCCGGCTGGCTCATCAAGAACGGCGCGGACCTTCTCCAACAGGCTCTGCTTGGTGAACGGCTTTTGCAGCAGAACTGCGCCGGGTTCGAGGGCTCCGTGATGGACAATGATGTCATCGGTGTATCCGGAGACATAGAGCACCCGCATTTCGGGTCGCAACGGAATTAGTTTCTCGGCGAGAACCCGGCCACTCATTCCAGGCATGATCACGTCGCTCAGCAGCGCGTGGATGGTACCGGTGTGGCGAGCTGCAACTTCCAGGGCTTCGGTGCCGTTTCTCGCTTCGAGCACCGTGTAGCCGGCTCCTTCCAGAATGGTTCCCGCCAGTTCGCGAAGCGAATCGGAATCTTCCACCACCAGCAGGGTTTCGTTCCCGTGCACGGCATGAGCTACGCGAGGGGCGGCTACGGCTGGTGCGGCAGCAGACTCCGCCCGGGGCAGATGAATCTTGAACGTGGCCCCATGCCCCGGCTCGCTGTATACCCAGATGTAACCTTCGCTTTGCTTGACCACGCCGTAGACAGTCGCGAGTCCTAACCCGGTTCCTCGGCCCATTTCCTTGGTGGTGAAAAATGGTTCAAAGATATGCGCCTGGGTCTCCGAATCCATGCCAATGCCGGTATCCGATACCGTCAGCACCACGTAGCGCCCGGGCTTGGACGGCGGATGCTGCCGGGCATAGGCTTCATCCAGGTCAACATTGGTTGTTTCGATGGTCAGCCGCCCGCCTTGTGGCATGGCATCGCGCGCATTGACTGCCAGATTGAGGATAACCTGTTCAATTTGACCTTGATCGACTCTCACCTGTTCCAGGGCTGAGTCCAGTTTGGTTACGATCTCGATGTCCTCACCCAGCAGGCGGCGCAGCATTTTTTCGGTCTCAGAGACCACTGTATTGAGGTTCAGAACCCTCGGTTCCAGAACCTGCTGCCGGCTGAAGGCCAGGAGTTGGCGGGTGAGGGAGGCAGCGCCACGCGCGGCCTTCTTGATCCCTTCCGCACTTTTTCGCAGGGCTTCCTGCCGAGCCAGAGCCTCTTCAAGGATTTCGCTGTATCCCAGGATGACGCTGAGCAGATTGTTGAAGTCGTGGGCTACCCCTCCGGCGAGCCTGCCGACTGCTTCCATTTTCTGAGCTTGGCGCAGCTGCTGCTCCAGTAGCTTTTCTTCAGAGACGTCGCGGTAGATCCCGTATGAACCCTTGACCTCTCCATCGATCACGAGGGGCACGCCATAGATTTCAACGTCCACCAGCTTGCCGTCCTTGCGAGCCCGGCGTGTTAGTGCGTGCAGCACTCTTCCGTGCAAGTGCTGCTCTCCGAAATGACGGGCTTCGCTCGGCTGTGTGCGTGGCACGATCAAGTCATTCAGCGGATGGCCCACAACCTCGTTCCGGTCATATTGGAAGAGGTTGGCAAATGCAGGATTGCACATCTGCACCACTTCATTCGAATCGAGCACGACGGTAGCCAGCGGATTGTTTTCGATCAGAGCATTTAAGTATGCCGTGCGCGATTCCAGGATCTTTTCCGCCTGCCGCCGCTCAGTAATATCTAAGAAGCTGACGACATACCCGGTTAGTTCTCCATTACTGCGAACCGGATAGCTCCAGTATTCGGCAGGAAACGAGGTGCCGTCCTTGCGCCAGAAAACCTCGTCGCTGGCATGGGCCCCCTGACCTTGGCGGAAGGCCTGGTAAATGCGGGACTCCCGTACCGGTAGACGTGTCCCGTCCGGCCGGCTGTGGTGACACACGTTGTGCATGTCCTGGCCGAGCAAATCCGTCACTCGGCTAAAGCCCAGCATGTTGAGGCAAGCGCGGTTACAGAATGTGCAAATTCCTCGCAGATCGACGCCAAAAATCCCTTCCGCCGTCGAGTCCAGCAGCAACCGGATTTGCTCTTCGCTTTCCGACAGGGCTGCGGCAGCTCGCCTGCCCTCGGTGACATCAGTGGCCAGTACCAGCCTTGCTTTTCGGCCCTCCCATTCGATGTCACGGACGGTAATGTCAGCATGAACCAGGGACGCGTCTTTCCGTTTGTGCCGCCAGATGCCAACCTTCTCCAGCCCCTCAGTCCGTCGGGAGACACTTACCAGCAGAGCGGGTAAGTCCTCTGGTAGATGGATGTCGCGCAGCGTGAGCCTCAGGAACTCGTCGCGCGAGTAACCGTATTGCGCAACCGCGGCCTCGTTGACAGCCAGCACTGCCAAGGTGGCCGTCTCGTAAACGAACATAGGTTGCGGATTCTTCTCGAAGAGAAGTTGATACATCTGAACTGCACTCCGCGGGCTCTGGTTGCGGTCCGAGCCCGTATTGGTCACCAGGGCTTTAGTTTCAGGCTAATCCCGCTGAGAAGCTGTGTCGAAGGTACGGAAGTAATCTTAGGGGCCGGATACGTGCAGTTGGAGTATCTGACAGTTCTGGATACCGTGATCCCTCTACGGACCTCTGTATCCTCAGTGGTTGGTAGATGGCTCAATCACCACTTAGAAAAGTGTACTGAGCTTCCGTCAAGGGCACGACGCTGAGCCGCCCTTGCCGCACCAGCGGAGAATCGGCGAAGAGCTTGTTGGCTTTGATCTCTGCCAGCGATACAGGCTTTTTCACCGCACCACCGGCTTTGATCTTCACTTGAGGATTCTTGGGATCAGAGGTATCCACCGAAACCACGGTCGCCGTACCCACGGCGCTCTTCTGGTCTCCGGTTTCGTAGATCACCAATCGCTCGCCTGACTTCATACCGCGCAGATGCTTGAGCGCAACCGGATTCGACACCCCGTCCCAAGTGGTGCTCTTATCCCGTAGCAGGTCGGCGAAGGAATATTCGGAGGGTTCCGTCTTGAGCAAGTAGTCCATCGAGGCTCACTTCTGGTTGGGATCTTTCGCTGGCGGCGGCTCCTGCGGCTTGCTGTCGTCCTTCTTCTCGTTCGGATGCTCTTCGTAGATGGAGTATTGCCTCTGTGGCCGCTTCAGCCGCACCGTGACCTCCATCGTGGGACGGTCCACGTTGATGTCGCCTCCGTAGGTCTGGAAACCCGGCGCCAGCACCTGAATTCGAAGCTTCCCATAGGGCACGCCATCGTAGCTGCTCTTGCCTTCGGAATCCGTCTTGAGTTCCAGGCCTCCCCGTTCCTGCTTGCCGTCCTTGCGCACGGGATGCATGACTACAGCGGCATTGCGTACCGGCTTGCCGTTGTCATCCTTCAGGACCAAGAATTGGACAGAAGCCAGCTCCTCTTGAGCCACACCTAGCCCTAAGGAGAGGAATAAAGCCACAGCTGGCACAAATATTCGCATCAGCCTCACGCTCTTCATGGCAACGCCTTGATTTTAAGCATATGCACGCTCTGCGGCAACAACTCGCGCTAGCCAGGCTTAGCGCGCTGGCGAAAATACACCAAGCATACGTAAGTCTATATTTTACAATGCAGTACAGTCAAAAAAGATGCCGCTCCCTTGACAACCCCCCGCACCGCCTCCTACAATTAGCACTCGCTAGAGATGAGTGCTAATCATGTTCTACGATCCAAAAACCTTCTGCACGTAAACCAAATTTCAACTTATCCAGGAAAGGAGTCTGCAAGTATGGCTACGAAGTTTACCCCGCTGCATGACCGCATTCTGGTGCGTCGGGTGGAGGAAGCCGAGACCACCCGCGGCGGAATCATCATCCCCGACAGCGCCAAGGACAAGCCTCAGGAAGGCGAAGTCATCTCCGTTGGCAAAGGCAAGATCAACGAAGAAGGCAAGATTCGCCCCCTGGACGTGAAAGAGGGCGACCGCATCCTGTTCGGTAAGTATTCCGGCACCGAGATCAAGCTGGATGGCGAAGACTACGTCATCATGCGCGAAGAAGAGGTTCTGGGAGTGATCACCGGCTCGACCAAGAAGGAACTGGCCGGATCGCGCAAATAAGGAAGCTCGTCTCGCGTTCTGTTGCAATCGCGTACCGCGATTGCGCGCGGTGACGAGCCCAGATCCTTCGGCGACCAACAGCGCGTCGCCTCAGGATGACAAGTTCCAGATTTCAGATTTCATGAGGAGATAACGAATTATGGCAAAGCAGATCGTTCACGGAGAAGAGTCGCGGCAGGCGATACTCCGCGGCGTCAACCTTCTGGCCGACGCCGTGAAGGTGACTCTCGGCCCCAAGGGCCGCAACGTCGTCATTGAAAAGAAGTTCGGTTCGCCGACCATCACCAAGGACGGCGTGACCGTAGCCAAGGAAATCGAGCTGAAAGACGCTCTGGAGAACATGGGCGCTCAGATGGTGCGGGAAGTGGCTTCCAAGACTTCCGACGTCGCTGGCGACGGCACCACCACCGCCACTGTTCTGGCGCAGGCCATCTATCGCGAAGGCGTGAAGACCGTTGCGGCGGGAGCCAATCCCATGGCCCTGAAGCGCGGCATCGAGAAGGCCGTCAACGTGGTTTGCGGGCAGGTCGATCCCAAGACCGGCGAGCGCGGCAAGGGCGAACTGGACAAGCTCTCCAAGCCCGTTTCCGGCGAGATGATCGCCCAGGTCGGCACCATTTCGGCCAACAACGACGAGACCATCGGCCGCATCATTGCCGAAGCCATGAAGAAAGTCGGCAAGGACGGCGTCATCACGGTGGAAGAGTCGAAGACGCTGGAAACCCAGCTGGACGTGGTCGAAGGCATGCAGTTTGATCGCGGCTATCTCTCCCCTTATTTCGTCACCGATCCCGAGCGCATGGAAGCGGTGCTCGAGAATGCCTACATCCTGATCCACGAAAAGAAAATCAGCTCGATGAAGGACCTGCTCCCGCTGTTGGAGCAGATCGCCAAGGGCGGCAAGCCGCTTCTGATCATCGCTGAGGACGTCGAGGGCGAAGCGCTCGCGACTCTGGTGGTCAACAAGCTGCGTGGCACGCTGCAAGTCGCGGCCGTGAAGGCTCCGGGCTTCGGCGACCGCCGCAAAGCCATGCTGCAGGACATCGCGATTCTCACCGGTGGCAAAGCCATCACCGAAGATCTCGGCATCAAGCTGGAGAATGTGCAGGTCAGCGATCTTGGCCAGGCTAAGAAGATCACCGTGGATAAGGACAACACCACAGTGGTCGAAGGCAAGGGCAAGCACGCCGAGATCGAGGGCCGGGTGAAGGAGATCCGCGGCCAGATCGAAAAGACCACCAGCGACTACGACCGCGAGAAGCTGCAGGAGCGGTTGGCGAAGCTGGTCGGCGGCGTGGCTGTGATCAAAGTCGGGGCTGCGACCGAGACCGAAATGAAGGAAAAGAAAGCCCGCGTGGAAGACGCGATGCACGCGACCCGCGCCGCAGTCGAGGAAGGCATTGTCCCCGGCGGCGGAGTAGCGTTGACGCGCTGCGTAGCCGCGCTGGACAAGCTGAAGGCCGAAGGCGACGAGCAGATCGGCTTGAACATCACCAAGCGCGCTCTACAGGAGCCGCTGCGCCAGATCGCCGAAAACTCCGGCGAAGAAGGCGCAATCGTGCTGGGCAAGGTCGACGAGGCGAAAGACCCGAACTACGGATTCAACGCCCAAACCGGCGAGTACGAGGACCTGGTAAAGGCTGGCGTGCTCGATCCAACCAAGGTCGTACGCACCGCTCTGACCAATGCCGGTTCCATCGCGGCCCTGATGCTGACCACCGAAGCTCTCGTTTCCGAGATTCCGGAAGAGAAGAAGGGCGCTCCGATGCCCGGCGGACACGGTGGGGGCATGGGAGATATGTACTAAGAAGCTGTCAGCTATCAGTCGTCAGCTTTCAGCCAGGATCATGTGGGTCGGACACTCTTGTCCGACCAAGCCCCGTCGCAAGGCGGGGCTTTTATTTGCGGTGGCATGTCTGTGTGGGACAGCCGCGCCCTACCCGGTTAAACATCGCTCACCCAGGTTGGCTCGCAGAGTGCGCTCGCGGAACCTGGGACACCCGCGGCAGTTGCCCCGCATGGGCGCGTTCCCCGATCTTCGTGCTCTATTGGCACGGCTGAAGCCATGCCCTACCGGTCACATCCCCACTCAAGCCAAAAGCGGGCTTGAGTGGGCCACCGGCCGAGGGGCACCCGGCTAGCAGTCGTCAGCCTTCAGCCAGGACCATGTGGGTCGGACACTCTTGTCCGACGAAGCCCCCCGCCGCAAGGGCGGAGGTGTAAGTACGCGCGGACAGGAGTGTCCGCGCCACACGGGCAGGTTAGCTGTTGATCATCTCCCAGATTCTTGCCAGGTGATGATCGTCGTGCTCGGCGACAAAGTACAGATGGTCCACCAGCCGCATGGGCTGCTTCAGCCGCGGATGCAGCATGGAGCGGGCAAAGGACTTAGGCTGAAATTTCTCGACGCGCTCCACCAAGTGGAGTCGCGCTCGGCGGAAGTCAGCCAGAATCTCCATCAACTGACGTGCATTGTGGTTGGCTTCGTGAGTCTTGCGGTTGCTAAGGTCCGCGACGGTCAACGTCTCTCCGCCTTTCAGAAAGTCGTCCACGCGAGTCATCCACAGGGACTCCAGATCGAGCAGATGTCCGGCGTGCTCCTGGGCTGACCACTTGTCTCCCGGCTTGCGAACCAGCACGTCGCGCGAGACGCCACGCAGCATCTCCTCAAGCCGCGCCGGAGTGCCCCGCAGCCGGACGCAAAGATTGGGATACTGCTCGACCGGAAAAGTGAACTCGAATTTCCGCTCAAACCAGACTGGGACTTGGCTCATGCGAGTTTAGATTTTAATTGCTTCGAGACTGCGTCATTTTCTGCTCCCACCCGTTCGCAAACAGCGCGAAAAGGGTGGGGCACCCAGTGAACAGCAGTGTCCGCGCGGAGCAGGGAAGATTTTCCTCACTGTTCGTCCAGATTTTGGACAAGACGGATTGAGTGATACGGCTTTTGTAAGATTGGTGATCTGTGTCACTGATTCGCAAGGCGGCGACATGTGAAAGTGGCGGCGCACTAAAAAGAACAGAGGCCCTGCGCGAAAGATATGGGAGGCACAGGGCCTCTAGTTTTTTGACCAGCTGATTCTCTTAGTGCGCCCGCGGCAAACCTCACTGCACTCGCAGAACCAATTGCGTCCAGTTGTCCAGGTGCACATTGCTGGTAGCGGAGTTGATAGTGCTCGTCTCCGCCGACACACTCAACGACAATTCCTTGATGCCAATCACTCCCTTGCTAGAGGGACCGAGCGGTGCCACGGTGGAGCTAGAAGGAGGGTTCACATCCGGACGCGATCCTGAACGGTCACTGGGCGGGAAGGTGGAAGGCATTGAACCTGCCGAGCCGGTCCGGATCGGTCCTCCCATGCCTTCTTGCTCCACCGAACCCGAGACGCCGGATGTGGCGTCTGGGAATGGGCGGTTTTCCGCAAAGGCAGCAGCAGTTTGCAAGGGACGTCCGATTGCCTGAATCGTAGCCTGCAACGGCTCGGCGGGCGCGCCTTTCTTCAGGATGTGATCAAACACGATTGCCAGCATCGAATTCGGAGACTCTTTCGTGTGGGTTTTGACTGCGGTTACGTGGCCGGTGATTTTCGTGTCCCTGGGTACCACGATCTGGCCATGGAAAAGCAGATCGACAGTAGTCTTGGCCTCGACCGGGTCTCCTACCTTGGCCTTCTTGGCATCGATGGACTTTGACAAATCGGCATAGATGATCGTGCCCCCCGGAATCTGACTTGGGAGCTTGGTCTGCGTCGTCGGAGCCGGGGACGTGGTTCCCTGAGGCGTTGCTGCGGGGACTTGCTGCGGAGCGCCTTGCGCCCAGGCGATGGCGGCGAGAACAGCAGAGACCAGCAGCGAGAGAGCGATTCTTTTCATTTCCTCCACCTCCGTATGCTCACTCGTTAAGATGCCTCTGCGAGTGGCCGCGCTGGCCGCCGGGCCTGCCAAAGCGATCAGTCTCCATCCATCTGCTTCGATAAATAGGTGTCGATCCCCACTTCTTCGATGGCGTGGAGCTGCGCTTCCAGGTAGTCGACGTGTCTCTCTTCATCCTGGATCATCTTCTCGAAGAGCTCGCGGCTGCCGTTGTCGCTCTCGCGCTCGCAGATGGCCGCGGAGGCGTTGTACTGTTTCCGCGCGTCGATCTCGTCCGCCAAGTCCGCTTCCAGGTGGGTTTTCACGGTCTTGCCAATCTTCGGAGTCAGGCCGACCTCGACCTCCGGAGTAGCGTCAAGAAACAGAAGGCGCTCGATCAGGCCTTCGGCGTGGTGCATTTCTTCAATCGCGCGTTTCTTGGTGACAGCGCCAAGTTTGCCGTAGCCCCAGTTGCTCTGCATCTCAGATTGCACCATGTACTGCACGATCGCAGTCAGTTCCGAACTCAGGGCTGCGTTGAGTTCCTTGATGACTTTGGCGTTTCCTTTCATGCTGGTCCTCTTTCTGAAGAAAATTGCCGGTCCTCAGGCTACTGAAAGCAGCGCAGCAGACGCAAGGGCATCAGTCACTCGGACGGAGGGCCGAGCAAGGATGGCAACAGCGGGCGCGACGATCCGGCTAACGGTTCAGATTGGTGTGGCTGGCTACGCACTGCCAGTTACCGTCCTGCAGGACCCAGGTATCGGTGAACCGGCCCACATGGTCGAAAGGCTTTCCCTGCGCTGTACCCTTGGCGTGGTAAGTTCCGATGACGACGGCCGTTTTGTCGTAGAAGTATACCCGCATGTTCTCATTGGTCATGAGTGTGGGATAGTAAGACGGGTCTTTTATATCGGCCAGGAACTGGCCCCGATTCATGACCGTGCCGTCGTAGTCGGTGTAGACAAACTTCTCTCCCACCAGCCGCTCGAGTGCCTTGCCGTCATGCCGTAACTGCGCCTGGTTCCAGGCGTTCTCCAGAGCGATAAGCTTGCTGTCTTCGGCCTCGGATCGCTCCTGCGCGCTGGCGAACGAAACCATAAGAAACAGAGCGAGAAATAAGATCAGAACTTTCACGGCACCCCTCCGAGAGATCGGATCAAAATGACGGCAGTGTTGATCAAAGTCTAGAAGCTCCGGTTTTGGTGCGACAAATAACCTTCGTCACAACCTCAGTGACCCAGGGCCAGTGGAAACGCATGAAGTGGGGACGGGTCGTTGTCCCATGCCGGCCGAACAGTGCCCCGGCCGGCAGTCGTGTAAACCAACGCCAGGACTTGACGAGCCGGGGTATACTCTTGCGCTGAATCTGGGGCCAGCCTGCAAAGGACCAGATGGGCGAAAGCGAGGAACGGCCATGAACTGGAAAGGCAAGTTGATCCTCGGGATCCTCACGGCGGTAGCGATGTTCTTGCTCACTTTTGCGCTTCCCAGGGGAGGAGCACTGCGCGACTCAGCGTTAGTGCAGTTTCCCGTCACCGTGGGCGTGTGGGCGATCTTTGTCTTGCTGTTCGTGAAACTGAAATAACGGCTTGCCCCACTCTTCATTACTCCTTGCGAGGAGTGGGACCTGAACCAGCCTCGATCCGAACCCTTCCTGGTGTTCTCGCTGGGAGGGAACACGTTCGTACCTTGGTAACTTGCCGCTTTCCCCATAACCCTCCAACATTTCTCAATTCGCCTGAGGATGGCGATTCGGACCCTCGAGCCCCTCATCGAGTGTCGCGTGTTGTTCCCTTCGCATATAGGAGAAGACATGAAGAACATGATTCTGGTTGTTGGGTTTGCCTGTCTGTCAGCCGTGGCAGTAGCGCAGTCCAATACGGGCCAGGAGCAGCCGTCGAAGGCCCCCCAGGCAAATCAGCGAGACGCCGCCTCCGGACAAGCCAGCGGGAAGAGCACAGACAAAGCCGCGGACAAAAACATCATTCACCGCGACGTGGCGGCTCGCGAAGCTGCCTCTGGGAAAGCTACTGGCAAGGTTGCCACCGGAGATGTGGATGGCGACGGTGCGGCCGACGTATCTGCGGGTGGAAACGCTGGGATGTCCGCTGGACAGGACGCAACCCAATCCAACATCAAGGCGCGCGAGACTGGTTCAGGGATGGCGACTGGCCGCGAAGCAGGATCAGGCATGGCGACTGGCAAACGGCAGGCCGTGGTGAAAGAAACCAGCGCTCCGGACAAGACGATCAAGAAGTAATACTTCGTTGTTGGTCTCTGAAGTCGAAATCAAGCAACCCTGCTCCCAAGAGCAGGGTTTGCTTTTGCGGCCTATCCGGCGGAAACTGGTTTTCCTTTGACCTGTCTATTACTGTAGGGTTGAGAGTGAGGTCAGTTCGATGCTGAGCGTATCGCAAATCGCCAGACAGTGCGGGCTGAGCCGGACCGCGATTCTCTACTACGAATCATGCGGGCTGTTGAAGCCGGCCCTGCGCAGCGCGGCCGATTACCGGTTCTACGGGCAAAAGGAAGTCCAGAGGCTGGAACAGATTCGGTTGTATCGTTCCGTCGGCCTGAGCATCCGGGATATCCGGATGGTGCTTTCTGCCCCGGAGACGAATGCTGCCTCCGTGCTGAAACGGCGGCTGCGCGAGGTGGATGAGGAAATCGCCGAACTCCGCCAGCATCAGCAGGCGATTCTGCGTTTACTGAAAAGCAAAAAAATCCTGAAAGGGACCAAGGACATGACCAAAGAGAAGTGGGTTTCCATCATGAAAGCGGCCGGATTCAACGAAGCCGATATGAAGCGCTGGCACCGCGAATTTGAGCGTTCGGCGCCGCAGGATCACCAGGAATTCCTCCAGTACTTGCACATCCCGGAAGCTGAGATCAATTCCATTCGTGAGTGGAGCCGAAAGCCGGAGTGAGCTTGGGGCTTTCCTCCTCGGTGAACTACGCCAGCAGAAGGCAACCCCTAAGACGTCTGTGTTTTCTGTGGTGGCTGGTTTCTGTCAACCACAGAAGCCATAGGCGGCACAGAGAAAACCCAGGAGCAGCACCTCTAATAGCCCTTTTGCTTGTCGACCACGGCTAACAACGGCTCGTGAGCCAGGTAACGGCGCAGGTTCTCAGAGATGAGCGCGTAATGGCGCTCCCACAGTTTTTCTGTGATGCCCGCGGTATGGGGCGTGATCAGCAGATTCTCCAGATCCCACAACGGAGATTCCGGAGGAAGCGGCTCTTTGTCGAAAACGTCGAGGGCCGCTCCTCCGATTCTCTTTTCGCGCAAGGCCGAGACCAGAGCCGGTTCGTCGATGAGAGGCCCGCGGCCGACGTTGATCAGACAGGCGTCTTTCTTCATCGCGGCCAAGCGCGCGGCGTTCATCAGTCCGCGAGTAGCGGCGGTTAGTGGAGGTGCCAACACCACGTAGTCGGATTGCGCGAGCAAGCGATCGAGTTGAGAAACCGGGAGAACCTCTGCGACGCCTTCCGGCTTGGGTTTCTCCGGATGCTCACGGGTCGCGATCACGCGCATGCCCAGCGCGCTGGCGTGGCGGGCCACATGCCGCCCGATGCTGCCCAGCCCCACCAGGCCGAGGGTTGCGCCTGCGATTTCTCTCGGGCGAGGCTGGCTGTGCCACATGGGTTCCTGCCCCCAAACGTGCTCCTGCTGGAAGCGTGCGGCTTCGTGGAGCTTCTTGGCTAGCGCGAAGACAAGGGCGATCACATGCTCGGCCACCACCGGCCCGTGAACCTCACTTGCGTTGGTAACGGTGACGTCGCTCGCCACCAGCTCCGGAAACATCAATTGATGCACGGCGGCCGCAGGCGAGTGGATCCACCGCAGCTTGCGGGCGAGCTGAAACTGCTCGAGACGGAGAGAGAATGCGACCAACACCTCCGCATCGACGATCTCCTTTTCTATCCCTTCGTAAGAGGTCAGGTGAGCAATCTCAATCTGCGGGAAAGCGGCGCGCAACCGCTCCACAAACCAG
>Ga0335070_10001290_pt1 | contig 28893 bp, 25 predicted proteins | sample Lox_Sample_13_FD_206722 | JGI IMG/M metagenome (GOLD analysis project Ga0335070, IMG submission 206722) | Soil microbial communities from Loxahatchee National Wildlife Refuge, Florida, United States - Lox_Sample_1.3 | ecosystem: Environmental > Terrestrial > Soil > Wetlands | place: USA...
ATCTTCATTTTGTGGCGCTGGAAAGATACGGATCGCGGCGGGGATCAACTGGACCGGATGATTTTGAGCCTGCCGCTGTTGGGTGAGATACGTCTGAAGCACCAGGTGGCGAGTTTTTCACGGATGCTGTCGACGCTGCTGCAAGGCGGACTGCCTCTGGTGCCGGCGATGGAAACCGCAGGTTCCTCGATGACCAGCCGGCGCATCTTAAAAGGTGTCTCGCGGGCCGGAATTCGGGTGCGCGAAGGCCAAGGACTGGCCGGCAGCCTGGAAGAGCAGAAGATTTTTCCGGAGTTGGCCGTCGAGATGATTGAAGTTGGCGAGTCGACGGGCGCGCTTCCGGCCATGCTCAACTCGGTCGCTGAATTTTACGAAGAAGATGTGCAAACGGCTTTGGGGGCGGCCATGGCGCTGATCGAGCCTCTGATTCTGATCGTCATGGCAATTTTTGTAGGCGGAGTGCTGATCTCGTTGTATTTACCGATTTTCACTCTGGGAGTGCACTGAAGGACAGGTCTTAGGTCTTGGGTGTTAGGTATTCGGCAATCGATTTGCGCTTGGGATTTCCGAAGACCCAAGAGCTAAGACCCAAGACCTGATTTGAGGTTCGAATGGCAACGGCGGACAAAAAATCAATTTTCGTCGGCGGCGGAAACGGCGCGCCGATCAGCCCGACAGGGAATCCGGTCACGGATCTGGAGCGCGCGCAGGACGTGGCGCGGCGCTATCGCTGCGAGTTTGTCGACCTGACCGGATTCAACCTGCATCACGACCTGTTCAAGAAGATTCCCGTCGAGCTGATGTTCCGCTACAACTTTGTGCCGCTCGAAGAGACCGGCGACGGACGCCTGGCCATCGCCATCGCCGACCCCAGCCAGCTGATGATGATCGACGAGATCAGCCTGCTGCTGAAACAGCGCATCGTCACCAAGGTTTCGACCCTAAAGCAGATTTCCGACATCCTGAAGAAGACCGAGCAGTCGCAGCGCGTGCTCGAAGAAGCCAGCGAAGGCTTTCAGATTATTCGGGAAGACGAGAACACGGGCGCTGAAGAGACGCTGACGATCGACAAGCTGACGGCGACGGGCGATACCAGCCCGATCATTCGCCTGGTTGACACTACGATTTTCACCGCGCTGCAGCGGCGCGCGTCCGACATTCACATTGAAACGCGCGACGATTCCGTTGTCATCAAGTTCCGTATTGACGGTGTGCTGACACAGGCCATGCCACCCATTGGCAAAGAGCATCATTCGACCGTGATCTCGCGTATCAAGGTCATGAGCGAGCTCGACATTTCCGAGCGCCGCGTGCCGCAGGACGGGCGCTTCCGCGTGAAGTACAACGGGCGCGCTATCGATTTCCGCGTGTCGATCATGCCGTCGATTCATGGCGAAGATGCTGTGCTCCGCGTGCTCGATAAAGAGTCGATGAGCGAGAAGTTCAAGAGTCTGACTCTGGACGTGGTCGGCTTTGACGAAGAAGATCTCAAGCGTTTCCGCCGCTACATCAAAGAGCCGTACGGAATGGTGCTGGTGACGGGGCCTACGGGTTCCGGTAAGACGACGACGCTCTACGCCGCGGTAAATGAAATCAAGACCGACGAAGACAAGATCATCACCATTGAAGACCCGGTCGAATACCAGCTGCGCGGCATTACGCAGATTCCGGTCAATGAAAAGAAAGGCCTGACGTTTGCCCGTGGGTTGCGCTCGATTCTGCGTCACGACCCGGACAAGATCATGGTGGGCGAAATTCGAGACGCGGAGACGGCACAGATCGCCATTCAGTCCGCTCTGACTGGCCACCTTGTGTTCACCACGGTGCACGCGAATAACGTCGTCGATGTCATCGGGCGCTTCCTGAACATGGGCGTCGAGCCTTACAACTTCGTGTCGGCGTTGAACTGCATCCTGGCGCAGCGGTTGGTGCGTTTGATTTGCGATTCGTGCCGGACCGAAGTTCACTATTCTCCCGATGTGCTGGAAGCCAGCGGGCTCGATCCGCAGCAGTGGGGCAAAGTTCCACTCTATGAAGGGCCGGGCTGTATCGAGTGCGCCGGCACCGGATTCCGCGGCCGTACGGCGATTCACGAGTTGCTTGATTTGAGCGACCGCATTCGCGAAATGATTCTGGCCAAGAAGCCGACGTCGGAGATTCGGCGCGCCGCACGGGAAGAAGGCATGCGCTTCCTGCGCGAGTCCGCACTGGATAAAGTGCGGCTCGGGATGACCACGCTGAAGGAAATCAACAAGGTGACGTTCATTGAAGCGATGCGGTAGGAGCAGGTTTCAAAGTGGCAAGGTGGCAAAGTTTCAAGGTTGGCAGTGCGGGGTGGGAAGCCGGATTGTGGTTTGTAGCCATGACCAGCTTCATCCTCGCTGCAATGGCTTCTGCCAGAGTGCTTCTATCGCTCTTCGGAATCTTGGGCATCGGGGCGTTGTTTGTGGTCGGGCCGTTTCATTTTTTCGGCCTCTGGCGTCGGTTTCATTCCGTCGAGAACAAGAGCGAATATGCAGTTTGGGCCAGTGTTGAAACGTTGTTTGCAGTCGCATCGGTATCGGGTTGTGTGTACATGGTTTCTGCAAGCTAGCCGCAGCGGAAAATCCAGCCACATCCAAAATTTGGAGATACGAAGGATCAGGGTCTGACTTTGCCACCTTGCCACTTTGAGACCTGACACTTCCCAGCTATTGCAATTCTTAGAGATACGGTTTTTGATAAATATCAGGGAAAGCTTTCTTTACAGGGGCGTTCTTCCAAAAGTGAGTTCGAATTCAAATATCGCCAAGCCCAGGCTGGCCTGTGAGATCGCAGCCGACCGTGTGCTCGCCGGGCGCCTGGCCGATGGCGGCGCAGGGCTGGAAGCTTGTGCGGCGCGCGAGTTGGCGCCGGGCAGCGTGGTGCCGGACCTGGTGGAGAACAACCTGCGGCAACGCGACGCAGTCCGTGCCGGAATCGAAGCGGCTCTGGGCAGCGTTGCCGGCCGCTCGAAAGACGTCATTGCAGTGGTGCCCGACGCGGCAGTACGCGTCATGCTGGTGGAATTCGACACGTTGCCTTCGGACCATGAGGAGGCCCTCGGCGTGGTCCGTTTCCGCATGAAAAAGTCGTTGCCCTTCGATGTGGACAAGGCAAAAGTTTCTTATCACGCGCAGAAGACGCCCGATGGCGTGAAGGTTGTGGCCGCCGTGGCGCTGGCCAATGTGGTGGAGGATTACGAAGCCGCGTTTCGCGACGCGGGATTTATTCCCGGAGTCGTGTTGCCGTCGATGCTGGCCGCTTTAGGCAGCGCCGATGCGAAGAAGCCGACTATGGTGGTGAAAGTCGACGCACACACCACCAGCATTGCGATTCTGAACGACGATCAGTTACAGCTTTTCCGTACACTGGAAAACTCGCGAGGCGTGACAATTTCCGGCGAACAACTGGCAGAAGAGGTTTATCCGTCGGTGGTCTTTTTCCAGGATACCTACCATCTAAATCTGGAAAAGATTTATGTAGCCGGACTGCCTGAATCGGGTGGCGCGGCGCCGGCGCTCGCGGCGCAAACCGGCGCGGAAGTGCAGGAACTAGTTTCATCCTCACAACTCGGCGCGAGTGCGGGAGGTTCGGTCCCGCGCTGGAGAATGGCAGGAGTGTTAGGAGCGTTGGTTTCGTAGAAGCAGTACTCGGTACCCGGTACTCAGTAACTGGGTACGGGGTACTGACAACTGGGTTTTCATGCGCTTAGATATCAATCTCGCGAGTCAGCCGTACGAGGATGCGCGGCAGTTTTGGGCGCGCTGGGGCGCCGGTGTGGGTGCAGTCGCCGTGCTCACGCTGATTTTGCTCACGCTGACCATCACCGGCTGGTTCAATGCACGCCGCGATCATGCTGCGATCTCGCAGACTAAGGCGCTCATTGCCGAGCGCGACGAGCGCCGGGCGGAAGCCGAAACCTTCTTGAATCAACCGCAGAACCGCAGCACACGGGACGAGTCGCAGTTTTTGAACGAGATGATCGAGCGTAAATCATTCTCGTGGACGCGCGTGCTGGAGAGCCTGGAAAAAGTGATGCCACCGCGGGTACACCTGGTCAACATCAGCCCGGGACTGGACGAGGACAATCAGCTCTCCTTGAAGATGTCGGTGGCAGGGGAATCGCGCGATCGTGCGCTGGAGTTGATGCGGCGGATGGAGGAGTCGAAGCGGTTCTCGCAGACGGTGTTCCTGTCAGAAACGTACGGCCAGTCGGCTACGGGCGATAACGAACGGGTCGACTTTACGGCTTTGTATGTTCCGGAGCCGCCGATTCAACAGGAAACGAAGTCAGCGACCGACGCGAAGAACGCGAGCGGGAAGACCTCCAGCAAATCGAAGACGGACACGGCCAAGCCAAGTGCTAAACCCGCTAATCCAATGACCGGCGTGTCGAGGCCGCCGGCGCCTGCCAAAGGAGGCCAGCGCTAATGCCTGACCTTCGGCAAACTCGCAGAAAATTGAAAATTGCGCTGGCGATCATGGGCGGTATCGATCTGCTGGCAGCGGTGATTTATGTGTCGCCGCTGGTCGGATCGGCGGAATCGCGGCGCATGGAACTGCTGCAATTGCAGACGGAACTGAATACGAAGACGCGGGAGGTGGCGCCCCTGCAAAATTTGCCGCAAAAGGTAGTGCTGGCCAGCCATCAGATTTCGGATTTTTATGCCAAGCGTTTCCCGGCGCGGCAATCGGAAATCCTTACCGAACTCGGCAAGCTGAAAGACGCCAATGGCGTGACCATTGAGCAAGCCAAGTACAAAGAGGAAGACGAAGGTCCTGGGCATCTGCGGCCGGTCGAAATCGAGATGGCGTTGTCAGGGAACTACACTTCGCTGGCAAAATTTATCAATGCGGTGGAACGGGACCAGATGTTTTTCATCATTAACAGCGTCACGCTGGGCGGGGAAGCGCAAGGTCCGGTGAAATTGGAAGTAAAATTAGAAGCGTACTTAAAGGCGGGATCGTAGTGCAGCTGGGACTGGAAAACAAGAAGAAGATGATCTGGCTGGCCGTGTTGGGCCCGCTGGCGATCCTGGTGTTCGCCTACGAGGTCCTTCCCATGTTTATGGGATCGTCGGAGTCGTCTTCAAACGCGCAGGCGGCAGCGCCTGTCGTGTCTCCAACGCGCGCGACGTCCCGGCCTGTTGGCAAAGGGAAGAAGCAGCATGTAGAGAGCCTCGATCCGACGCTGCGCATGGATTTGCTGGCTCAGAGTGAGCAGACGATTTACGAGGGCAGCGGAAGAAATATCTTTATTTCGGCGCCCGATACTGTGGAGATTCCGTCCCCCAAAGGAACTGGAGTTACAGACAATAAGCCGCCGGCTTATGTCACACCGACGATACAGCAGGCTCCGCCGATCCCGCTGAAGTTTTTCGGTTTCGCCAGCAAGCCGGGAGAAGCCAAGAAGATTTTCCTGCAGCAGGACGACAACATCTTTGTGGCGGGCGAGGGCGAAATCGTGAACCGCCGTTACAAGGTGGTCAAGATCCTACCCAACTCGGTAGAGATGCAGGACGTGGTGAATAGCGGGCCGACGCAGACGATTCCGCTGACGCAGGGGTAAGGAAATTGAGTAATTTTGTAATCGGGTAATTGTGTAATTGAAGATCTCGCATGGGGCCCGGTGTTCAATTACACAATTTCCCAATTACCCGATTACTCAATTCTTTGAGATGGCTTCCCGCAGCAAAGGTCGGCGTAAGGCTCGCTCCCGAGCGGAACAAGGGTATGCCCTGCTCAGCCTTCTTCTGATCATTGCTCTGATGATCATTGCCACCGGCATCATCCTGCCGACGATTACCTTCCAGATCAAGTACGACCGCGAAGAAGAGATGATTCACCGCGGTACGCAATACTCGCGCGCAATTCGCCTCTATTTCAAGAAATTCGGGCGCTATCCCGCGAAGATCGAAGACCTCGAAAGCTCCAACAATCTGCGTTTCCTGCGCAAACGCTACAAAGATCCGCTGAATTGCAAGCCGAAATGTGCGGACTTCAAGTTGCTGCACTACGGCGACGTGCAGATGGCGGGAAGCATGGGATTGGGCGGCGGCATGATTCCCGGCGCGAACCCGGTTGGGGGCAACGGCGGACTGAACGGTTCCGGACTCACCAGTGGCGGCCTGAACGGCAGCAGCGCCTTCGGACAGAATTCGTCGTTCGGGGGCAACAACAGTTTTGGCAACAATAATTCGTTCGGCTCGAATTCGAATCAGCAAGCTGGCCAGAACCAACAGGGGAACGATGGGCAAACCGCGATCCCCGATTCCTCCCAACCGCAGCAGGGCGAGCAAACGAACCTGAACGGACAATCCAACGGCGACAAGCTTTCGAACACGCAATTTGGCGGCGGACCGATTATCGGCGTGGCCAGCGCCACCAAGATCAGCGATCCGACCTATCGCGAGTTCAACCACAAAAAGAAATATAAAGACTGGCTCTTCGTATACGATCCCGCACTCGATCGGGGGCAGTTGATAACCACGCCGTATCAGCCGCAGCAGGCGATGTTTGGGCAGGGCGGAACTCCGGCAAATCTGAATAATCAGATCAACGGTATACAAAACAACAACGGATTCGGCTCGGGACTTCCACCTTCGGGGATGCAGAACAATCCCAATCTTCCGGCGAGTGGCGGGTTCGGCGGGGCTGCGCCGACGAGCAATCCGCCTCAGCAGCAGTAGAACGCATCTATTCGAGTTTTCAACCACCGGAAATACAAACGGCCTCATCTTTCGACGAGGCCGTCAAATTTTCTGCCGCGCTTTGCGCGGTCGGCAGACGAGACGTCCGCCGTTCCATAAATCTCTTACACGCTGAAAGAACTACCGCAGCCGCAGGTGCTCTTCACGTTCGGATTCTCGAACTTGAAGCCTGCGCCTTCCAGCGTCTCGACATAATCGACGATGCAGCCATTGAGATACATCACAGACGTTGCATCGACGTATACCTTCAGGCCATCCATTTCGAAGGTCTTGTCCATCATGCCGGCGCCGTTCTCAAACTGCATCGAGTAGGAGAAGCCGGAGCATCCGCCACCCACCACTCCGATGCGTAATCCGGCGGGAACGGGATTCTGCTGCGCCATGATTTCCTTCACCTTGGCTACCGCGTTGGTGGTCAGGCTGACGGGCGCTTTCTTGGTTACTTCCGGGACAGTTGTGGTGGCCATTCGTATCTCCTTGGCTTTAAAGCTAGTTGATTATAGCAAATGTTGCTTTCCACGCCAGAAGTTGTTCGTCCAAGAGGCGTGGAGAAGTCGTCACGTATTGGATGCGGCTTAGGCTACACAAGACGCATTCGTCCGGCTTTTGTAACGGATTCCAAGGGACGCCATTAATCACAGCCTGGGGCTTGCCAAGGGGCTTATAATCTTTGGCGTTAGGGCCTCCCCCGAGACTGGGTGCGGGTTCTGGGTGCATGCTCAGACCGAGGGAAGGTGGTGCTGGGTTGGAATCTGCCGAGGTGGCATATGACCATGATTGAAGTAATCGGGGGCCTGTTTGGTCTCTTCGCGATTGGTCTCATCGTGTTGCTGATCTATAAGAGCACGCTCACGATGCATGAAGACGACCAACTTTTCCTGGACGACGCGAACTCGCACATGCAGGAGGAGCAAACGGAGCTGTTGACGAAAGTCAATCGGCTGACCATTCCAGTGCGGGTGTTCACGGTGGGCTCAGGCGTGTTTCTTCTCGCCTTTTTGGCGATGCTGATCTACCAGAAGCTGAACGAAGTTCAGTAATCAGCATCGGGTCCTTTAATGTTTGCGATGCGGCCTTGAGCTCGTCTGCAATCCTGATTTCTTGCGCGCAGGGTGCGGGTTAACGGTGGGCAGCTTTCGGCCGTTTTGCTGGTGGAATCGTTGCTCCCGCGATTTTATCTCGCGTAACGCTGCCACGCATGACGCGGGTTCGTTTAGTGCGTTCGGACACAGAAAGTCTGGGACGACTTGCAAGGGTCGAAGCCGCCCGCGATCTAATAACGGTCAAAGTTTGATTTCCGGCAGCGGGCAACTTTTTCGGGCATATCCAGGTTCCTACAGCGGGAGCGCTCCCAGCAATGCACTCAGTCCCTGCGACAATCAGTCCCGAAACTGAAGTTCCCGCCGACGTGCAGGGATCGGTTTCCGGTCCGCCTCAACCTGAAAGACCTCCGACAAAAAAGCGCTTTTGGATATTGATCGGCGCGGCCGCGGGCATTGTGCTGGCCGTCGTTTTGTTTTTAGCGCTTCGCGGGGAAGGGCCTGGGACGGCTCACACCGGTCGCTCACTCGCAGTTGCTCCCGAACAGGTTTTGCGGCTGAAGGGTACAACCGAAGCCGTGCAGGCGCGCGCCATCCTCGCACCCATGCTTGCGGGACAGTCGGTGGGTACGCTGACGATCGTCCACCTTGCTCCCTCCGGCAGCCACGTGAAGAAGGGCGATTTGCTGGTGGAGTTTGACCGGCAGGCGCAGATGCGCGACTTCGTTGACAAGCAGGCGGATTACGCGAAGCTGGTCGACCAGGTGGCCGAAGAGCACGCTAAAGAAAATGCGGCCAAGGCAAAGGATGAAACGGAACTGAAAGCCGCCGAAGACGACTTCCGCAAAGCCGAACTGGAAATTGGGAAAGCCGAAATCGTTTCCAAGATCGATGCCGAGAAAAATCAGGAAGCGTTGGAAGCAGCCAAGGCGACTTACGAGCAACTGCAGGAGACATTCGACTTGAAACGCAAGGCGGCGCAGGCGGCGATTCGCATCCTCGAAATTCAGCGCGATCGCACGCAGCAGACCATGGTGCACGCCCAATCCAACGCCGACCTGATGCAGATCCGCTCTCCGCTGGACGGCGTCGTGGTGCTCAACACGATCTGGAAGCAAGGCACCATGGGCGAAGTGCAGGAAGGCGATCAAGTGCGCCCTGGCGTGCCTTTCATGCAAGTGGTGAATCCCGCGACCATGCAAGTGCGAGTGCTCGCCAATCAGGAGGATTTCCCGAGCCTGCGTGTTGGACAGACGGCGAAGGTACGGCTCGATGCGTATCCGGAGATGGTGTTCTCGGCGAAGTTGGAGCAGGTGGCACCGATTGGGGAAGGCGGAGATTTTTCCAGTCATCTCAAGAATTTCATGGTGCTGGTCTCGATCGAGGGAAATGATCCGAAGCTGATGCCGGACCTTTCCGCCGCGGTGGATGTGGATCTCTCCACACAAAACGCAAACTCGGGCGTCGAACCCACTGGAAAAGGCGGTAATTAGATGATCCGGCGCTTTCGCCAGCTTTCAAAAAAACAGCAAGCGGTCGCGGTCGCGATCGTGGTGCTTGCCGGATGCGGCGTGCTCTGGGGGGCTTCGCTGCTGGGACGGCGTGCGCCGAAGGTGCCTACGATCGAGGTGAAGCGGGGAGAGTTTCAAGACTCGCTGCAATTCCGCGGCGAGGTGAAGGCGCTGAAGTCGGTCACGATTAGTGCGCCAGCGGATGCTGGCGAGTTGCAGATCGTCAAGATCCTGCCGGAGAGCTCTGCAGTGAAGCCCGGCGATATCGTCGTTGAGTTCGACAAAACGAAAACCGAACAAGAACTTGCGCAATACAAGTCAACCCTGAAGTCGGCGGAGGCCGAGATCGGACAGGCACGGGCCCAGGCGCACCTCAGTGAAGAAGAGGATAAGACGGCAGTGCTGAAAGCGGGATACGACGTCGAATCCGCGAGGCTGGAAGCGAGCAAACAAGAGATCGTTTCAAAAATCGAGGGCGAAGAAGCAAAGCTGAAACTAGCCGATGCGGAACAGAAACTGCGCGAGGCGCAGACGAAGCAGAAGTCCGATGAAACGCTGAACAAGGCGACCATCGAAAGCAAAGTGCAAGGCAGCGCGAAGGCGAAGTTCGACGTGGAGCGGGCTGAGCGCGCGCTCGCCCGAATGAGCGTGACGGCGCCGTCGGCGGGCACGATCAGCATCCTGCAACACTGGGGCCCGTCCGGACCTGCGCCGTATCGCACCGGCGACCGTGCCTGGCCGGGAGCCGCAATTGCCGAACTTCCCGATGTTTCAACCCTGCGCGTGATCGCCCGTGTGGATGAGACGGAGCGCGGGCGCCTGGCAGCGAAGCAACCTGTGACCGTCCAGTTGAATTCCATTCCCGACCGTGAATTCACCGGTCGTATTGACCAGATCGGAGCGATCGCCAGCGCGGATTTTACCGGCGGTTGGCCGTTCACGCGGAATTTCGTTCTGGAGATTCCGCTGGACCAGACGGACGCGCGCTTCAAGCCGGGGATTACAGGAGAAGTCACGGTGGTGGTGGACCGCGTGGCCAACGCCCTGACGATTCCGGCGCAGGCTTTGTTTCAGCGTTCGGGCCAGAACATCGCGTATGTGTGGAAGGGAAGTCAGTTTGAAGAGCGCGAGATTGAAGTGGCACGACGAAGCGGCGACAAGATACTGGTCGCGAAGGGACTGCAAGTTGGAGAACAAGTGGCCCTGCGCGATCCGTTGGTGAAGTGATGAGGCGAGAACGATGAAAAAGCGGCGCGCGGTTGCATGGTCGGGGGTGTGTGTGGCGTTGCTGGCGGTCGCAGCAGCAGTGGCGGCTGCCCGCCGGGTCTCACCCGCGACCCCGAGCGACGACATCCCGACGGTTAACGTCAAGCGCGGAGATCTCGACATGAAGGTGCATGCCAATGGCGAGGTGCGCGCTGTGCGTTCGGAGATACTGACCGCTCCTCCAATTGGAGGAGGATCGCTGCAGATCACGCACCTTCTGCATACGGGCACGCCCGTGAAGAAGGGCGACCTGATCATGGAGTTTGATCCCAGCGAACAGAATTACAAGCTGGATCAGAATCGCTCGGAACTGCAGCAGGCGGAGCAGGAGATCACCAAGGCGAAGGCCGATGCCGCAGTATCGGCGGCGCAGGATAAGGTCGCACTGCTCAAGGCGCGTTTCGACGTACGCCGTGCCGAACTTGACGTGCAGAAGAACGAATTAGTCAGTTCCATCGACGCGAAGAAAAACGACCTTGCCCTGGAGCAAGCCAAACGCGTTCTGAGCGAACTGGAACAGGATGTGAAGTCACGCAGCGTGTCGAATGAGGCGGCCATTGCACTCGCCGAGGAAAAGCGCAACAAAGCTAAACTCGCCATGGACGAAGCCCAGAGCAACATTGACAAGATGCGGGTGACAGCGCCGATGGATGGGCTGGTGTCGCTGAATAAGAATGAAGAGGCGATGGGAGGATTTTGTTGTATCCCGGGTATGGCGCTGCCGGAATACCGCGAGGGAGACCAAGTGCAGGCCGGGCGCGCCGTGGGGCAGGTGATCGATCCGAAGGAAATGGAGTTGTTCGCGAATGTTGGCGAACTGGAACGCAACAACATCAAACCGGGTCAATCGGTAGAGATCACTCTGGATGCGCTTCCGGGAGTGAAATTGAACGGAACGGTAAAGAACGTCGGGGGCAGCCGGGCGCGCATGTTCTGGGAAGATGATACGAGCACAAAGTTCGAAGTCTCGGTCGTGCTGGCCGCCGCAGGCACGGACTCCCGACTCCGTCCAGGAATGACGGCGAAGCTGCTAATCATCGGCGATCCGCAGAAGAACGTCCTGTACGCGCCTCGGCAGGCGCTATTTCTCAAGGAAACGAAGCGCGTCGTTTACGTGAAACGAGGCGGCAACTACGATCCGCATGAGGTGAAGATTCTGGCGGAGAATGAGAGCCGCGCCGCCGTGGATGGCATTGCCGCAGGCACATCGATTGCTCTGATCGATCCCACTGCGCCACGCAAGGCGCAAAATAACTCGTCCGGTGGCGCTGGTGCGGGAGGAACGCCGTAATGTCGACAGTCGCATCCGTTCCGCCAGTGCGCATTGTTCGCGGCTACCAGCAATGGCTGCCCGATTTGCAGCTAGGATTTCAAAATCTGCTGCTGCACCGTTTGCGCACCTTGCTGACGATGTTGGGCATGATTTTCGGCGTGGCGGCGGTGGTGTCGATGCTTTCGATCGGGGCTGGTGCCCGTCAAAAGGTGATGGCCCTCATTGAACAGATGGGTGTGCACAACCTGATTGTCGAGGCCAAAGAGACCACTGAATGGCAAGCTCACCAGAAAGTGCGCAAGATTTCTCCGGGACTGACGTTTCAGGATTACCGAGTCATCCGCGACGACGTGGGCGATATTGTGGAATCAACGCCGCGTAAGCGGATGACTTTGACCAAGACTCTGCCGAAGTCGCAGCAGGATCCGCCGACGGTTTACGGAGTTGATCCCAACTACCTGCAAATCGGAGGATTGCACCTGTTAGAAGGGCGATTCTTCAGTGACGAGGAAGAACTGAGGGCGGCGCCGGTGTGCGTGCTGGGGGCTGCGGCGCGGTCGAGTTTGTTTGGTTCCGCCAGCCCGGTTGGACAGTACATCAAGGCGAACGAAACTTGGTTCCGTGTGATCGGAGTGGCTTCGCCCCAGTTGAGTTCGCAGACGGATGTGGCGGGAGTGCCGACACGGGACTTGAATAACATCATCTATGTACCGCTGAACGCCGCAATGTTGCGGCTAGAAGATTCCTACAGTGACGTGCGCGACGAGATCGATGGAATTTACCTGAACATCCGCGACGGCGCCGACATGGGAACGGCGGCGCAGGTGGTGCGCGCCATTCTGGACTCGTCGCATCACTCTGCTGGGGATTTCAGTGTGATTGTTCCGGCCGAATTACTGGCGGAGCAGCGGCGCACGGAGCGGCTGTTCAACGCCGTCATGGTGGCGATTGCGTCCATTTCATTGCTGGTGGGCGGCATCGGGATTATGAACATCATGCTGGCCAGCATTCTGGAGCGGACTCGAGAAATCGGTGTGCGGCGGGCAGTAGGCGCGCGCCAGTCCGACATCGTCCGGCAGTTTGTCATGGAAGCCATCCTGATTTCGTTCGTTGGCGGCACGTTCGGCATCGTCTTCGGATTCGTGATGTCACGGCTGATCGCGCTGCTCGCCGGATGGTCGACCATCGTGACACTGAGTTCGATCCTGCTGGCGTTTATCGTGTCCATCACAGTGGGATTGGTTTTTGGAATTTACCCGGCGGTCAAAGCGGCGCGGCTCGACCCGGTCGAAGCAATTCGCTACGAGTAGCGCAGCAAATCTTCAGCACGAGCCACACACAATCGAAGGAGTTGAGGAATGAGATATTCTCGCCTGGCCCTTATCCTTTGTCTTCTTGCGCTGTCCGTCACACCTCTCTGGGGGCAGAAACAAGACGAGAGCTTCCATGCGTACGCCACGGCGCAGGTGCGTTCCGATCACTTGTCTGCGCCCGAGCAGTTGCGGCAGTACGTCGTGGAGGGAAAGCTCCGCTTGAGCCTGCGGGATGCGGTTGTGCTGACGCTGCAGAACAATAGCGGAGTGCACATCCAGGAGACGCAGGTGGATTTTTCCAAATTTGCCTTGCTCGGAACACACTCGCCATTTGACCCACTGGTCACGTCAGGCTACAGCGTGAACAGCACGTCGACGCCCCCTTCAACCTCGCTGCAGGGAATCGGCACGACGACCACCTTGAACAGCACCAGTCAAACGGCGTTTCTTAATTATTCCCAAACATTTGAGAGTGGAACCAACGTCCAAGCCGGGCTTAACTCGAACAACAGTTTCACCAACAGCGAGAATCCGTTTTACAACCCGCTCGTTACCTCGACCCTGAACTTTCAGCTTACGCAACCACTCTTGCGCAACGGATGGTTTTTTGCCAACCGTGCCAATCTGATCATTGCTCGGCGGAACCTGCAGCAGTCGAAGGCCAACTTTGCCGCCGAAGTGAATAACAACATACTGCAGGCCGTGTCGCAGTATTGGGCGGTGGTCGAGGCCCGCGGCAACCTTGATGTCGCCCGCAGTTCCATGGACGCCGCCGAGGCGAGCTATAAACGCGACAAGCGTGCGCTCGAACTTGGAGCGCTGCCTCCACTTGATATATATCGGTCCGAATCGCAAGTGGCGTCGCGGCGCGTGTCGGTGATCCAGAGCGAATATGCACTCAAACAGGCGGAAGACGCGCTGCGCATGACCATCGGCGCGGATCAGGATCCTTACTTTGAGGCGCTTGACATCGAACTTACGGAAAAGGCCGAGCCGGAAGGCGACCTGTTGACGATTGATGCTGGAAGCGCGTTGCAGGACGCACTCGCGAAGCGTCCGGAAGTCGAAGTCGCGCGCAACGCTCTCGCCAACGATGCCACTCGCATTAAGTTGGCCCACAATCATCTCTTGCCGGAACTCGATCTTACCGGCGTCTATGCGAGCAATGGCTTGGGGGGCACGCAGTTCGATACCGCCGGGCAAAGAGTAACGAGTTCTTCTCTCAACCAGCTCTTCGGCTTCAACTATCCGACATATGGGGCGCAGCTATCGCTGAGTCTGCCGATTCGGAATCGTGCAGCGAAAGCAGAGTTGGGCACCGCTCTGGTTTCACGGCGCAATGATCTCTATACAGATCGGCAGGTGCGCGAACAAATCATCCTCGACATCCGCAATGCCGTCCATCAACTGGAGCAGTCCAAGCTCACGATCGTGGCCGGGAAGGAGGCTCTGGATCTGGCAAGAAAGAATGTCGCCGCCGAACAGAGAAAGTACGAACTCGGATCGGGAACAATCTTTCTCGTGCTCGAAGCGCAAACCGAACTCGCCAGCGCCGAACAGAACCTGTTGCAGGCGGAAGTGGGCTACCAACTGGCAGTCGCGGGCGTGGATCACGCGACAGGAAATCTGTTGGCGCCCTACCATGTGCAGATCGAGGATCTGATGCGCTAGCATCTTTGCGGGGACGGGCAAACCAAGTAAACTAGAGGTCCCGCAATGCGAAAGTGGCGGAATTGGCAGACGCACCAGACTTAGGATCTGGCGGGTAAAACCGTGGGGGTTCGAGTCCCCCCTTTCGCACCAGTAAACTCGCGCAAAGGCCTGATTTCAACAGCTACCCAAACCCCTTGCAAAAACTACGCATGATAGGGATCATTCCCCGATCTATCTGAGAAATGAGAATCAGGCCCGTACGACGGGGAATAGTACTTTGTTGCGGATGGTTCGTCCTCCTTGTTGCAGCAGCCGTTGTCCTGCCGCCCATTGGCTCAAAAGAAATCTCGGGGAACGCTGGAGTGATCTTGGCGCTCGCTGGGGTGTGGCTACTGTTGACGGTCGCCGCCCTCGCACGCTACCTCGTTCGAGCATGGAAGCGGGTGCCCAAAGTCTCGCACAAGACGACGTACATTGCATGGTTGACCTTTGAGACCGGTTGCGTTCTTGCATCAGTGTGTGGCCTCGTCTGGCTGTTGATACCTGGCTATGTGACCAGTCCTCGCCACACGAGAGAATGGGTTCTCCGACAAGATTTGGTGGCTATGCGTGACACCATCAGTCAATACACGCTTGATCTGCACAAACGGCCGATTTCATTGGACGATCTTGTCGTAGCAGGCTATTTGAAGGAAGTGCCTATTGACCCCCTGACCCGGCGGAACGATACGTGGGTTGTCGTCTGCTCCAGTGATAGGTTGCAACCCGGGATCGTAGGCATCGAGAGTGGCCACCGGAGCATGAGCAACAAACGGAATCTCCGTTGTAGCTGGTGATGCCCAACTGGTGCAGAATCTACACGCTCATCGGCGACACCCAGTCAATAGCAACAAGCAGATCGAGCTTGTCCTTTCCGTTAGCGTCATGCGGCTGCAGTCGATTTGTCCCGCTAGCTGCGCGAATGGATGTATAGGATCGCCAGCCCCGTCGCGCCCAAGACCCAAATTACGTTGATGATCCAGCCGACGACTTTATTGAAAATCAACTTGTCTTCACCGTCGTTGTCCGAACCTTCTTCGACGTAGGCGATCTGCTCCCACGGGCAATTGTAGTAGCACAAGTCCGTAATGCCCGTTCCCACAGTGCGATTGTCGGCGGCTGCTCCTGCAATGATGCCCGGCAGGAACATCAGCACGGCCCAAGCTGCGTACGACAGAGGGTAGATCGGGCCGAACAGAAAATGCTGAATTACGTGGACGGCTTCATGCTTCTCCACCTTGTTCGCTGATACGGCATCGCCAAGAGTGAAGTCGTAATCTGCCTTCAAATGGAAGCCGTCCGCATAGAGAACATAAAAAACACGCTTATCGACCTCCCCGCCCGACTTATCGTAAAAGAAGCCACTGGCGAAATGGTTCATCAATCCCAGGATGTTCCCCAGCAATCCCCATGAGGCATTGAGCGGAATGAGCAGCCAGGCTACCGACCAGTGATATCCGCGATAAATGGTGACGATCCATGCGCCCACAAAGCCGCTGAGCGCGAAGAAGATAGAGATCACTGTCAGATAGGTTCCATATGGGTCTCCGGCGCGGCCGGAGTTGGGGACCTGAAATGCAAAGATCGCCGCTCCCACATGGGCGCCGATGAGTAACAAGAAACAAAAGGCACCCAGCCCCTTATTTCCTCCCGTGCCCTTCACCAGAGCAGCAATCATCATCAGCAGAGCGACCACCGCAAAACCGATGAGCAGGACACCCATATATTGCGGATCGAGCATGAGCGCGAGTATCAATCCCGCTGAGCTGCCCGCCCACACCGCCAGCCCGCCATAGACCAGGGCTTCGAGCAGGTTAAAGATGATGGTCGGTGCGCCAATGCCCGTCGGCGTCCCCGGGTTGGCCGGATCGTCCTTCTTTTCGTTTAAGCGATCCAGCAATACGAAGAGCGCGAGCAACAACGCGCCGGCGATAATCATGCCGATCTTTAGGCCGTCCAGGTTCCAGGCCATGCCGTACGAGTTGCAGCGGGACATGAGTTGATGAAGGGTCAGGCCGGCTGACTTGGCTTTACAGAGTTTGTCGAGATCATTCACGAGTCACCTCTCCATAGACGTCAGAATGACGAAGTGCGGCAGCTCACTTTTGGAAAGTGCTTACTCGGGGGGACTAGTGTTCAGAACGACCGGAGCCCATGTGGCGACGTGCTGGTCTGTGGCGAAGGCCGGAGAAGTGGCGTCAGACCCGAACGAGGCAGTATTGTGTCTCAAACGGCAGCGACCGTCAAGAAATAAAATGGAAAGTGCATCTTTGACTAAAGTTACTGGTCGGTAAGAGGAGTTCTACTATTGCACCTGGTCAATTACTCCACAGCGCATATTGAATCGTTCCCAACCGCTTCTTGAACCTACCCTCGGCGAATACGCTCTCTTCCAGCGGATTGTGATAGAGCACAAAGATCGGTCTGTGATATGTGTCCAATGACCGCTCCAGGTTTCCCAGAACCTGTTTCAGCCCCTCCCGTGGAAAGGGATTGAACAGAAAGAGTACAAGCGGTTCGGCTGGGACAGTAAAGCGGGTGGCGTCGGCACAAATTGATTCCAGAACAAAACACTTTTGCGAATCGCTCTTGTACTTCCCCAAATTCTCTTTTGCGATTTGGTGCAACGACAGCAAAAGCTCGACGCCGATAATTCGGCGAAACGGATAGTCAGAAGCCATCAGCAGCGTTCTGCCCTTTCCCGACCCGAGATCAATGAAGGTGAAGTCGCGCCACTCAAGGTGCGTTTCTCGTTGCAGTGTGTCGAGCATTTCGTGAAATGCCGCGGGTTCCGTCGGTTGGTAGGCGGAATGGAAAACGCCCAGCAACCGGTCGCGCCAGCCCACGGCGCCGCTGGTTGTGTTCACGTGATGATCCCAGTCATAGTCGGCATCTCCATAACGTGCGCGCAGCCGTTCCGGAGTCGAGTCGCGAACGAATTCCCACAGCATCCCGGCCATGCGACACGTTGCCCGGAACCGACCCTCCACCGCGGCCGCATTTTTCCACCAGTACCAGGCGGTTTGCGGAGTGCTGAGTTGAGGAGAAGAGCCCATTCGCAAGAAATAATGAAAGGCGCGGCTGCCGAGCGCGATCCATTCATCATACGGCAAGCGCTGAAATTGTCAGGGCCTAGTCTTTGACGTGAAACTTGGGGAGAGCGGAAGGTTTATAGCCCGGCGGCAGGCCTTTGGTGACGAAGGGGAAGTCATCGGGTCGAGCCAGTACGACCAATCCGCGAGCCGTCAGCTGATAGGGATTCCCATCAGGGTCGGTGGGGATTCCCGGAAAGTGTTCAGCGGAGGCAAGTTCGTCCATGCCGGAAGGCAGGCGGCCAGTACGCTCGCCGAAGCGAGTGACGGCGTTCTGCAAGGAGATGACGGTTTCGTCCACAGCAATGGCGCGCAGGTGTTCGAGAGCGTTGCGGCGGATGTCACTGTCATGACTGGCGTCATAGGTGGCGGTCCATAGCATGCGAGCGGTGGTATAGTCGCCGCCGTGTTCCGCCATCTGGGCCGCCATGATCTTCATGAACGGGTGCGCCCCGGGAATTCGCGATCCACGTTCGAAAGCCTCCGAAGCTTTTTGGTAGTTCCTAAGTTCCGTGTAGTAAATGAAACCAAGATTTTGATACATCTGCCAGTTGTCCGGATTGTGCGCGATGCCGAAATTCATCAACTGAATTGCGCGATCCGGTTGGCCTGCACCATTGGGAGGAGCGGGCGCCAGAAAACTCGCCCCGAATTGATAGGGAGGATACAGTTTCGGATCGAGCGCGGTTGTGATCTCGAGCAGCGGAGCCAGTTCGTTGTAGCTCTCAGAGTGTTCGAAATGGCGATGCCCAAAATATTGGACGGTACGAGTCCAGTAGATACAGGCCATCAGCCCATCGAATCCCAGGCTGGCGCGTTTCAGCACCTTCGGAGAATCGACATAGAGAACGTCTTCGATGGCGGCGTGCGGCCGGAGCCGGTCGATGTTGTGGAGCAGCATCGCACTCATCGCCGTGGAAGCCAGCAGGCAAGCGGTGGCGACGATGGTGGTGCGGCGCCGCGAAGTCATTTCAAATTCCTGCGTTCAAAAATGAGCACCGCCCCGCTGAGCGCCATCACTGTATAGAAGGCGGCATATAGCGTGTTCTGCAGGATGAGCTGCGGGCTTAGTGCCTGTTGATGCGCGACTGCGCTGATGACATTCAGGGCAGAAAAATTGGGCACCAGATAAGCAACCGCAGTCGCCACCCAATGAGTGAGACCGTGGCTAATGGCGGCGAATCCTCGAAGATCGTCGGCGAAGCTGCCAATCACGAACAGCGAGAAGGCGAAGACGGCCGATAGCATCGGAGTCGAAAACGAAGAAAACAGCAGCGATAGGGAACAGATGATAAAGAATTCCAGGACGATGAAATACAAGGCCACCAATATCAAAGCATCGCTGGCGTGAAACCGATGGGCGACATAGAGCAAGGCGCCGAATACGCCGATTCCCATGAAAAACGTGTTCACCACCAGCGTGCCGGCAAGTCCAAAGAATTTTCCGACGATGAACTCCCAGCGCCGCACGGGCCGCGAAAGCACGGTGTATAGCGTGCGCTTCTCAATCTCCTTGGATACCAGGCCAATTCCGATAAAGATGGCGATAACCACGCCGAACAACGAAACCGCCGTCAGCCCGAGATTGACAACGACCAGCCGCTCCACATCGATGGAAATCTGCCCGATAAGAATGGCCGCAGCCGAGAGCAATAAGGCAAACGCGATCAGGTTATACAGGACGCGGTCTCGTACCGCTTCGCGAAACGTATTAGTCGCAATGTGCGCAATGCGGGAGTTCATGAAGTTTTCCCCGCCGTGGTTTGAGAATGTTGCAACTTTTCGACGAAATAGGTCTCAAGCGAAGTCCGCAGGGGAGTAATGGCAATCAGGCGAATCCGTTCGCGGCGCAGGGCGTCGATCGCGGCATCCTGCTGATTCTCGGGTAGCGCGGCCCGGACGGTTTCTCCACTCACGTAACACTCGGCCCCCAGAGCCTTCATCGACGATGGAATCTGGGTACCTTGCCAAATTACTTCGATCTTTCCTTGGACGGCCGAAGTCAGGTCTTCAACCGCTCCAACGCCCCGCAGTTCACCCTTGTGGATGATGGCGACGCGGTCGCAAAGGGATTCTGCGTCGGACAAGATGTGGGTCGAGAAGAAAACCGTCTTGCCCTCCTGCTTGAGCTGCTCAATCAGATCGCGCACGTCGCGCCGGCCCAGAGGATCGAGGCCCGACATCGGTTCGTCCAGAAATACCAGTTTGGGATCGTGCAGGATCGACTGCGCGATTCCCACACGCTGCAACATGCCTTTCGAGAATTTGCGAAGCTGTACGCCTTTTACGTCTTGCAGGCCCACTCGGCTCAGCATCTCCTCGACCCGTCGCTTGCGTTCCTTGGCGGGGACGCCAGAGAGCTGTCCGTAGTAGTCGAGCAACTCGTGCGCGGTGAGGTAATCGTAGAAATAGGGCTGCTCGGGCAAGAAGCCGATCTGCGCTTTGACTTCCGGGTCGGACCAATCGCGCCCGAGAATGCGAGCGCTCCCGGCGGTAGGAAACACCAGCCCCATCAGGATTTTCAGAGTCGTGGTCTTGCCGGCTCCATTGGGACCCAAAAAGCCGAAAATCTCCCCGTCTTCGACCGTGAGGTTGAGGGGATGAAGGGCCCGCTTGGGCCGCTTGCGCCAGAACCCGACCATGTAGGTCTTTTCCAGGGCAAGGATTTCAATCGCAGCCATGCGTCTAAGAGTGATGGATCAGTGAGTGATCTGAAAGAACGCTCCGAACTTGATTATATGCACGGGTCCGCAGGATGAGGCCGCTCCGCAGTTACGTCGGTCATGAAGCAGGCATCGTTGCAGGCGGGGAAACATCGGGAAGCGCGCGAAGGGCCCGCTTACGCGGGCCCGATTCTCAAATTGAAACTGACTTCTGTGTCCTATTGAGCCACAGGAAACGCGTAGCAGGTGCCCAGGCTGTTGACCGGCGTATCCCCGGTATTGGCCAGATTCGAGCGCAGAACCCCGTCGTCTGTGCTACAGAAATCGCGATTTCCCGTCTGGTGAACTGCGACCGGCGATGCACCGGCTACAAATGCGGTATTGGTTGTTGTGCCGTTCGCAATGCCGGTGGCCAGAAACACGTAGCCACTCTTCGAGGGCCCGCCCGGTATGGCGGAAACTAGCGCGCTATCCAGCAAGCATGCTGAGGCCGATGTGGCTGCGCACGGGTTCCCGCTGCCGCCCAGATTAGCGATCGCAGTGGCATAACCGACCGTGGGATAGCTGCTGAAATAAGAGTATTCGGCCGTCTTAATGGCCTGAAGCGACCCAACCGCTGAGGATTCATTGGCGGCCATACGCGACGACAGCAGATTGGGAATAGCGATCGCCGCGATGATGAGAATGATCGCCACCACGATCAGCAATTCGATCAGCGAAAAGCCTTTGTTACGCTGCATGAATTTCTCTCCGGCGGTCGCACCTTCCACCCCAACAGACGCGGCGACCGTGCCTCGGACATAGGAATCTTTGCACGTGGGTTGCCACCGATCATGAGAAACATTACCATCGGGCGGAAGCGTAGCCGTCCTGTTTCCAAGGACTTGCGCCGAATCCTCAATGTGAAGCAGCGAATTCAGGACGAGCTGGCGATCGTGTGACAAAAAGTGTCAACCTGGCAAGAGAAAACGGCATTAAACCGCGCATTGCGGCTACTGCGGCATCAGTTGACGCGCCAGTTCGATCACTTCGTCCATATTGGCTGTATTTTTCTGAGCTTCGGCATAAGCCGCATGGGCTTCTGCCGGACGCCCCGATTTCTCCAATACAACTGCCAGCAGGAAGTAGCCTAGATCGGTGGGTTGTGCCTGAACGGACCGGGAAAAATAGTTCACCGAGCACTCCAGGTTTCCCTGATGCGCACACAGCAGCCCCTGACCCAGTAAGGCTTCGGACACCTTCGGATCCGATTGCAGCGCGTTGTCGAAGGAGACCTTGGCCTCATCCAGATTGTTGAGCTTGATGTTGGCGACGCCAAGGTCGGTCAGCGCTACAGCCCGCAAATGGCGGTCCTGGGTGAGCTGAAGAACGCCACGACAGCGGTCGGCGGCATCCCCCGCATGACCATTGCGCAGTTCGTAGTCGGCGAAGCGAAGGACCTCGGTCAAAGGATACCGGTGCAGTCGCTCGGCCATGGAGAACTCGGCAATCGCCTCTTCCGTCCGGCCTTGCAAGACCATGGCCCGGCCACGGTTCGCGTGAGCCATGAAATCCTGGGAATTAATGGTCAGTGCATAGTCCCAAAGCTTCTCGCTGTCGTGCCAGTAGCCAACTAGTCGATGGGTAAGAAATCCGGCGACAAGCAGAGATAGAGCTGCGGGAGCGATAAGCCAGCGTGGCGAGAAGTGCCATTCCGCCACCGCGTCACCAATGGTCCAGACGGCCATCCAAAAGAGCCCGAGGAATGGGATGTACGCGTAACGGTCCGCCATTGCCTGATCGCCGACTTGGACAATGCCGATCATTGGAAACAGGGTGCCAAGAAACCAAAGCCATCCCACAATCAGGTACCGCCTGCGGCTCAGCAGAACAAGAACGCTGGCCAGCAACAGGAATACGCTGGCGGCTACGAACTGCCACACGGGCAAAGCGTCCGCCGGGTGACCGTAGGTGGGCGATAGATAGAACGGCCAGAATGCGTGGCCGACATAACGAGCGTAGGAAACAATGCAGTTGCCCAATCGCGCATAGACCGAGTAGTCACCGAAGGTTCGCACCGCGAGTCCTGCGCGTTGCGCCCGCATCGTAATGACCGCATCCAGTGCTGCCAGAAGAAACAGAGGAATCTTCTCCATTACCAGCCAGCGAAATGATGTCGGTGCGGACGAACTAGGAGCATTCCCTTTCGCGATTGAGAAGCGGCGAAGCGGCCAGTAGTCCCACAGAAGCAGCACGAAGGGAAGCGTGATGATTTGTGGCTTGGCCATCAAGCCCAGGGCGAACAGCAGCGGTACGAGGCTATAGCGGCGGATGGATGGTTTGCGCACGTACCATCCGTAAGCCAGCAGCGCGAGCAGGAAGAACATCATGCTCAAAACATTCTTGCGTTCCGCTGCCCATGCTACCGACTCCACATTGACGGGATGGATCGCGAACAGCGCCGACACCATCAAACTGCGCCACGTGAATCCGGTAGCGCTCTGGAGCAGCAGGAAAAGCAGGACCGCATCGAAAGCGTGGAATAGGACGCTGACGTAATGATGGCCTCCCGCATTTTTTCCGAACAGACTCCAGTCAACCGTGTGCGAGATCCAGGTGAGCGGGTGCCAGTTTGCCTGATCAAAGGTTGTGAAGGCCCAATGTAATGAGATTTTGTTGATGCCGTGTTGAATATTGGGATTGGCCGTGATGTAGAGGTTGTCGTCGAGATTGATGAACTGATTGTGGCTGACCTGGTTATAGAAACCGAGTGTGATGAGAACCAGAAGAAGCGAGAGGATAAATGTCCGCTTCTGTGGGGAAGAGAACAGGTCCGACGGCGCACTCGACTGCTTCTCGACGACGGCGGACGTGCCGGATTCCAAGGGCATGACAAAAATTATACGGAGGTTAAATCGTACCCTGCGCTTCCCTAGGTCGTGCTACGAGTACTTTTGTAACGAACCCGAAGGTTGTCCTAGAAAGTGAAAGAGCAGCAGGATGTCCTGCTGCTCTGGATTGAAGCCAACGTCTGTGTCCAGTCCTACTGCAACGGTGCAACCGCATTCGTGCAAGACGCGATGCTCGCAGAGGAATAACGAACAACGGCATCCTCAAATGAGCAGAAGTAACGCGATCCCGTCTGGTTCGGGATTTGGGGGCGAGCAAACACGTTGTACGAAGGTTGCGGCGTACCAGTGGTGGCGCCAGTGCCCATCGTGAAAAGATATCCACTCTTGGTTCCACCGGACAGAACGCTATCGATCAAGCAAGCAGTGTTCGTGGCAGCGACGCAAGGAGTGGCAGTACCGCCGAGGTTCGCCAGAGTCGCAGTGAAGCCGACCGTCGGGAATGACGAGTTGTAAGTAATCTCGGCAGTGTTGATGGTACGCGTGGAGCCCACAGCGGACGACTCGTTAGCCGCCATACGGGCACGCAGCAGGTTCGGAATCGCGATCGCCGCGATAATGAGAATGATCGCGACCACGATGAGCAGTTCGATTAGTGAGAAACCTCGTTGTCTCCGCATTTGTGTTCTGAATCCTTTTCTTTAATTTGACTAGCGATCAGCAGTCGTGCAGCCGTTTTGGCTCTATTCCCGATATGGCAAGCCCACTGCCACATCGAGGGCTCGCAACTTACTACGGTAAGCGACCGTAGATCATTGCGTTTGTTGGACTTGCCGAGGAGTAACGGAGAGCGATCCCCGGGATATCCAATTTGCGCAGTCGAACGATGACACTTCTTGTTGGCAGTTTCTTAAATTTGTCACCCGATGATCGCGAAGAGTGAATCGAGCCGGGAAATAAGTCGAGCCAGGTGTGCGACGGCAGAAAAAACGAAAGGAGCAGCGAACTTTCGTTCGCTGCTCCTCGCTTGTACCCTCCCCGGGGTACTTCGCCAAGTCGCAATTACTGCAGAGGAGCGGTCGCGTTCGTGCAGCTCGCGATGCTCGCGGACGAGTAACGAACCACGGCATCTTCGAACGAGCAGAAGTACCGCGAACCGGTCTGGTTCGGGATCTGCGGTGCAGCAAACACGTTGTACGAAGGTTGCGGCGTACCAGTGGTGGCGCCGGTGCCCATCGTGAACAGGTATCCACTCTTGGTTCCGCCGGACAGAACGCTGTCGATCAAGCAAGCAGTGTTCGTGGCAGCGACGCAAGGAGTGGCGGTACCACCGAGGTTCGCCAGAGTCGCGGTGAAGCCGACTGTCGGGAACGTCGAGTTGTAGGTGACTTCAGCAGTGTTGATGGTACGCGTGGATCCCACAGCGGACGACTCGTTGGCCGCCATACGGGCACGCAGCAAGTTCGGAATCGCGATAGCTGCAATGATCAGGATGATTGCCACCACGATCAGCAGCTCGATCAGTGAGAAACCCTTCTGTTTCCGCATCTCTTTTTCCCTCGTGTGTTCTTTTTAATTTTGTCTGGTCACGTATGACGCAGTCGTTCCGATAATTGCAGTTGCCGCGCCAAACCCGGTAGTTACCTTGGTTTCTCACGGTGCGGGGGAAAGGGCTTTGTTATCAGCATGGTTAGAAACTTCTGAGTTACCAGAGCCAGCTTCAACCCCGTCGCGATGCCAAAAACCGGCGTCAGCACTGACAATTCGCGTCAATCCCTTGCTCCGAAGGTCCCATTTGCGCACTTGCGGTAGGCCAAAATGGGACATATCACTAAAGTTTGAAGAGCATCCGGCAGCCGCTACAATGAGGTCGCACTTTCGACTCCTTTTTCAATGAGCCACTTCAAAGACTTTCCGATCGATCCCGACATTTCCCGCGCCTGGACTCTGCCCTCCGATCTCTACACCTCAACCGAGACATTTCACGTCGAGCGAGATCAGATTTTCCGCCGCACCTGGCAGGTCGTTGGCCATGCCAGCCAGGTTGCGAATCCAGGAGATTTCTTCACCGCCGAAGTGGTTGGCGAACCGCTGGTTTTCGTACGCGGTCTCGATGGGCAATTGCGCGGCTTCTATAACGTCTGCCGCCATCGCGCCGGTCCTCCCGCCGAAGGCTGTGGTTCGCGCAAACTGTTTCGCTGCGGATACCACGGATGGACGTATGCATTAGATGGATCGCTCATCTGCGCTACCGAGATGGACGGCATTGAGGGCTTCTGTGCCACCGACTTCGCGCTTCAGCCGGTGCGAACGGAAGAATGGTTCAACTTCGTTTTCGTCAATCTCGATCCGGATGCGCGGCCCTTGAGCGTCAGTCTCGGCCAGTTACCGCAGCAAGTGGAGAAATTTCCATTTGCCGGGATGAAGCTGTTCGAACGGCGCACCTACGACATGAAATGCAACTGGAAGACCTATGTCGACAACTACCTTGAGGGATATCACCTGCCCAGCGTGCATCCGGGATTGAATCGCGAACTCGACTACAACGCGTACGTGGTCGAGCCGCATCTCGGTTCTTGCGAAGGCGGAGCGGAGCGGGGTTATGGATACGTCCGGCAGTTCAGTCCAATTCGCGGCGCGCAACCCGGCGACACCACTCCGCGGCGCTATCAGGAAGCGAGAGAGGATCTGACTACAGACTATTTCTGGATTTTTCCTAACTGGATGCTGAACTGCTATCCCGACAATGTTTCGCTGAATATTGTTCTGCCGATCGAACCGGAGCGGTCACTGGCGATCTTCGAGTGGTATCTGCCTGAGAAGGAGCACAGTTCGCCGGCGGCAAAGGCGTCAGTCGAGTTCAGCGATCAGATTCAGATTGAAGATGTAGCGATCTGCGAGGCCGTGCAGAAGAACTTGCGTTCCCGCAGTTACGTGCGCGGGCGGTTCAGCGCAAACCAGGAGAAAGGCGTGCATGCGTTTCACCGGATGTACGCGGAGAGCATGGGGAAAATAACACTTCGTGAGTGACTAGGCTTCTTTTGCCTTGATCAGCAGGCAGGTCACATCATCGTGCTGCGGCGTGTTGCCCACAAATACATCGAGTTCAGTCATCAGCTTCTTCAGCATATCGGCGGGTTCCATTGCCGACCCCGTTGCGATGGCGTTCAGCAGGCGGGCCTCTCCATATTCTTCCTGGCGCGCATTTTCTGCTTCGACCAGGCCGTCGGTAAAGATCACGAGCCAGTCGCCCGGCGCCAGCGTGACTTTTCCTTCCTGATAAGTCACTTCGGACATGATGCCGTAGGGCAGGCCGCCTACGTCGAGACGCTCGATCTGCCCGCTGACCCGGCGCAGGATGGGATTGTTGTGTCCCGCATTGATGTAGTCGAGCGTACGCGTCGCGGGATCATACTCCGCCAGAAAAGCCGTGGTGAAGCGCAATCCGCCCTGGCTGTTCGAGCAGGCGTAGCGATTCATATTCGAGGCCAATTCCGGCAACGGCACTTGGGCCGTCGAAAGAGTCTTCAGGCTGGCCTGAAATGTGGCCATCAACATGGCCGCTGGGATGCTCTTTCCCGCTACGTCCGCTACGGCAATCACGACGCGATTCTGGTCATTCGTGCGGCCGGGACGCGGGAAGACATCGTAGTAATCGCCTGCAACCGTGTTTGCTGGACGCGTTGCATAGGCAATCGAAATTCCCGGAATCTGCGGCGGCGCCCCGGGAAGGAGCCATGTCTGGATTTCCCGAGCGATCTGCAGATCGCGCTTCATCACCACGCGGTCGGCAATTTCCAGGATCAGCAGCAAAAGCAGCAGTAATCCGCCCCAAAAATGAAGGTCGAATTCACCGACGTAGTTATGCCCGTGCGGCACGTCAACGTTGAAGCCCGCGTAGGGCAAGACGAGCAACACCAGAGCCGCGAGCAACAGAACGCGCCGGGCGGGGGACAACTTCTCGAATACCGCCCAGAAAAACTCTTTGACCACATGCAGGTGACGCCCGCGCGTCGTTAAGCCGTCCGGGGTTTTAGCTGCGACATCTTTGGAATAGAGGCGATAACTGGTCCGCGCTTCCGTCTCGAACTGCGACCAGAGTTGGCTGACTTCCAGACCGTCGGTGACGCGGCGCCAGAAGTGGTGCAGGCGCACCCCAAACGGCACAGGCGGAGCCGGCTGCGTGGACTGTCCGGCGGAGGGGGGAGCGGTAGCCATAACGTTCAAGTAAAGATTATAGAGGGCGGTGAATCATTCAGTCATTGAGTGATTGAGCCATTGAGTCATTTTGCCAATGATCATTCTCCGTTACTCCGGCTGGCGTGTTTTCTTGGCCAGCTTAGCGTTTCAGAATCTCGGGGGCTGAAGCGCACGAGCTCTTAGCGGGAACTCAGAACAACTCCATCTGTTGCTCGAGCTGGTGCACGGGCCACTTTGTGGCAAAGGCCGGACGGTCCTTTCGATCCGCTCGGGTCAGCTTGTATTTCCTGCGAAGAGCCATCACCAGATCCGAGAGACGCTTGCCGTAGGCAGGCGGAAGGAATGCACGGTCCTGATAGCGCTTGCGGTAGTTCCCAGCAAGGTGTGGAAAGTTCTGTTCCAGAAACGGTAGAAACACTGCCGCCGAACAGGGTTTGAGAAACAACGGATTCGCGAAGACGTAGTCCGCCCCAGCCTCGGACGCGGCGCGAATCACTGCCTCCAGATCGGCAGGTCCATCGGTGATTCCTGGAACGACCGGAGAACAGCTGACACCAGCGCGGATCCCTGCCTGGCTCAGAACTCGCAGGGCGTCCATGCGAAGGTCCGGTCGGGGAGCGCGCGGCTCGAGAATGCGAGCTAGTTCCACATTCAATGTCGTGATCGTGATGTGTACGGACAGCCGGTTGGATTTCGCCACCTCCTGCAGCACATCCAGATCACGCACCATCAGGTTCGACTTGCTGACGATTCCCAGATCGAATCCGCGATGCCGCGCGAATTCCTCCAGAATCCCTCGGGTGACTTCATAGCGGCGCTCTGCAGGCTGATAAGGATCGGTTGCCGTCCCCAGCGCAATCGCCTCTCCGGGCTTCACGCGCCGGAGTTCGTGGCGCAACAAGTCTGCTGCATGCTGCTTCACGTAAATCTTCTGCTCAAATTCCAACCCGTCGCGCATTTCCATGAATTCGTGGGTGTAGCGGGCGTAGCAGTATTTGCACGCGAATTCACAGCCGCGGTAGGGATTGATTGTCCAGGTGAACGGCATGGCACGTTTGCTGACGCACTTGTTCAGCAGCGATTTGGAGGGCAGGGTGAAGTACTCAACGTTGTGTCCCTCGCGCAAGGATTCACCCGCGGAGGCCAGCCGGGCGATTCCGACAAGGTGAGGCTTTTCAGATTCGGGAAGCAAGGGCAGGGAAGACATACGACGATTCGCCGTTTGTTCGCCATAGACTATTCCAAACGCAGGCGAAATGCAATCGGGAGTAGCGCCCAGAAATC
>Ga0335070_10001291_pt1 | contig 28887 bp, 25 predicted proteins | sample Lox_Sample_13_FD_206722 | JGI IMG/M metagenome (GOLD analysis project Ga0335070, IMG submission 206722) | Soil microbial communities from Loxahatchee National Wildlife Refuge, Florida, United States - Lox_Sample_1.3 | ecosystem: Environmental > Terrestrial > Soil > Wetlands | place: USA...
TGGCTCTCGCCTACGCGACGTCTTCCATCGGTGCTCATCATAAAGACGCATGGGTGATTTCTTGGGAAGTGAAAACCGGCAGAGAAGGATACACGACTGAGAAGGTTGACAAAGTCATCGAGTTGCAGCGCATCCGCGGAGGAGTTTTCGAATGTTTAACGGTCTGTCGGTTACCGTGGATCGAAGTTGGCTTTGAGCTTGAGTGGTACCCAAAGTTTTTGCGCGCGGTGACAGGAGTGGAAATGCCTTGGAAGACTCTAGACTTGATCGCTGACCGAGTCTTCAACCTGATCAGGGCTTTCTGGGTTCGCGAATTTGGCAGCAAATGGAGCGCTGAAATGGATCTCCCTCCTGCGCGCTGGTTTGAGGAGTCCTTGACTCAAGGACCGTTGAAGGGTAAGAAACTCGACAAAGCCCAATTTGACAATATGTTAAAGGCGTATTATCAAAAACGAGGATGGGATGAACGTGGGATACCTTCAGGGTCAACGTTGACGAAACTAGGGTTGGAGGACGTGGCAAGAGAACTCGGTGGAAGGGTGAAGCTTTCACTGTAGCGAAGCGCGCATCCTTCACGTTAGTAAGCGATTGCTGCTCTTACCACGGTTTCAGTTTTTTCGTCACAGACGATGCATGTTCCCTTTGTTTCTCGCTCTGCATCTTCTGGAGTCCCTAATACTCGGGCGTTGGTAGTTTCTTCGAGTTTGTGGCCACACGTTGCTTTTCCACACCAAGGTACTTCAACGATTCCAGCGTGTTTTTCAAGGAGTTCTTTTGTTTCTTCGAGAGTTTTAGCTCGGTGAAAGTGTCGATTCGTCCACTCCCACGCTCTTTGTCTCAGTTCGTCAGTCATGACGTTCGCGATGCTGTTGACGAGTTCTGGCAGTTCATTTCGCTTGCAGATCTGTTTTGTAAGGTTGTCTCTTCTGACGATTGTGACCTCGTTTCTTTCGATGTCTCGCGGGCCTATCTCAACCCGAATTGGCACTCCTCTCAGTTCCCAGTCAAAGTATTTTGAGCCCGGTGTGATGTCTTCTCTGAGGTCAACCTCCACTCTGAAGCCTTTCTGTTCCAGTTCATGTGCGGCTTTCTGGCACTCTTTGTTCACGAGTTCTGTTTTTCCCTTGTAGGGAATTGGGATGATTATGATTTGGATCGGCGCGATCTCAGGAGGTAATGTCACTCCGTGGTCGTCGCCATGCATGATCAGTACTGATGCTATTCCTCTTCCAGAAATGCCGGCGCATGTCTGCCACACGTATTCTCTGCCGCCGTTTTTTGTTTCGTATGAGACGTCGAATGCTTTTGAGAAGTGTTGACCGAGGTTGTGAACCGTGCCTATTTGCAGCGTTCTGCCATCTGGGCATATCATGTCGAAGGCAGTCGTGTATTTTGCGCCAGCAAATTTGTCCCATTCGGGTCTTCTTGAGATGCAGTAGGCCACGCACAGTTTGTCAAAGATTTTCTTGTAGTTGTCGATTTCCTCTCTGACTTCTGCTTCAGCCTCTTCTTCCGTGGCATGTGCAGTGTGCGCCTCTTTGAAATCGAACTCTCGCATCCTCAGAATCGGTCTGGTTGCTTTTGTCTCGTATCTGAAAACAGTCACTATTTGGTAGAGCTTCAACGGCAGATCGGCGTATGAGCGTATCCACAAATGCTGCATAGGACCTATGATGGTTTCACTCGTCGGCCTTAGGGCCAATCGTGACTTTAGTTGCGCTTGTCCGCCTTGGGTCACCCAGAAGACCTGAGCTTCAAATCCTTCAACGTGTTCAGCTTCTTTCTGCAAGGATGCTTCTGGGATTAGAAGTGGGAACAAGGCTTCACCGTGTCCTGTCGAGTCCAACTGGTTTCGAATCACCCTGAAAACGCTTTCACGTATTTTGAACCCGTAAGGAAGCCAGACTCCCAGTCCTTTGATCGGATACCTGTAATCGAAGATTTTTCCTTCTACCAAGACTTTTCTAAACCATTTGCCGAAATGTTTGCTCCATTTTTCTCTCGCGATTACTTTTTCATCTGCTCTTGTGGTTCTTGCCATTAAGATCTCTCCTTTTGTTGTCTATAGGTAGAATATAGTTTTTCCGTGGATTTTTTCATAGAATGGACTGCGTTTTCACAGAATTCAGCGATGTGGAACGCAATCGCCCATTTTGACCACTTGCAACCACATCAACGAAGAAACTATTAAACATTTTCTCCTCGGACATGGAGCCACATGCGCAAACGCTTTAATCTCAACGCAGCAAATTCAACACTAGTTTTCAACAGAGAGGAATGAACTCAGAATGAATCCCAAAGCAATTCTACTCATCGCTGACGGAATGGCGGATAGGCCCTTGAAAGAATTGGGTTGGAAGACGCCTCTGGAGGTGGCTAGAAAGCCTGCCATGGACCGAATAGCCGCAAACGGCATCTGCGGCATAATCGATCCGATTGCTCCAGGCATTCCACCAGGAAGCGATACTGCGACGCTTGCGATGCTTGGATACGACCCGTCAAAGGTTTACAAGGGGAGAGGCGCGCTCGAAGCACTGGGCATGGGTCTTGTGGTTCTTTCTGGAGACGTTGCTTTCAGGTGCAATTTTGCGACTGTCGATAAAGACTTGGTTGTCTTAGATAGACGGGCAGGAAGAATCGCTAACGAAGATGCTTCGCTACTTTCGTCGAAGCTTCAGAGGGTCAAACTCTTTAAATATCCAGACGTCAAGTTCACGTTCAAGAACGCTGTTCAGCATCGAGCAGCCCTCATCATCCATGGGCCCAAACTGTCTACCGCGGTGAGCGATTCTGATCCAGAATCCGATGGGAAGCAAGTTTTGGAAATAGAGGCTCTGGACGGAACCAAGGAGGCTCAACGGACAGCGGCTATCGTTAACACCCTTATGCACGAATTCCACGAGGTCTTGAAAGATGACCCAGTTAACAAGGCGAGGGCCCGGCGCGGACTGCCAGAAGCCAACGCCATCCTGTGCAGAAGTGCTGGCACTGTTTCGCAGATGCCTTCGCTTCAAGATAAGTTCGGCATCGAATCTGCATGCATCGCCGCGGTTTCCCTGATAAGAGGCGTGTGCAGAGTTGCAGGAATGAAATTGATCGACGTTAAGGGTGCGACTGGAACCTTGGAAACTGATTACCAAGCAAAAGCAAAAGCTGCTGTGCGTGCATTGAAGTCCAACGATTTCGTGTTGGTTCACGTGAAGGCGACTGATGTTGCTAGTCATGACGGGAACGCCCACTTGAAAATAGATGCGACGGAGCACGTTGACGAGATGCTCAGCTACATTATCGATCACGCCGACATGGCGTCAACGTATCTCGCAGTCACTGCTGATCACACCACCTCCTCGCGGACGAGAAATCATGAGGGCGATCCAGTTCCTGTGGCGATAATGGGGTTAGACGTTCGCCGTGATGATGTGACAGAATTCGGTGAAAGAACGTGCGCGATGGGCGGATTGAACAGAATAAGAGGCATTGACCTCATGTCGATTCTGATGGGTCTCTTAGGTAAAACCAAGAAGTTTGGATCCTAACACAAACGTGCTAAAGAATTTGCATCAATCTCCATTCTCGGTAGTCGGTGATAACTCTGACGTAGCCTCTGAGCATTTTGTCCGTTTTAGCATCGCCTGTATCAACCCGCAGGACTTTGCCTTCAATATTTTGAAGTTTGCTTCTCGTTGCCGCAACGATGATTCGGGCTTTTCCAACTCTCTCAATTATGCTTGGGCTTATCTGCTGGTTTCCTCTTCCCAACAGTATGCCTTGGTGTCCGACCGGTGAAAGGACAATCCAAGTGTTTTCCCAATTTTTGATTACGTTCAGAATCTTCTTTTCGTCGACGTCAAGAGTAACTTGTTCGTTTTGATAGACGTCAACTCCTAAAACCGTCTTCTTGATCCCTAACATTTCTGCAAGATGTTTTACTGTGGTTCCAGGTCCGAGAATCAAAGTCGCTCGTCGGGGCAACTCCTCCAGAATGAATTTGGCGATTGCCTTCTGGTTGTCAGCTTCGTCATCAGTGTCGGGACTGACCTCTTTGCTCCCTTGGATGTGCGTTGGAAGAAACGGCGCTTTCAGGAAGCCGTGAAGTTTCACGGCGAAGATGTCCTCACGTATTGCTTTTTCATCGGAATCCATTATTTCCAAGTCCGTTAGTCTTGCACGCCCCTGCGCGTAGGCTAGGACCACTTCCACGGCGTCCGTTGGGTTGACTGCAAAGACGCCGCTGTACATTTTCACCCCTGAAGGTACGCCGAGCACGGGTGTTTGGCGACGTCTCTGCATCGCGTCGAAAATGTCTTTCGCTGTTCCGTCTCCGCCGACGAACACTATTAAATCCACTTCTGCGGTTGTTAGACGATCAACTGCGTTTTTCGTATCCATCGCTGTGGTTCTTTCTCCGATTTTCATAGGCAGAATTCTGACCTTGAAGCCCGCAGTTCTCGCTTCGTTTTTACCCATTATGCCCGGACAGGTGATGACTTCAATAGACTCTCCGTTCAGATTCTTTTTCAGCTTCTCAAGGAACTCGATGGCTCTGGCTGGTGCTATCGGCGTGGCTCCTTTGATTATTGCTTCGTTCAGCACATTGTCTGTTCCTTTGAGTCCTACTTTACCTCCCATTCCTGCTATTGGGTTAACGATGAAGCCTAGAAGCATTTCAGTCATCTTCAAATGAAGAAGAGTGGGTATAAACCGTTTATGATTAGGGGATTTTTAGGTGAAGAGGTAAGTTTCAAGGATAGTGGGCAAGCTTGTTTGGTCTGAAATTATATCCAGAAATAGCGTGTGCGCGAACTTTACGATAAGTTTTCTGCGCGGGCATGGATTTTCGGCGCCTCCGTAAATAGAATATTGTTGTGCCGACTGCAAAAATCGCAATTATCACTGCGAGCAATATGAAGAAGGGCGATGTAAGAAACGCTAATGGTGACTGCGGGTTGACCGAGACGAACACAGAGGAGACGTCACGGATTCCGTCGCTATCATAGACAGTCAAGGTTACAGTGAAGTCTCCAGCTGAATGGAACGTGTGAGTAATCTTCGCCGTCGTTGTCGTCGTCGTGTTTGCTGGAAAGATGTCATCAAAAACCCATACGTACGAGACTATTGCTGCTCCTGAGTCTGAGGCGTTGCTTTCAGATGCATCGAACAGCACGTTTGCGCTTGGCCACGGATTTGCTGGGCTTACGGTGAAACTTGCTACAGGCGGAATTCCGACCTGAATCTGCTTGATGAACGATCCATAGGAGCTGGCATTGTCCATCACTGTGAGGTTCACATCGTAAAAGCCGGGCTTTGAGTAAGCATGTAGCATGCGCGCGTTTGTCGCGCTCCCCGCGGTGGTATTATCGCCAAAACTCCACGCGTAATTTACTATGGGTTTCCCGTCAGGACTGGAGCTTGATGAAGCATCAAACGTTATTGAATCGTTCACCGTCGGAGACAAGGGTGAATACAGAAAGGCTGCAACGGGAGGAGACGCATTGCCGAGCACGGTTACTGTGAATCCTTCTCCTGCATTGAATGAAATACCGTTAGTTTCCTTATCGAGCAAGAATGTATCCGATCCACCGGTCGAGGGACTCGTAAGCAAGAGCTCGATTGTTGCGTTTCCCACTTTCAAGGCTTCAAAATTCAGAATGCATAATAGCGCATTGTTAACTGTTACGGACTGATTCAGATTTATGATGCCAGCTCCTGTAGCAACTTCTGGGGGATTGAAATTCTGATGATCCAAGTCAACAGCAACAATTTCCGGCTTGCCGTAGAAAACGTAAGACGAATCGTTCTCTGGGACAATTCCCTCAACGCACCTCAAAGTGTTGTTGTCAAACGTCACGTCTATCTGCCATGTTGCCAAATTGCTCGTAGAACCGTTCAAATACAATTGCACCGAAAAAGGAATTCCTCCTGGCGGAATCGGCTCACTCGCACTGCCAACAGTCAAATAACTTAACCCCGTATTAGGATCAACGATTTGAATCGTTCTGGTGTCTTGAGCCAAGATTGGAGTTGACAATAAAAGAGTAGTACATACTATTAACGAGATGCCCATTATGGCGATTAATGCAGGTCGAAACATTCTTTCGTCTCACCATCTCAATCGGATCACCTCATAAATAGTTTGCGCGTGCTACACTGACAGCATCAGCAACTGCAATATGACAATGTTTAAGAATAAAAAGCACTATTTCCTAGAAATCTCAGGCCGTTGCTCACAAAAGGAGAACGTCAGATGATGGGACGCAACATGAAAAGGCTTCTCGTGACTGGTGCCACTGGTCAGATAGGTTCAGAACTCACCCCTGCTTTGAGAAAGAAATACGGTAGGGAAAACGTTATTGCGGCAGGTCACAAGAGGAAACCGACTGACGCGCTGTTGAATTCAGGCCCCTTTGAAGTCATCGATACCGGTCAAAAAGAAGAAGTCAAGGAAGCAGTTGAGAAATACGACGTGGACACGATTTACCATTTGGCCGGCATTCTCTCTGCAACCGGAGAACAAAACCCGCAACTCGCTTGGAACGTGAACATGGGCAGCCTCTACAACATTTTGGAGACTGCGAGAGAACAGGGTTTGACGCGAGTTTTCTGGCCGAGTTCAATCGCCGTCTTTGGGCCAACTGCGCCTCGAGTTAATACCCCCCAAGAAACGGTGTTGATTCCCACGACAATTTACGGAGTGGCCAAAGTTGCAGGAGAACTTCTTTGCAATTACTACTTCACGAAGTTTAGTCTAGACGTTAGAGGACTGCGGTACCCAGGCATAATAAGCAGTGAGACCCCTCCAGGAGGAGGAACCACGGACTACGCAGTGGGAATATTCTATGAGGCTATAAAAAAGAAGCAATACACGTGTTTCGTGCGTCAGGACACGGTTTTGCCTATGATGTACATGCCCGACTGCGTCAAAGCGACCCTAGACCTCATGGAAGCTGACCCTTCACACGTGAAACGTCACGATAGCTACAACCTAACGGCAATGAGCTTTTCTGCGGCTGAATTGGCAGCAGAAATCAAAAAGCACATTCCAGAGTTCAAATGCACTTACAAACCTGACTTTAGGCAGAAGATTGCCGACTCGTGGCCGATGTCCATTGATGACAGCGCCGCCCGTCGAGATTGGGGCTACAAACCCGTCTACGACTTGGCCAGAATGACCAACGACATGATAGAGAAACTGTCGAAAAAGTTTGCTGATGGCAAACTCTAGCATTCCAGCGAGAAAGAGTTAAGTGAAGGAGAGCGAGATACAGCAAAAAAGGAAGGATAAACATGAGGAACCCAACAGGATTTCTGCGCGAAGAATATGAAGCACTGGTGAAGAGCGACCTTGACTGGAAAATCCGAGTTCTGCAAGGTCCAAGCACTCCCTGGTGCACTGTTGACGGTAAGAAAGTTCTGATGTTCTGCTCCAACAACTACCTTGGACTCAGCAACCATCCTAGGCTTAAAGAAGCCGCGCTCAAGGCTGTCCAAACGCACGGCGCAGGTTCTGGATCGGTCAGACCTATCGCGGGAACAATGGACTTGCACGTCGAGTTAGAGAAGCGCTTGGCAAAATTCAAGCACGCCGAAGCCTCGCTTGTTTATCAGACGGGTTTCGCGGCGAATTCTGGATTGATTCCGCAGCTAGTTGGCAAAGAGGATTTGATAATCAGCGATGAACTCAATCACGGCAGCATAATTGACGGTGTTCGACTTGCACACTCTGAAAGAGCCGTTTACAAGCACTCTGACACGCAGGATCTGGCACGCGTCTTGGACGAAGCAGAGAAGCACTCACCACCCTACAGGCGAATTCTGATAATCACCGACGGCGTTTTCTCGATGGACGGAGACATCGCTCCGCTTGACCGGATCGCTAAAATCGCTGCCGAACACGGTGCAATGGTCTACGTCGATGATGCTCACGGTGAAGGAGTGCTAGGTGAAGGCGGCAGAGGAATAGTTTCCCACTTCAAACTCGGTCGCGACAAAGTCCAAGTGGAAATGGGCACGTTTTCAAAGGCCTTCGGCGTAGTCGGCGGACACGTATCAGGGTCAAAGGACCTCTTCAACTTCGCCTACAACAAGTCACGAACGTGGCTTCTCAGCGGATCACATCCCCCAGCCGTGGCAGCCGCGTGCACAGCGGCGGTGGACGTGTTAGAAAGCGAGCCTCAGCACGTGCGGACACTCTGGGAACACACTAGAAATTTCAAAAAAGCTATGAAAGATCTGGGCTTCAACATAGGGAACAGTGAAACGCCAATCACACCGGTCATCGTAGGCGAAAGCGGTCTAGCCAAGAGACTGAGCAGTCGACTTTTCGAGGAGGGAGTATTTGCTTTGCCCATTGTTTTCCCGATGGTCGCAAGAGACAAGGCCAGAATAAGGACGATCATGAACGCTGCGTTAACCAAGAAGGATCTCGATTTCGCCACAAACGCCTTCGAGAAAATCGGAAAAGAACTCCATATAATCTGAGTTTTAGTTCCTTTCTTCTTTTTTCAAGTCGGCAGTCTTCACTAGACTGATCTTCTGACTTTCTCCAGTACTAGATCTACGTCTTTCAAACCAAGTTTCGCTAGAGCTTTTCTAATTGGGATGCCGTGTTCGTCCCAATCGACTGCTTTGTAATACCTGCTTTTGTACTCTTCAATCGCGGTCTTGTCAGCTGCTTTTCCTTTGTAGGGACCTGAAGGCAAGGGTTCGTAGAACCTTGGAGGGTTGTCGTCGTCTGTCGTGGGGTTCCATTTAGCGTCTGGACCGCCTAGAAGAAGAAGGGTTCTCTGTAGGTGTAATGTCTTCCGCGCCTTGGTTTTCACCCACTCTTTCAGAGTCAATCTTAGGCCAGTTACGGCTGAGTAGAGATCAAATCTTGCGTTCTTCGGAACCGAGAAGCAGTTGAAGTCGCAGTAGACTCCTGAATCGTTGAAGATCTCGATTAGTTCACTGTTTTTGTCCAGTGGCAGTCCTGTTGTTGACGTGTGATCTCCACATTGCACTGAACATGCGTATGAGATTGGTTCAGGATAATCTTTGCCGCTGCGTATTCCGTGAGCGCCTATTGCTATGCCTTTAGCTTGTACGGCGTAAGGAAGCAGATCCTGCTTCTTCATCTTTCCGATCTTCAGTGCCGCGCGGTAAGTTCCTTCTGCCAGTACATTCCCTATTCCTTTTCGAGTGGCTATTCTATTTGCCAATTCCGCGAAGGCGTCGGTATCGCCCCATTTTGGCTCTAAGCCACCCAGATCTTCTTTGGTCAAGATTCCTTTTTGGAACAGTTCGGCGGTAAACGCCATCACATTTCCTGTTTGTATTCCGCAGAGTCCCAGATCGTCGATCAGTGAAGATAGAAAAACGTTCTCTTCAGGCGTGAATATGCCCAAGTTGGGTCCCAAGTATGCCTGCAACTCGTAATCCGGGTTGTCCGTGATTGCTCCTTTGTACTTGCCATTCTTGACGACTGAGAGTTTTAGACATGTGGTTGGACAGCCGAAATCACCCCAGTACTGTTTGACCCAGAGCCGGTTTTCGAACCTGTCGACGCCGAAGGTCTTTTCGTCATGCCATTCTTCTTGCCAGTTGCGAACGGGTTCGGAACTCAGTTTGAATCCTACGACGTAGCCCGCACTTGCGGTTCCCCATCTTCGCCACATTTCCGATTTGTACACGTTCTTGCATACGATCCTGATTAATCTCTTAACTCTGCGGATGTCCGCCGCTTCTGGCAAAGGGCCAGTCCCTCTCGCGACCACCGCTTTGAGTTTTTTTGAGCCCATTACTGCGCCGTAACCCCCGTAGCCTGCGGCATGGGACCATTTAGTCATGACAACAGCAGTTCTGACCTTTTTCTCTCCAGCAGGCCCCGTGTACAGCATTGCAGGTTCTTTCCATTCGCCAAACAGAGGATACTTTTTTTTCAGAAGCCCTCTGCATTCTTTTGTCAACGTTGCTACTGTTTGTTTTCCATTTTTACCCCAGACGTGGCTTGCGTCTCGCAGTTCAACGTCAGCATCCTTAATGAACAAGTAGACGGGTTTTGCCGATTCTCCGCTCACGATTATACCGTCGTACCCGGCGCATCTCAATTCGATGCCGAATTCGCCGGAAAGGGTGGAGCCTACGACTCCATTGCTCTGGGGCGATTTGCCTGACACGCACGTTCTTCCTCCCGGGTAATATCCCGTTAACGGTCCGGTTAGAAATAGCAGAAGGTTGTCGGGTCCGAGTGGGTCTATTCGGTCCCATTTTTTGCCAATTCTGTCCCAGAGGATTTTTGTGGCGAGGCCTCTGCCGCCGACGTAATCTTCGAGTATCTCGTCACTGAATTTCGTTTCTCCGATGGTTTGAGTTGATAGATTGACTTCGAGAAACTTGCCTGCATATCCCATAATCACAGGTATTCCTCCGCTTGGTCTCCATAGATCTTGGCGCCCAGATCTCTGGCTATCTCTTCTGGCTTCCTTGCGTAGAGTTTATTGCCATCTTCGTTTCTCGCGACGGTTTCAAGCACGTTCCAGTTTCCTTCGCGGCAGGCTTTCACGCATTGTGGGTCACCATTGCACAGATCGCAGATGACGATGTGTTTCTCTCTAGGATGCATGTGGGGGATTCTGCCTGGGCAGGCGGCTGTGCACTTGCCGCAGGCGATACATTTTTTGTTGTTGACGAGCACGGCGCCTGTTTTCTTGCTTATCGTAAGCGCTTTGGTCGGACATGATGTAACACACGGATAATCTTCGCATTGCGCACAGAAGTGTGGGAACTCCAAGCCGGGAGCCAGCATGAAGACTGTTATTCTTGAAGCCGTGGGCCAAATTCGGTTCTCATGGAAGAGTGAACATGCAATTTCGCATTTTCTGCATCCGCTACATTTCGATAATTCTCTTGCTATCCAGATAGGTTCTTTTTTTGATGTCAATCCTGAACCTCTTGGAAGAATCTTGTTGTTCTTAGTTGTGGGCTTGATTTAAGTCTGATGTCGCCATGGTTTAATTTGTATACGTTCTGATTTACGAGGTACTCGAGAAGCTTGAGAGCTGTTTCTTAGCATTGCAGTGGCTTATTAGGAATTCGAGGGTTTAGAACGTATTTTCAGGGAAGCAGGTTCATTGAATTCTGTTGTTCTTCATTCTCTGCGCGCAAATCGTATAACTTTCATGACCACTATTCTCTGTATGAAGATGCGGGAAAAAATAGTGGAACGTGTATTCACGGGAACACAATCAGTTGAGATGGGTGAATGATTTGAGAGTAATTGCTGATTTGCACATTCACGGCCCTTACAGTCGTGCGACCAGTGAAAGAATGTGCGTTTCAGAAATAGCACGTTTTGCGCAGATCAAAGGTCTCAACGTTGTGGGGACAGGAGATTTCACGCACCCACGATGGTTTGAAGAGCTGCGCAACAACCTTGTTCCAGATGCAGATACACACCTTTACAGACTCAAGGATGACAGCTCTCCAACCGTGCGTTTCATGGTAACAACTGAAGTCTGCACCATTTTTCAACACAAGAACGAGGTTAAGAAAGTTCACCATGTCATACTCTCCCCGAGTTTCGAGGCTGCCGCGCAAATCAACGATGTGTTTTCAAAGTACGGAAACCTGGGAATTGACGGCAGGCCCACGCTTAACATTTCAGCTTCAAATCTAGTTGAGAAGGTCATGGAAGCGTCATCGGCTAACATGATTTTTCCAGCTCATGCTTGGACACCATGGTTCAGCATCTTCGGTGCGTTCAGCGGTTTTGACAGCGTTGAAGAATGTTATGAAGATATGACCAAGCACATTCATGCCCTAGAGACAGGGCTCTCTTCCGACCCTCCGATGAACTGGCGCCTTAGTAAGCTTGACAAATTCGCATTGGTATCTAACAGTGACAGTCACAGCTTCTGGCCGTGGCGTATGGGACGGGAGTCTAACGTCTTTGAATTGAAAAAGACAAGTTATGAGCAGATTGCCGAAGCTATTAAGCTAAAGGATCCTGCACGGTTTAGATTCACGATAGAAACGGACCCGGCTTATGGGAAATATCATTGGACAGGGCATAGGAATTGCAATGTGTCTCTTTCATCGAAAGAAGCGATCAAGTTTGCGAACATCTGTCCGGTGTGTCGCAAGAGACTTACGAAAGGCGTTGAACAACGGGTCGAAGAGTTGGCTGACAGGCCAGAAGGTTTCACTCCTGACGGAGCCATAGGTTTCATGCACTTGTTGCCTCTTTCGGAGATAATTGCAACTGTCTTGGGTTCAGACTCTCCCTACACTCAGAAGGTGTGGAACATCTACAATTCGCTTGTGGCAAAGTTTGGCAACGAATATGCCGTTATTATCGATGCTCCGCGAGAACAGTTGCGCGAGGTTGCAGGTGACGAGATTGCCGACGCCGTCGTGAGAGTGCGCGAGCGGAAAGCCAAAGTCATCCCTGGGTATGATGGAATCTACGGGCAGCTAGTGCTCGCAGAGACACGCTCTGAAACCAAAATTTTCTCCAAAAGAGTTCAACAGTTGAATCTTGGAGACTTCACTTTATAGGCTTGTGACCGTGGTTTTTCTGTAGGTGTGTACAGCAGGCGTACGACAAGACTTATTAAGTCGTAATAGGCAAGATAGCTCCTGGTATCGCAATGCAAGTCCTAACGAAGCAAGGAGCGGCAAAGGACGATAAAATCTCAAAGGTCATAGACCGAGTCCTCACGCAGATATTCGGAAAAGAAGCTACTCTTCTCATCTACAAGCACTTGGAAAGGAACTACTCGGTAAAACGGGATGAGATAGGCGAAAAGCTGGAATTGTTCGCCAAAGGTTTAGAGGACTTCTGCAAATCCGGCGCATATGTCATAGAGAGCAAGATATTGGAAGACATTTGGACAAGCTACGGATCAGTGCACAAACTCCAGATTGAAAGGCCTCGAAACACGGCGAGCTTCGTTACTGAAATGAGGCTTCTGGTCAAAGGGTCATAAACAGCCTCTTACGAATCATGTAGTTGCGTCTTAGCGAATTGCGAATGTCAATTTTTTGTCGCAGGCTATAGCTTTGTCAATTCATAATCAGTGTTTTTTCAGAAAGGCTTAACTCATCGGAAAATAAATAACTCGGGCCTTCATTAGAGCATGGAGAAGGCGAAATGATTGAGCGACAAAAACATTCGGCAAAGACTATTGAAATACAACACGCCTCGCAGAATAGTGCAGCTATTGTCATTCGTCTTCTTCAGTGGCATCGTGTTCAACGTGGGTGCCTTGGCAGTTTTGGTTCCGGTCTTATGGACTTGGGGGCTGAAGACAAACACTGTGGGCGATGCCTTCACTGCCATCCAACTCATGCTCAGTGGCTGGAACCTTCCATATGTGCTGTTTCCTTGGCTTGCCCTAGCGTCTTTCGTAATAGTGGGGGTGTTGATCGGCAAAGCGTTGTGCGGATGGATGTGTCCTTTCGGTTTTGTTCAGGATCTTGTTGGATACTTCCGCAGAAGACAGACGGACGTCTCCGCGCGGACTCATGACACGATGGTTTACATCAAATATTTTGTGCTTGCAGCAACCCTGTTTATTAGCGGGACCTTTTCAGCGTCAAAACTGACCGGATCAGGGTCCTCTTATGCGAATTCTCTGGGCGTTTTTGCACAAGCTCCTTTCACGGTTCTCAGTCCTTCAGAAACTCTTTTTGCAACCATACCGCGATTGATCTCGAGTTTTCAGATTTCCGCAAATGTGGGCTCCGACATTCTGAATGGGATTTCTGGTTTGCCACCGCTTTTTTGGGTGCAATTTGCCATTATGATCTTGGTTTTAGTTTTCGCTGTTTATGTGCCCCGGAGCTTCTGCAGATATCTCTGCCCGCACGGTGCTATAATGGCTTTAATGAACACGTTCAGCTTCATCGGCTTGCGTCGTGAACCGTTCAAGTGCGAGAAGGGCGGTTGTCGCTCTTGTGTGTTGGTGTGTCCGACTCGTGTACCGATACTAGATCTTCCTTGGGAAAAGTTCAGTCATCCAGAATGCATATACTGCATGAAATGCGTTGACGCATGTGAACATGGTGCTATCAAGCTAACGTACCCGTGAATACTTAGTCGGTCAGTTCTTCTGAGCCCAGAAGCTTCTAGAGTATTCGTTTAAGACGTTCTTGTAAGCGTCGTGTGTCTGCAGGGCTATTTTGTCCCAACTGTATTTTTCCTGAATTTTCTTGTATGCCCGGTTTTTCAGGCTATTTGCCTTGGGTTCGTCAGTTAAAACTCTTATAATTCCCCATGCCAATGAGTCCGGGTTCCCTGCATAAACCTTCACTCCGTCAACGTCATGGTCGACTATTTCCCCCAGTCCCCCGGTGTCTGAAACTACTACGGGACTCTTCGCCGCCATGGCTTCGAGTGCAACTATTCCGAATGGCTCAAAAAGTGATGGCACGACTGAAACATCAGCACATGTCTGCAGTTTCCTGAGTGTTTCGTCGTCAACGAACCCCGTGAACATAATTTTACTGTCTATTCCCATGGTCTTAACAAGAGCCGACAACTGTTCTTTCATGTAACCGTTGCCGACGATGATGAATTTGGCGTTTACCTTGTCAAGCACTTTTCGAGCGGCGTTTACCAGTACATGAACTCCTTTTTCATACACAAGCCTGCCGACGAAAAGCACGATTTTCTCGTCTGGCAAAGCAAACCTGCTTCTGAACTGTGTCAAATTCTGCTTTCCAATGCCGGCGTAGACCTCGGAGTTAACGCCGTTCGGTATCATTATCTGCTTGTCCGGCGGAAGCCCGAAGGCCCAGCGAACGTGTGAAACCATGTATTCGCTGCAACATATCACCTTCCAAGCCTCGTACGTAAGCCACGCCTCTGTTTCATGGATCATCCTTTCATAATCGTAGTGTATTCCGTTTCGTCGTCCGATTTCTGTTGAGTGCATCGTGGCGAAGAGCGGTTTTCTGAACACGTGTTTCAGGCCAATTCCTGTGGTGGCAACGAGCCAGTCGTGAGCGTGAAGAATGTCGATGTTGCCATTTAACCCTCTTATGATGCTTGCTGCTTCCTTTTGCATGTTCACGTTCATCATGTAGACCCATGTGGCAAAATCAGGTGATGGATTCTTGTAGGAGTCTATGCGGAAGATTTCAACTCCATCCAAAACCTCGTGTTGGGGTGCTCCTGGAAAATCGCAAGTCACTACGTACACTTTGACGCCGTTTCTGGCGAGGCTCTTTGAGAGGTAGTACACGTGCGGAGAGATCCCGCCAATGATTCTTGGCGGAAATTCCCATGTGAACATCATTACGCTCAAAGCACTGTTCATCAGTCTGCTCCCTTTTCTGCCACGTTTTGGTAGACTTTGAGGATTTCCTTCACCCAGTCATTCGACTGTGGCAGGATTACTTTTACTTTTTCTCGCGGAGTCTGGTACAGCATTGTGATCTCGTTGCGCATCCATACTGATTTGACGATGAGCTCTTGCGCCTCGTACGATCCAAGCCATTCGATACTTTTAATGGCCATGTTGAACGGCGTGTTGACGAAGTGAGATCTGTGGTCCTCTAGACTTTCAACTGAATAGACAAATGGGATTCCTAGGGCTTTTTTCAACGTAGTTGCGGCAGGAATGAAATGCCAGTCGTGCACGTCTATGAGGTCTACTTGCTTCTTTGTGTCATAGTAGATGTTTGCCGCGACTCTCTCAACTTCTTGATTCAAGGTTAAAACCCATGTGAGCACACCTATGTGTGTGTGAACCGGGTTCGTCACCCAAAAGGCTTTGACTCCATCGGGCCCGTCATTTTCTCCTGAAATGTAGTCATGATAAGTGACCACGTACGGTTGAGTTTGATACTTCATGAGCTGAGATGCAAGATTCTTCACGTAATCTGCAAGTTCCCCGACAATTCGCGGTGGGTATTCCCATGAGAACACTATTACTTGCATCAGCTTTTCCCTACGTGAAAAGTGCACAGACTTTTATTATCCCGCTACCTGTAAGATAGTAGCGCTTCTTTCCTTCGTTGTCTGTGAAACTCTGCGCGAACCCTTGCGCCTTGAAATTATCGAGAATTCCTTCTAGTTCATTAAGGTTCACACCCATAACTTGAGAGAGTTCTTCGCTTCTTCTAGCCAAGTCTGGAGCCGTTGCACAAAGGTTGTGCAGTGTTTGGAGGATTTTCTCTGAGAGAGGAAGTTCTTCTCGCATTTTCCCACTTTCAATTTGACTGTTGGGACATACTCTCTGAGTTTTTGTTATTAAACAATGCGTGTCTGTGATCTGGAAATATCGAGTTGCTTATTGAATTTCGGTGTTCAGACCATCCAGTCTTCTCTTTAGAAGGTTCACTAACGCTTTTCTTAGCTCTTCTCCTTTCAGTTTGGTAAGGGTTGTCTTCTCGAGTTCTTTGGCTAGCATGGCGTCTTGTAATGATTTTTCGGCCCATTTTTCGAAGTCTCCACGCTTGATGTGGAACTCGAGTGATTTCGAACTGATTTTTGCGATGGCTTTTGCAAAAGCCCGCAGCCCCCAGACCATTGTTCCAGTGTAGTATTTTTCACCGGCTCCAGTGTAGAAGAGGAAAGGTTCATCGGCGACGACGGCCGCGACTCTCACCCTATTTTCGAAGTCCAATATGGCTGCCTGTGCAGTGACAAAGGCGTCTGCTGGTGTTCCGAACGGGCTGAAATAGGAATGAACTTCACCTGGTCCTCCTCCGGAAGTAAACATGTAGTACAGGTGATCACTGGTTTGGAAGTACCTCCACGTCTTCAGGAACTGCTCATCTTCCGTTTCCTTCACAAGCGGTTCTAATCGTCGAAGGTTTATGTAATACGCCCATTGCATAGCATTTCCAAGCCAACAGCTCGCGTCTCTTTCTAGGTCGGCCCAAGAAACCGTTCCGCCAAGTTCTGGAACGTCAAGTTCACCAGAGGAAGCGTACTTGTCGGCAACTTCTGACGGAGTGGACATGTGAAGGTTCCACCATTTCAATATCTCGCTCGGTAAGTGTCGAAGGAAGTCGTGGATGCCGGTTTCTGGCCAATGGTGTTCTCCGAAGGTTTCGTAGTCGGGAAAGATGTTTATGCATTCACCCGGTGTGGATGAAAGCCAGTTTGCGTATTTGTCGGCGGTGAGTGGCCATTCGTTCCACCACCTTGCTGAGAATCTGAACCCTATATCGTCAGTAAGCTTGTAATTGCGGAGGAGCACTTTGATCTTTTTGGAGTCTTTGGGCGAGTACAGGTAGTTTGGTGATTTTCCTTGTAGCAGTCTTTCGACGCCTTCTGTGAAAATCCCCTTGTATCCTAACTTTTCGACAGTGCGTGCCACGGCATTATTGTAAAGCAATTCAGTGTTCTCGAACACTGTTGGAGTATAGTTAAGCAAGTCTTTCATTACTTGTTGATGCATCTTCACTTGTTCAGTGAATTCGTCTCTTTCAGGGTACAGACTTGCAAGTGAATGAAAGTAGGTTTGGCTCAGAAACTCGACGCAACCAGTTTCTGCGAGCTGTTTGAAAGATTCCAACAGGTCAGTGTTAAACATTTCACATTGTTCAAGAAAAACGCCCGATACGCTGAATGACACTTTGACCTTTTTCTTCTCGTTCTTGTACCTATCAATCTGTTCGAGCAGAATATTGTTCGATGGGAAATAGCATTTTCTGCTTGCTCTATCGAAGATCTGCTTGTTTTCCTCTTTGTCAAAGTAATATTCAAAAAAATCTTCTTTTTTCACGTGACGGAAGATTCTGTTCTCCCAGAAGAAGTCTTTTTTAATCCGGTGAGGCTGATGAACCTCGAAAATCAAGACTACATCTGTCAATGTTTATCCTCTGCGTCTCTATTATCTGTGAGCTCTCTATTTTGACTTGCTATTTCGACTAGTTGATATTAGTATCGAAGATAACATGCAATGCGTTCTCCGGTTGATTGGGGGGATCTGGAGAAAATCTGCTCACAAACGATGAAAGAAAAATGAGAGGTTAGGATTTTTTCGATGCGGCTTTTTCCAGAGCTGTGACTCCTGGTAATTTTTTGCCCATGAGGAACTCTATGAGTGCTCCTCCGGCTGTGCTTATATAGGAGATTTTGTTAGTCAATTTGAACAGTTCTATGGCCGCTATCGTGTGTCCTCCTCCAGCAAGTGAAAATGCTTTGGAGTTTGCGACGTTCTCTAACACGCCTTTTGTTCCATAAGCAAACTTGCTGTCTTCATATTTTCCCATGGGGCCGCTCATAACAATAGACTTTGCCTTGCTTATTATTTCCCCGTAGCTCTTCACTGTTCTTGCCCCAATGTCAAACATCGGATATTTCGTGGGCAACTCTTTTGCTGTGATTTCTTTTCTTTTTCCATCTTCTTCAACGGCGAAATCTTCGGGGGTTTTGATGCTGTCCTTGTACTTTTGCATGAGTTCCTCTATGCCTGGTACGAGTTTCATAGAGTCATTCTTTTCTAGGAATTCCATGTTTGCTTTGCCTAGGTCATAGCCTTTTGCAACGGTGAAAACTTGTCCTATCACTCCGCCTGTAAGAACTTGAGTTGCGATTCCTTTGTCTAGGACGTACTTGGAGATTTCAAGAGAGTCGTCTGCTTTGGCTCCTCCAAAGATGAAAACGCATGGTTTCTCTGGGTTTTCGAGGACTTTGTTCAGCGATTTGAGTTCTCTTTCCATTATTCGTCCTGCTACACTTGGTAATACGGGCGTGAAACCTACCATGGATACATGGGCTCTGTGGGCAGCTGCAAAAGCATCATTGACGAAAAAGTCCGCGAGTGGCGCAAGGTTCTTGACAAGGTCCGTTTTCGCTTGGTCTTCAGGTGTTCCATCTTTGGTCTCGAGTGGAAAGTTTCTCACGTTTTCTAGAACGAGGATTTCGCCGCTTCTGAGAGTTTTTATCGCTGTTTTGGCTTTTTCTCCGTAAAGGTCGTCAACGTATTTCACTGGTTTTTTCAGTATTTTGCCCAATATTTCAGCGTGCTGTTTCAACGGAATGAAGTCAGGGTCGTTTTTGCGTCCTTGATGAGCAAGAATCACCGTTTTCGCGCCCTTTTCAGCGAGTTCTTTAATCGTGGTTTCAGCGTGCGCGCGAATTCTTGTGTCTTCAAGTATTTTTTGGGTCTTTGGGTCTATGGGGGAGTTGAAGTCGACTCTGACGAGAACAACTTTGTCTTTGACTTTGATATCATCTAAAGTGAGGAATTCTGCCATTTGGGTGTCCTCCGTGGTAAGAGGAAAAATGAGGGAGGGTATTTTAGATTTTGGATAGAGTTTTTGATTTTGTTAGAGTCCTTCTTTCTGTCCGATCATTTCCATTTGTTCAACCATGCGGCATGAGAAGCCCCATTCGTTGTCGTACCATGCTAGGACTTTGACGAAGTTGTTTTCGATGACCATCGTAGATTGCGCGTCGAAGACTGCTGAATACGTGCTGTGAAGGACATCACTTGAGACAATCGGGTCTTCGGTGTACTCCAATATTCCCTTCATCGGTCCCGTGGCGGCTTTCTTGAAAGCGGCGTTGACTGTTTCCTTGGTGGCTTCCTTCTTCAAGGAGGCTACTAGGTCTACTATTGATACGTCTGGAACAGGGACTCTTAGAGACATTCCGTCTATCTTTCCTTTCAGTTCGGGCATGATTTCGCCGATTGAGCGTGCGGCACCGGTTGTGGTTGGGATTATGTTTATTGCGGCAGCCCTTGCGCGTCTCAAGTCTTTATGAACGAGGTCTTGCAATCTCTGGTCGTTGGTGTAAGCGTGGGCCGTGGTCATGAAGGCTCTTTCCACCGCAAAGTTCTCATGCAAAACTTTGGTAACTGGACCAACACAGTTTGTCGTACATGAAGCGTTAGAAATGATCATGTGTTTCTTGTGATCGTAAGTCTGGTCGTTAACTCCTATGACCATGGTTATGTCAGGGTCCGTTGCTGGCGCAGAGATAAGAACTTTCTTTGCTCCTGCCGTAAGGTGTTTTGATGCTCCTCCTCTGTCTGTGAACAATCCTGTTGATTCTACAGCCAGGTAGACGCCCAGATCTTTCCAGGGCAGCTTTTCTGGCTCTTTTTGTGCTAAGACTTTGAGTTCTTTGCCGTTTACGACGAGATCGTTTCCCTTCACCTGTACGTCTGCGTTGAATCTTCCATGGACTGAATCGTACTTGAGAAGGTGTGCTAGCGTTTTTGCGTCAGTTATGTCGTTGACTGCGACGAAATCAACCTTGGCTTTCTGTTCGATTGCGGCTCTGTACAGAAGACGTCCGATTCTACCAAAACCGTTTATTGCGACTTTGATTGTCATTTATGTTCACCGTTATTTGTTCGGAAGTATTCTAAAAAGGGAGGTTATTTAATTTTCCGCACGTGTACAAAAGAAAGAGAGGTTGAGTTCAGCGGAACTTCATCAGCACCATTTCCGCTGCTAACACGAACGGCTCCCATGTTTCGCAAACGGGCGGCGCATAAGCCGTGTCTGCTTTTGACAAGTCTCTTGCAGTCATTCCTCTTTGTATAGCAATTGATATCGCATTGATGCGTTGGGTAACCTCTTCTCCGCCGATTATTTGAGCGCCGATGATGCGCTGTGATTCCTTTTCGGCCACCAACTTGACTTTTATTGGCATGGCTCCTGGGTAGTAGTCTGCTTTGGTTTTTGAGGAAACTGTGCCTGTTACTGTTTCGATGCTGTTTTTCTTTGCAGCCGTTTCCGTCAGTCCTGTCCAACCGCAGTCAGTTTCAAATAGTCTCGAGATCGCCGATCCCAGTGCACCTGTGAAGACTGAGTATCCTCCTGCGGCGTTTATTCCAGCGACTTTCCCAGTTCTCACCGCCACCGTGCCCAGTTGTGGCAGTGTGGGTTTCTGCGTCACTATGTTAAACGTCTCGGCGCAGTCGCCTATCGCGTAGACGTCTTTGACGCTTGTCTCCATTCGCGCGTTGGTTTTGATAGCTTTGGTCTCACCTAGAGCTATGCCTGCGCTAACTGCAAGTTGAGTGTTTGATCTGACTCCGAAGGCGCTCACGAAAAGATCTGCTTCTATTTTTTCTCCGCCGGCCATTATGCCTGTCACCTTGTCGGTTCCAAGGAATTCATCAACGCATTTTCCGGTGAGTATTCTTAATCCCTTCTGCTCAAGCATGTCTTGCAGTATCTTGGCCATTTCCGGATCCAGCGGTAATGGCAGTACTTGGGGCAGCATTTCTACTACCGTTACTTTCAATCCTCTTTCGTGGAGTGCTATCGCGGTTTCAAGTCCTATCAACCCCGCGCCCATCACGATTGCTATTCTTGCACCTTTTCGCACTTCTTGATCGATTCTGTCTCCGTCTTCAAGAGTTCGAAGAGAGTACACTCCTTGCTTTTCTTTTCCCTTGATTGGAGGCGTAAAAGAACTGGCGCCCGTTGCAATTATGAGAGCGTCGTAAGGTGTAGTCTCTTTCTGCCCATCTTTGCCAACCGCTTCAACGGTTTTCTTTGCGGTGTCCAGAGCCGTGACTTCCGTTTCGGTTTTGAGGCTGATCTTCATCATTTGGAAATAGCTAGGCGAGAAGACTATCAGGTCTTTGAAGCTTGGAATCTGGCCTCCTATGACAAAAGGCAAGCCGCAACGTGAGTAACCAGGATTTTTCTCTTTGGTTATTATGGTGATTTCTGCTTGACGGTCGGTTTTTCTTGCAGCCGATGCAGCATCAACACCTGCCGCGTGTGCTCCGACGATTACTATGCGTCTGCCCATTCAGTTGCCTTCATTTCTTCTGTGTTTTGTGCCATTCAACTGCCTTGTTAAAATCCATTATGTTGGCTAGCTCTGCATTGAGGTTTGACGGTTTCACCACGAGAAGCCAACCTTTTGCATATGGATCCTCATTGAGCAGTTCAGGCTTTGACTGTACTTCGGCGTTCACTTCTTCTATTGTTCCACTTATCGGTGCCACCAGATCTGAGACTGCTTTGACCGATTCGACTGTGCCATACGGCTCATTCTGTTTTGTTTGTGATCCAGTGCTTGGCAGTTCCGCATACACTATTTCCCTCAGCTGTTTTTGGGCGTAGTCTGTTATGCCTATGCGAACTTTGTCTCCTTCAATTTTCACCCATTCGAATTCTTTAGTGTAGTACAGTCCTTCGGGCACTTCGTATCCTTCTACTTTGACCATGTTTGTTCACCTCTAGATTAGTGCAGTTATTCTTCGCATCTCTGCCTTTAAGATTAACTGTTATTTTTCCTGAGAACGGAATGCTTGAATTCAAAATGGAGTTCATGCGTATGTGATGGTCAACGTTCTCTTTTTCCTTGGATGTAGTCTTCAACTGCTTGTTTGGCCGATGAGTCCGGTATTTGAATCGGTGGGTGTTTGAAAGCGTAGGATGATATGCTTAGCAATGCTCCGCCGATTTTGCGGTCTAAGGCTATCTTCACAGCTCTGATCAGGTCGATGACTACGCCCGCACTGTTTGGAGAATCTTCTACTTCAAGTTTGACGGATATCGTCAAGGGTCTGTCTCCGAATTTTCTTGCCTTGAGCCAAAGATAGCAGATTTTCTTGTTGCCCAAGAATGGCACGTAGTCTGATGGTCCGATGCGCGTGGGCAACTCGTAAGGCACCATGCTTGTCACCGCCTCCGTCTTGCTTATTCTCTTGGTTTTCAACCGTTCCTCAACGGTCATGTTCAAAAAGTCCGTGTCTCCTCCGAGGTTCAGCTGGTATGTCTCGTCGATTATGACGCCTCTATCCACACAGAGTCTTGCGATGTTTCGATGAAGAATCGTTGCGCCAAGTTGGCTCTTGATATCGTCTCCCGCGATTGGAAGTTTCTTGTCCTCGAACTTTTTGCTCCACCTTTCGTCTGACGCAATGAATTCTGGCATACAATTTATGAAGGCACATCCGGCATCCAAAGCAGCTTGCGCGTAGAACCTCGCAGCGTTATGGCTTCCGACGGGCAAGTAGTTTAGAAGTATGTCTGCCCTGCTTCTCTTCAATACGTCTACAACGTGTTCGGGTTTGACCTCATTTTCGTAAACGTTAAAGATTTGTTTCATGTGGCTTGCTGCGCCGTCAAGAATCGGCCCGCCGGTGACCTTAACCCCCAAGTTGGGGACCTTGGCGAACTTGGCACAACAGTTCGGTGCTGTGAAAATGGCTTCGGACAGGTCTTTTCCTATCTTGTCTTTGTTGACTTCAAAAGCCGCTACAAACTTCACATCGCTTATGTGATAGGCGCCAAATTTGACGTGCATCAACCCTGGCACGTCCGCGCCCTCTTTCGCGTTCTTGTAGTATTGTACTCCTTGGATGAGGGCAGACGCTGAGTTGCCCACTCCAACCAGCGCTACACGAATTTCTTGCAAATTGAAGGTTACCTCTTTGAGCGTGCTTGGTCTAAGCCTTAAAGAGCGTCTGCTGTATAACTTTTTCTGGGATCATGGCAAAATTAAAAGGGAGCTTGACCTAGTTAGATAAGGGAAAAGAGGCTGAACACATGAGCGGAGACGAGATCCTCGTGAGATATGAACCCTTCAAAGAGGTTGTCATAATGGATCGTAATTACTTCGCAACACCCGACGAAATTGCGAGGTTTGCTTCGATAATCGCCGGCGGCAAGGCTGCTGGGTTGTACTGGGCTGAAGGGGTGATCTTTCTGTACTTCCCACTTCCAGCGTCGACTGAAACGACTGCCAAAATGCTTTTGGAGAAGGGGCGGGTTTACTGGACTTTTCTAGGCTATTCCTTCATGCCCAAGTATTTACCGATAATTGAAACACGGGAGAAAATGATCGTTCCAATCGTCGACATGAATTCAAATGCACTCTTCAAGAAAGTTGCGGCTTTCTTGAAAGAGCAGAAGTGAATGGTTCCTTCCCCTCGGCTTCCAGTTTTGGTGCCTAACCCTTCCGTACGGGTGAAGCAAGATCGAAACGAGTGCACGTTAACTCATGTTTATGTCTTAACCGGTTTTCCCCTTTTTTTTCTCCATGAATTCTCTGATGTACTCGTCAAGCTTTCCTTTCTTCTCAAGGTAAACACCGTATCTCGCAAGCGCACTCATTGCTCTTGCGGTGTCCTCGGGTGATGAAAAAGCTGGGACGCCGAACCTGTCGAACCTGAGACGAATGCTCAGCGCCATTTCTGTCTCGCCGATGTCGCACGCGACTATTGGTTTCTCGTATTTCTTGGCTACTTTCACGACCCTGTCGACGAAGTCCTCTTGCAAGGACGGCATCTGGTGTAGCCCGAGCAATATTATTCCGTGAATCTCTTGGTCTTGGAACAGAATATCTGTTGCGAGTTCGAACATCTCCGAGGTTCCTGAACCAGTGATGTCCACCGGGTTCGAGTTTGTTGCAAACTTCGGAAGTCTGCCTTCGATCTTCAGTTTTTCGAACTTCTCGATCGTTGTTTCAGAGAAGCGTTTGACTGTTAGTCCTTTCACCCCACACTCGTCAACCGCCATTATTCCGGGGCCTCCTGCGTCGGTGATTATGCCGACGTTTGTTCCTCGGGCGGGTATTTGCATCGACAACGCCTTTCCAGAGTGGAAGAAATCGTCCATGTCATTTGCTCTCAGGACTCCCGTTTGCTTGAAGGCAGCGTCGTAAATCTTGTCTGAGCCGGCTATGGCTCCTGTGTGTGAAGCGGCGGCACGTGCGCCTGCTTCTGTTCTGCCGGATTTCAGAGCCACCACGGGTTTTATGGCGGTGATTTCTTCAGCTGCTTCAAGGAACTTTCTTCCCGATTTTATGTCTTCGACGTAGAGCAGTATTACTTTTGTTTCCTTGTCGTGGTGCAGGTAACTGAGCATTTCTGCCTCGTCCACGTCGATCTTGTTGCCAAAACTGACAAACTTGCTCACTCCTGTGTGCAGACCAGTGAGGTAGTCGAGCGCTGCGATTCCGAAAGCCCCGCTCTGCGTGACGATGGAGATGTTTCCGGGCATTGGGCGTGGGGTCGCAACGACCTCGTCTCCTGTGGTTAGGACTTTCGTCTCCGGCAAAAACAGCATGTCGACGCCTGTTCTGGAATCGTAGACTCCGAGGCAATTTGGGCCCAAGACTCGGATTCCCGCTTCTTGGGCTATTGTCTTGACTTGATTTTCAAGCTCGTGGTTTCCAACTTCTCCGAATCCGGAGGTGATTATTACAGCGACCTTCACTTTTTTGGCAGCCGCATCTTTCATGATCTGGAGTACCACGTTTGCTGGAACAACTATGACAACTAGCTCAACTTCCCCTGGGATCTTCGTCAAGGCGGGATAACATTTTACGCCTAAGATTGATTTTTCGTTCGGGTTGACAGGGTATATCTGTCCCTTGAAAACCTGCCTTCGCTGGTTCTCAAGAAAGTTCTTGAATATTATTTGTCCTGCTTTTTCGGTTCTTTTTGTGGCTCCGACGATCGCGACCGATGAAGGGTTGAAGAAAGCGTCGAGAACTTTCGTCGTTTCTCCCATGGGCGTTTTCACTGCTTTCTTCTTACAATAACTATGGGTTTATGTTTTACTCTCTCAAGCATTTGCCAAGTTACGTCAGTCAGCCCTACTTGGAAGTTATCGGCCATTTCCCACACGGTTCTTCCGGCTCCAAATCCTCGGGAGCGATTGGCCAGCTCGGCAATGTGCAACGCTTCATCCATAGACAGTCTATTTCCAGAAACTGCCAATGGTGTTGATCTCTTCTCGAGCTTGAAAAAGCGTCCAGAAACATAGGAAAGAAATCCTCCAAATGAATGAATGCCTCTGATCGGTCCAGGACGTGGCGTGAAGTGGAAGTTGTTGAAAGAATAAGTTTTGTCCGTGTCTGCAATCATCACGGAAACTCTCTTTCCAAGGTCAAGCTGTATCTGTCTGCGTATCATTAAGGCTATCCAACCGGCGTTTTTCAGAGAAATACTTACGTAGGCGTATGGCAGGTTGCTTCCGTCGATGCCGCCTTCTGACCCGAACATCAATGCTTGAAGCAGACCTGCCTGTCGAAGGGCAACCTGTTTGTGTCGGCTTCCTTTCTCAAGAGGGTATTCTCTCAGCCTTTTCAGTAGATCTGTTCGAAGGCGGCAAACGGGGCCTAAGAAATAACCCCAAACCGTGCGCATCCAGAAGGCGGTTATGAATCTTGCACTAAAGCCGGGTTTGACTCGGCTTTCATCTACTATACTGTTCAGCGCGGTTGAAATCGCTTTGTCTGAAACGACGATGAGGTCGTTGTCGGCGACTTTCCCGTCTATGCTTCTGACTATTATTCGTAGGTAGTTTTGTCCAGGTTTCCAATATTCTGTGGTCACTGGAAGGAACTTGTACTTCGTCATACGTGTCGCGCCATGCATTGAAAAGAATTAGGGGTCTACAGGGCTCGGAACTTTTCTCTTACTTCAACCACGTCGCATTCCGTGGGTTTCATTTTTCCTTCAGGACAGAAGCCTAGTTCAACGCACGTCGGACCACAGTCTTCAAACAATGCAGGGGCCGCTTTCTTTGCTTGCTTGAGCATTTCGACGGCGACTTCCCGGATCTCCCATTGGGCGCGTGCGCAACATCTCAAGTTGAAGAAGTGTCTGAGTTCTCTCGCGTTCATCGTTACTATTATGTTGGTTTTTGCGGCGTTTGGAAGAATGAACCGTGCGTCCTCCTTCGGAATTCCCGCTTTCAGCAGCTTCTGGTAAGTCTCGGAAATTTTTTCCAGCGTGGCATCAAAGACTTTCTTGGCGTCTTCATTTTTGTCTATGGATGGAGGGGTGACGTACTTTGCCACTGTGTCGTAGGTTACATAGCGCTGGCTTTGCTGGGTGTATGAGGCGATGCGGTGTCTGACAAGTTGATGAGTCATTGCTCTTGAAACATCCTCAATGCTGAATGTGAATGACGCGTGTTCTATGATTGAAGCGTGTCCATAACCGGTTACTTTCTTGATTTTTTCTTTGGCTGTTTCGCGATCTATTTTTTCCAGAATTTGTGAGGGTCTGCCGCTCTTTATCGTTGTCAGCGCCGCAGTGCCGCACAGTAATTCTGCGTCTGCTGTGTGACGAAGAAGCTTGACTTTCAATCTTTCACCCCTTATTTTTCCAACGCAAAGTTAGATTCAATCTGCCGTCTGAATTTTCTGTACTATTTGTCTGTGTGCGCATATAAAATAGCGCTGTTGTCGTCTAGACGTGGGAGTAGACGCGGTCGCTGGTGTATTTTCCGGTCTGCATTTCTTGTTCTATCTCTTTGAGAAGCAGTATCCTGCGGAACGTGGGCGGATGTGTTGAGAACCAGCTGTTTATCGTTTTCCACGTGGATTTGGCTTCTTTTTCCATTGCGAGTTCGAGTTCTCTATCGTCGAGGACGCCGTCGTGATCTAGGTCGTACTCGTCTTTCTTGCTCATTATTTCGGCGATCTCTTGCTTTGCCATGGAAGGATCTTCTATGTAGAAGGCTCTGACGCCTGACGGTGCCTTCGGTGAGAGCGAGAGTCCGTAGGAGATCTTTGCTAATGCGCTCTCAAGGTTGCTGGGCGAATTTGTGACGTAGGCCGAGTATGCGTCGGCAAAGTGTTCCCGCAATCGGCTTAGTCTCAGCACGCAGAGAAGTGAGACTATGTAGACGACGTAGGAAAGGATTCCTATCGCGAGTAGCGCGGCTCCTACGTCGCCTTCGTTTTTCTTCCTTGAGCCTCCTGACATCCATGCTGCCGTTGTTGTTCCTCTTGCGATGAGATAGGCAACCAACGGTAGTGCTGAGATCACCGTCATGACGACGTAGTCTTTGTGTTTCAAGTGTCCTAATTCGTGTCCGATGACGCCTTTGACTTCGTTTTCGTTCAGGTTCTTCAAAAGCCCCTCATGGACTGCCAGAGTGGCGCTCTTGGCTGTTCTGCCGAATACGAAGGCGTTTGGCGTTTCATCACGTACTATGGCCAGTCGTGGCATGACTATTCCACTTTTGTCTGCCAGTTCTTTCACCGTTGATTCGAGCCACGGGTTTTGGCCGGGCTCCAAGTATTGCAGGTGCGTCGACATTTTGACGATCGCGGGTCCGATCAGGTACTGAAAGAGAATGAAAACCATTGGAAGACCTACGATCAGGATCGCCCAGTAGGCAAGTCCGATGTCCACGACGAACGCTTGGACGATGAACAGGATGATTGCTAGGAAACTTGCGAAGATAAGGGCGACAAGAAATATGCTTGTTCCCATTGCTAGTCTGAGTTGAGAGAGTCCTGCCACTTTTTTTCCTCGTTCTTTATGACTGAAAAGTGTCTCAGACTTAAAGTTTTCCCAGTTGTTTGGGAGGAAGATTAAGATAGATGATTCGTACACAACCTAAAGAAGCGACTGACACAGTTCCATTTGCTAGGTGAATGCTGAACTTGGCCGTTCCATTGCTGAATCTGATAACTGTCATCATGGAATTTGCGAGCAGTTTCATAAGTTTCATCATCGGGTACTACGCGTTGAAGGCTTACAGGGCAACGTCAGCGAGAGGACTTTTTCTATTGTACTGGGGTTTCATAATTCTAGGGGTCGGCACTTTTCTGCGAGTTTTCACTGCCACGTACATTAACGTTATGATTGGGCATCAAGCCCGTGCACAGTTGGTCAGCCTCATCAACCTGGTTGCATTAATTTACAGCATAACACAGCTGGTGGCTTACAGTCTTTTTGTTGTGACTTACGTTTTCCAGTCCAGACTCACTGGCGAGAAAGTTGCGGTAACGGGAACTGTCGTTGCGGCTGCTGCTGCGGTCTTTCCAATTTACAGGTTGTTTTTTATTCCATGGCTTGAACTCGTGGCTGTGACGATGCTGGCGTTTGTCGTCGTGAGCACTTTTATGAACTGGCATCTCAGAAAGAGCAGCGAATCAGCGCTTGTGCTTCTGGGTTTTGGGCTCATGCTGTTGAGCCACGTCTTCTTCCTGTTTCTGCCTCTTGA
>Ga0335070_10001292_pt1 | contig 28870 bp, 24 predicted proteins | sample Lox_Sample_13_FD_206722 | JGI IMG/M metagenome (GOLD analysis project Ga0335070, IMG submission 206722) | Soil microbial communities from Loxahatchee National Wildlife Refuge, Florida, United States - Lox_Sample_1.3 | ecosystem: Environmental > Terrestrial > Soil > Wetlands | place: USA...
TGTTGGCCCGTTTCCCGGCTTTCAGCATGGCCTCGACCCAAGGAAGGCTTAAGGTGCCGATGTTCAGGACCAAGGCCCCTGCCAGAGAGACCATCTCCTCCACCTCTTCAACCGCGTGGGCCATGACCGGAGACGCACCGCAGGCAAGCAGGGCATTGGCCGTATAGTTCATGACGACATAGTTCGTAATGTTGTGAACGAGAGGTTTTTTTTCACGAACTCGCTTGAGGTTCTCCGCTGCCTTCCGGGCCATGTCGTCGTTGAACATTCTTTTCTTTCTCCCTTCAGGTTGATGCCCAAACCCTTGCTCTCTGAGAGGAGGGTTACGAACTCTCAAATTTTAGATTCATTCGTCAATCGAAAATGGTCCCACCCCGAGCGTTTGACCGGACGCCGACCACCATCAGAGAGTAACAGAGTGATCTCGCTTGCCGCGTCCGTAATCCTTCCGACTTCCGTCAGCAAAACAGGACAGGACCGCGCCAAAATGGATCGGAGCGGGGCCATATCCTGCGGCCGGCAGGTAATCACCAGTTCATAGTCATCGCTGTCACCCAGAAAAAGGTCGTATGGATCTCGGTGGAGACGAAGAGCCGCCTCCCGCAGATCGTCGCTCAAAGGCAGTTTTTCTTTGGATAATTCCGCCCCCACTCCGCTCTCCTCGCAGATATGTCCCAGATCTCCGAGGAATCCGTCGCTCGTGTCGATCATGGCTGTAGCGAGGCCGGTTTTTGCGATCGTCTCTCCCACCTGGGCCCTGTGGGAAGGGGTGTTAAAGATCTTGACCAACGGGTGCTTCAGTATGTTCGGGTCATCCGGCCCGCGAAGCAAGAGTTGCAGGCCGGCGGCCGCCTGTCCTGGGTATCCGGTGACAAGGATGACATCTCCCGGCCTTGCTCCGGAACGGCGTACCCCCTTTCCCTGCTCCACCTCCCCGATCAAGGTAATATCGATGAACATCCCGTTTCCTGACTTTGTGAGGTTCCCTCCAATGATGGAGGCGCCAAAGGGGTTCAGCTCCACAAGAAATCCGCGGTACATCTCCTCGACATCCCGGACAAGGATATCTCCTTTCAACCCCAATGAGATCAGGGCGTAAAGAGGTCTCCCTCCCATAGCCCCGATGTCACTGATATTGAGCGTCATCGCACGCCGGCCCAGGTCGAGAGGACTGATCTTTCCGGGCAGATAATGCCTGCCTTCTACCACGCAATCACAGGTGACTAAAAGCTCATATCCAGGCCGGGGGATAAACGAGGCTGTGTCATCGCCGATGCCCAGGGTGACCCGTTCGGACCGGGCCCCTTCTTTATTCACGAGATCGCCGATTCTCCGGATGAGGCCGAACTCGCCGATATCGATGACCCTTTCAGGCACGTCAATCTCCCTCCAGCAAATGTCGAAGGCATCGGGTTGCCTCCGCCGGATCCTGTTGACAACAGACCGCAGAGATCACGGCAATTCCGTGGACTCCTGCCCGGATCACCAGCGGCGTGTTCTCTCTCGTGATACCGCCGATGGCAATGATGGGCAGCGGGATTTCTACCACAACTTGTTTCAGAAGGTCAAGCCCCGAGGCCGGGCCCGCGTCTTCCTTGGAGGTCGTGAAGTAAACCGGGCCGAAGCCGATATAATCCGCCCCTTCGGAGAGACAGTTCCGAGCCTCTTCCATGGTCCCTGCCGATCCGCCGATGATCACCTCTTCACCCAGAAGTTTTCTGGCAAGGGGGATGGGGAAATCATTCTGCCCGAGATGAACACCATCTGCATGCGAAGCGATGGCCACGTCCACCCGGTCATTGACGATAAAGGTCACGCCCGCTCTTTTGCACAAGGCCTGGATCTGCTCCGCATCACGGATCATCTCCCTCGTCTCTCCGCTCTTTTGACGAAACTGAATCGTGTCGGCTCCGCCGGCAATGGCACGCTGGGCAAGCTCCAGGTGGGAGAATTGGGTTTGAAGGCAGGTGTCCGTGAGCACGTGGAATCTTCCAATTTTTTTCATCGCATTCCTCCGACCGCCGAAGGTTCTCCTGATCGAGGTCCGCTCTTCTCATCAGGATAACCCGCTCTTCTCATCAGGATAACCCGCTCTTCTGGGCAGACTGCGACAGCGGATTGAAAACCAATTCAAGGAAGGAGCGGCAACCACGTCCGTCTTTCCTCCCTTCTCTGAGAAATCGGGGTCTTTTGACTGGGTCACTCCATCCGGGAGTTTCCTCCTGAAAGAGACCTCCTTCGTTTGCTCTCGAACATCGATCGTTTCTCACACATCATTATAATAGAATTCCATGTTTTGTGGGAAACATTTTCTTTGTCGAGCTGGAGGCCGGTCTCAAAATATGCTCTTCGACTTTACGGTCTTTCCGACGCTGACTTTGACCTGTGGGACCGGCTCAAAGGATAAGAAAAATAATGGTGGAGAAAAGAGATGAGAAGAGCTGCCCGCTGGTCGTCGGGACATGGCTGGCAGGCCCGGTCAGCATCCACATCCAGAGGGACCGACGCTTGGACGAACCCCCTTGAGGATTCTCTTTTTATTGACTGACAGTTGAAGAAGCCTCCAACCCGTCGAGAGTCTCCTGAGCGGCTTTGGATATGTGTACCAAGGTAGTTCGATCTGGATGGGTTAGGGTCAGTCGTCGGCGAAGATCCCCCCAGCCTTTCATCACCCGTGGGTGATGGCTCTCCGGTCTGCTTACCTTTAAGAGATAGGCCATCGTATGGTTGGGATTCAAAGAGAGCCCTGTCAGGCAAGCCCTCAGATACTGATAATCAGGCGGAAGATTGGAATCGAGGTCGGCCGCCATTCTGGCACCCATGGTAAACAGGGTCGGCAGAAAGATATGAAACCCCTCTTTCGTGAAGTAATCTCGGGCGCGCTGTTTCTTCGTATAAAGCCTTTTCATGAACAGGTCTTCGCAGATTCCTTCGAGATCACGGTAGAGAGAATGAGTCAGGGCATCATTGTAAAAATGGGTTGGTTCCCGAGGTTGGGTGTCCCACAGGATTTCAAAATATCCGCGGAGAAGGGGTTCGAGGCTGTCTCCGTGGAGGTAGATCTTCTTCTCTCCCGCCGAGACAAAGTCCCTCGCCCAATCTCCCTTTTTATATTCAGGAAAGGGAGCGACTTTTTTATCCCCAAGGATGAAATAGTCAAAAACGACCTCTTCCGGAATTTCCGCTTTGTGGCGTCCTTTTTCAATCACCCGAGCGAGAAGATAGGATGGATGACTCTTTTCATCCCAGACATCGTATATGAATCCTTTGGAGAGGAAGAAAGCCTGTGTTTCTTTTTTGTCTCGATAATCAAAAGAACCCTTGGCCAATGAGATGAATCTTTCCCTGTATTTTTCTCTGTAGAATTCCGCCTCCCGGAGCCCTGTTGAATTCAACGATGCTCTTGCTTCGTAGTCGGCATAGCAGTACCACTGGAAGGTATCCATGACCTTTTCAAAACGACTCGTGTGGGTGATGAACCACGACACACCGTAGAGAGCAAAAAGGGCTATGCCAAGATGGGCATATCTTGAGCCGACCATGACTTTTATTCGTTCCACCACTCTTTGAATCAAGATTTGGTCCCTCCCGGGAAAGAGCGGAGCACTCTCTCGACAAATTCCCTGTGTTCTGACCTCGGGAACTTATTCAAGAATTTTTCGTAAACATATTGGGCCAGGTCAGCCCGGTTGAGATGTTCTCTGTAAATCTTCGCCAAGCTCAGATAAGCCTTCTCCATGTGAAAATCTAAAGGCTGATCGCTGTTGATCAACGACTGCAATGAATGAGCGGAAAGGTCAATATGACGGTTTTTATTCAATAACAGGCTGAGTCGAACCTGATATTTCGCTTCCAGGGCAGTCACATATTTCTTCCAGTATTCGATGAAGACTTCCACCGCTTTTTCGGGGTCTTTTTCAAGAAATCGTCTGATGGCTTTTTGGTAGTGGTCCTTTCCCTCAGGAGAAGTTCGGAAGCGAGTCTTGACTCTTCCTAAGTTGAGATTTAATTCTGGATCGTCCGGGTCCGACTCAAGCAATTTTTCTGCCGCCTTGAGTCCTTCATCGTATCCTACGTACTGATTCAATTGGGTATCCGCCACAAATTCCAATTTTTCTTTGCGTGCCTGGATTTCATACTCGAGATACTTGCTGGCTCCAAAGCCGGAGGCAAATCCGCCCACATGAGCCCAGAAGGCCACATTCTGGTAAATGCCCCGGATGGAATCAATCCCTCCGATAAAATCTCTGAGGAACCATAGACTCAGGATGACGACAGCGGGTATCTGAACCCGAATGGGTAAGAAGAATACCATGATGAGGAGCTTTATTTTCGAGTAGTAGCATCGATAAAGATAAATCCCCATGATCCCCGAGATGGCTCCGGAAGCGCCGAGGGACGGAATAAAAATCCCTTCCCTCATGAAGAGTCCGACGACCATTCCATGAATCAAACCGGAGGCAATTCCCGTCAAGAAATAGAGGAAGAGGTAGACCTTCCAGCCCAGTTTATCCTCCACAAAAATTCCAAAAACCCAGAGGTAAATGGAGTTCCCAAGAAGGTGCCAAAAGCCGGCATGGAAGAACATGGAGGTGATCAGCTGCCAGGGGTATTGGTCCCCCGGGGTGGAGAAAAAATGGCGCCTGACCCAGAACTCGAGGGGGAGGTAATTTCCGCACAGGGAGATAAAAATGAGCCAATTAGCAAAAAGAAGGCCAATCGTGGCCCATGGAATGTTCTTACGAGAAAGGTTTGTCCCAATAGGGATCATTGGTTCACAGGATTCCTTTCATTATGGTCCAATGCAGGTGAAAGCTCGTTCTAGACGGATGCCTTTCATCCTGGGATCACGCCGGGATCACAACCTTCACCGCCCCACTCTCAGCATATGCATACTTTTCCTTATGTCGATCTCTCCCTGTAGAGGCCTTTGTTGTCCCCGTTTCAACAAGAAGAAGCATTTTTTGTACCAACAAACAGATAAGTTCACAACTTATTGATTCAAAGTGGCATTTAATATTTTCATAGCAAAGCTGACTGATCAAAGATTGACCAAAACTTTAGTCTCCCCGTTTTATGCCATGACAATATATCACTTGGTTCTCCTGGGTCCTGACAAGGCACGGCTGCGGTCTTGTTGCGCTCGCAAGGAATCGAACAAGTTGCGATGAGGAATTCTTGGGTAGGAAAAGGTTTCGGTTGGATCAGTTCTTATGGCTGGGACCGCATTTTCATCCCTTTTTGCGTTGAAGACTTCGATTGAGCTTCAGATAAAATGCCAACGCAGTGATGAGAGTAGCTAAGCATACCGCATTAGCACCGATAATGATGAGATCTTTGAGATGGATTCCGTACAACATCCATAAGGTAACCCCCGCACCAAATTGGACCAGGGTCAATCCGCTCACATCCTTGGCCGAATGGGTTTTCCACATTTTGATGATTTGCGGAACAAACCCGAACATGGTCAATGAAGCTGCGAGTACTCCTAATACGATCCACAACATGTAGCGTTCGCTCGACTCCTCTCCCTGTCACCCTCGGCCAATAAAAGGCATCTTGGTCGCCATGATCGTCATAAATTGCACGTTCGCATCCAAGGGGAGGCTTGCCATGTAGACCACCGCACTAGCAACATGCTCAACGTCCATTGTTGGCTCAATCGCGACGACTCCGCTGGGCTGCAGAATACCTTTCTTCATGGGTGCCGCCATCTCGGTCCCGGCGTTGCCAATATCGATTTGACCGCACGCGATATCGTACTTGCGTCCGTCAAGAGCCGTCGCCTTCGTCAGGCCTGTGATCGCGTGTTTGGTGGCCGTATAGGGGGCAGAATTGGGCCGTGGGGCGTGGGCGGAGATGGATCCGTTATTGATGATGCGCCCACCGCGGGGGATCTGACTCTTCATCAGCTTGAATGCTTCCTGAGTACACAGAAATGCTCCGGTCAGGTTGACCTCTACGACCGATTTCCATTGTTCGTAGGTCAGATCTTCCAAGGGTAGGGGTGGCGCTCCAGTCCCCGCATTATTGAACAACAAGTCGAGCCGGCCAAAAACCTCTTTTGCCTTCATGAACAAGGCACGTACCGAGGCGGGGTCACTCACATCCGCAGGTACGGCCCGTGCTTCCGATGCATACGGCCCGGCCTCCTCTACAGCCATCTCCAAAGGCTTCACACGACGCCCTACTAGAATAACCGAATACCTCTCCCGCAGAAGAGCCAAGGCGGTACATTTTCCGATTCCGGTTCCCGCTCCCGTAACGATAGCGACCTTCTTAAGTGCACTCATTTTAGTCTATCTCCCTCCCGGACGAAGCGGGCGGCTCCATCCCGATACGATGCTGAATCAGAATACCCCGTCCCCACAGATCATCCCACTTTGAATTGTGAATTCTTTAAGGATTGAACCTAAGAGATATCTTCCCTTTCTATCTGCGGTCCTAAATATAAAATATTTTTGACCTTTAAAGAAGGGAAAGTTTTGGGAAGGAGCGGTTTCGGCAATTCCGGGCGTCCTTCGATTAAGGTTTAAGACTTTGCGGGAACAATGATGCCATGGCGACAAAAAAGGGCACATTCCCCGCTTCATCAGATATCCTCATTTCTTGAAAACCCTTGTAAAATCCAACAGGTTTGAATAATTTTCGGTTTCGGCACCAGATTTGCTCATTAAGAAACAGCCGTTTTGCGCGCACTCGATGAGACAGCTAAGCTCCGAGCAATCGGAGGCCCGTGACCCAAGTAAACGATGGACTTTTTACATTCGTGAACAGGAAGAGTTTATCTCTTCAAGATCAGCTTTAACCACTTCTAAGGATAAAGCACCCGTATGACGAAAAATTCCGGCCTTACCGATGTGGACCTATTCAAATTGATGAGGCACCGAAGGCGGTCGACCGTGAGAATCGCTGTTTACCTCGGAATTCCCCTTGCATGCGGAATGATCCTGTACAATCTCAAAAGAGATAACCACATCGTGGCCATCTTGGACTGGATCATGCTTCTGGCCGTGACCACTCTCGGCGTGGTCATCAGGAGGAGGACTGACAAGAAGTTTGAATATAAGATCTACGGCATTTCTTTTAGGTTGTTCGCCGCAGCAGTTGGTATTGCCCTTCTCTATGACATTGGTTTTCAATCGTGTTTCAGTCGAATTGGATGGTGCTATATCTACCCTCTCATCGTCTTTTTTGTCGTCGGTCTAACTGAGGGACTGATCTGGATGTCCATCTTCTACGGCATTTTGGCTTTCTTCATCCTTCGATTGGATTTACAACGAATTCCCTTATTTGAAATTCAGGAACTGAAATATCAATTTCTGATCTCCTTTTTTGTGGTAGGCCTGCTCACGATCTATCTGGAGCACGGAATCCGCCATGCACGGCAGAAATTGCTCATTCATCAGCGCAACCTTCAAGAATCGGAGAATCGCTATCGCCAGGCTTATGAGCAATTGATCACGCAGGTGCAGGAGCGCAAGCAGGCGGAAGACGCCCTTCGCGAGAGCGAAGACCGATATCGAGACCTGGTCGAGTGCAGCCAATTTTTGATCTGCACCCATGATCTGCAGGGCCAGATTCTCTCCGTGAACCAGGAGGGGGCAAGACTTCTCGGATACAACAAGAGAGATCTTCTGAAGAAAAATGCTCGAGATTTGATAGAGCCTCGGTTCAGGGAGGAATTCGCCACATACCTTGACACGATCCAGAGGCACCGTGTTGCAAAAGGGCTGATGCGAATCCAGGCCGCCGACGGTGAATTCCGCATCCTGGAATATCACAATACTCTCCGGACAGAAGGCGTTCTCTCGCCGGTTGTGCGAGCGATTGCACACGATGTCACCGAGCGCAAGGCCATGGAGAAAGCCCTGAAAAAGAAGACCGAGGAACTGGCCCGGTCGAATGAAGACTTGGAACAATTTGCCTATGTGGCCTCCCATGACCTTCAGGAGCCACTGCGCACAGTGGCGAGTTATGTCCAGCTGCTGGCCAAGCGATACGAGGGCAAACTCGGTTCCGAAGCCGATGAATTCATCGGCTTTGCGTCGGATGGGGCCGTCCGCATGTGGAAGCTGATCAATGACCTCTTGACTTACTCCCGGGTTGGAACACAGGGCAAGGAATTATCTCCCACCGACTCCGAAGCGGTCCTCGCCCTCTCCCTCAATGACCTGAAGCTGGCCATCGAAGAAAATGGGGCCCTGGTCACACACGACCCCCTTCCCAGGGTGATAGCCGACCACTTCCAATTGGGCCAACTCTTTCAAAACCTGATCGGAAACGCCATCAAGTTCCGCAGCAACGAACCGCCTCGCGTTCACCTCTCGGCCAGCCGAAACGGCAATGGGTGGACCTTCTCCGTCAGGGACAACGGCATTGGCATCGCCGCCGAGTACTCCGAGCGCATCTTCGTCATTTTTCAACGGCTTCACAGCCGGAAGGAATATGCCGGTACCGGCATCGGGTTGGCGATCTGCAAAAAGATTGTGGAGCGCCACGGAGGGCGCATCTGGGTGGAATCGGAGGTTGGAAAGGGGGCGACTTTTTACTTCATCCTCCCAGCCGTTAAGACCGAGCCGCTTTCCTCGTCGCCTCCCGGAACCCCTCTCGGATAAAGATAGGCATAAAAAAGCGGCCCCTCTCATTACCTCCAATGACGATAGGGGTAATAAAAACGATAATAACCACCGAAAGGATAGGGAAAGGGATAGGGATAGGGATAGGGGTACGGGTATGGGTAATAATAGGACCTGGGATAATTATATGGCTGAGGATAGGGTTCCCTCTCAGAGGGCGGTTCTACTCCAGCATTCTGACTCTCGAGGCTTGCCGTCAGATCTTGAAACGCCCGGATGGCCTCCTCCCGATTCATCGCAATTTTGCCAGAATCCGCTGCTTCCCCAACCGCATTTTGCAACTCTCCGATAATTTTAGGCGTCAAAGGATAGTCTGCAATCCATCCGTTCTTGGGCACAATGCCGACCGACGCCAACTTGCTCTCGGCTTCTGCCTCGCTTTTTGCCTCTCCTATCTTCAGGACCTCAGCCAGCGCCACCGCAAAATAACCCTCCCGTACCAAACTTTGTTCACTTGCACGAGGCTCCGCTTTGCTCTGCCCCGGCTGCCCATAACTCCAGTACGTTCCGGTTCTCAGAGGATAACATTGGGTCGTCGCCACTCTCTCTTGAGAAAATGTGACCCGGCAGATCGAATCAGAGCCGGAGAAATGATATTCCCAAATTTCAACAGCTTTCCCGTCGACCGTTTGATGGGTGACCAGAGGTGTCTTTCCCCACAACGCGGCCACCTCTTCCCTGGTCATGTTGGGCTTGATGTCTGAAACATGGCGAGGGTGGCAAGAAGAAAAAACAAGAGAAAGAGCGATCAAGAGAAATAGATAGATGACTTTCTTTCTTTCCATCTGTTCTCATCTCCTTTCATTCTGTTTGCGATCACTCTGCCAGAGCGCCTTAAAAATTACAAATGATCGCGGATCACTCTGACGAGCGTCTGGATCTCCTCCGCGGTCAGCTTGCCGTCTTTTCTAAAGATGAGTTTGCCTTGCTTGTCAAAGACGAGAACATTGCTGCTGTCGTCTGCAACTTTCCAGACATTCACCAGCACTTTCTTGTCATCCCGCACATAAATGGTCCTGGGATAGCGCTTCTGCTTATCTTTCAGGGACGAAGAAATAGCAAAATTGGGAAGCCAGGTCGCTGCCATGTTGATGATTCCAACCGATTGATACTTATCGCCGGGAAACTTCTCCTTGTCCAGGGCTTCGCTGGCGTCATTGTTCGTATCCTTTTCGTCAGGATCGACGTAAAAAACGACGTGGACCTTTCCCCGCAACTCGTCGCTGCTCCAGGGCCTTCCGTCCAGCCGTCCCCCCAGTTTCTCCTTTAACTCCACCTTCGGAGGAATCTCGCCTAATTCAACAGCCCGGGCATCCGTCTGATTGATGAGAAAAGCGGCCAGAACGACGATCAGCCCTTTTACGAGATGTTTCATGATCGACCTCCTGAATGTTATCATCTCCTCCTCCAGGACCATGTCGATGAGCTTCCATCTTCCGCCGAAAATCAGTATGACAGTATGAGCCGATCCTGTCAAGAAAGGAATGGATAATGCAACCATCTCAGGATGAGACAGCGACTTTTGAGGCTTAAATGGACCGGTGGCATTTCTTTCTTGACAAAGAAAATGAGCCGTGGTAGTAACAACTGAAAATCAGACTTCTTACCCTATCGTTTCTAAAAAGGTTAGTGTCCTGTTGGACTCAACCCTCACTGTATTTACCATGCCCATCATTCCCCAAAGACGCAGGGAAAGGCAGAGATGCCAGAAAAATACATATTGGCTTTAGACCAGGGGACGACAAGCTCCCGATCCATTGTCTTCAATCGTCTTGGAGAGATTGTCGCCTCCTGCAGCAAGCCGTTTGAGCAGATCTACCCAAGACCCGGCTGGGTGGAGCATGATCCAAACCAGATCTGGGATTCGCAACTCCATACTGTCCACGAAGTTCTCAAAGAGGCAAACCTTAAGGCAGACGACCTGGCCGCCATCGGGATCGCCAACCAACGGGAAACGACGGTGGTCTGGGATCGTGATAGCGGGAAACCTCTTTGTAACGCGATCGTCTGGCAGTGCCGCAGGACCGCGGAATTCTGTGATCAACTCAAAGCAGACCATTTCGATGTAACGGTGAAGGAAAAAACGGGTCTGGTCGCCGATCCCTATTTCTCGGGAACCAAGGTGGCGTGGATACTGAATCATGTTCCGGGCGCCCGAGCAAAGGCCGAAGCAGGATCCCTGGCCTTTGGCACGATCGATAGCTGGTTGATCCACAAACTCTCCGCTGGCAAGGCCCACGTGACGGATTATTCGAACGCCTCGAGGACCCTCCTCTACAATATTCATGATCTCAAATGGGACGCAGATATCTTGAGGAAGTTTGATATTCCGGCGAGTATGCTGCCCGCAGTCAAACCTTCCAGTGGCATCTGTACGTTCACCGATCCAAGGGTGTTGGGAGCCAGTATCCCCATTGCCGGGATGGCCGGAGATCAGCAGGCCGCCCTCTTTGGCCAGTGCTGTCTTGACCCGGGGATGACAAAAAACACCTACGGCACGGGGTGTTTCCTCCTGATGAACACGGGAAGAGAACCCACGTGGTCCAATAGCGGGCTCCTGACGACGATTGCCTGGGGAATGGACGACGGTGTAGAGTACGCACTGGAAGGAAGTGTCTTTATCGGAGGGGCGGTAATTCAATGGTTAAAGGAAGAATTGAAGCTCATTGACTCGTCGGCCGAAAGCGAAACGCTTGCGTCCTTGGTGGAGGATTCAAACGGTGTCTATATCGTCCCGGCTTTTGTGGGATTAGGGTCTCCTTATTGGGATCCCTATGCCCGGGGAGCGATCTTCGGATTAACCCGGGGGACAAATCGAAACCATCTTATTCGCGCGGCTCTCGAATCCATTGCCTTCCAGACGAAGGATGTCGTCGACTGTATGTGCCAGGACTCGGGCCTGACCCTTTCTGAATTACGCATTGACGGCGGAGCGGCAGCAAACAACCTCCTCTGCCAATTCCAAGCAGATATCCTCCACAGGAAGGTCAAGAGGCCGAAGGTCGTTGAAACAACAGCCCTGGGCGCGGCTTATTTGGCAGGGTTGGCCATCGGATACTGGAAAGGGAAAGAAGACCTAATCAGCCATTGGACCATCGATCGGGAATTTGTTCCCCAGATGTCGCTCGACAGGAGGCAAAAGCTCATTTGCGGATGGCAGCGAGCCGTCGATCGCGCTAGGAACTGGGAGCAGATGGACTAACATCGAGGTCGACGAAAGGCCCCGTCATCCAGAGTCATCCTTTGCAATTCGACAGGACTGCCTGTCTCCAATCCTCTGACCACTCTTGCCGGAGCGTTTTTCGGTCTCTTCATGAGCGCTTCTTAAAGATAAGCTGAAGCGAAAAGAAAGGCGGCAGAGGCCAAGAAATTTCATCCGCCGCCGCCTCGTCCAGATCCGCGAATTGCAGACAGGATTGCGGACGGAAATCACAAGGGGATTGACAGGGGAACGAGGCTAAGATAGCCTTAATTGAGAATACGTGTCAGTTTGTGCGCCGGAACAAAATCCTTAAAGACCACAAAAAACAGGAGGGGTTTTATCTCCCCAAAGAAGGAGCGGTGGCCTATGAGAAGAAGTCTCCTGGTCGTCATTTCCATCTTGCTCATCTTGACTGCTCCCGCCTACGGTGAGCGATCTGCAGACGAGATACTGAAAGCGATTGTCAAGATAAAATCGGGGATCCCCGCAAATGCGTTCACCGCCCGCATCCTTGGAACCGAACGGGAAGGAAATGGCGTGGTCATCGATTCTAAGGGGCATATCCTGACGATCGGCTACCTCATCACGGAAGCCGAGACCTTGGAGGTGACAACCGAAGAGGGGAAAACGATTAGTGCATCGTTTGTCGGCTACGACCATGACACCGGTTTCGGTCTTCTCAAGGCAGACAAGCCTCTCGCCATACCGCCCATGAAACTGGGAAAGTCATCCGAGGTAAAACAAGGGGATCCCATACTGATGGTGGGCTATGGGGGAACGGAATCCGCTCAGGCGGGCCGGGTCATTGCCCGAAAAGAATTCGCAGGCTATTGGGAGTATCTCCTTGAGGATGCCATCTATACCGCACCGGCTCATACCGGCTTCGGAGGGGCAGCGCTGATCGCCCCGGACGGAAAGCTCTTGGGAATCGGATCTCTCCTTACCCAGGTCATCATTGCGGGATTTGGTTCTATTGCCTGTAACATTTCGGTCCCCATCGACCTGCTCCATCCGATCCTTGCAGACCTGATCGCCAAAGGCAGAACGAGTGCACCTCCCCGGCCCTGGTTGGGCCTTAACGCGGAAGAAGCTCATGGTCGCGTCTTCGTCGTCCGCGTTACATCCGGAAGCCCTGCCGAGAAAGCAGGGCTACAGTCGGAAGATATGGTTCTGACTGTGAAGGGAAAAGAGGTGAGAGGGCTCGCTGACTTTTACCGGAAAGTATGGGCCCTTGGCAGTGCGGGAGTGGAGGTTCCCCTTGGCATTCTCAGAGGAACCAGGACCCGTGATATTGCCGTCAAGTCTGTGGATCGGAATCAGCTCCTGCGGCAGAAGCTGACAAAGGAGTTATAGCGCTCGCCCCGCTCGCCGTGAGATTTAAGGAATTAAAGAGTATCTGCGCCTAAAACCACCCCTCCACCGCCGAGTTTGGGAGCGACTGGGAACAACGTTAGAAAATCCGGAATTCGATCAGAAACGGTCCCCGGCGGCCGCAGGCGGCGCGGAACGTGTCGGCAAACTCCTCCAGTGTTTCCACGCTGACCGCTTCCACGCCCATGCTCTTGGCCAGACCGACCCAGTCGAGGTCAGGACGTCCGAGGTCGAAGAGGGTATCGGAGGCGCGCCCGGGCTCCGCCCCCGTCGACCGCAGCTCACCGTAAAGGATTTTGTACACGCGGTTGGCAAAGACGATGTTTACGACGTCAAGTCTCTCACGCGCCTGGGTCCACAGAGCCTGCAGCGAGTACATGCCAGCGCCGTCCCCTTGCAGGCAGACAACCCTTCGGTCCGGACAGGCCACGGCAGCGCCCGTGGCACACGGAAACCCATGACCGATCGCGCCGCCGGTGCCCTGAAACCAGTCATGAGGCGCCGCATTGAACGTGGCCGGGAAAACGGATCTGCCCGAAGTGACCGAGTCATCGGCGACAATGGCGTTCTCCGGTAGAAGTGCCGCCAACGTCATTCCGAAAGCTTCCGACTCAAAGCGACCGCTCACGATGCGGGGTTTGGGACCTGCCTCTTTCACCGGCACGACGCGCGGCGCGCCGACTTCGTCGGCAAGCTCCTGGAGAGCAGCCACTGCGTCTTGTTCGGGTCGGGCGAGCACGGTCATCGTGCAGTCGGATGGCGTCATGAGGCTCGGTTGTCCGGGATACGAGAAGAATCCCATCGGAGGCTTTGCGCCGACGAGGATGGCATGCTTGAGCCCTGACAGCGCATGGAGGGCCGTATCAACCACGTAGGGCACGCGCTCCACAGGTACCCGGCCGCGGCCGCGGGCCATGCGCGGCACCTGTGTCGGCGTGCGAAGCTTTGCGCCGGTAGCCTGGGCAATCCGATGGGCGGCGAAGAGGCCTGCCTCGCCCAGAGCCTGCCCGCTGAGGAGCAGCAGCGATGGTTCTCCTTTACGGAGAATCTGTGCCACCGTCTGGAGAACTTCCGGTGCCACAGGCTGCCGTGCCGGCACGGGCAGGGGCGTCGCTGGGGCGCTCCCCTCACTCCATGCAACTTCAGCCGGTACGATCAGTGTCGCGATCTGTCCTGGCGGGGTCCGCGCGGCCTGCACTGCTTCTGCAGCGTCCAAGGGAACCTGCTGCGCGGAGTCGCTCGTTCGAACCCAGTGGGAGGCCGCCCGGGCCAGCCCCTCGGTATTCGCAGCCAGCGGTGGGTCGAAAGGCCGATGGTAAGAGGCCTGGTCGCCGACAATGTTCAGCATCGGCGTATTCGCTCTGCGTGCATTGTGCAGGTTGGCGATGCCGTTGGCAAAGCCCGGTCCGCAGTGAAGCAGCGTCATCGCCGGTTTCTCCGCCATCCTCGAATAGCCGTCGGCGCAGCCGGTGACCACAGTCTCTGCCAGGCCAAGGATACATCGCATTCCGTCGATCTTGTCAAGGGCAAGGATGAAGTGGATCTCAGAGGTGCCAGCATTGGCGAAGCAAACCTCAACCCCGGAGGCGATGAGGGTTCGGATTAGGCTTTCGGCGCCATTCATATTTTCCTCGCTTTCACGGAAAAGTCCTTTATCTTAGTTTGTACAAATATATCCATAAGGACACCGGCTACAATTTTTCTTCGTGTCGACGGTGGGCAAAAAGAGTTGATCCGGGTTCACGATCTCTCTCAGGAGACTGAACATCACCTCCGTCAGAATTCCAAAATACTCTCTGAACTCGGCCTCATCCTTAAAAAGAGGGACTTCGATGTCGGAGTCTATTCTTGCCCTTCCGAGGAGTAAGAACATGCAATCGATGGCTTCCGGTTTTTCTCCCGTGAGCTGAGAATAGGTGAGGAGATAGAAAGGGAGCTGAAGCGTGCCGATGGCTTCGCCCCAGGACTCCCTGTTTTTCAGGTCGAGCCTTGGGTAGCGAATCGTGAGATAATTCTTATTCGCCGAGGTCTTATAATCGATGATGGCGGTCCTCTCTCCTCTCTTCTCGACGCGGTCGAGCCGCGCCCCGAGCTTGAAGGAGTCTTTCGTCACATCGACCCTCTGCTCGAGACCCAGGATTTTTGTCCGAAACTCCCTAATCTTCGGCACCTGGTAATTCCTGATGAAGTCTTTCAAATGCCTGTCCACCTGGTTCCTCAGGAGATAGATCTCACCCGAAGGCTCTTTCCCGTATTGTTCCTCGAAATCCTTCGAGAAGACTTTTTCGAATTCCTTCAGACTCATCTCCCTTTCGCTCAGAACCGACCCTACCTTCCCTTTCAAATAATTGCAAAGGACCCGGTGGACAAACGATCCGATCTCTTCTTTCTCAAACTCATCCGAGAGGACCTCCTTTTCCTTCACCCCAAGAACATATTCGTAATAGAACCTCAGGGGACAAGAGAGGTATGTATTTAAAGAACTGGCGCTGAAGGAGTATTCCCCGAGGAACCGGACCATTTCCGTCGATTTCTTGACGGGCCGGGGCTCCTCTTCTCTCAGGCTGACACGATACTGGATGGTCTTCACGTAACTCCGGTCGTCCCTTTTCCCTTCCCTCTTCTGCCGCTCCCAGAGGAACCTCTCGACAAACCTGCTCTTCTCTTTCTGGTCGTTTTCGACGTAGAAGAGGTGGGACTTCTCCGCTCCCCGGATCAGTGTACCAAAGGTGTAGAACATGATCTCTTCCCGATCCAGGTACGTCGGAAGTCCCAACGCCTGCCTGGCCTTGAAGGGCAAAAAGGAATCCTCTCTCGTTGTATCGGGGAGGATGTCCTCGTTGGCGTCGAGAATGAGGACATTCTTAAACTTCAGGTTTCTCGTCTCCAGGAATCCGAGGACCTGGACTCCTCTCAGCGGCGTTCCCGCAAAGGGGGTATAAGAAGTCATGATGTATTTCCTGAAGAGGGTGAAATAGCTCGTCACTTCCTGAAAGTGGCTCTCCTTCATCAGCGATTTGGAAAGGGTGTCCAGGTGGGCGAGGAAAGATTCCGAGTAGGGATAGAAAAAGGGATGGAGACGGGCCGTGCTGTTCTGATAGATGTATTCGACCACCGCTCTCAGTCTCCCGGCAAAGTCGCCGACATCCCGAAACGAAAGCATCTTCCGGAGAGTATGGTCGTGAATCGCCTCCAAATGGTCTCTCATCATCTTGAGCGTGATCCCGGGCTCGGCTTTCAACACCCTTTCTTTGATGGAATCGAGGAGAGCTTCGTCATTCTCCAGCTCTGCCAGGGTTAAGAATTTCCTGGTTCGTTTCTTCGTGAGCGTCTCCTCGAGAGCATGAAAGAGAATTCGGGTGACCTCTGCCCTTCCCCGGAAATAGATATTCTTCGTGTAAGGATGGAGAATGAACTCGAGGTAATAGGGGACATAGAGACGATCTCCGTCCATGGTGGAGACCACCTCCATCAGGTTATTGAAGAAACCGAAGAGGGGAGTTCTTTCGAGAGGGTACCCCAGGGAGATATTATAGTTGCCCGGGTCGAGGAGGCCCAGGGCTTGGTGGAAAAGGGGAAGCAGGGCTTCCGAGGAGGGAAGGACGATGGCGGTCTCCTCGTCCATCCGTTCCTTTCGCTCAATCCCTTCCTTCAGCAGCGTGCTCACACCGAGAACCTGGCCGTGAGAATCCGGGCTCCGATAACAGTGGAACTCGGGCTCGGTAAACGGAAATTGTTTTTCCGTCTCTATTCCCAGGTCGGACAACTTTTTCTTCATCCCCTCCCCCTCCTGGAAAATGAAGAGGGTGTTTCCTCGATGCATCAGAGATTTGAAAATATTCTTTTCAGACTTCGTGAGGGCAAAAAAACCTGCGAAGATCACCTTTTCAAAACGATCCAGATCGAGACGATCGATCTTCTCCGAAACAATACAGTATCTCGAAGACCTTGTAGAAAAACGGTCTCTCTGGACCCGCCTGTAGAACGCTTCATAGAAATACGAAAGGGATTGGAGACTTTTCGCCGTGGCTTCGGGAATGTCCTCTCCGGCGATGCTGTCGATCTCTTTCACCTTGTCGGGGGAGACCCCCTCGATATAAAGCTCTTCAAGGTCGTTGTAGAGCTTCATCCCGACCGGGAAGAACGTGTCCAGGGTAAGAAAGTTCCTTCGCCCCAGATGTTCGGGCGAGGCGGCATGGATGCCGTAAAGGATCGCGACAGCATCGATGGCCTCAAGCTTTCTCCCCTCGAAACCCAGGGATTCGTCATGGACATGGTCGATGAACTCATCCATGGAGAGGGTCAAAGGCGGTATGAAGCTCGACCGCTCTTTACCCGCCAGGACTTTCCTGAGGAAATGGGAAGGCCTCTTGCCGGGGAAGATGACGAGGCTTGCGGAATAGTCCCTTTCAAGGCCGATTAAATTCTCTGCTACTTTCTCAACTAGATTTTCTGATGGTGAAATCAAAAGGACGTTCATCTGATTCCTACACACCCCCATCCCCATCCTCACCCTCCCCTTGACCGCAAAGCGGCCATTTCATGGAGGGGAGGGAACCGGCGGGGCAACTTCTTGCCCCCCTCCCTTTGGAAAGGAGGGAATCGTCAAGGCGACTTTCTGACTTCTCCCCCTTCAAAGGGAGATTTTTTATTCCTCCCCCTTCAAGAGGGGTTTTTTTTATTCCTCCCCCTTCAAGGGGGGTTTTTTTATTCCTCCCCCTTCAAGGGGGAGGCTGGGAGGGGGATGGGATTGTAGCTCCTGAACTACCAACCAAATCCTCTCCTTTACGGATTCAATCTCTTTAAGAACCTCGTTGTTCCAGAATCGGAGAACCCGAAAACCAGCTGCGTGTAGTTCTTGTGTGCGATTCTCGTCATACCCTGCCTGCTGTCCATGTTGTCCCCCATCTACCTCAATGACCAGTTTATTTTCCAGGCAGACAAAATCGAGGATGAAATCACCAAATGGATGTTGACGGCGGAACTTCAAACCGCAAATCTGACGACCTCGCAGAAGACGCCACAAGGCCTGTTCCGCATCGGACATGTTGTTCCGTAACGTCCGTTGCAGTTTACCTGAACGTACTTTTTTGTTGGTCTGGCCGATCACAATTTGCCCCATCCCCACCCTCACCCTCCCCTTGACCGCAAAGCGGCCATTTCATGGAGGGGAGGGAATAGTCGATCCATAGTTGGATGGACATCTAATTAACCTCACCCCTACCCTTATCCTCTCCCTTGGCAAATCATTACATTCCTCCCTCTTCAAGGGGGAGGTGAGGGTGGGGATGGGGGATTTGCCTAAGCAGTTTAATTATGTCTTTTCACCTATGGCCTCATTAGTAAGTCAACGCCTACGCCCTGAGACGGTGCGGTGAGAGGGACCTTTAGCTAACCTTCTTGATCTCCTTCAGATCTACGTAGGCAATGACCCCTTCGACATTCCGATCGGGATAGATTTCCTTGAGGATCCGGATATAATTTTTGAGCTGGGAGATATATTCCTTTTCAGCATTCCTGTCGGCGCCTGTTTTATAATCGACCACGGATATCCGATCCTCTTCGAAGATCACCCTGTCCATTCTAAAGAGATTCCCCCGGGGGTCTGAAAAATCCTGTTCTTTCTTGATGACCGTGTTTGGAAGAGGCTTGAAATAAGGGCTGACTTCTTGATGGCTCAGAAACTCCAGCAGACTCTTTTTCATGGCCTCCGAAGAATAGTCGGTCTTCATTTCACCGTTGACCCGCTGAATGATCCGCTCCAGCTCCGGGTCCGTGTTCTCATCCAGGGTGTCAATAAAGGACAGGACCCTGTGAATAAACTCGCCCCTTCGTCTTTCCTCCAGGTTGAGATCCTCAACGGCTGAAAAAGGGATTTGAACCGGGGCAGAGGGATGATCGATCTCCATTCTTTCTTGAGCCGTTTCAAGAGAACGGGGGCGAGGGGCATTCTTTGATCCAACCCGGGAATCCATGGCCTGAAGAAGGTCAATGGGAAATTGACTTCTTCTTCCCTGGACCTCGACGATATAGAGTTCGTCCTCGGCTCGGGTGAACCCCACGTAGAGGGTGTTGAGCTTGTTGACGAGATCCTTGACCCTCTCCTCTTCGTACTTTTCCTGAAGAAAGGGACTTGCTTTCATGATCTGCTGGTTGACCTTGAGCAGCTGGACCCCATCCGCTTCCTCGTCGAGGATATATTTGAAACCCCGGGAGATCTCCTCATAGATGAGAAGAATGGCGACCGGGAAGCCCAATCCCTTTGCCTTGTGGATGGTCATCACCTTCACGGCGTCGATCCCTGCCGGAACATCCATCGTCCAGTCCGACTCTCCCGCCTCTTCGTCCGACGCGTACTTGAGGAAATCGCTCGGATTGTTCCTGCCTTCTCCCTCAAAATTCTTTATCACTTCCAGGATCTTGATAAGAGTGGCCTCCTCTTCCTTGAAGTGATCGAAAACCCGGTAGAGATGGTAAATCTCGTTCACCAGGTCATAAAGGGGTAAGTAACCCGTCGACCTGAACAGGGCCTCAAAGTAGGTCTCCCACAGATCGGGGAATTCCTCCTGGAAGGCCTTGTAAAGGGGGGGGTTCCTCCGGTTCTTGAAGAAAAAGGCATGCAGCGCTTTCAAATCGAATCCCTTGTGGCTTCTTTCCAGAGCTTTTCTGAAGATCTCGCCCAGGACGAAACCCGCGAAGGATAGATCGTCGGGCGGGGAGTCAAGAAAGGTGAGCAGCGCGACGACCTCCGCCGTGAGTTTCCTCGTTCGGATATCAAGGCTGCTGTAAGAGATGAAGGGAATGTCCACCTCGTTCAGCCAAGTTGTGATCTTGACAATGTCTTCATTCCGGTAGGCCAGAAGAGCGATCTCCGCGTAGTTGTATCCCCGTTGTTTTAATTCTTTCACCAAGTCCTGAATCTTCTTCTTTTCTGGAAGGTCGTCCTCATTCCTTTCGCATCGGACGATTTCCGCGACTCCCGCACTTCGATGATCGTCCTTCACCCTTTGTTCATAATCCACCAGCCCGCTCCTCCGGGCGGGCTCCCGGTACCTGTCATGACCGGCGACCACTCCTTTGAAGAAGGTCTTGCTGAAGTCGACGACCCCCTCGAGGCTGCGGAAATTGACCTCAAGTTCTTTCACGCGGTGAAGGGCAGAGGAGAAGGGATTGTCCGATTCAAGCCGTTTCATGATCCCGTAGTCGGCATTCCTGAAGCCGTAGATCGCCTGCTTGGTGTCCCCCACGGCGAAGAGGCTTCCTCCCTGGGAAAGGGAGTTTTCGACGAGGGGAAAAAGGTTGGCCCACTGAATCGGAGAAGTATCCTGAAATTCGTCGATCAGATAGTGATAGATCGTCTCCCCAATCCGGAAGTAGACATCGGGAACGATGTCACGGTCGAGATAGTCGGAGAGCTTCTTGTTGATGTCCTGGATGAAGATGGTCCCTTCCTTTTTCTTGACCTCCTCGAGGATGCCTTTGAAAGCCTCATAGGTCCTCAGATACGGATCGTAATAAGTCCTTGCGTGAAGCTCGATATATCGCCTGATTTGATTTCCCAGGAGGTCCCACATTTCGGATATTCGTTCGAACCGGCCGATCTCTTCCTCTTTCTTGGGTTTGAGAACCGGGACGTTCACGAGACCCTTGTCGATGAGATCGGGGAAGGCATCGCTCCTTACCTTTTCCAAGATTTTGTAAAAGGAGCTTCCTTGGCTTCTTGCCAACCCCGATTCTCCGATGAGACCGTTCAAGCCCTCCGCCGTGGCTCTGATCTCTCCCCGGATGGATTCGACCTCCCCTTCCGAAACGGTTCTTTTAGCCCCTTTGACGATACCGGAGAGCTGATAGTAGAGCTTGACCGTCTCCCCGAGAAAATCTTCGGACGGATCCCAGAGGTAAGCGGACTCCCCTCCCCTGCTCTCAAGGATGATCCCCAGGAGCCTTTCGAGGAATTCGGCCTCGGGACTTTTCTCCCGTACTCTTCGCAGGAATCGATTGAAGGCATAGGCCATGATCCTCTCCGGGGTCATGACGATGTCAAAATCAGGGCTATCCCCGAGGTTGATCGCAGAGGCCTTGTAGATGGAGGTCATGAAACTGTCGATCGTCTTCACCTGGAACTCGGTGTAGTTTCTCAGGATCTCATCGACCATCGCTCCCGCTTTCCCCGGGAGATGCTCTTTTTTTAGAGTGACGATTTCGGAAACCTCTTCGATCTTCTCTGGATCGCTGAAATAAAGGTCCTTGAGCCATGAGAGGATCCGTTTCTTCATCTCTCTCGCTGCATTATTGGAAAAGGTGATGGCAAGAATATTTCTAAGGCCGTTTTGAGGAATCTGGTTCGACAACAGAAACTGGACGAATCTCTCTGTGAGGGAGTGGGTTTTCCCAGAACCGGCAGAAGCCTTCAAAAGGATAAAATGGGGAAAGGAGATAGCGGAATCTTTTTCCAGGACGGAATGAGCCATGGCTTTCACTCAAAAGGGGACTCTCTCTAACCTATTCGATCGACACGTCGTCCCCTTCGGAGGACTCCTTACGATTCAATATTCACCTTCACGAATTTCTCAAACATCTTTCGAACTTTTGCTGGGGTCACATAGGGCTTGTGAGCCCGGAAGCCTCCTCCGAAGCAATGAGGAATATGGAGGATCTCATGGATCAATACCTTGGTCTGGTCCTCTCTGCTGAGCTGATCAAAGCTTTCGGAAAGAATCTCAATGATATAATGGGGCTTCTTATCAAGGGCCACCTGCATGATTCGCGGCAGTCCGTGACACCGGGCAATCACCCTCTTGCTCACGGAGCCGTTGCTTCTCAGACAGATCACCCGGGTCTCATCGATGTGGCTCATCTTCAGTTTCCGGATGATCTCTTTCACCCTCAGATCAACATCTTCGGCCAAACCATATTGAATCATGACCCAAAGGATAATCCAATCTCGTCCCTTTCGCAACCGATCCAAACGGATTCAATCAAAAACCAAAACCCTATTTGCGAATCGAAGCGCTCAGCAGATCATTCCGGCGAAGAGGGATCACAAAAGGATGGGCCTGGGGCGGGGAAATCAGGTCCGAAGTCCGAAGATATTATTTTGAGCTTGAAAGGCTGGCTTGACAATATTCTGAATATCTGATATTCTGTAAATCAGAGGTGATCGAGGATGGAAGCAGAGACGACGAAAATCGGCAAACGCGGGACGATCGTCATTCCGGCTGGTCTCCGCCGTAAGTACGGGTTCGAAGAAGGGTCCCTCGTGGTCGCAGAAGCTCAGGAGGAGGGCATCCTCTTACGACCGGCAGTGACGCTGCCCTTGGAAAGATATACTCCTGAACGAAAGGCTGAATTTCTCCTGAATAATGCGGTCACTCGTGAAGACTATGCGCGGGCCCTCAAAGAGGTTGAAAAGTTAGGGATCGATCCCAAAACCATCCCTCATGAGAAGCCAAGGAGCCGATGACCGTTGACCGTATCTTTCTAGACGCGAACATCCTGTTCTCAGTCGCTTACGGAAGCCCGGGTCTGAATCGCTTATGGATATTTGCGCACCAAAAGCGATGCCGGCTATTCGCCTCTCGTTTCGTGGTTGAGGAGGCAAAGCGCAATCTCTCTCATCCCGAACAAAAGAAACGACTGGAGGATTCCTTATCCGAGGTGCAGATCGTACCCGAAGCCGATCCCACTCTTCCCTGCCCCATTGACTTACCGGAGAAAGACCGACCCGTGCTCATGGCCGCGCTATCAAATAAAGTCGATTATCTGATGACGGGCGACTCGACCCATTTTGGAAAATATTTTGGACAAACGGTGAGCGGCGTAAAGATTTGCCGGCCTCGCGATTACCTCGTTAAACCCCGGCGGAAGGAAAAATAAGTACTCTGTTTTTTCTCAATGACGCTTATTCCGGTCCTGCTTCTCGCTTTGCCAACCTTAACTTCAGCGTACAAACGATCCTTTCTTGCCCTTCGTAGTAATCAGCCCATCTTTTCTCAATCGGGAAAATGCCATGGTGACGGTCGATTCGTTAACATCGAACATTTTGACAAACTTCCACCGGAGTAACCTTTTCCCTTTCTTCAATTTTCCAGAGAGGATCATACGTTTGAGACGGGAATAAGCCCTATCTGAAGCCAGACCCCTCTCGATTTTCTCGGGAAAGATTTTTTTGAGAACCTTTTGGGGGACCCCGTCGCTCATCTTAAACATTCAAGTACGCCTCGCTTCTCAGAATTTTGCCTGCCTGCGCGAAGCCGCTTCGGCGAAGGCAGGGGCATTTTTGATCCGCCCGATAAAAATGAGTTTTTCAACATGTTGTTAAGATCTGCCCCCTGGCCCCGCCTTATTACTTAAATTCAGTCAAACATTTTTATGAAATCTGACGGATGAATGATTCTTAACGATTGATACTTCTTCATATCGGACAAATCCTTGTCCCCGGTGACGATGCCATCGGCATTTGCCGAGATGGCACATGAAATAAACTTGTCATCTCCGGGATCTCTGCATGCCCCTTTGACCTGTTTATTTACATTGACCACTTCGAAATACGGCAGGATTTCGTGTTCGATAAGCGATTTTATCTCGACACGGGAAAGGGAGAATTGTGGGTATTCAAGGACGGTCCTCAGTTCCTCAAAGGTCTCTTTTGAAATAAGAGGAACGATCTTGCCTTTTTGCCATAAGGCCACAATCTTCGACAGCTTTCCTTTGACAAGCAAACCGGATATCAGGACATTCGTATCCAGCACCACCCGGATTATCTTTTTCGGCTTCTTGCCCACTGGATTGCCTCAGCAACCTCTTTCTCGGTCAAACCGAGTTTTTCAATTTTGTCTCTAACACTGTCAAGCGATGATGGAACGGGAGTGATCTTCACCGGCATCAAACGGATCGTATTATCCCTGATGGTGACATCAAAATACTCGGCATCGGGGAAGGCTTTAACAATTTCCTTGGGCAAGGTGATCTGGTTCTTGGACGTTTTCTTCGCAAGCATAATTCCTTACCTCCTTGTTGTAAGGATACATTACTTTCTCGTTTTTGTCAACCACGCTTTAGGGGGGGTGGATTAGGCTCCAATCTCTTCATGATTTGTGAGAACCATCCCCAGACGACTCAGAGATTGCGATATTGCAAGCGTGCCCGGAAAGCTTTACTCTTAAAAAGACTTCGTATCGTTGGGTACCCCTCTTTCTTGTGTGATGACAACGGACCCTTCCTCCATTTCAATCCTCTCGGCGGGCCGGGGTTGGCTCGTGGTTGAGAAGCCCTTCGGGCTGAGCGTCCAGGAAAAGCAGGGGCAAGACCTCTGTTCCGTCCTTCAGTCCCGGATTGATACCGACCCGGACCTCAGGAACAAGATCGACTGTGATCCCGGGTTTGGGATCCTTCCCGTTCACCGCCTTGACCGGGAGACGAGCGGCGTTATCCTCCTGGCCTGCCGGCCAACGACCTTCACCTACTTCGCTATGCAATTCGAACACCACAAGGTCAGGAAGCGCTATATCGCCCTCCTCCACGGAGATCTCCCCGACCCTACCGCGGAAGATGGCTGGGGGCTCTGGACTTGGCCCCTGTCTAAGGAGGCGGGTGGCCGCTTCCATCCCGAAGGCCGCCCCGGGACGGTCCCCTCCGAGACCCGCTTCCGGGTCCTTCGGAGAAGCGCCCATTACACTCTCATTGAGTGCGACCTTTTGACCGGCCGCAAGCATCAGATCCGGCGTCACGCCCGGCTTGCGGCTCATGCCGTGGTGGGCGATGCGCGCTACGGCACATCCCGGTCCCTCAAGTTCCTGCGCGAGGAGATGGGTTTTAACCGCCTCGCTCTCCATTCCTTTTCCTTTCAGATCCAGTTGCCCGGAGCGGCGGCGCCCCAGGTGTTCCAATCTCCGGCCATTCCCCCGGAAATTCTCCGTCTTCTGGAGGAGGACCGAAACGTTTGACACAGAAGGATTTCGCAAGTTGTTTTAAAACCTACGTCCCCACCGTCAATAGGTCCTATAGCGGCTAACCGGTCAATGTGTTATCAAAAGAAAATTTGAAGGAAAGGGCCGGATCATGCTGAGAATAGACGAAGCGCCGATGGAGGCAGACGTCCTCATTGCGGGGGGTGGCATCGCAGGCTTGATGGCCGCCATTTGTGCAGCCGCCGACGGGGCGAGCGTGATCGTTGCTGAAAAGGCCAATACAAAAAGAAGCGGCTGCGGCGCGACCGGAAACGACCACTTCATGTGCTATCTCCCGGAAGTACACGGCAAGGACATGGCGCCCATCCTCCAGGAGTATAAGAACAGCCAGGTCGGCGGCTTCTCGGATACTTCCCTGGCTGTCCGGTTCCTCGAACAATCCTTCGACCGGGTAAAGGCCTGGGACAGCTGGGGCATCTCCATGAGGCCCAAAGGGCACTGGGACTTTTCGGGCCACGCCTTTCCGGGACGCCCGCGCATCTGGCTCAAATATGCCGGTCACAATCAAAAATCGGTCTTGACCCGGCAGGCAAAGAAACAAGGGGTTCGCATCGAGAACCATCTGATGATCACGGATGTCATCACCGAGGAGGGTGAAGTCATCGGCGCCATCGCTCTCGGCACAAAAGAAGAGATCCCTGTGATCAAAATCATCCGGGCAAAGTCCGTGATTCTAACGACCGGATGCGGAAGCAGGCTCTATCCTGCCGTGTCGCCCGGGCTGATGTTCAACACGGCCAATTGTCCGGTTTGTACGGGAAGCGGGCAGGCCATGGCCTATCATTCAGGCGCGAAGCTGACGAACATGGAGTTCCCTCAACGGCATGCAGGGCCCAAATATTTTGCCCGATGCGGCAAGGCCACATGGATCGGACTTTACAAAGACCCCCATGGCAAACCGGTGGGTCCTTTCGTCAAAAAGGCAACCCGGGAACTGGGCGACATTACGGGCGACGTCTGGAACTCTGTGTTCACCGATAAATTCAAGTCCGGAGAAGGGCCTGTCTACATGGACTGCAGCACCACTTCTCAGGAAGACTTCGATTACATGATGTGGGGTCTGGTCGAGGAAGGGAATACGGCGCTCCTCAACCATATGGCGGAAGAAGGCATCGATCCAAGGAATCATCGGGTCGAGTTTATGCAGTACGAGCCTTTTCTCGTGGGCCGTGGGATTGAGATCGATTTAAATGCCGGAACCGGCGTCCCGGGGCTTTTTGCAGCCGGAGACCCGGTGGGAAATTTCCGCGCCGATATTGCCGGGGCTGCGGCTTTCGGCTGGATTGCCGGAGGAAGTGCCGCGGAGAGAGCCAAAAAGATGTCAGGTTTTAAGAAGGCTGAAAAGGATCGCCTTATTCGCCTGATTGAAGAACGGGTCGATTTTTATTCCCAAATGGTGGAAAGGCAAACCGGCCCTGACTGGAAAGAGGCGAATCTGGCCCTGCAGCAGATCATGCAGGATTACGCCGGGGTTGACGTCAGGTCCGAAACGCTGCTCAGCGCGGGTTTGAAATATCTGACGGACCTGAAAGGCAAGGTGCAAACCCGCGTCACCGCAGACGATTCACATACGCTGATGAGATGTCTGGAAGTCCTCGACCTGATTCAATGCGGAGAGATCGTTTTCCTGGCGGCCCTCGAAAGAAAAGAGACCCGCGGCATGCATCGACGCTCGGATTTCCCCTTCATGAACCCTCTGTTGCAGGATAAATTTCTCACCCTCTGGCAGGAGAATGGCCAGGCGAAAATGGCCTGGCGGGATAAATCTTAGCGGGCACGAATCCCCTCCCCTCGCTCCCATCTGAGTTTCTGAATAATTAGTTTGTATCTATTTGTTCTTCAAAGTGAATATGAGAACGGGTCCCAATTACTGCACTAAACCCGACTCTGCAAAGTGTATTATTTAGCTTTGACCCCAAACTTCTTTACAACTCCACGCTTCTTTAGTTCGAAGAAGCACTTGGCACAGGCTAACACGTCTGCGCCTGCATCGTGGACCTCCTCGAGTTCCTCGTCGAACAGCTCGAAGTAAAGTTCGCCAAGTGTCGGCCATTTGTAGCCGTACGCTCCGATAAGCCGGCAGAAGTCAGTAGTCTCAATCATTGTACAGATACGATGCTTTCGGCCAAAAGGAGGTGTAAGACCAAGCCGAAGGAATTCCGCCGAGATTATGTTTTCGTCAAATCGAAGATTATGGGCTACGACGATATCGGCCTCCGTCGCCGCTTGTGCGAGACCTTTCAGAACACTTTTTAACGGCCTCCCATGTGCTAGAGCCTTGCTGGTCGAGATTCCGTGTATGCGTTGCGCGTCTCGGGGGATCTTAAAGCCCTCTGGCTTTATGATCTGCGACTTCGTCTCCAGGTGTCGGTGTTTGGAATCATAGCGAGCCCATGCGAGTTGTACGACGCGAGGCCAATTGTTCAAGTCCGTGATCGGTGCCTTCGAATTCATGGGAAGGCCCGTTGTCTCACAGTCAATAAATATGTACATCAGACGCTCCTCTTCAGCGCCACATTAAGAGCCCGCGACCATCGTTCACCGTAATAAGTTTAGCTCAATATGCGTACCAATATGTCACAATCAGCCGATGGAATTAATTGTGTATGATAATAATCCCAGTTCAAAACCAGAGAAAGGCAGTTTTCTAAGGTCAATAGACCGCAAGATTTCAAGCGCTTTATCGAGATTTCCTCCCGTGCTAATATATTTCGATACTTTAAGTCCAAGCTGAATCGGGATGCCGTACTCCTCAAGAGCAGGTATCACTGGGTCCAGAAATAAATTCTCGGCCTCCGTTGCGAATGGACTCAGATCGCCTGGTGCATGCCCTTTCTTCGGAAGAATCTCTTTTTGAATCCGATCAATAGCCCTGAGGAGACGAGGAAAGTGAAATCCAGGCCAAAGACGAAGGAAATCCAATACATTCTGAACAGCCTCATCAGTAGATATTTCAGGATCAAAACTCTGCATAAACTTTAGCTGGGATTGAATAAGAGTTTTTATTGTTGGCCGGTTCTGGAGTTGGTTCATTCGATATGCCAACTGCTCGGCAGTTAAAACACTGCCCGCCCCGAGGACACGCCCATTAAAATGCTCCCATATAAGCCTACAGATACCCTCGATCTGTTCGTACTTTGGGTTTTTCCGCCAGCTTAAGATGTATGCATAGCGTTCCGGGGCCCGCAAGATCGATTCGGCAAGCGCGATTTGTGCGTCTGGATCTACTCCGGCATTGGCCTTTAGTATTTCAAAAGAGAGGATCTTCTGATCCATGTAGGGACGTATCCGCTCTCGTGCTTCATCACTGAGCTCATCGGCGTCCATTTGGATCAGGAGCCCCTCGGCAGCATCATCTGATTGTGTTACTGCCGGCACATCGATGAACGGAAGCTCTTCCATCGGCGGGGGATAAAAGAGGTAAACGTGACCAATGAAATACCGAAACATACGGCCCGATCTTCCGCGAATATTGTTAAATGTGAAAAAGTCGAACTTTTGCCTGCCAACCGTGTTATCTAAGATGATCACGTTTTTAGCTTTTGTATTGACACCTTCGATCAAGGCATTTTTCTGAATTCATCTACCAAAACATAGGTTGTAATTTGTTAGGGAAATGGGGTAGAAAGTGTTCCGGAGAAAGGAGAATCCCATGTCCCGAAAGAGAGAAGGAAAGGAGAAGGCCCCTA
>Ga0335070_10001293_pt1 | contig 28864 bp, 28 predicted proteins | sample Lox_Sample_13_FD_206722 | JGI IMG/M metagenome (GOLD analysis project Ga0335070, IMG submission 206722) | Soil microbial communities from Loxahatchee National Wildlife Refuge, Florida, United States - Lox_Sample_1.3 | ecosystem: Environmental > Terrestrial > Soil > Wetlands | place: USA...
CACTTCCTGGAAAGAGACCTTGAGGAAGCCGGCCGCGCCGCCGATGCCGCCGGCTGAACTGCCTTCGCGCCGAGCTTGTCGATCAGGACCTTGTCGCGGTCGTAAATGTCGGGGCGGAAGCCGGCCGTGCCGTCCGGCGTTGCGATCGCCGTCCAGTAGACGAGAAAGACGGGAAACGGGCTGTCGAGCGCGATGCGCTGCGTTTGATGGGTCGCGATCGCGGCGTTGATCTGATCGAGCCCGTCCTGCGCGTCGCCGGTGAGCACGAGCGAAGCAAGCGGCAGGACCTGCTGCACGCGGATACAGCCGTTGCTCATCTCGCGCATGTTGGAATCGAACAGCTTCTTGTTCGACGTATCGTGCATGTAGACATCGAAGGGGTTCGGCATGTCGAACATGAGGACGCCCAGCACGTTGGTCGGGCCCGGAGGCTGCTGGATTTGATAGGGAATGCTGTTGGCCGTCACGCCGCGCCAGTTGACCTTCCGGCCATGCGGATCGCCCGCCGGACCGTCGGCCAGGACATAGTTGCGCGACGCGAGATAACCCGGGCTCCTGCGCAGGTGGGGAAGAAGGTCGGCGGCGACGAGGTTGTCGGGCACATCCCACGGCGGATTGGCGACGATCGCCTTGACCCAGGTTTCCAGGATCGGCGTCGGTGTCTTCTTCTTGCCGATCACGACCTTGGAATGCAGCACCGGCTGGCCGTCGATCATGAAGTCGAGGCTCTGGTCGGGCACGTTCACCATCACGTAGCGCTGCTGGAGGACTCGCGGCAGCCAGCGCCACCGCTCTATGTTGGCGATGATCTGTCCAACACGCCATGACGCCGGAAGGCTGAGCGCCTTCATGACGTCGGGCCCGGCCTTGCCGTCGGGGTTTAGGCCGTTGCGGATCTCGTAGCGAACCACGGCCCCTTTCACATCGTCATCGGTCGGAGCCGGGATTGCGGCGAGTTCCGGGTCTTCGAGCGCCAGCCGGCGGCTCAGGCCCTTGCCGCCCTTGATGCTCGGCCACCCGCCCTTGGCGAGGATCGCGCGATAGCGCGCCAGCGCGGCCACCAGTCCGCGGTAGCCGGGATCAGGGGGCGGCAGACTCGCAAGGAACGCGTCGAGCCTGTTGTGGCTGATCGCCTCCTCGAAGTCCGGCGCGATCTCATAGGTTTGCGGTAGGACTCTGACATCCTTGTAAACATCGTTCGGCCGAACGCGGCCGAAGCGTACATCGGCGGCGTAGCGCAGGATGGCTTCGGTGAGCGCTATGTCGTATTTCGCCGCGTCGGCGCCGCCGGCCGGCGGCTCCTTCCAGGCCGCCAGGGGCGTCAGATAGTCGCTGCTGTTCAGCCCCTGCTCAGAGGCGTGTTCCAGCGTGAAGCGCGCGATCTGGGCTCGATCGTCGGCGTTGCTGTCACCGCTCCAGATCGGTGCGAAGTCGCGCGCGTCGTAGAGCGCAAGCAACTGAATCCGAACGCTCTCTCGTTTGTTCGAGGGCTTGGCGGCGGTTTGGGATGCGGCCGATGACAGCAGATGTTCCAGCGCGGCTCGCGTGTCTGTCGGAACTTCACCCGGTCCGACCGCATCGTTGTCGACCGCCATGGCGCTGCCCGTTCCGGCCGCAACGAGAACCATCGCGGCATACACAAACACCCTTACCCACGCGGAGCATTGGCCCTGGCCGAGAAAACGCATGATGGCCTCCCACATTGATGCAACGGGTGTACAGGCTTCCGCGTTCCGATCCCCAGTTGGACCATGGTCCAATTGCCGGGGTGCTTAGCAACGGCTTGGATTTAGGCGCACGGGACATCCCTCCGCGAATGGTCCGGCAGCAATTTGAATAAGGAGCGTCCGATATGAATTTCCTGAGCAAGGCCACTTTGCTGTCCATGGCCGGGGCGGCGTTGATGTTGGGTGGGTGCGCGTCTGTCGATGACGTCAGACGCGCGCAATCGACCGCCGATCAGGCTTTGTCGGCGGCACAGCACGCACAGTCGACAGCCGACCAGGCCCTGTCGACGGCGCAGTCGGCGCAGTCTGCGGCACAGGCTGCACAGCAGGGCGTCGATCAGCTGCGCAATGAGTTCAATGCCCACATGGTCAAGCACCACGGCCAGCGTGGCTGAGGTGGGCATGCGTTCTTGAGTTCACTGGGCGAGCCACGGCTCGCCCGGTTGCGCTTCCGGTGCTAGTGCGCCGAACCGGCCAGCAGCGCCGCAAGGTGGTCCTTCCACACCGCCGCCCAGGTATGCGTCCCGTGACCGTGTGTCTGATCGCTCATCGGGATCAGGACGAACTGGCCGTGCGCGATTTCCTTGATCTTGCCCTCGGCGATGCCGAGTTCCGGCGGATTGATGAAGTCATCCGTCGTGTTCACCCACATGAGCGGCGCCTTGATCGTGCCGAGCTTCTGTGAGGGGTCGTAGTTGCGTGACGCGTCGACCTGGTACAGGAAGTCGTTGGCGTCCAGCGTCGCCAGTTCCTTCGCGGCATAATCGGCCAGAAACGCGTCGACGGCGTCGCGCGTCGGATAGGCCTTCTGCGCCAGGAGTGGCGTCGTTCCGGCCATGATCAGGAAATCGATCGCGGTGCGCAGGCCCGCCTGCGGCTGGCTCTTGTACTCGCCGCCCATCCATGCGGGATCGTTCCTTATCGCGTCGATCGTCATCTTGCGCCACATCCGGTTGCGGCCCGCGATCTGCACCGGCAGGCAGGCGAGCGGCATCAGCGCGTCCATGAAATCGGGATAGGTCTCGCCCCACACGAAGGAATGCATGCAGCCCATCGACGTGCCCATGACGAGGCGCAGATGGTTCACGTGCAGGCCCCTGGTCACCAGCGCGTATTGTGCCGCGACCATGTCGTCGTAGTCGTAGTGCGGGAATTTCGCATGCAATCCGTCGCTCGGCTTCGATGATCTGCCGTGGCCGATGCCGTCGGGGAGGATGATGAAATACTTCGCCGGATCGAGCAGGCCGCCGGGGACGAACAGCACGCCGGCGAATTGCGGCCGCAGGAATTGATGGCCGTCACCGCCGGTGCCGTGCAGGATCAGCACCGCATTGGTCACGCGCCCGCTCGCGTCGCGCCTGGGCTTGCCCAGAGTGGTGTAGTGCAATCTCAGCTCGGCGAGCGTCTCGCCCGAGCGGAACTTGAAATCGTGCGCCACATAGTCGCCTTCGCTCGTCGCGAAGCTCGGCCCGTCCGCGGCGCGCGCGGCAGTCACGGCGAAGAGCGCCAGCAAGGCGCAGCACAGCGGGCGGATCATGCAACAACTCCCCTCGAAACTCAGCGGCGAAAGCGGACGTTGATGCCCCGGGCCGCGAAACTGGCGTCGAGTGCATCGAGGTCGATGAGGCCGGCGGGATTGGCCTTCGACGGCGACAGATGGAGGTAGGGCGCGCGCTCGCGCCGCCAGATGGCCAGCAGCCGGCGCAATTCGGGAAGCGGCTCTGCGTGGTCGTCCACCCGGATGCTCAGATCGGGAAAGTCTTCGGTCGTGGTCAGGATCATCGCAGCCGACTGACGGCCGCGCCGGTCACCGCCCGCGGCTTCGCCGTTCTCGAGGGCGGCGAGCATCCGTTCCGGCAACGGCAGCGACGGCTCGGCGTTGAAGCCGTCCAGCGTCCCTTGGGCGACCTTGTCGTTGCTCAACATGTTGCCCGCGACGCTGACGAAGGGTTCTCCGACGCTTCCGCACCACTCGACGCAATTTCCGCCGGTCCAGGCCGCGATGTGGCCGTGCCTGTCGACCGCATGAATCTGCCGCAAGCCGCGTCCTTCGTCGCCCGCGAGTGCGACGTCGATTGCGAGCTTGGGCGAAAGGCCGCGCTCCATCGCGTCCAGAACCACCGGCGCGAGATAGCGGTTGGTCAGCGATTGCGTCCCGACGGCGCCGACGCCGGAACGCACGAAGGGCACGAACGAGCCCGACGCGAAGGCCTTGGTGGCGACCGCGGCGCCGAACGCGCCAGTGTTCCTGTCGAAGGCGACGATCGACCACGTCATGACGGAAGATTAGCCGCTCTAGCGTAGCTGTCGAGATCGGCGACCAGGCGCTGCCATGCGCTCCCGGTTGCCGGCGTCCAGTCGGTGCCGAGCACGTCCCGCACCGTCGCCGCAACGACACCGAAGAACGAGCGGAAGACCGCTGGCGATACGTCGTATTCGGTGTGAACGGCGGCCGACGTCTGGATCAGGTGATCGGCATACCGGCGCTCGCCGATGAAGTCGAAGATTGCCTCGAACACGCGCGCGAGCATCTCGCCCTTGATCTTCCCGGTCTGATCGCGCCAGAACAGCACCTTCGTCGCCGGCTGTTCCGCGAACAGGCGGTCATAGACCAGGGCGGTCAGGTCGCCGGCACGCTCGGCGGCGAGTTCGAGGCTCGCTTCGATCAGTGTCCGGTCTTGGGGATCGGTCATGGCCCGATCTTATCCCGCAGTGTTAGGCTCGTGGCAGACCATATCGGAGGGACGCATGAACGGCGCGGAAAGCCTGGTCCGCACCCTGGTGGCATCGGGTGTCGAGGTTTGCTTCTCCAATCCGGGCACGTCGGAGATGCATTTCGTTGCTGCGCTCGATCGCGTCGATGGCATGCGCGCGGTCCTTGGCCTGTTCGAAGGCGCCGTCACCGGAATGGCCGACGGCTACGGCCGCTTGGCGGAGAAGCCGGCCTGCACGCTGCTGCATCTTGGCCCCGGACTCGCCAATGGCCTCGCCAACCTGCACAACGCCCGGCGCGCCGCGACGCCGATCGTAAACGTCGTCGGCGATCACGCCACCTATCACGCGCAGTACGACGCACCGCTCGCCTCCGATATCGCCGGCTTTGCGCGCCCGGTCTCCGGCTGGGTGCATTCGTCGCCGAGCGCATTGACGGTCGCCGCCGATGGCGCTCGCGCCGTCCATGCCGCACTGTCGCCGCCCGGCCAGATCGCAACCCTGATCCTTCCCGCCGATACGGCCTGGAACGAAGCCGAAGGCGAAGCGCCACCGCTGCCGCGCCCTGCGCCCGGGCTGGTCTCCGAGGAAGCGGTTTATCGCTCCGTTGCGGCGCTTCGGAACGGAAAGTCGACCACACTCCTGGTCCGCGGCGCCGCCCTGAAGGAGCGCGGCCTGCACGCCGCCGGCCGCATCGCCGCGAAAACTGGCGCGCGGCTCGCCTGCGATACCTTCACGCCGCGCGTGCAGCGCGGGGCCGGCCGCGTCATGGTCCAGCGCGTTCCGTATTTCGCCGAGCAGATCGTCGAGTTTTTCGTCGAGACCGAGCAGCTCATCATCGTCGGCTCAAAGCCCCCGGTATCGTTCTTCGCCTATCCCGGCAAGCCGAGCTGGGGCCTGCCGCAAGGTTGCGTCATCCATGTGCTTGCCCACGCGCATGAGGACGGCGTCCAGGCGCTCGAGGCCCTGGCTGAGGCGGTCGGCGCCGATACCGATCCGATCCATGTCGCGCCGTTCAAGATGCCCGAGGGCATCGCGAACAAGTTCGACCAGTACACTGTCGGCCAGGTGATCGCGCGCCATCTGCCGGAAGGCGCCATCATCTCCGACGAGGCGGCCACCTCTGGTGCCGGCACGGCGCTGGCGACGGCGACGGCTGCCCCGCACGACCATCTTGGCTTGACCGGCGGGTCGATCGGGCAGGGACTTCCGCTTGCCACTGGCGCGGCTGTTGCGGCGCCCGCGCGCAAGGTCGTCTGCGTGCATGGCGATGGCGGTGCGATGTACACGCTCCAGTCGCTGTGGACACAGGCCCGCGAGAAGCTCGACGTGACGACGGTGATCTTCGCCAATCGCTCCTATGCGATCCTGAACATCGAGCTGGCGCGCGTCGGGGCCGGCAACCCCGGTCCGAAGGCGCTCTCGATGCTCGACCTGCACAATCCTGACCTCGACTGGACGAAGCTTGCCTCCGGCATGGGGGTCGAGGCTTCCCGTGCGACAAATATCCGGGAGTTTGAGAGCCAGTTCGAATCCGCGATGCGCGGTCGCGGCCCGCGGTTGATTGAAGTCGTGCTAGGCTGAGCGGCGGGGGTGCCCGAGAATGGACAAGGCAGCAGACGAATTCGAAATCTGGCGCGAGGGTGCTCGCGAACTCATGCCGATGGTCGTGGCATTGCGCCGCGAGATCCATCGGTTTCCGGAGCTCGGACTGCATCTGCCGGAAACCTCGCGCCGCGTGCGCGAGGCGCTGGCCGGCCTCGACGTCGAGATCGCTGACAGCAGGACGACCACGAGCATGGTCGTGACCCTGCGCGGCGCCCAGCAAGGGCCGACGATCTTGCTGCGCGGCGACATGGACGCGCTTCCGATGCCTGAGGATACCGATCTCGAGTTCAAATCGCAGATCGAGAACCGCATGCATGCCTGCGGTCACGATTCCCACACCGCCATGCTGGTCGGGGCCGTGCACCTGCTGCACCGCCACCGTGACCGTTTGAACGGCAACGTGAAGTTCTTCTTTCAGACCGGCGAGGAAGGTCATGCCGGGGCCCGGCATGTGATCGAGGAAGGCATGCTCGATGCCGCGCCAGCGCCTTCGGCCGCGTTCGCGATCCACATCTCGCCCAACATTCCGACCGGTGTCATCGCCTCGCGCTCCGGCCCGCTGATGGCGGCGACCGACACGATCAACATCGAGGTCAGCGGCAAGGGTGGCCACGCCTCGCAACCGCACTACACGCTCGATCCGATTCCGGTCGCCTGCGAAATCGTCACCGCGCTGCAAAGCCTCGTGACCCGCCGGATAGAGGCCTTCGATCCGGTCGTGCTCTCGATAACGAAGATCGAGTCCGGCACGACCCAGAACGTGATTCCGGAGAGCGCCAGGCTGCTCGGCACGCTGCGCAGCTTCTCGGAGAAGAGCCGCGCCATCGCGCGCGAAGGCATCGAGCGGATCGCCAACGGCATCGCCAAGGCGCACGGTATCGATGCCCAGGTGAAGCTCGTCCCTGGTTATCCGGTGACGATCAACGACGACAAGTTCGTCTCGTTCGCGCAGGGTGTCGCCGCCGATCTGCTCGGGCAGCGCGGCTTCCTCAGGATGCCGGCGCCGATCATGGGCGCCGAGGACTTTTCCTACGTCCTGCAGCGCATGCCTGGCTGCATGGTGTTCTTGGGCGTCGCACCCGAGGGCACCTCGCATCACCACGCTCATGCCTGCCATTCCAACCGCATGATCATGGACGAGAGCGCGATGGCGAACGGAATCGCCATGCATGCCGCGATCGCCGACCGGTTTCTTGGCCGTGTAGCCTGACAGGCTGGCGGAGGAGGGGGAGGCCATGTCGCACAACACGGCAATGGAGGCGCATGAGCATGCCGAGCACGCCGAGCATGCTGCGCATGCCTCGGATCCGTTCATCTCGCGGGTCGCGATCTCGGTCGCGGCGCTCGCCGTGTTCGCCGCGGTTGCCGGCAGCCTCGAAACGGTTGAGGGCGGCCGCGCCCTCGGTTCGACCAGCGAAGCGGTGCTGATGCAGGACCGTGCCACCGACATGTGGAACGAGTTCCAGGCCGACAGCATCAAGAAGCACGTCTATGGGATCGCAGCCGATGGCGGCGGCGCCAATGCCGATCGCTATCGCAAGAACGCCAAGGAATACGGCGATACGCAGGCCAAGCTGCGAAAGGACGCCGAGGACGATGAGAAGGATCGCGACCGTCTCCTCAGGGAGAGCGCGATGCACGAGGACCGCCACCACTGGCTGACCGGCGCCGCCACGCTGTTCGAGATCGGCATCGCGATGTCGACGGTCGCGATCATTACCCGCCGCCGCTGGCTGTGGGCCGGCGCGCTCGGCTTTGGTGCGGTCGGCCTTGGGCTGCTCGGGACCGCCTATCTCCTCTAGCGGATTACGCGAGTTTAATTGTGCCCCGTGCCACCCGGCGATATCCATTGCAGGGGAAAATCCAGGGGCCAGTCATGACGAACGGCGCACTCGCGCGGCTAGCGGAAATTCGCCGGCTGCATCCGCTCAGGAACACCTATACCGAGCTCAGGGCGAGCATGGGCGCTCTCGAGAAGCTGGCGGTGTGGATCACCGCGCATGTCGGCACCATGACGTTCTTCCTCATGATTCTCGTCTGGACGATCCTCTGGCTGGGCTGGAACTTCCTGGCGCCGGCGCGCCTGCAATTCGATCCGCCGATGGGCTTCGTCTTCTGGCTGTTCATCTCGAACATGATCCAGATCCTGCTCATGCCGCTCCTGATGGTCGGCCAGAACATCCAGGGACGCGCCTCCGAGGCGCGCGCCGAGCACGACCTCGACGTCAACATCAAGGCGGAGGCGGAGATCGAGGTGATCCTCCATCACCTCGAGCGCCAGAACAGCATCCTGGTCGCGATGCTGGAGAAGCAGGGATTGAAGCTCGACGAGGTGCTGCGGGCAGCGCAGGCCTGAATTCGCGTCAGTGCGCCGAGTGGGCTCGGGCCCTCCTTGCCTGCACGACCAGTCCGAGCGGTATGGAAGTCAGGTAGATCACCATGCCCACGGTCAGCGTGATCCACGGCCACTTGAGCATGAAGGCTGCCAGCACCCCGATGCACGCCCATACCAGGAGCCTGTGCTGGCGCGCCGGACGCATGTACTTGATGGACGGTGTCGGCAGCCGGCTGACCATCAGGCTCGCGGAAAGTGCGATCATCGTGCCGCTGACGATCGGGTCGCGAAATACCTCATAGCCGGATTCGAAGCTCAGCAGCATCGGCAGCAGGAGGAGCCCGGCGGCCGCTGGCGTCGGCAGCCCGGTGAAATAGGGATTGTGCGCTGATGAGCCCTCGTCGCGCACGCTCTGCACGTTGAAGCGCGCGAGCCGGATGGCCGAACAGGCGCAGAAAATCAGCGCGGCAATCCAGCCGGCATTTCCCATGCGCGACAGGCTCCACATATAGACCAGCACGCCCGGCGCAACTCCGAAGCTGACGAGGTCGGCGAGCGAGTCGAGCTGCGCGCCGAACCGGGTATCGGCACCGAGGAAGCGCGCCGCGCGGCCGTCCAGCATGTCGAACAGCATCGCGAAGATGATGGCGGCAACCGCCGCATACCAGTCCGTTTCGATGGCGAAACGGATGGCTGTGATGCCGCTGCACAGTCCGAGCAGCGTCAGCACGCTGGGCACGACGCGGCCGACCGAGAGCTCTTCCAGCCGTTCGGCCATGCGGCGCGGATCTATTCTACGGTAAGCCAATGCCTAACCTTGAAGCTCTGCCAGGACCGTTTCGCCGGCCCTTGTCACAGAACCGTCTTCTATCACGATCTTGGCGGCCGGTGGCAAATAGACGTCCAGGCGGCTGCCGAACCGGATCATGCCGTAGCGCGCCCCGCGGCTGACCCGGTCGCCTTCCTTGATGTCGCAGACGATCCGCCGCGCCACCAGGCCGGCGATCTGCACGACGGCCAGATCGGCATCGGGATCGGTGCTCTTTGCCGGCCGGATGCGTGCCGACATCCGCTCATTGTGCTCGCTGGCCTTGTCGAACGATGCATTGATGAATTTGCCGGGCCGGTAGCTGAGCGCGATCACGGTTCCGCTGACCGGCATCCGGTTCACATGAACATCGAATACGTTCATGAAGATTGAGAGCCGCTTTCGCGGCTGCTCGCCAAGACCGAGCTCCACAGGGGGCACGGCGTCGACCGTGGGCAGAAGGACGCCGTCGGCGGGGCTGACGAGCCGGTCTTCGCCGGGCGGCGGCGTGCGCTCCGGATCGCGGAAGAAGAAGACGCACCAGAGCGTAAGAACCAGGAACGCGATCCCGGCCCAGAACCACAGCCAGAAGAGCACCGCATTCGCCGCAACAAAGATCGCGATGAACCGCCAGCCCTCGCGATGGATGGGTATGCGCATGTTCAAGTCTAACGCGGTCCAAAGAAAAAGGGCGGCGCGTGGACGCGCCGCCCTGATTGATGCTCGAGATCTACCTTACGCGCGCTCGCCCGAGAATGGGAACGAGCCGAATGCGCCGGCCTTCACGGTGCCTGAAATCTTGTTGCCATCCACGGTGCCGGAAGTCTCCAGCGTCATCGGCATCGGCGAGGTGATCTTCGCCTGCCAGGAGACGTTGTTGCCGTCCACCTTGCCGTTCTCGAGTGCCATGGAGCCCTGCGCACCGGCCTGCGTGCCCGTCAGCGTGCTGCCTTCGGCCTTCAGGGTCAGCGTGACCTTCTGCGCGCCCATGGGCGAATTGATAACGATGTTATACGTGCCATCGACGGACATGCGCCGTTCCTCCTTGATGAGGCGTGCATCTAAAGGTCAGCACGGGCCGTGCGCAAGGCTTTGGTGACGATAACGTCACGGAACCCCCGGCAGTGTCTGGAAATCCCGTTTGAGATCAAATCTCTATGTTCAGGTGGGCGCGACCAGGCGCGAGCTGCGTCCGACCGTGGTGCGCGTCAAGGCATGCCGCTTCACGAACAGTCCCGCCGGATCGTTGGTCTGCTCTCGCGAGTTCTCCCATACGCCGTGGCTGGCGTAGTAGGTCAGCAGCAGAAGCCGCCCGGCACCTTCGCGCAGATCGGCGGCGGTCGTCTCCGCCGTGAACAGGCCGAAGATCTCGGTGTCATAGCTGCCTTCGAAATTCTCCCACGCGCGATTGGAGAGCGCGACAAAGTCGGCGACGCTGTCGGCATCGACAGTGAACCAGCGGTGCACATAGATGCCGCCGCGCCTCGGCAGCTTGTCGTCGGCTGGCCGCACCGTCGGCGTCAGCTTCTCCGGATGCATAGTCACGACGCCGGGCGCCTGATCGACCTCGCGCAGCCGGTCGCGTGCCGCCGTCGGCCAGCGCAGGAGAACGACAGCCTCGTTGGACGCGAAGCCGAGCTGGCCCTGGAACAGGCCGACCAGCTCTCCGCCGGCAGCCCTGATGGCAGGCGCCGCCGTGTCGCGGACGTGTGCGGCGAAATCCGCCCAGGCCTGACGGCCGCGCGCCAGGTGAAATGTCAGATAGTCGTAGTGCGCTGGAATGGCCGGCACTCCGGAAACCCGCCGCACTCTACCAGATTTCAGTCGGCGAGCAGCGGCGAGACCGTATGGCGGTTGGTCCCGAGCTGCCATGTATCGAAGGCGCCCAGCAGCCCGGTGACGTCCAGGCCATCGTCGGACAGCGGGAGCAGCAGCACCTGCCGCTCAAGATGCTCCTTGCCCCGATAGAAGGTCGGCTTCGGCCCGCTGACCAGCGGCTTGCGTGTCTCGACGCAGCGACGGAACAGCTTCTCAGCCGCCGCGAAGAACGCGATCTCGCGCAGGCCTGACAGGTTCGGCGTCGCGCACCGCGTCTCGAGGAACTGCATGAGCCGGTCGCCGGCGAAACCGAAACGGAAGTCGTCGCCGATCAGGTCGACGGTAAACGCCCAGGGCGTCGCGCGACGCAGATGGGAGGGGGTTAGCTCGCTGCGGCGCGGCCCGATGCGGCCTCCCCGCAGCTCCTTCCAGACACCATAGATGACGAGCAGCTTGTCGCTTGCGATCGCGCGCGCGAAATTGTCACCAGTATCTTCCATGCTTCCTCAAGGGACACGCCTTGCGGGGCGCGCCCTCTCCAAAGAATTTCAGGAGCGCGATTCCCTGAAGGAAGGCGAATCGCGGGCGCGCTTGTACCAGTTTGGTGCGAGGCACCTCTGCGACCGAACGTCTTATGGCGGCCTGATATAGAGCGGGCCGATATAGCGTCGCGCAGGCTACGCTAGTTCTCGAGCATCACCTTGCACTGGTGCGAAGGCTTGCGCAGAGCCTCGAACGCCGCCGGCAGGCCGTCGAGATCGACGATGTCGGTGACCATGTGGCCGACGTCGATCCGGTCGGTGGCGATCATGGCGATCACATAGTCGAAATCGGCGGGGCGATAGCCGAGCACGAACTGGATCTCGAGCTCTTTCATGATGCCCATCAGGGGCATGATGGTGTCGGGCTGCTGGCAGACGCCCGCTACTACGATGCGGCCGCCACGCGGCGCCTCGGCCATCGCCGCACCGAGAAGGCCTGGAACGCCGACGCACTCGAAGATGATATCGGCGTCCTTGCCGGCAATCTTCTGGACTTGTGGCATCAGTGGCTGCGAGGGATCGATACAGTCGGTCGCGCCGAACCGCGCCGCCATCTTCTTTCGAACCTCCGCCTTCTCGCTCACGATGACGTGACGCGCGCCGAGGAACTTCGCCCACAGCATGGTTGCGAGGCCGACCGGTCCGGCGCCGATCACCAGCACGGTCGCGCCTCGCGGCATCTTTGCCATGTCAACGGCGTGCAGACCCACCGCGAGCGGTTCGACCATCGCTCCTTCACGGAACGAGACGCTGTCGGGCAGCCGGTAGCCGCTGCCCGATCCGATGCGCACGTATTCGGCATAGGCGCCATGGCTCTGGCCAAGCCCGACCGCCAGCATCTTCAAGCAGCGCCCACCCGTGTAGTTGAGGCACGGCGTGGCGTCGCCGCAGCAGATCACGGGGAAGCCCGCGACGCGGTCGCCCGCCTTCCACAGATGCGTGACCGCCTTGCCGACCTCCATGACCTCGCCGGCGAACTCGTGACCCATGACGGAGCCCGCGGGCAAGGGCATGATGGTGCCGGGCTCGGTCATGTGCAGGTCTGATCCGCAAATGCCGCAATTCCTCACCTTGAGGACAATGTCGTGCGGCCCCGGCACGGGGTCCGAGACGGCCTCAATGACCAATGGCCTGGACAGCTCCTTGAAGACGGCGGCGCGCATGTTGAAACTCCCGGAATTCGGCGCTTTGCGCGCCACGTTATGCCATGTTTTGCATCAGACAAGTGGAGACGCCGGATGATCGACACTTACGCTACGGCACGCTCGATGCTCGCCGATCTCAGGACGAGGAAGATTTCGGCGCGCGAACTGCTTGACGCTCATGTCGCGCGGAACGACAGGATCGCGAAGTCGATCAACGCCGTCATCGAGACGGACATTGCGCGCGCGCAGATCGACGCCGCTGCGATCGATGAGCGCCGCGCGAAGGGCGCCGAGCTCGGCGTACTCGCAGGTCTGCCCATGACGATCAAGGACGGTTTTGACGTCTTCAACATGCCGGCAAGTTCGGGAGCGCGCGGCTTCCATGGCCGCAACAAGAATTGCCTGGATGCCGATGTCGTGTCCGACGCGCGCAAGGCCGGTGCTGTGATCTGGGGCAAGACCAACGTGCCCTACATGCTCAGCGACATCCAGAGCTACAACGAGATCTACGGCACGACGAACAATCCATATGACGTTACGCGCACGCCCGGCGGCTCGTCCGGCGGCGCGGCGGCGGCGCTGGCGGCCGGCGTGACGCCTCTGGAGATCGGTTCCGACATCGGCGGCTCGCTGCGCCACCCGGCAAATTTCTGCGGCGTGACTTCGCTCAAGGCGACTTGGGGCGCGCTCAGCGGGCGCGGGCATGTTCCCCCCGCGCCTGACCGCTATTGGGAATGCGACCTCGGTGTCTACGGTCCGATGGCACGCAACGTCGACGACCTGAAGCTTCTGTGGAGCGTGCTGCGCGGTACGCCGGAGCAGACCCGCCGGGACGTCAAGGGCACACGCGTCGCGATCTGGAACGAGGAGCCGAGTTGGCCGCTCGCGCGCGAGGTCAAGCAGGCTGCGGATCGTGCCGGTGAGGCTCTGGCAGGCGCTGGCGCGCACGTCGAACATGCAAAGCCCGACATCGACGGTGCGACGCTGATGGACTTCTATCTGACGATCCTGACCGCCATCATCGCCGCGGGTTTGCCCGCCGAGCTGATGGATTCCTGGGAAGACATGCGGGCCTCGGACAAGAAGCTGGTTGCGGGCGGCGGAGAGGGCGCGGCGGCCGCGCGCTATCGGCTGCGAGCGACCGCAAGCTTCCGCGACATCGCGGCGGCCAATATCGCGCAGCAGGCCCACAAGGACCGCCTCGCCACGTTCTTCACCCGCTACGATGCGCTCGTCATGCCGATCTCCATGGTGACGGCTTTTCCGCATCAGCAGCAGCCAGGCTTCAACGACCGCATTCTCGATGTCGACGGCAGGCCGACGCCGTATCCGGCCATCCTCAACTGGATATCGCCGGCGACCGCACTCCATGCGCCGGCCCTCGCCGTGCAGGCCGGGCAGACCGAGAAGGGACTGCCGGTGGGCGTGCAGATCGTCGGTCCCTGGCATCGCGAGGACCGGCTGTTCGATTTTGCCTTTGCCGTAGAGGAAGGCTTGGGAGGCTTTCGCAGACCGCCGATCTAGGCCGCAATTTCGCGATATGCGATAAAATCTCCTCGCTATCTCTGGAGTGCGTTCACATGGCCATCAAGCTGCGCAACGGGATATTCCTCGCCCCGTTCCATCCGGTCGACGAGGATCCAACGCTGTGCCTTCAGCGCGATCTTGAACTGATAGATCACCTCGACCGCCTCGGCTACGACGAGGCCTGGATCGGCGAGCATCACTCCGCGGGTTACGAAATCATCGCCTCGCCGGAGGTCTTCGTCGCCGCCGCTGCGGAGCGCACCAAGCGCATCAGGCTCGGCTCGGGCGTGATCTCGCTGCCCTATCACAACCCGCTCATGGCCGCGAACCGCGTCATACAGCTCGACCACCAGACCCGCGGCCGCTTCATGTTCGGCGTCGGACCGGGCCTGCTTCCGTCGGATGCCTTTGCCATGGGAATCGACCCGTCGACGCAGCGCGACCGGATGGTCGAATCGATCGAGGTGATCCTCCGCCTGTTCGCGGGCGAGCGCGTCACGCACAAGTCCGACTGGTTCACGCTGGTCGATGCCACCTGCCAGCTCCGCCCCTATACCTGGCCGCATCCGGAGATTGCGGTCGCCTCGTCGGTCACGCCGTCGGGCGGCAAGCTCGCGGGCAAGCACGGCTTCGGGATGCTGTGCGTGGCCGCGACGCAGGAGGGCGGCTACGACGCCCTCGGCATCAACTGGAAGATCGCGAACGAAGTCGCGGCCGAGAACGGCCGCAAGATGGATCCGGAGCGGCTTCGCCTCGTCGGTCCGGTGCACATCGCAGAGACCCGCACTGAAGCCTACAAGAACGTCGAGTTCGGGCTGCGCAAATGGCAGGACTATTTCGGCGGCATCAGCGCGGTCGCCGGCCGCCAGGGCACCGAAACCCAGTCGCTCGAGGACCTCACGAAGTCGGGCCAGATCGTCGTCGGCACGCCCGACGACGCCATTGCGCAGATCCGCCGCCTCCAGGCCAAGCAGGGCGAGTTCGGGGTCTTCCTCCAGCTGGCGCACAACTGGGCGAATTTCGAGAACACCAAGAAGTCGTACGAGCTCTGGATGCGTCACGTCGTGCCGGTCATCAACAAGGCCAACGAGGCGCGCGAGACGGCGTTCAACTGGGCGCGCGACAACAAGGAACGCTTCATCGGCGCCGCGATGACGGCCGCGATGCAGACCATCCAGAAGCATCACGAGCAGGAAGCCAAGAAGGCAACCAAGGCCGCCGAGTAGCGGGCGATACCGCGACTGCCAGGTGCCGTCGGCGGATTTCGGGGGAGGGCCATGCGCAATGCTGGCACCTCCCCGTTTTTCTTTGCGCTATGGTTCGCGCATGGCAAGGCACCTCATCGAAGGCGGCTGCCATTGCGGCAACGTCTCGTTCCAGTTCGAAGCGACGGCCGGGCTCGATGTGCTCGGCCTTCGCGCCTGCCAGTGCTCCTTCTGCCGCGCCCATGGCGCACGCACGACGTCGGATCCGGACGGCGCCATCCGCATCGCGGTGCGCGATGCGGACAGGCTCACGCGCTATCGTTTCGGGCTGAGGACGGCGGACTTCCTCATCTGCCGCGACTGCGGCGTGTTCGTCGGGGCGCTGATGGACGATGGCGACAGGCGCTTCTTCACCGTCAACGCCAACTGCTTCAAGCCGCCGCCGGCCTATGACATCGTGGGTGTCGCCCACGACTTCGGCGGCGCGGATGCGGCGGGCCGCACCGGGCGGCGAGCCGCGAAATGGACCCCTGTGACGGAGCTTTCGGCATGAGCAAGGCGCTTGTCATCATCGACGTGCAGAAAGGCATGTGGGCGAACCCCGCCTATCCGCCCTATGACGGCGAAGGCGTTCTCCGGCGCATCGGCGATCTCATCGCCAAGGCGCGTGCCGGCGGTGTGCCCGTCATGTATGTGCAGCATCATGATCTGGACAACAGCGACCACCCCTTCAAGCCTGGCAAGGAGGGCTATCCATTCCATGACGCCATTGCGCCGCTTGCGGGCGACGATGTGACGGTGAAGCATTGCTCCAGCGCGTTTCACGGCACCGACTTCGATGCCAAGCTCAAGCGGGCGGGCATCGACCACCTCGTGGTCACCGGCATGCAATCGGAATATTGCGTCGACTCCGCCGTCCGCGGCGCAGTGGAGCGCGGCTACACCGTAACCCTTGTCTCCGACGCGCATTCGACCGGCGATACACGCGTGGCGAAAGCGAGAGACATCATCGCGATCCAGAACGACACGATGAGCGGCAGCTTCGCGCGGGTGGTGCCTGCGGCCGAGGTGAGCTTCGTGTAGCGCGAGGCTACAGCTTCACCGCACCGGCCGCGATTGCCTCGGACGCCTGGCGTGTCAGCGGAACATATTGTCCGGCGCGCGGATCGAGCCAGTAGAGCGGATCGCGGATCGTCGCAGGATCGAACCCATCCTTCACCAGATCGACCTTGCGCTGCTTGAAGGTGCCGGTGATCTCGAGTTCGGGCAGCAGCCGGACGAATACCGGGCGTGCATAGGCCGGCAAGTTCCGGCTGAGAGCCTCGGCCAGTCTCGATATGTCGAAGTCGGTACCGGTGACCAGCGCCGCCATGCCGGCGCGTCCGTCCATGCCCGCTACCGAGACACCGTACACGTTGGCCTCCTTGACGCCCGGAAAGATGCTGATCGCCTCCGAGACCTCGCTGGTCGCCACGTTCTCGCCCTTCCAGCGGAAGGTGTCGCCGATCCGGTCGACGAAGTAGAAGTAACCGTTGGCGTCGCGCCGCATCAGGTCGCCGGTGCGGAACCAGCGGTCGCCCTTCTCGAAGACGTCGGTCAGAACCTTCTTCTGCGTGTCTGCCGCCTTGGTGTAGCCGTCGAAGGTCTTGCCCGGCTCGCCCGTGATCTTGCCGATGGTCTCGCCCACCTCGTTGTCGGCGCACTCGATGCAGAATCCGTCCGGCGCGCGCACCGGCACTTCCTTCTCGATATCGAATTTCACGATGCGCGTCGTCAGGATCCCGCGCATGTATGACGGGATGCGGCCGACGGCGCCGACCGTCCCGTCGTAGTTCAGCATCGACACATTCCCTTCGGTCGCGCCGTAGAACTCGACGATCTTCGGAATCCGGAACCGCGTCTGAAAACTCCGCCAGATCTCGGGGCGCAATCCGTTGCCCGTGATGACGCGGATCCTGTGATCGGACTCGTATCGCGACACGGGCGCGTTCAGCAGGTAGCGGCAGAGCTCGCCGATGTACTGGAACAGCGTTGCCTGGTAGCGGTGCACGTCGTCCCAGAATTCGTGCACCGACAGCTTTCGTCTGAGGATCACCGAGCCGCCCGTCAGGAGCGCCGGGCCAAGGGCGCAGACGCCGCCGGCCGAGTGATAGAGCGGCAGAACGTTGTACATCCGGTCGTCGGCCGTGGCGTTCAGTCCGCCGGCGAAGCCATGCATCATGAACAGCATGCGCAGATGCGTGAAATTGGACGCCTTGGGCATTCCCGTCGTGCCCGAGGTGTAGATGTAGAACGCTTTGTCCTTGCAGGTGACGTCGGCGCGCCAGCCCTTCCCGACGGCACCCGCATCCTGCGCCGCCAGCGCCGCGTCGAAATCCTCGAGACCCTGCGTCGCCCCGCCGGCGCTCCACGCGGCCGGTCGCGGGTCGAGTTGCGGCGCCGCCTCTGCATAGGTTTCGCTCAGCTCGGCGTCGACGATCACATGCTTTGCCTGCGCAATGGCGATGGAATGGGCCAGCGGAGCACCGCGCAGATTGGTGTTTGTCAGCGCCGCTATCGCGCCGACCTTCAGCAGGCCTAGCCACGTTGCGACGTATTCAGGACGGTTCTCCATCAGCAGTGCGACAGCGTCACCGCGGTTGATCCCGTTAGCCCTGGCCCAGCGCGCAACGCGGTTGGCCTCCGCGTCGAGTTCCGCGTAGCTCATCGTGCGGTCGAGGAAGTAGAACGCGATATTGTGCGGCGTCGCCCTGGCGCGCGCCTCGACTTCGTCCACGATCGTGTGGGGACTGTCGGGCTTCACGCCGCGCATGCCGATCAGCGTGCGGGCGATCGCCGATATATAAGTGGCTTCGCGGGAGAGTGTGTCGAACAACCCCATTCGACCGTGCCTTGCTACTCGGGCTGGGAACTCTAGCTTCTACCGGTTAACGCTTTCGAAACCATGTCCGAACCGCTCGACCTTCGTGGATTGAAGTGTCCGCTCCCGGCGCTGCTGACGCGCCGCGCTCTCCTGCGCGCGGCCCCGGGTGCGAGGTTCGAGGTCACGGCCGACGACCCTCTCGCCGCAATCGACATCCCGCACATGTGCGCGCAGGAGGGGTTCGTTGTTCTCGCCGTCCGGCGGACCGGAGATGTCGCGGTCCTGATGGTGCAGCGGCCTAGTGCGGCTCCGTCGCCGGTGGCGGAGGAGGCGCCGCCAGAGGACCGATCCGGCTGATGACGTCGGCCGCCTTCAAGGCTCGCGGCTCGCGCTGCGCCTGCTCGGGCGTCAGCATGACGATCTCGGCATAGGCCTCGTAGCGCGTGCTCGGATAGACGGTGCCGGCCCAGTAGGGGTCCCACGGGTCGTAGACCCAGTTGTGCCGATACCAGCCGAAGCCCGGTCCCCAGGCCGGTCCCCAGCCCGGATACCCGCCGAATGCCGTGTAGTAGCTGGTCTTCGCTTCGGTATCGCGGTTGTCGAACACAAAGCAGCAATAGCCTGCGTCGCGGGTCACCTCGGCGGAGCGCAGCAACAGAAAGTTTTCCACCATTTCGCGCTTGGTGACCGAGTTCCCCGAAAAGCTCACGCGATAGCGGTTCTCGGCCAGCCTCTGGTCCGAATAGCCGTGGCCGTTGGTCGCCGGTTGGTACGCCGTGGGTTGGATGCATCCGCCGAGTGCCAGAAATGCCAGTGCTGTCGCTATACGCTTGAAATTCATGGCGGTTCTCCTGCCACGGCACGGTAACAAGGCTACCACAGCAGAGTTCCGCCAGCTCGGTTTATAGGGGTTTTGCTTTTTTACTGACCAGTCAGTTATTAAATTGGACCCATGAGTGCTGATGTGTCACCAGAGACAGCGCGCTGGACGCGCCGCAAGCGGGCACGACCGGGCGAGATTCTCGATGCCGCCCTGAAGGTTTTTGCCGAGAGGGGGTTTGCCGCTGCCCGGATGGAGGACATCGCGCGGCAAGCCGGCGTCACCAAGGGCACCATCTATCTCTACTTCGAGAGCAAGGAGGCGGTCTTCAAATCGCTGGTGCGCGAGGCCGTCGGAAAAACCATCGGCGATGTCACGGCCGACATCGCGATGGACGACGGCTCCGTCCGCTCGCTGCTCCGGCGCGTGCTCCTCACCGTGGCGCGGATGCTGCTGGAGACGGAAAAGGTCGCGCTGCCCAAGATCGTCATTGCGGAGAGCGCCAACTTTCCCTGGCTTGCGGAATTCTATCGCTATGAGGTCATCGATCGCGGCCTGGCCCTTCTTACCTCGCTGATCGAGCGCGGCGTTGCCGGCGGCGAATTCCGTGCCCTCCCTGTGCAGCATGTCGCGCGATTGTGCATGGCGCCGGTCCTGCTCGGTGCGATCTGGCGCATGACCTTCGCGCATCTCGACCGCGAGCCCTACGACTACAAGGCCATGATCGACGTTCACCTCGATGTCCTGCTTCGCGGTCTTGCCGCGGAAGGGAAGGCTCCATGAAACGGATCACGCTTCTGCTGCTCGTGCTTCTGGCCGGGTGCGACCGGCAGGACACCCATCCATGGCTCGGTTACGTCGAGGGCGAGAATGCATTCGTCTCGGCGCCCCAGGCCGGCTGGGTGGCGCGCGTCGCGGTGACGCGCGGCGACTGGGTCAAAACCGGTGATCTGCTCTTCACGCTCGACGACATCAACCAGGCGGCAGTGCGGGACCAGGCGAACGCGGCCATTGCCCTTGCGCAAAGCCAGCGCATTGCGGCCGAGGCCAACCTCGAGCTCACGCGGAAGGAGCTCGCGCGTCAGGCCAATCTCCTGGCACTCAATGCCGGCACAAAGCAGGCCTACGACGTGGCAAAGGCGAGCTACGAATCGGCCGCTGCGCAAGTCTCGCAAATCGATGCGCAAATCGCCCAGGCGCGCGCGACACTGTCGGGCGCGGCCTATCAACTGTCCGAGCGCGACGTCGTCGCGCGGACGACGGGCCGCGTCCAGGACGTCTACTTCCGCGCCGGCGAGTATGCGCCGGCAATGACGCCGGTGGTTGCCGTCCTGCCGCCGCAGAACATCTACGTCCGTTTCTTCGTACCCGAGACGGAGTTCGCGCATGTGAAACTCGGCCAGCGGGTTGCGATCACTTGCGACGGCTGCGCTCCCAACGTAACGGCGGCCGTCACCTTCATTGCGCAACAGGAAGAGTTCACCCCGCCGGTCATCTTCTCCGAGGACAATCGCGAGAAGCTCGTGTTCAAGGTCGAGGCGCGAGCGCCCGGCGGTCTCAGGCTCAACCCCGGCCAGCCCGTTGAAGTACGGCCCCTGTGATGGCCGACCTCGCCATCGATGTGCGCGGCCTGACCAAGCGCTTCGGCTCGAAGATTGCGGTAAACAAGGCGGACATTGCGGTGCCAAGCGGCCAGGTCTGGGGCTTCCTCGGCCCGAACGGCTCGGGCAAGACGACGACCATCCGCATGCTGTGCGGCCTGCTGCATGCCGACGAAGGCGAAGGCACCTGCCTCGGCTACGACTTTCGAACGCAATCGGAGCGGATCAAGCGCGAAGTCGGCTACATGACCCAGAGGTTCAGCTTCTGGGAGGATCTGTCGATCCGCGAGAACCTGGACTTCGTCGCCAGCGTCTACGAGCTTGCTGACGCGCGGAAGGCGGTGGCCGGGCAGATCGAACGCCTGGGCCTGGCAAAGCGGCAAAACCAACTCGCCGGCGACCTGTCGGGCGGCTGGAAGCAGCGTCTCGCGCTTGCGGCGTGCATGCTTCATTCGCCGAAGCTTCTCCTTCTCGACGAGCCCACCGCCGGCGTCGATCCGAAGGCACGGCGCGACTTCTGGGACGAGATCCATCACCTGAGCCGCTCCGGACTCACGGTGCTCGTCAGCACGCACTACATGGACGAGGCGGAACGCTGCGACCGCATCGTCTACATCAATCTCGGAAACATCATCGCGCGCGGCACGGTAGCGGAAGTCATCGCGCGATCGGGCCTGCATACCTTCATCGTCGAGGGCGAGAGTGCGCGACTGCTGTCGGAGGACCTCCACGGCAAGCCGGGTGTCGAATTCGTCGCCTTCTTCGGCGCGGCGCTGCACGTCAGCGGTCACGATCGCGCGGCGCTCGAGCGCGCGCTCCGTCCTCTCCGCGACCGGCCCGGCCTCACGATCCGCGAAGCGCCTCCAAGCCTCGAGGACGTCTTCATCCAGCTCCAGGAAAAGGGCACGGGAGACTACGCGTGAGCGCGCGCTTTTCTCTCCGCCGGATCGCCGCCGTCCTGAACAAGGAGTTCATCCAGATGCGGCGGGACCGGCTGACCTTCGCCATGATCGTCGGCATTCCGCTGATGCAGCTCCTGCTCTTCGGCTTTGCGATCAACAACGATCCCAAGCACCTGCCCACCGCGGTATCGATTTCCGATCCCGGCACCTTCGCGAATTCCATTGTCGCCGCGCTGCGAAATTCGTCCTACTTCGATGTGGTGGAGGCGACCAACTCGCCCGAAGTCGCGCGCCGCCTCCTGGCGGAAGGCAAGGTCTCGTTTGTCGTCGAGATCCCGACGAACTTCTCCCGCGACCTTGTCCGTGGAGCGAATCCGGAGCTTCTGATCCAGGCCGATGCAACCGACCCCGCGTCGTCCTCCAACGCCGTTGGCGTGCTTGGCGAGTTGACGAGCGACGCCCTGCGCGACGACCTGACCGGCCCGCTTGCCGTCCGCGCGCCGCAGCCGCCGTCGTTCACGACGGTGCTCCACCGCCTCTACAATCCGGAGATCATCACGCAGTACAACATCGTGCCCGGCCTGCTCGGGGTGATCCTGACGATGACGATGGTGTTGATGACGTCGATGGCGCTCACCCGCGAACGCGAGCGCGGGACCTACGAGAACCTGCTCGCCATGCCGACGAGACCGCTTGAGATCATGATCGGCAAGATTGCGCCCAACATCGTGGTCGGGTTCATCCAGGCCGCGCTGGTGCTGCTCGCCGCCAGGCTCATCTTCGGGGTGCCGATGATCGGTTCGCTGTGGCTTCTCGCTGCCGTGCTCATCATCTTCATCGCCGCCAATCTTGCTGTTGGCTACACCTTCTCCACCATTGCCCAGAGCCAGTTGCAGGCGATGCAGATGATGGTCTTCTTCCTGCTGCCGTCGATCCTTCTGTCCGGGTTTGCATTTCCGTTTCGCGGGATGCCCGTCTGGGCGCAATGGATCGGCGAGGTCCTGCCGGTGACACATTTCCTTCGGGTCGTCCGTGGCATTCTGCTCAAGGGCAACGGTCCGCTGGAAATCTGGCCGGATGTCTGGCCGCTCATTCTCTTTCTGTTCGCGGCAGGCGGTCTCGCACTGCTGCGTTTCCGCCGAACCCTCGATTAAGGCCTTCCGGCACCCTTGCTAAAGCTAATTGTCCGTTACAAATTCGCAGGCAAATTACACCCCCGGCTCACACGGGGCGTTACCTTCGGAAATTGAGTGGGGTCCGAACGCTTCGCATGGCCGGCTTGTCCGTAATTCTGCAATGCGTCCTCGCAGTCGTGCTCTGCGTGATCGCTGCATTGTCCATCCAACTCGTCGCCCTCGGTTACTTTCGGCTCTACCGCGAAAGACCGCGCGTGCGCCTGCCGTCGTTGCCGGACGAGGCATTGCCCCGCGTTCTCGTTCAGTTGCCGGTCTGTGATGAGGGTCCGCTCGCGGTGCGCGTCGCCGCCGCCGCCGCCCGGCTCGACTGGCCGCGCGACAAGCTCGAGATCCAGGTTCTCGATGATGGCCGCGTTGGAGATCCGGCGGAACTCGTGCGCAATGTCGCGAGCGTCGTGCCGGAAGGCGTCAATCTCGCGGTCCTTCGCCGCAACAATCGAAGCGGCTTCAAGGCCGGCAATCTCGCTTTCGGCCTCCGCCATTCCGACGCGCCCTATGTCGCGATCTTCGATGCGGACTTCGTGCCGCCGACCGACTTCCTGCGCCGGACTGTCCCGGCGCTCGTTTCCGACCAGGGGTTGGCCTATGCGCAGGCCCGCTGGGGTCATGCCAATCGCACCAAGAACTGGCTGACCCGCGCCCAGGGCGTGCTGCTCGATGCCCATTTCGCGGTGGAGCAGGAAGGCCGCTTCCGCGCCGGTCTGCCGATGTCCTTCAACGGTACGGCCGGGGTCTGGAACCGTGCCGCGATCGAAAGTGGTGGCGGCTGGACCGGCGATACGCTGACCGAGGACCTCGATCTCTCCATGCGCTGCGCCATGAAAGGCTGGCGCACGGTCATGTTGTCGGAGGTCGAGGCGCCGGGGGAGCTGCCGGAGACGGCAGCGGCCTGGCGGGCGCAGCAGGCACGCTGGACGAAGGGCCACGCGCAGACCGCCCGCAAGCTCCTTCCGGCCATCTGGGCGAGCGACATGCCGCTCTGGAAGAAGGCTGCGATGACGCTCCAGATGCTTCAGTTCGCGTTTTACACGCTGGCCTTCACGAGTGCGGTCATCAGCCTGACCCTGATGTACATGGGCGTCGTCTACATCGCGAGCGTCTCGCTGCTCGGCCTTTCCGTGTCGGCGCTCGGGCTGATCGCCTCGACCGGCTATCTCTATCTCGGACAGCGGATGCTGGGGCGGCAGGGACTCCCCTGCATCGCTCGCTCGCTCGCGCTTGCCGTGGTCTTCCCGTCAGGCCTGATCCTGGCCAATACCCGGGCGACGCTTGAGGCCTTTTTCAGCAGTAATATGAATTTCCACCGTACGTTGCGTCCGGGCGAGCGCTATTCCGGTGGTTGGCGCGGCGGACCTGAGCTGGTGGCGGGGGTGCTACTGCCGATATTTGCCTTTACGGAGCAGGCTTGGAGCGCTCCTTTCTTCTTTTTCGCGGTGACCGGGCTGGTTTCGATCGGGGCGATGGGCCTGTCCGGGTCGGCCGGATCACTGCCGCCGCGCGAAGTCCGACCCGGAAAATAGCCTAAAAATCAAGTAAAATTTTAGCTTTTCAAATGTCTAATGACCCTCTAAGGGCGTTTTGAACCGCTTCCCGTAGCTTGATCTCGATCAAGGTCGGCCGGGCCAAAGAGGGGCAGTTTGCATGAACGCTGGATCGTTTGTCCGGATGGCCGCCGTTGTGTGCGCCTGCGCGCTGCTTGGCGCGTGCGGGAGCTTTGGAACGACGGAACTGTCGGCCATCGATCTTGCCTATGCGCATGCCAACCGCGGGACGACGCCGGCCTATCCGCAGACCGACCCGCGCATGTTCCCGGACGACGACGCCTCGTCCGCTCCGTCGGCCGTTCCGGCCGGCTTGGAGTGCGTGCCCTATGCCCGCGAGCATTCCGGCATCGACATTCACGGGGATGCCTATACCTGGTGGGACAAGGCTTCCGGCGTCTATGCGCGCGGCAGCGACCCGCTGGTCGGCTCGGTGATGGTTCTGGTGAACTACGCCGGGCGGCATCACGCCCATGTCGCTGTCGTTCGCCGCTTGATCTCCCCGCGCGAAATCCGCATCGATCACGCCAACTGGCTCAACGACGGCGCGATCTATGTGAACGACCCCGTCATCGATGTCAGTGACGCCAATGACTGGTCCCAGATAAAGGTCTGGAACATCCGCACCGGTTCCTGGGGCACAAAGGTCTACACGGTGAGGGGCTTCATTGGCCCGGGGCCGGCAAATCCCAATCCGGCGGTGGCCTCCTACGCTCCGCGCCCCGGCGACTCGATCGCGCAGCAGATCGCGGCGTCGAGCATGCCGGCGGCCTACAGAACGCCCGCGCCGCACCCGCCCCTGGGCGATGGTCTCCTGAACGATCCTCGATAGAAATCGTCGAACAAAATCAATCGGATGGCAAAAGTACGTGCCGATCCGCCGCGCTCCTCTTTCTCGGCCTCCCAAGGAGGACTAGGTTCCCCGCCCTTAACCGTGACCTGTTCACGCCCGGGGCGCGTGGAAGATCCAGCCATGAGCCCCCGGCGAGAGCGTCGCAATCGAGCAAGGCCAGCTTTGCGTTAGCGCTACGCCGGATGAGCCAAAGCCCCGCCCCGTGAACAAGCCACAACCCGCCGGCTCTTCTTCTCTGGCGAACGATCCGCTCGCGGGGATCGACGTCGCACCGCCTGTGCCTTTGGCCCCGCCGCAGCCGCGATCGCTGAAGCGCGATGCCGTCCTGACCGTGGGCGCGCTTGGCGTCGTGTTCGGCGACATCGGCACGAGCCCGATCTATGCGATGCGCGAGACGGTACTGGCAACCGGTGGTGCCGTACCGGCCCAGACCGCGATCTTCGGTGCCCTGTCGCTCATTCTCTGGGCGCTCATCGTCATCGTGACTGTGAAGTACGTCGTGCTGATCATGCGCGCCGACAACAACGGCGAGGGCGGCGTCCTCGCGCTGGCGACGTTGGCGCATCGCTCGCCCAAGCTCGGCCGCCGGACCAAGGCAATGATCGGCTTCGGCGCGATTCTCGGCCTCGCGCTGTTCTATGGCGACGGCATGCTGACGCCGGCGATCTCCGTTCTCTCCGCGGTCGAGGGCCTGACCGTCGGCAGCCATGCGCTGGCGCCGTTGGTGCTTCCGGTCGCGCTCGCGATCCTCATCGGCCTGTTCCTCATGCAGAGCCGCGGCACGGCGAAGATCGGCGGACTGTTCGGTCCGGTCATGATCGTGTGGTTCGCAACCCTGGCGATGCTTGGCACGATCTGGATCATCCGGATGCCGCTCATCCTGACAGCGCTCAATCCATGGTACGGGATGAGACTCATTTTCAGCGAACCCTGGACGGCCTTCGTCGCGCTGGGCTCGGTCGTGCTGGCGGTGACCGGTTGCGAGGCGCTCTATGCGGATATGGGCCATTTCGGGCGCCGCCCGATCCGCGCCGCCTGGTTCTTCGTCGCATTGCCGGCGCTGATGCTCAACTATTTCGGCCAAGGGGCCTCGCTGCTCGCCGATCCGCGCAATGCCGCCACGTCGTTCTATTCCATGGCGCCTTCCTGGGCTCACTTTCCCCTCGTCTTCCTCGCGACTCTGGCCACCATCATCGCGTCGCAGGCGGTGATATCCGGGGTCTTCTCGATCACGCGCCAGTCCGTGCAGCTCGGCCAGCTTCCCCGCATGGAGATCCGGCACACCTCGATGACCGAGTACGGCCAGATCTACGTCCCGCGCATGAATGCGCTGCTGCTCATCGGCGTCGTGCTCATCGTCCTGATCTTCCGCAGTTCCGGCAACCTCGCCGCGGCCTACGGCATCGCGGTGACGGGTGTCATGGTGATCGATACCTTCCATGTTTCGATCGTGGCGACGCGGCAGTGGCACTGGGGCGTGAAGCTCGCAGTCGCCGTCTTCGGCCTGCTGGCCCTGGTCGACGTCACGATGCTGCTGTCGAACCTGCTGAAGATTCCGCAGGGCGGCTGGTTGCCGCTTGCCATCGCGATCAGCGTGTTCCTCATGATGGAGACCTGGCGGATCGGCCGGCGCGCGCATCTGGAGCGCATCCGCAGCGAGTCGATGCCCATGAGCCTGTTCCTGGAACGCGCCGAGAAGACGCCCGTGCGCGTGGCAGGAACCGCGGTTTTCCTGAGCGCCCGCAACGACGTCGTTCCGGGCGCCTTGCTCCACAACCTGAAGCACAACAAGGTGCTGCACGAGCGGGTGATCATTTGCAACGTCGCGGTCGAGGACCAGCCGCTGGTGCCGGCTGAGAAGCGTGTCGAGGTCGAGAAGCTCGGCAAGGGGTTCTTCGCCGTCCGCATTCACCACGGGTTCTTCGAATCGCCGGACGTTCCGCGTGCGCTCGCCGAGGCGCGGCCTTTTGGCATCGCCGTCGACGTGGAGACCGCGACCTTCTTCATCGGGCACGAGACGCTGGTGCCCGCCGAGCATCCCCAGCTTGGCCGCTGGCGCACCTGGCTGTATATGCAGCTCGCCTCGAACGCGCTCTCGCCTGCCCGCTTCTATCATCTGCCGCCGAACCGGGTCGTCGAGCTCGGAACCCAGATCACGATCTGATTCATGACCGCAACCGCCCTTGCCGCGCCTTCCGACCGCAACGCATCGGTTCGCCGCGATCTTGGCCTGACGCTCGGTGCGCTGGGCGTCGTGTTCGGCGACATCGGCACCAGCCCGCTCTATGCGGTCAGGCAGTCGGTGATCGCCGCAGGCGGCGCCGCGCCGGATGCGGCGGCCGTCCTCGGCGCCATGTCGCTGATTTTCTGGTCGCTGATCGTGGTTGTGACGGTGAAGTACGTCGTCTTCATCATGCGTGCCGACAACAACGGCGAAGGCGGCGTGATGGCGCTCGCCGCGCTCGCCCACCGCTCGAGTGGCCTCGGCCGCCGTCTCAAGGCATTCATCGCGTTCGCGTCCCTCGCCGGCCTCGCACTTTTTTACGGCGACGGCATGCTCACGCCGGCAATTTCGGTGCTCTCGGCGATCGAGGGTCTGGGTGTCGAGAGCGAGAGCCTGAAGGCCACCGTCCTGCCGATGACCCTCATCATCCTGATCGGCCTCTTCGTGCTGCAACGCCGTGGCACCGAGCGCATCGGCAAGCTGTTCGGGCCGGTCATGCTGCTCTGGTTCGCCGCCCTAGCGTGGCTTGGCGCGGTCGCTCTGGTGCACAACCCGCAGGTGCTGAAAGCCGCCGATCCGCGCTACGGTCTCGCGACCTTCATCAACGAGCCGTGGACGGCGTTCGTCGCGTTGGGCTCGGTCGTGCTGGCAGTCACGGGCTGCGAGGCGCTCTACGCCGACATGGGCCACTTCGGAAGGCGCCCCATCCGCTATGCTTGGCTGTTCGTCGCGCTTCCCGCCCTCCTGCTCAACTACTTCGGCCAGGGCGCCTACGTGCTCTCCAGCCCGCACGATGCCGACATTTCCTTCTACGGCCTCGCACCGCACTGGGCGCACTATCCGCTCGTCGTTCTCGCAACGCTTGCCACGATCATCGCCAGCCAGGCGGTGATCTCGGGTGTGTTCTCGATCACGCGACAGGCGGTCCAACTCGGCCATCTTCCGCGCATGGAGATCCGGCATACCTCCGCGACCGAGATGGGGCAGATCTACGTCCCGCGGATCAATGGGCTGCTCGCCGTCGGCGTGGTCCTGATCGTGCTGATTTTCAAGACGTCGGATGCGCTGGCCGCGGCCTACGGCATCGCGGTCACGGGAGTTATGGTCATCAGCACCTTCCTGGTCGCGGTCGTCGCCGTGCGGCAATGGAAGTGGCGGCCGGCGCTGGTGATCGCCGTCTTCGGAGCGCTCGGTCTCGTCGATCTCGCCTTTCTCTCCTCCAATACGCTCAAGGTCGTACAGGGCGGCTGGCTGCCGCTCGCCATGGCCGCCATGGTCTTCGTCCTGATCGATACCTGGCGCCTGGGGCGGCGCGTCCACATGGACCATCTGCGCGACGGCGCGTTGCCGATACCGCTGTTCCTCGAACGCGCGCCGCAATCGGCCACGCGGGTGGCAGGCACCGCCATCTTTCTCGCCGCCCGCACCGACGTCACG
>Ga0335070_10001294_pt1 | contig 28859 bp, 14 predicted proteins | sample Lox_Sample_13_FD_206722 | JGI IMG/M metagenome (GOLD analysis project Ga0335070, IMG submission 206722) | Soil microbial communities from Loxahatchee National Wildlife Refuge, Florida, United States - Lox_Sample_1.3 | ecosystem: Environmental > Terrestrial > Soil > Wetlands | place: USA...
CCGGTCTTGAAGCCGAGAAAGCTCCGATAAAGCTCGTTTTCAGACAGCCGGTTCGCCGGGTTGATCGTGCCGTCAGCGTTGACCATGTCTGTGGGAACCTGTTTGCTGCCCCGGCGCGCCAACGTCTCCGGCGTCGCGCTTAAAAGGCGGATAAACGCGTCATCGTAAACCGGCTTCGTATCATTGTCGTTCATCATGGTGACAACAGCACGGTAGCCGCCGGAAAATTCCGTATTCAGGTGATAGCGCGGCCCACCTATCCTGTATGGATTAGCTGCAGTGAACTGACGCATATAGTCCACGATACCGTCACGGCAGAGGACCGTCGATGTGAGCGGACTAGTATCGGACCACGTCCAACCCGTCGGCGGATGGGCATACATGTAACTGTTGATCGCCACGGTGTAGGTGTGGTTCACATCAATCGGCTGCCCATTGAATTTGGCGCTTGACGGGATACCGTCGAACGCGGTAACGTCCAGGCCACTCGAAAACCCGGCATCCATATTGTTTTCTTTGACGAAGTTGATGATCTCCTGACCGGTCATGTTGACACGGTAGAAGACATCATCACTCCAGGGAAAGGTTTCATAAATCTGAAGATAGGTAACGGGTCCGGCAGGGATGTCGGCGCGAACACCGCCGCCTGTCTCGAAGGCAAGGTCGCACTGGCCGAAGAGTTGCGCAGCCTTCCACTGCATGGCGTCGCAAATCCATTGCCCTGCAGTATTATTGCCGCTCCAGGGATATTCCTCTAAAGACCACCATTTCATCTTATTGTCGAGCAGGAGGTCGCTTGCGGTGTAGCCCACAACCTCATCGATAGGATGTCCCGGATGGACCTCATCATACTGGGCAATGAGGTTGTCTATGAAAGCCTGTACATCAGAGTCGGGCGTGATATCCGTATTGCGAAGCACGTGGTTGGTCGCGCTCACGAATGCGCCGGTATCGGTGATATCGATCTCGCCAATGTATTTCATGAAACTTCCGGCCTCGGTGAAGATCGTCTTATAGTTGAGCATATACGGCTGCCATGCGGCTGATTCCGCCCAGGTATGCCAGTGGCCGGTGACCACAACCTCGGGAAGTCTGGGCGTCACCGTATCGACGAGGATCGGCGCAGCCGGGTCAACCAACGCACTGTGGCCGATATGGGGGGCAAATACGACCACATCGCAGCCCTGATTGCGCAGGTCGTTAACGTAGTCCGCAATGTGGCATCCGGTCCCTGATGGCGGATTGGGCGAGCCGGCAGTATTCCAGTCACAAGGGACGACCTCCAGGGTGTTCGAGAGGGAGGCGCCTACTTCAGCCGCAGAGGTGGTGTAACCGAGGATACCGATTTTCTTGCCGTTGATGGTGACGACAGTGTAAGGGGCAAAGTGCGGCATATGGTTAGAGATATCCCGGACATTCACAGACAGAACCGGCGCGCCCGAGGCCTTGAGGTTATCGAGATTGGCGATGTAGCTTGCGTCACGAACATCGTGGTTTCCGACCACCACCGCGTCCATGCCGCGGCCACGCTGGGCCAGCAGCTTCTTGGAGAGCAGCTGGTAGAACTGGGTCATGCCGCAGTTGCTGCTGATGGTGCCTGGCAAAAGGGGCGCACAACCGCCGATTGTGTAGTTCCCGATGGTAAGGGGGCTCGTGCTGCCGCCGAAGTCGCCGATGGGGTTGCCTTCCGAGATGTCGCCTGCATCGATCACGAGTGCTTCCGGATTCGCAGCCGTAAGCTGCAGCATTTTTCCGGCAAGATATGCAGCACCGCCCACGTCCTCGAACTGGCTGTCAGACGTCCCGTGCGCGGGTACGATCATCTTGTGAGGCGTCAATCTGGCATGCGTGTCATTGACATGGAAAATGGTAACGTTTGCTTCGGTCGCGGTGCCGGCCGTCAGCCCGAACGCAACGATAATGAAAGCAATGAAGAGATTCTTGTGTTTGATTGCCGGCAGCCGCTTACAGAAATTCATAGTCGTCCTCCGAAAGAGTTCAATGCTTGAAAGAACCGTTATGGCAGTTCCCTGGCCTGAGCCGGAACCGCAGCCAGGACATCTCCTCGAAGCAGATTCCGCAGCAATTATCAGCCACTACATTCGGCGTGTCATGGTCAATTAGGAGCAATCCTAGAAGAGGCTTCAGTTTCTTGGCGCTATTAGCTGTCTCCTCTTCGGGCCCCACGAGAGGTTCAACGACTCTCCCCGAAACTCATTCTGCTCAGTTCCAACCAGCCGAATATCTGAGAGGGCCTCGTAAGACCGGTCTCGCCAGCGTTACCATCTTCGAGATACCCGGAATTCTCTTGACAGGCTCTCCGTTGTTCGATCGGGATGCGGCCTCGCCCTCACACGACGTGACGTGTCTTCCTTTTGGGCCTGTCTTGAGCAACTTTCTCATCGCGTCTTTCCTCTGCCGTAGCGCTTTCAGGACTATCTGTTTGACCTTCTCCGAATCCCCACCAGACCGACCAGACCCGACCCAAACAGCCATACCGCAGCAGGGATGGGGGTGGGGTTTACAGTTCCGATGATTGAATCGTAATAGTATGTACCGCTGCTGTTATAGTCGCTTACACGGAAGGTGCCGGCCGATGTTGTCGTCGAACCATTTGCAGCGTTGGTGCCGATTTGTTCTAAACGGAACATGTAGGTCCCGGTTATTGGTCCCAGACTGCTGAGGTCGACCACGCTATTAAGATACGTTGCGTTCCCCTGAGTGAATGTGTTAAGCAGGGTTTGGTGGGCGAAGTTGTCTGATGAACCGTACAGTCCCATTGTTCCCGGGCCGTACGCAGAGGAGCGCGTTGCGATCCAGAGATTACTCAGACTTGCCTCGTATCCGCTCGCAACCGTAAGACCAAACTGTATGTAGTCGGTCGCCTCACCTGTCCATCCGTTGGAATTCAGAGAATTGGCGCCGGTGCTGTCAGTGAGCAACCCGGCCCCCCTCGTCATATCAATTGCCGTAAGGTTTGTAGAACCGGTCCCGGGAGTCGATGCCTGCTGTCCTGTCTGGCCATATTGGTTCCAATAGGCGATCGCACCGGGGGCGGCAATATCAGCCCTTGCCGTCCCTGCCGCAAACAAGACTGCCATGCATACTGCTGCGATTAACTGCTTCATCCTCTTTTCTCCTTTGCACCTCAAAATATCCATTACTGCCGATGGCAGTGGTTTTTTGGAATCGAACGCCCAAAATAAAAACCCGGGTCGATCCAATGACCGGATCGATCCGGGTTCCCTGTGTCCTTTTCGCTTATCAGGTCAGCAAAGTGCCCGTGCTTTGCAACAAGAGACTAACGACTGCCGGAGATCATTCATCCTTCATTTCTGGAGCTTGTGATAAGTGTATCAGAACTTTGTTGCAGGATGATGAAGGATGTTTTAATTTTTTGTGAAATTCTTCAGAATAAGAAGCGGCTAAAGCCGAGCGCTCCTGCTGCAGCAAGGAACCCCCAGAATCCAATGGCCGGGACCGTTACCGCGGCCTGGGCAAAGGTGATCTGCAGCGTGTGGTCTGCCGTGACACCGGCGATAGTGTATGTGTAACTGCCGTTTCCGGCTGGTGTTGCCGAGACGCTCGAACCATTATCGGTCAGACTCTGCAATGAGTAGTCTGCATCGGGGGTTATTGTAAATGTCACCGGCGAGCCGTAGTCGACTATGCCGCTCGCCGGGATTACGCTGCCCTGGCCAGCGATTATTGAAGCGTTCACCGCGTAAGTGTTTATGGCGAAGGTTGCGACTACCGTATGGTTCGCGGTGATATCCGAGATAATGTAATTACCGCTGCTGACGCTGCTCATCACATCGATACCGTTGTCGAACAATGTGGCCAGGTGATATCCAATGGCGGGGGAAACCGTGAGCGTGACGCTGTCTCCACCGACAACTGTTGACGAACTGGGTGAAATGGTGCCGCCTGTTCCATTTACTGAAGACGTTACCGTAAATGCTTGGAGTATGGAAAGGCTCACTGTTGTGCTGTGCGTCAGCCCGCCGCCAATACCGGTAATCGTAACAGCATATGTCCCGGCAGGCGATGATGAGCCAACAGTGAGTGTCAGCGTCGAGTTGCCTGCACCCGGCGCACCTATAGAGGATGGACTGAAGGTTGCCGTAGTTCCTGTCGGAAGTCCTGGCGCGGAAAGGGAAACAGTATTATTGAAATTGCCAAGGGTAGTCGCGCTGATGGTCAACGTCCCCGATGAGCCCTGGGCAATGGAAAGGGCCGAAGGCGATGCCGCGATGGTGAAATCCGGCGTCCAGTTGTTCACCAGGGCGCTGGCGTCAACCGAACCAAGGCCTGTGGCGAGGTCATAGCCTGTAGCACTCGTGTAGCCCGTCACACCGGGGACGGTGTTGTTGCCTGAAATAGTGTCGTGGAAAACCACAGCACCGCCTGAGCCGTATTGTGAGTTCCCGAGTTGATAGAACCGGGAGTTCGCGTTTCCCTGTCGCTGGCCCGTCTTCTGCACAACGAGCGCCATGAGACCGGCGAAGGAAGGCGAGGATGCTGAAGTCCCGCTGACCGCATAGAGCCCCCCATTCTGCGAGACGACGAGATAGGCATCGTGGCCGGCTGCGCTGAGGGCGACATCGGGCACGTCCCGTTTGCCATCGGCAGGAACGCCAGGCGATACCTGCCAGGACGGTTTGCTATATTTCGAAGAAGACCCCCCGCCCGTGGCCCATAGGCATCCTGTAGGCACGCAACTCTCGTTCCAGGCGACCTCCGGGATGTAACTTATGGCAGAAGAGTAGCCGCTGCCGTTCGTCGAATTCCAGTAAGTGCCTGTCCCTTCACTAAACTCGGTGCCTCCTACCGACACGTTATATTGAGTAGAGGCGAGTCCGTTCACCGCCCTTCCCGATCCCACTGGATCGCTGCCTATGTTGCAGCCGGCTGCGCCCGAGTCGCCCGACGACACGAAGGAGGTAATGCCCTGTGCGGCGGCCTGCTGCCAGAGATTATTGTAAAAGATGTTTCCCGACGTTCCGAGGTCCGACTCGCACGACCCGAAGCTGGTGCTCATGACCGGAGAGAGATTGTTGTTGACGATGTACTGTGCAGAGAGGTCGACGCCGTCTGTTGATTGAGTCGACTTCGAGACTACAAATAGGATAGAGGCATTCTTCGCCACCGCGCCCGACCATTCTACATCCAGGTCTGCTTCAAAATTCTCGTCAGCGCTGACTGAACCAGGATCTTGCCCATTGACTATCACCTGTGGAGGATTTGCGGACAGGCCCATCATACTTCGGAATATTGCCCAGTTGGAGCTCGGAGGATGGGTGCGGCCCACAATGGCGATGCTTTGGCCGCTGCCGTCAATTCCGGTACTGTACAGAGCATTGACGTTGTAAATAGTTGCAAAATCGGCAGGAGAGAGATAATGGGTTGACCCGATGGTGTAATCGGGAGATCTTTCCCTTTGAGCTATCGGTGCGGCGCCGCTGTTCATCATTTTGCGGGGAAAGTTGTGGAGCGAGACCACTCCGGCCACAAGACCAGAAAAAGCTCGGGGGATTGAAGGGTCCTGGACATTCCCATGATAGAGCCGGCCTTCGATATCGTAGTCATGTATCCTTGTATGGAATGCGCGTTCGACATCGACCACGGCGCCCGAGAAGTTGATCCACATGCTCCCTCGTGCAACATCCTCGACAGCGAAGCCATGGGACCGGAGCCAGTGCAGTATCATGTCGATATCGTCAGAAGATGGACTGAACCGTTCTTTGAACTCCTCTGGAGTGAGCCAGCGATGGAAATGGGAAGAAGCGGGATCGTGGAGATCGGCCAGAAACGCGTCAAGTTCTGCGCGCTTATCGGGCGTGAGATGCAATACCAGAATCATTCGCTCCATAGGCAACGAAGGGTCGCTCTCGCCCCGATCGTATTCCGGCCGTGCAAGAGGATGTACGTTTCCGGGAAGAGTGACGGCGTCGTTGTCGTCAACGGGGCGAAAAGAGCCCGCAGAAGAAGACGCCGGGACGCAGAGCATCACCGTGAAAGTGATCAACATTGCGAGTAAGACTTGTGCGGCCCTGACCTTCATCTCACTTGCCCAAAGGATTGCGACGGCGAGGATCTGCTGAAAGAAATCAGCCTCATATAACCCTCGGCGATGTCCATGGTGTGTTGTGTATTCGTCTGAATTCGAACACCTCTCAGCATCGGGGGCTCTTCCTGAAAAAGGCTTACATAGTCCTCGTAGATATTTCTCTCATGGGTTATCCATTTCCCCATATCTTCACTTCCCGACTTTACCACAATGACCTTTATCTTCAGGTTAAGAGGCCATCCCAGTGATTCGTCCGTGATCGTTCCCGCCGGCGCATTCGAGTCCCAGACGTAACTGATGACTTTTCTGTTTTCGAAGGCCACGAGCAGCTGCAGCGCCTGGTCGTTATATCTTCTCTTCCGTACGTCACCGAACACGGGCGCCCTCACTACCTTCCATGTCCAGCTCAGATGCGGAGAGTCGGCAATGTCGAGTGAGACATCCCTCTCGACGGAAAACGACGATTCCCTGCATATGAGATGGAGGATATTCCCTCCCTTTTCTGAGGCTATGCTCGCATCGGCCTTCCCCTCCTTGAGCCTGATCTTCCAGGGAAGGGGGACCCCCTCGCCGGCGGGAATCCCGCTAAAATCGAGATTCAATGAACGTCCCTGCGCCCCGCTGACGGCGTCTGCAGGGACAAAGAGAAGCGGCACGAACAAGAGTAAAAATACTGCAAGCCATTTGTAGTGTTTCGATGATCTCACGGCTTCATTCCGTCTTTTGTTATTTCGACAGACAAGTCACCAGGGATGGCTTGAGCATACATTGTGAGAATCATTTTCTCAGGGTATATTATGCTCTCCAAATGTTGCCCGGATATTACAGCCATGTTATCTTATCGTTAAATTTACCTTCGAGTTGCATCAAACTATCTCGCCCGAGCAGGGTTTACAAAGCTCCATCGCTTATCGAAAATATTTCACAAACTTTTCGCAGGAGCGTCATCATTGTGTAACGTCCCATGGCGATAATAGACGCCGATAGTGAAAGGAGGCGATAAAGATGAATCCACGGGATTTTGCGAAAAAGAAGAAGGAATACGAGATGTGGGTCCTCAGACGGATCAATGACAAGAAGGCATTATGCCGACTGTACAGAGGTCACCGGTGCATACCCTCGGAAGACGAGACTTGCAGAAGCTGCTTTACCCTTAACGCCAATTGTGCCGACTGCCGGACAGGCGTGTAGAGAGATATCAATTACGTTCTATCGCTCTTGACAGCGACCAGCCTGCGCCTTGCGAGTTCCAAGTTTTGGCGTGCCGTCTCATCGGTCGGAGCGAGTTCGACGGCCCTTGAAAAATGCTCTATTGCCTCGCTCATGTTTCCCTTCCGTGCCAGCGCAACGCCGACATTGACATGGGCATTTGCGTGAGCGGGGTCTTGCCTCAATACCTCGGTGTACTGCTCAATCGCTTCGTCCAGTCGTCCCGCATCAACAAGAGAGACGCCCAACTCGAAGTGATAAGACAGATCATCGGGCTCGATACGGACAGCTTCTTGAAACTCCCTAACAGCGCCGTCGGAGTCGCCGCTCCTGCGCATGAGTATTCCGAGGTCGTGATGAGCACGTGCGTCCTTTGGATTCAGTCGTACTGCGTTCGAAATATACGCAGCAGCCTCGGCCTCCCTCCCGAGTTTGAACAGGGCCGTACCAATCCCGTGCTGTACTTCAGCATCATCACGCTTCAACGCTAGAGACTGCTGCAGAAATACCAGTGCCTCGGCTGGCTGCTCCTTCTTTAACAGATATTTTCCGAGCACACCGAGAGCCACATGATTGTTTTGCGTTACAGAAACGCAGCGGGTAAAAAGCGTGAACGTGTTTTTCCAATAGCCGATTTGTACCCATGTCAGAGCTGATAAGGCGATGAGCACCATAACCGCTGAGGCCACGGCAGTAGTCTTAAGACGGGACCATCTTGCCACCGCCTCCGAGAGACCCCACGCTGTCATGATGAAGATTCCGACTGATGGTACATATGTATAGCGGTCTGCCATGGACTGTGATCCGACTTGAACGATGCCGATGACCGGAACAAGGGTGCCAAGATACCACAGCCATCCGACAAGGATATAGGGACGTTTTCGCGACACCGTGACCGCCCATAGTGATACCGCTACAAGTAACGTCCCCGCCCCGGCCAGCTTCCAGGGATCGAACTGAGACGCCAACGGATAGAAAACAGCCAGATCAGAAGGCCAGATCATCTTGATGAGATAGGTCGCATATGAGTTTATTGCATTGCCCATCCGGAAACCCGGGGGGTACTGGCGAAAGGAGGGCATTGCGCTCTGTTGTGCCACTACGGTAATGACGGACGAAAGTACCGATAACAGGAAGAACGGGAGTTTTTCGAGGACTATGCGCGCCAGGGACTTTCCCACCGACTGTCTCATATTTCGCAGAAACGACAAATGATCAAAACGCTTCAACGGCCAGAAATCCAGGAGGAGCAGCACGAAGGGCAGCGTCACGAGCATCGGCTTTGCCATGAGCCCAAAGAAGAAGCAAGAAAGCGATGCAAGATATCTGGTCATCGCCGGATGCTCGACATACCGCACATATAGGAGAAGCGTAAGCATAAAGAGGAATGTGCTCAGCACGTCCTTCCGTTCAGCCACCCAGGCTACCGATTCCACGTGAAGGGGATGGATGGCGAATAAAGCCGCAACGAGGGCACTTTGCCAAAACGCACCCGTCATCCTCAAGAGCACCACCATCAGCATGACAGAGCTGAGAATATGGAGAAGTACATTCACCAAGTGCGGTCCAGCCGGCGCTCCTCCGAAAACCTGCTGGTCAGCCATGTGAGAAAGCCAAGTCAGGGGGTGCCAATTCGCTGCATAGGTAGTTGTAAAGGCCCATCGGACACCCTTCAACGTCAGGCCATCATGAATATGCGCATTTTCAAAAACGTACTCCTGGTCGTCGTAATACACGAAATCATGAGACCTCACCTGCCAATAGACAGCTGCGGTCACAACAATCAGCAGAAGAATAACGGCAAACGTGCGAATCATCGTTGCATTCCCGTCCCTGACAACCGGGAATACGATTGACCGGCCGCCATCAGCCCACCTGTTCTACCGTGTGCGGCCCGAGGACGAGTCCGATGCCCGGTTATCTCACCGCTTGCGCTCATTATGACAAATTCCTTTATCCAAGGCTGTGCAAAATGCTCCCCCTCCCTTGTCATGCCTCAGCCCTGGGAAGTAATTTTAATGACCATTGTCCTGGGCATTCCGTCGGGCGGAGGCTCGCTGATCTTTGCGTAGTTGAGGGCCTTATTGATTGCTTCGTCCATCCTATGGTCCCCCGAAGAGCCGATAATCCTGTAGCTGACGATCACACCCTTGCCGTCCACGCTCACCCGCGCAACCGCCTGAAGCTTTCCCTTTGGTATACCGCCTTCTTCATCAAGGCGCTTCATCACTTTCTTTCTGACTTCTGCCTCCACAAGGCGGGTATAGCCGGAGAATTTCGTCAACAGTGACAGCTTGCCCAGGCCGCCGTCAGTTCCCCCTCCGCCAATAAGGCTCTTTCCTCCCTTCTTTCCAACCAGTCCGAAGGCGTCGCCGCCTGCCGTTCCCTCAGCATCCACGCCGAGGTTGTCACCTGCAGGAGTACTGTCCTGATCGCCCGGTCTTTGCGAGACATCCTGCGGCGCCTCGGTAAAAATCTCTTCCTTCTTCTGCTCTTTGAACTGCTCAGGTTCCGGGGGCTTTTCCTTTATCTGAAGCGGCGGAGGCGGCTTCAGGAGCGTCACCGTGGTAAGGTTACTCTTCTTTTGGGGACTGTCGCCGGACAGGACACCCTTCACTATATAGACTGCCGCTCCTATAATAACCACCATCAGGCCAAACAGCGCCCACGACACAACGGAGATTCTCTTATCCTGCTTCGCGGGCATGGTCCCCGTTTCTTCTCAGCTCCTCACTTGACAAGCTTCTGCGTCACGAGCGCAAGCTGGTTGATCTCCAGTTTCTGCAGGAGATCGAGAATTTCGATAACACTCTTGTATTCTATCTTCTCATCTCCACGGATCACCACCGGGAAATTGGGGTCTGCAGCCTTGTACTGGCGGAGCCTATCCTCCAGTTCTCCCATGGTCACAGGGAAGCTGTCAAGGTAGATCGTTCCTTCCGCTGTAATGGTTATCGCCTTTGTTGTCGCCTTCACCTTGCCCGTTGCCGCGCTCGCCTTCGGAAGGTTGACGCTGATGCCCTGGACCGAAGCGGTCACAACGATCATAAACACGAGGAGAAGGTTCCAGGCAAGGTCCAGCATCGGAACCACATTGATCTCATCGTATATTTCATTGTCATCATAAGGGTTCTTTCTCATCGTCCGTCTCCCCGTTCCTCCTGCAGCCTGAGGATAAAATCGTCTATGAAGACATTCATGTCTGCATTCACGTTCTTGATGTAACCGGTCACATAACTGCTTGCGAAGAGAGAGGGGATGGCGACCAAGAGCCCCGCAAGCGTGCAGGCAAGGGCCGAGGCAACACCCGGCGCAATGGCAGTAAGATTCGCCTCACCGCTCTCCGCCAGGTTGGCAAAGGTGTTCATAACACCCCAGACCGTGCCCAGGAGACCGAGAAAAGGCCCGCCCGCAACGCTCATGTTCAAGATGACCATCCCGGCTGACAGCCTCCTGCTCTCGTACATCGCCTCTTTCTCAACGGCGGCCCTGAATCCTTCCATGGCCCTTCCGGAGAGGCCCTTCCCCTTGGTAGACGATTCTCCTGTCTTCTCGGCCAATCTCTTCAACTCCTCGCATCCGGCGGAATAGACCTTGTAGAGAGACGAGCCGAGAAAGTCCTGATCTCTTTCGAGCAGTTCCGTGAGATGCCCGATTTGGCGGAAGGACTGTGAAAATACTTCGTTTCCCTTTCTCGACTGGCGGAGCGTCATGACCTTCCGCTGAAAGATAAACAGGGACGCACAACCCATGATGACGAGGAAACCGATAATGAGCCAGCCGTCGAGAGTTATGGTCCGGACAATGACCCTCATGAGATGGACCGTCAGCGATTCGGTCTCTCCGCTGCCTGACTCTTCGTCAAGGACAGACGTGAGCAGACCATCCTGTCCCTGACTCTGGAATGCCTCTTTGATCCAGGCCCCCGTTCTCGCAATATTAGACAACTCCACCTCATCGAGGTCTCCTGCGAAGGAATTGATCCCGGTTGCCGAGGCGCCAATGGCCATATCCCCGGAGGGCGCCGGCACTGTCCCCTTGAATTTGCTCGAAGCAGCCTCGGCACCGTCAACGTACAGCGTGATATGCTTTTCAGGATCTACGGTGAGAGCCAGGTGGTGCCAGTGTTTCGGGTCCAAGACCGCTGTCTTGAGAGTAGAACCATTCCGCCCTCCTCCGAGGTCGAGGCTGCTGTACGCCTTCATATCGTCAATGCCTATCATGATGGACTCACCCCGTTCTCCCCACGAGAAAAGGGTTACGTTGCCTGTGGGCTGGCTGGGACGGACCCAGGCTGAAAAGGTAAACCCCTTTGCAAAATTAAATGACGGTGTTTTAGCGATCGTCATCTTTGCCCCGGATCCGCTAAATTGGACCCCGTTTCCGACGGCGGAAGGCAATCCCAGTTTCCCTGAAAATGAGGTTGCATGATTGCCGTAGGCTGTCGAGTCTTTTGGATTCCCTTCCTTTTCACCGAAGTGATAGACAGCCACCTGGTTCACATCATAGGTGCCCCCTGTGTCCTGACCGTCGGGCGCGGAGGGGTTGCCGTAGTACAGCCAGACAGAATCCTGGTTGGAACCCCCGGATATCCTGGGGACCTTGACCCAGATCAGAGCGATCTCTTCCTTCGGATCGAACTTCTCGATATGGAATTTCAACGGCGATTTATCGTCGGAGCTTACGAAACGGAGGTCAGAGCCGTCTGTCTTGGCGCTCGAAAAACTGAAGTTGCCGGTATGGAGGCGAAGGAGCACCGGCACGTCGGTAAGGGCATCTTTAATATCAGCGCCCTTTGATGAAGTGTCAAACTGGATCTTCTTTCTCTGCTTCCACTTTGCGTCCCACCAGGCATGAGCGTCCGGCACCGTGCAGACGCAGCAGAAGAACGCCAGTCCAATGAGAGTCAATAACATCTTCGTTACTGCATGCCTCGCCATAACTAAATCCTTTCTGTTCACTTTCAAAGTCTCCTTCAGTTCTTCTTATTCTCATCTTTCTTGGTTTCATCCTGATTATCATCCTGGACAAAGTCGATGACCTTCACCTCGATCCACTTCGGCACGATGCTCTCAATCAGCTGGGATGCCTGCGCCGCCTTTGTCGCGCTCACCGCAGCAGAGTCCTGCGAAAGCTGGGTCGTGGCCGCTGCCAACGCTCCTGTGCCTGACAGAGTCCCGATGCCGGCCGTTCCCGATGCCGCCGCCGGCAGGCCGACAGAACCCGTGGAAAATGATATATTGGACACATTGACAACCTGCTGCGCCGCAAGGATTATCTGTCCCCCAGCGATACCTGCTTCGCCCGCATCAATAATGCCCGTCGGCGCAAAGAGATGAATATTTCCCGGCGGCGGAGGGTTGTCTCCGTACGTTACAGCGCGGATGCCGCTTCCGACGGCAGGCGGTGTAAACACTGTCGCGTAGACACCCTGCACCGCAGTAGGCACCTTCTTCGGCGGTGAAGCGCTGACAGCGGTCCGCGATCCCCTTCCTGCATTGATGTTGCCGTCGTCGCTCCAGACAGTGATGTCGCCGCCGTAAAAGGTCATGACCCGGGATTCCTGAACATTGATGTCTTCCCGCGCAAAAATATTGATCGCCCCGCCGCCGCCGGTCGCGATACCGGTCTTTGTATTTGTGCTGCCTGCGATGGGCAAGGCGGTCTTTCCGAGATTCAGGCTCCCTTTGCTTGTATCGCTGCCGTTGGCGATAACAAAGATATCGGACTGGCCGATGGATGTTCCTATCTGAGAAGAGGTCATGTTGATATAGCCTGTGCCCTGCTTGGCCTCACCCAGGAAGCGTGTCGTGTCAGCCCTGGTGTTTGCGAGGAGTTCATCTGCGTCCTGCTTATCACCCCCGGAGGTAAGCTTCTTATAGAAAGCGTCTTCGCTCCCCGCGTCTGCGCGCATCTTGTCAAGCATGGCCTTTGCTTGTCCCGACGTTATCCTGCTCACGAGCTTTTCCGCGTCTTCCTGCTTCGCTCCTGCCAGGAGCACGCTATAGAGGTCGCCGGAATCGCGAATCTCGCTGAAAAAGCCACTCACGCCGGCCAGGGTAAGGTCCTGATTGTAGCCTGCAACAACAATCAGGCTGCTCTTTCCCGTTCCTAGAGAGGCATTCGCGCCGTTGCCGATTGTCTGTATGCCGTCTTTCAGCGATCCAAGGTCGATCGAGCCTCCTGCCTGGACCACAAAGATACCCGGACCTCCCTGGATGAAGCCGTTGTGGGGTTGGGCGTCCTGAGCGGAAGTCGTGTTTACCGTGGCGTATTGCATGGCGATATTGCCGCCGGCTCTGATCGTCGATATATCTGTTGGATCAATGTTCTGCCCTTCGTAAACAATATCGAGGATATCAGCCCCCGCTTTCACGTCGGCCTTCTTGGGCAGAGCCACCTTCAGGTCTTCGATATTCCCGCCCGCGTGAATCTCAATGGCTTGATGATCGTCTTGGTGCAAAGGCTTGGCGCCTGCCTGTTTAGAGGCATCAGACGGCTTGTAGAAACCGTGATAGTTGTAAGTCCTGTTCTTGATCCAGTTGTTGTTGATTTCGTTCTCAGTTGCTGCGGTGCTGTAAATATTGAAGAGCCCGTACCAGTATTCGGGAGCGATATCCGACATCAGCACGGAGGCAGTGTGGACATTCCTGGAAGCATCCAAATATGATCCTCTTATGTCTCCCCTCTGAGCATCAAGCGTGAGATTGCCGGCGGGGGAGGACGTTAGCGTAACATTATTCAAAAGGAAGATGTTCTCCCCGGCCTGAACATTCAATGTCGCAGGCAGGACTGTTTCGTAAATCGAATTTGAACCATTCTGATAGAAAGGAGACTTTCCGGCTATTGTCACATCACCCCCTGCCTTCACCGTGATGCCCGAGTTCGGCGTGTACGTGCAATTCACAAAATAAGCAATTCTGTCGTTATTGACCTGATCGCTCGCGAGTGAAGGATTCAAAACAGCTCCGACCTGGACATCACCCGAGGCGCTTACTGACATAAGGCTGTTGAAAAGCTCTATCTGCTGGCGCGCTTCAGCGCTGCCAAAATTCCCCATGGCTTGGAGATATCCTCGCCCTGGTGTCTCCTTTCCCGGTTCTCCCGGTCCCTTCATATTCAAAAATCTTCCCATAATGTTGCCGCCTGAATAGATCGCCAGGTCGCCGGTTCCAAAAGTCCCTGCCTGGACCATGAAATCTCCTCCACTGCGGACGGTGAGATTGCCGCCGCCCATGGTGGCAAGACCCGATGTTCCATCTGTGTAGTTAGCCGAGAACTGCCCGTAAGCAATAGATTCGCCTGACGCCGCATTCGTAATATTAATCGGTGTGAAAGAGTCCCATGCTTTAAGGTCCAGAGAAGTCTGCCAGCCTGTAGTATCGTTGAAAGTTCCGGCGTATCGGCCTATATTCAGAGCGATATCGCCGCCTCCGGCATACCTCCAATAGTCATTCTTCGGATCATACGAAGACGGGTTGCCTTGATCATATGTCGTAGGCGTTGGATCTCCTTCCGAGGGCGGGCCTGCCGGGGCCTGACCCGTGGTGCGAATGGCCCCCAGATGGCCGGAACTGAAATCAAGGTTGAGATCCCTCCCAATACTGATGAAGATATCGCCAGTAGCTGTCTGAATAGCCCCGCCTCTTATGATGAGGTCCCGGCCAACATATCCCTGAATGGATCCGCCGTAAGAAGCCACATTGTAACCGAGAGTATCATTAATCATATAGCCAGTTCGGCTACCTGCTCCCATAACCGTGTCGTTCCCGGAGGCAAAGCCGATTGGCGCACTCTCGGTGTAGACAACGGTTTGCTCCGCAATGAAAAGGTCTCCGGACCCTTTCTTGACCGCCATATAATTTGCGCTTGACCTGTCCGCACCGGCTGTCAGATTAAGGGCCCAGGAATTACGGACAGACGAAGCCCTGAGGCTGCTTATATTTGTTGTCGGGTGATCAACGAGATTCTCATTGATGTTCAGGTTTCCTGCCGCACGAAGAGTCAGGACACCCGGCTCCCCGCCGTAACGCCAATCGTACTTGTTCTTGGTCATCGACGACAAATCCCAGGCCGTGTTCAGGCTGATGTCTCCGCTGCTTCGCACTTCAATACCCGGCAGAAGATGGAAGGAGTCTGATAATCCTGCCTGATTTGCCAGAAGCCGTGATGTGTTTGCCTTTCCCATAAAATTCTGCGTATCAGCCATCCACGTTTGGATGGTCTTATCCCCTATCGCTAGGTCGCCGTCATAATCGTAAAGCTTAAAGGCCTCGGCGTAGACCGCCGACGCGCCCGCAATCGTACCGTCCAGGTTCATTTTCGCATCATTTCCCTTTTGCTGCGCACGGAGATGGACCACGCCCTGGCCGATCCCCTTTCCCGTGACATCGATCAGCCCTGTGGACTGAAGATTGACAGAGCCGTTCTCCGACGAGAGCACCACATCCTCCTCGCCCTTCGCTGTCCCCTTTGCTCTTATAGCGCCTGCGACGTTGATATCGTTGTTTGCATAGAGCTCGACTTTCCCGGCTCCGGGAGACGATGAGGCGTCGATCGTTCCAAGAAGAGTGACTTTCCCATAGAGGAGATTGCCGCTCGCGTCTGACGTATCATCATCGGCAGTGAGCTTGACATGGTTCGCCGTAAGCTTCTGGTCTGCGGCAATATCGATATTGCCGCTTCGGGCCCGCAGATCGACTGACTCGGTAAAGCCTCCCGCGTTAAGGGTCCCGATGAGACCCGTCATGTCTTCCTCAGAAAGCTTACTGGTATCAAGCTCAAATGATCCGCCTTTGCCGTTACGGGCGGCTCCCTTTAGTTCGCCGTTGACTATAACGCTTCCCATAGGTGCAGCCAGAGTCAACATTCCCGAGTCGCCCTGTTGCCCAGCAGAGACGTCAATCGTCGATCCACGATCGAGAACGATGCTTCCGTTGTCCGAACGCAGCGTGACTCTGCCTCCAGGAGCGTCATCGGTTCCTCCCGCGAGTATTTGGGCGCCGCGGTGAAGGAATATGCCGTCGCCGCCTCCCGCGTTGGCCGACGTAAGTCTGATAGTCCCGCCATCCTGCTGCACGATCGTAGACAGATCGATCTTCTTTGCCACGAATTCGAGCATTCCTCCGGGGGTAGAGGACTGACCTGTCGCGCCGCCGCTGTTGCCAATGGTGATGTTGCCGGCAGGATTGGGACTGTCCTGGTCATTGGAGTAATTGGCGCCTGCATACACCACAAAATTGGCAGCCGTAATCGGCGCCGATGTAGTGCCGTCAGGATTCGTTACAGCCGCGGCTGTCGTGCTGCCGGTCGTGACACGCGCGGCGTTTATGACAAGTCCTGCGCTCCCCGTGCTCATGCTTCCTTTTCCACGCAGCGTCACATCGCCAATGCTATTGAGCGTAATGGACCTGAAACCGCTAAAGACAACGTCGCCGCTGCCAAGATCGATCTGCTTGACCTCATTCGCATTGCCCACAGAAAATGTCCCCGCTCCCGGAGTACCCGATAATGTCGACGATGGTCCTGAATTCTTCAGACTGACTTCCGGGGCGCCGAGAATTACCGAGGCTCCGTTGCCTGCGGCGACGATCCGGCCCGTATCAAGTGTCAGGCTCTTAGCGGCCGAAAGATTGACTGATTCCATAAACTGTATGTCGCCCGCTTGGAGGGTAATCTCCTCGCTCGCGCTATATTTGCCCCACAGGCTGTCCGTAATATAAAGGCCCGCCTGTTTCGGCCCGGCGTATGAATCGGGGACGAAGAATATGTCCGTACCGTTAAGCATCAGGGCGCTGTGATCCACTTGCAGGTCTCCCTGGATGTCCTGAGCCCCAGCGTTGATATTAATCTCGTGGGAGGCATGAAGCACGGCTCCTTTCTGCACCACTGCCGTCCCTGCCGGCGAGTTCAGGTCGATCCCGCCGAAGCCCGTCTGTGCCAGGGCAAGAAGCTGCGCACCGGATTCAATGGTTATCTTCTGGTTCGCATTAAGCGAGATCTCCGAAGCATCCACCTTCGAATCGTTCTTGATCGTTATGGTGTTGGTATTCTCATCCCCTAGACTGACATCCTGAAATCCCCTGCCCGAAATACTGTCGGCACTTACGGTCAGGGTTCCCCGGAGATTATTGGGAATGGCAGTCTTAAAACCGAACCCGCTGTTCAGTTGCGTTGTTTGCGATTGAACAATGATGTCCTTCCCGCTCAGTAAAAGTGTGCCGCCCGCAAAACCACTGTTCAGGGGAGAAGCAAGCAGATCTCCATCAATAATCGTTGTGCTTCCCTTCATCGCTATGCTTCCGCCATCGCCCGAAATCATAGGATCAGGCTTAACATAACTCCCTTCTTCAGCTAAAACATCGCTCGCAGACCTCACGCTATAGACTTGAGGTCGTGGTCTGACGATAGATGTATCAGCTACGGCTCGATATCCAACAACGAGGGGATACCCGTCCTTTGAGAGAGAGCCCGGTCCGGGCAGTACGGTGCCCGCCTGGACCTCAAGAATATAGGCCCCCGGCATGAAGGCATACCGGGCATTTTGAGGGTTCTGCGCATCGAGCGGAAGCAGCGTATACATCCCCGCACTGAGGCCGCCGCCTCCGTTCAGATAAACCGCAGTCCCCGGCATCTCAAATGAATTGTCCTTGAACACGATATAGCGCCCGGGTTTGGTGAGGGGATCGCTGCTGCCCTGGACGCTCGGTTGGAACTTATACCCGAAAAAAGAACCTCCGCCGTTCACATCGATCTTAGCTCCCTTCATCACAATCACATCACCTGCGCCGGCGTCAAGGGTGATGCCTTTCTGTGGAAGACTGCTTCCGTCGAAAGGAGCCTGGTTTTGTTCAACCCAGACATTGCTCGAATCGATAAGACCGTAATTGACCGGGATCTTTCCTGCAATCGTCAACACACTGCTGTCTGTGAGGTAAATCCGCTGTCCGGGAGCGCTGAGTTTGATGGCTCCCATAGGGGCTGCAAGATAGCCGTTCTCGATATCAATCCCCTTGAGGCCCTCGACAGTCAGACTGCCTCCTGCTGAATAGATTGGTTCGCCGGAATGCCCGGCAATGACTTTGCCGTTCTCGTCCGTATGCTGAATAGTGACCTGTCCGTCGGCATGGAGAGTGTAGTCCGAATAAAAGGAAGGGAGGATCGTGTTGCTCCCTCGCAAATACGAATAGGCATTACCGGGGTATATCCGGTCTGCATCCATAGCCAGGTTGCCGGTGACAACCAGTTTTCCGCTTGTCACGCTGTCGTACAGAGCTTCGCTTAAGCGAATATCCCGCACCGCATCAAGGGTGACGTTTTGAAAGCCGCCTAACTGGACGGAGCCGATCACATCGATCCATTGGCCGGAAAGAGTAAGAAGGCCCCGGAGCGAGGTAATCTGAGGAAGAGGAGGCTGGGGAGAGGCCGAATTTCTGTTGGAAAGAACGATCCAGGGCGCTCCCAGTGTTACCGCCTGTCCGGCCCCCAGGATAATCGGGGCGTCAAGGGTAAGCTTACGTCCGATCGTGACGTCCATCACGTCGGTGAATCTGAGGGAGTTCAGACTCTTCAGCGTCAGATCATCGAAGCCCATATCCCGATACTTCTTCATATCAGCAGCCGAGACATCCATTCCGTTCACAGAATCCGTCTTGCTCACGGTCAGGGCAGCGCCCTGAACATTCTTCATGTTCGCCCCGGCGACCACTGTGCCATTGAATGTCAGCTTGTCAAAGTAGCTCAGGGTGAGACTGCCCGGATTGCCGGCGTCCCTGTACGAGACCATGCCTTCGCCCGACACCAGTCTGTTTGTTACAGCGCGGCTTCCCGAGATATCAATGGTCGACCCCTCATTCAATACCAGCTTCCCACCGTAAGCAGCTGCGTACAACGCAACATTTCCTGCGTCCACAGGCTGATAATTGACGGCGGCACCCTTGGGTGTCGATGTCGGATCGGGTCGGAGATAACCAGCGGCATTTACTTCGGCATTTTTTTCGAGCTTTACGTCGCCGACTGTAGCGGTGATACGAATGTTCCCGCCCGGAGATTTCAAGGACCCCGCCACGTCGACAATCGGCGCATTAAGGGATATACCCGTAGATGACGAGGCCGCAGGGGCTGTCCTGACCAAAGAGCCTGACCCAATCGCTATAGTACCGGCGAGGCTGCCTATTTCTATCAAATTCCCTCCGTAATGCTGGGCAGAGCCCTGGAAGGGTGAACCTGCGACTGCGGTGAATGAAGACGGCCCGGCTATGGAATCATCAACGCGGATCAGATCCGGTCGTCCCTGGACCCCGCCTGTTGCAGACGGGGATGCCGCTGCCCCTGCCTGACCAAGGGGCTGGGGACTGTTCAGCCTGACAGGCGACGGAGAAAGGGTTGTGTCAGGCTCTACAATAACATCGTTGAGGCTCTTAAGCGTGATCTGGGTAAAGCCGGTATCGTCAAGCCTGCTCTCGGCCAGTACAAATCTATTCTTCAACTCTTTGGGGACATCGTCTTTATAGGCATTGAAACCGGACCAGTTCTGAGGCGCCTTAGACACCTGCACATCTGTTGACACCAGGGTTATGGCGCCTCCTTTGCTCTTGCCGTTCACATCGGCCAGAGTATATCCCCTGAGATCGCCACCGAGCATGATGTTCGATCCCTGGATGTTGAGCTTGCCCGCGTCCCCTCCTGCAACCTTTCCCTTCTGATCGATAAGATAACCGCCGCTCACATCTACCACCGCCTTGTCTTGTATGAAAACGCCTTGACCAAGGTCTGTCTCGTCCACGAGGGCGACGGTCCCGCCTCCGGTCTGGCCGGACTTGATTGAGGTGTTGCCTGCTTTTCCGGCCAACCTATTATCAATCTTCTCGCCTGAGACATCGAGCCGGCTTGATGAACCGAGAATAATCCTCTCCTGGACCGGCACATACCCTTGATCGGGAGTCCGGACGCCTCCGTTCAGATCTTCCCTGCTCGTGGGGTCCTGCCAGAGGAACATGCCAATGGTTCCCGAAGGCGCCTTGATTTCCCCCTCTTGCTCGATCCTGCGCGCCGAAGCCGAAAAGGCGCCGCCGGGCTGAATCTGGAGGCTGACATTCTGTGCCGTCGTGATCGTCAGGTCTGCATAAAGTTTCAGAGTTCCCAAATCCGCTTCGTCCAGGGTCTTCGCAGAAAGCACCGTCTGACCGGTTTGCAAAGGGGAATCAGCTTTGACGTCCTGAGGCGGCGAATCAGATACTATCGAAATTGCCGTTGTGTTTGACTTCGGATTCGCTGTGGGATTTTCATTGCCGATTGTCACAGTCCCCTTCCTGGGGGCTTCCAAACCCCTGGCCACCGAAAGGGTCAGGGCGGACAGATAATCAGAGGTTGAAGAAAAAGATTCTTGCTTCGTCCAGGCAGTTTGGTAGGGGCCGCTCGTCACGCTCCCCTTGAGCTGGCCGTCGAGCACGATCTTGGGTGCCGAGAGAAGAAGTGAACCCGCGTCACCCCCCTGAGTATATCTGCTCACATAGGTCATGAGCGGGGCTGCGCCTCCGTAATACAGACCCGCATAAGATTTTGTTATGCCGAATCGTTCATTGGTCTCTTCGTACTGTCCCAGGATCCCGTCGTAATGAAGATTAGCGGGGGCATTACTGATATCGTAGATCTTCGTTCCGGACAACAGTTTCGTGGAATTTATCATAGCGTCCCTGTAAGTGACGGCTCCCCCGGAGATATCGATAAGAGCCCCCTTTTTTACGATGACGTCGCCGCTTGCAGCCGTTACGTTGATCTCTCCGGTCTGTCTCACATAAGAAAGGGCCCCTGTAGACGGATCGGTTATCACCCTTATATCTCCGCCGATGCTCCGCTCGGCGGGCGTCTTCTCACGGGTCAGTATGGCTTGCGAAACGTCGCCGATGGATGAGCCTGAGAGAAGGGGCGTCGTAATCTTCTGCCCCTGGAGTACTCCGTCCTTCTCCGCATAATCGTCTCTGAGCTCGACGGAGGTCAGCTTGAAGTCCGTCAGGACATTAGCGGGCAACTCCGCCTTAACGCCGCTCACGTCAATAACGCCTGTTTCACCAAGATATACCCTTTTATCGGCGCTCAGCGTGATCTTTCCGGTCGGCGCTTGAATGACACCGTTAAGCTCGATCGCCGCCACAGGGGTCGGAGCCGACACACCTGAGGTTGTCGGCTGCTGCAGGCCGCCCATATCGACATGAGGCTGAATGTCAAAGGTACTGTTGACCGTATCGGTTGTAGTCAGGTTCACCGGAAGAGATATGCTGCTGCCGTCATAGGTTGTAATCTTGTTTGCAGCCCTCAGCTCAACCTGGCCCTGCCTGTTCTTGAAGGCGGTCATGGAACGGATTATTCCCCATTGGTCGACGTTGTTCCCGTACATGCCGACAATGCCTCCATCCGAATTCAAGGCGGCGCCTGCCCTATTCACGGCATTGCCGAATGTGGCGTCATTGCTTTTCGGCTTCTTGAAATCGTCATTGAGAATTATATAAAAGCCCGACCTCGATGTGTCGCTCAAGGAAGGCGACAAGAATGCCATGTCAGTCCCGGCCACGAGGCCGATCTGGCCGATAGGGGCGGTTATCGTCCCATAGTTCTCCACGCGGGGGGCCATGAGGAATACATATCCCGTGTCTGCAGCATCAATCTCCCCATGATTTGAAACAGTCGCCAGCGGATTGAGTCCCGTTCCATTGTAATCTTCATGATTAAACTGGAGAACATTACCTAGAAAATTTCCGTTGGTAATATTCAGGGCCGAGGCCGTGAGGCTGTGGACATTCACCTGTGAGCCGGGACCGAAAAGGATGCCGTTCTGATTGATAAGATAGATAGTGCCGTCTGCAGAAAGCTTCCCGAAGATCAGGCTCGGATTCTTGTCCCGGATCCGGTTTAAAGCGGCCCAGTTTGAATTCTTCTGCTGGTTGAATATGACCGATGCATCAGAGCCGATATTGAAGGAAGACCAGTCGATAACCGCCTGCTGCTGGCTCTGATTAATGGTTGTGGTATTTGGCGTCGAAGCATCATCGATTCCGGCTATCCCCTGCATGTTTATTACATCCGTACTCCTGGGGCGCGCTGTCGGAGGCGGGGCCGTAACTGCCGGCCCGTAGAAGCCGGGGATGGTAACAGGGACCGCAGGTTTCGCAACAGGCGCCGGTATTGCCGGCGCCTTGATGACCGCTCCGTTAAACCCAGGGATTTGGACCTGGCCGGCACGTGAATAATCAGGAAACAAGACCATCGCACAACAGATCAGACGAAGCACGATTTGCAAGACGCTCACTTTCATGGCTTCCTCCTGAAGATTAAAAAACGGCTCTGATCTTGAAATAACCCTTCTGCCCGTACCTCTTTGTCTGTGCCGTCGCGTTCAGGGTCACAGCCCAGTCTACTTCGTACTCTAGGTACTTCGCAATGGAGCCCCGCATTCCGGCGCCTGTCCCATCGAGGAAGATATTGCTTTCCTGGCCGGGAAGGGCGTCCTTTACTCTCAGCTTGGCTGCGTCATAGAAGAGGAAGGGCGTCATCTGAAACCACTTCCCCACCTCTTGCTTCGTAAGGGGGTCCGGAAAAGAGACTTCCACGGTGCCATGCAGGGCGTTATCCCCCAATGCCTCGCTTTCCCTGTACCCCCTCACGCTTTCCATGCCGCCTGCGGAATACTGTTCGTTGTCGATGAGGGGTTGATCTGCTATCTGACCGTCAATTTTCACGAAAAGACCCATCCCCCAGGGCAATTTCTGGGTGCGCTGGACGCCTGCTGTCGCATAAAAATAGTTCGCCCTTGCGTTAAATCGTTTATCCTCCGTCCATGAGCCTAGGTGGCGAAAAGACATGTTCAGACCCGCGCTGAACTGGGTGACTCCTCCCCACTCATCAGGCAGGGACGCGCTGTATGAAAATGAGAGCGGCACATAGTATACAGGCGCGCTTTGCACACCCGTCTCGAAGCCCTCTGCCTGGTCGAAATGTTTGTAATCGAGGCCGATGGTAATGTTATGGGAGTAAAGAAGATACTGGGGCAGAGGAATGACATAGCGAAGCCCCACCATCTCTCCCCTCCCGATCGTCCTGAACCCCTCGCCGAAGGCTGTATTGCTATCGGAATAGATGCCGTAAAAGGCCAACTGATGGTCCTTCTCCCACGGCGCAGGGAGGACATATGAAGCGCCGATCACTTCCACCTCATTTGATTTCAGCGGCGTCATCTGATATTGGAGAGAGAAGGAGTGCTCCTTTTGCCACAGGTTGTCGTAGCGGAGCATGGCATTCAGCCGTAACTCGGTCGTGTCATGGCTGGCCCTGTTATTGAGCTCCAGATACCCGTGCAGAGGGAGTTTGTCCTCCACCTTCAATTCCACGTCGATCGTCCCGACCTCCTTTCCCGGCGTCATGACGGGATCGACCTTGAAATCCTGGTTTCTGTTCAGACGGCTGATCTCAGCCTGCACATCGGGCAGGTAGAGGATCTTTCCAGGGCTGAGGGATGGCAGGTCGCTCATGATCTTCGCCATCGTAAAGTATCTGTTTCCCGTGATCTTCACCCTGCCGATTCTGCTTTCGATGACCTGAAGCCTGACAACGCCGTCCTTTATGGTCTGCTCGGGTATGTTCACCATGACCGCAGGATAGCCTGCATCATGATAGAGTTTTTCGAGGGCATCCCGCGCCTTCTCCACATCTGTCGCCGTCTTGCGCCCGGTGAAGGGAGCCACCGCATCCTTCAGTTCTTCCTGCGTGAACAGGCTGTTTCCCGATATCTCGAATGCCTTGATCTCAAAACCCATCTCTCCACCTTCGCCGGCGCTGCACAGCCGGGACGGAACGGACAATGTCATGAGCATCAGCATTACACAGAAGAGCCGCGGGCCGAGATGGTCCACTTCAGTTGTGGCTCTCAGCCTCGCTGCGTATCGGTTTCCTCTCTTCTATTCTTTCGACCCTCACATCGCAGATGAGCGTCTCTCCGCCGAAGGGGTTCCGGAAGTCAACGGTTATGACGCGGTCATCCAGGGCGATAACGCGACCCACAAGGTTGCCCGCCCGGACGAGGGCACCCTTTTGCGTATCGATGGTAATGGTGTAGTAGTCTTTTTCTTCACCGACCAGTCCGGGCCCGAAGGGGGTCTCTATCACAGAGCCGACTCTTGCGGGAAACCTGATGACCACTTCATTGTCCGTAATTTCCTCCACACGTCCTGGAAAGTCCGGGTCGATCGTAAAGACCTGTCCCGCTTCGGGTGACGTACCCGTCCGGTTACGGTACTCGTCTATCGTCATTTTCATCTCCTTCGGTCTCTTGCGGACACGGGCCAGACGAGAAGTATAACTCCCCTCGTTGATGTGAGGTATGTCTTCCGATGAAAATTCGACCCTCCTGCTCTCACCTTCCCTCATGCCGACAATAATGCGCGTGAGCCGGTCCGCGATCTCATCCTCGATGGGCCTTTCCGTCACTTGAGGCGGCGGCCCGTCAGGACTGACCGCCCTCAGAGAAAGGGGTCCCGTCTCTGACCTCGCTATATAAAGAGCGGACCTGGGTTGATCCTCCGCTACCTTCACCGTGGAAGCGGCAATCTCCCCGTTTCTCAAACGGCAGAGATAGCTGATATCTGCGCTATCTCCAGGTTGAACTACAGCCGTTTCATGCTTGACGCCGCCGGTTGAGGCACAACCGGCCAGCAAGACAAGGGACCAGAAAGAGACTAAGACAGAGCAAAAAAACCTTGATGGCACCATTTCAAGAAGATCCTCCCTTTTCCTTGGCATTGTCCTTCCCTTCATAAAAAGGGGGCAGGATATCATTCACTTCTTCCGACTTCTCAACCCTCCCGATGCTTCCCTGGGTAAAGTTGATCTTGATATGACCGCTGAATTCACCTTCCATAAGAATCCTGATCGTTTCGATGAGCCTGTTTGTCCTGTCCATGGCTTACCCCGAGTTGTACTGGTTTGAAAACATAGCGCCTATAATAGGGCAGTTCACTTAAGAGAATAGTAAGGACCGGTTTACGACTTTTTTCTTGCTTTAGGAAGCTTACGCATATATTACCGCAACTCTGTTAAAAGAATATTACGGGACTGTTTCAATATGATGAAATTTACGCCACAGACGGATGGTCCGCAACACAATGGCTTTCATAGCCACGATACTGAGACTTCTTTCCTTCAGACACTGCACAAATGTCCTGATCACCTGGGCGGGACAAAAATTATCAGGGCCGGAAGAAAACTCCGGCCCTGACTTGCGATCGTGCGATTTCTTACGTTGGTCTCAGACCGGTTAATTACAAACTACACCAGAGCAGCCGGGGTTGCCGGTTGGGTTGCAATTCTTATCGCAACACTGGGTTCTGCGTGAAAGGTACGACTGGTCTGTGGTCTTCGTCCATTTCATCTGGCTCAGGGTATTATAATATGTGTTGGTGTTGTGGCCGCAGACTGAATAGTAATCGCATACGGCCTGCATATCAGCAGGTCTCGGAGAAACGGTGTAGAGGTTCTCTATTGTCCAGAAATCATAGAGACCGTTCTCGATGTTCTCACGGGTTGCCTGGACACCGTTATACGTTATCCGCACCGTGTTCGCCAGGTTAGGGCGGTCGGCGTCGGCATAACCGACTGCGTAGTCCCCGCTTACGCTGCCCGTATTGTTCACGCAGTTCATCATGTCGGGCGTACCGTCGTTAAACCAGTAATTCTTCGTTGACGACGTCCCGGCGACCTGGATACCCTGGAGCACCGCCGGAGGCATCACAGCGTAGTTCAGCGTTGCAGCTGTGCCGGACCCTGCATGTCTCCAGCAGGCTGTTATGGGGTGTGCGTCATACCCGATGTCAGACCAGTCGTTTACTTTGCCGGAGAAGATCAGTTTGGCATCGGATGTTGTCAGGTCTGCAATGGTCCTTGAAGCGGTGGCTGTGGCGCCCGTTCCACTCCCGTCCGTGATAGTAACCACAGGGTCGCTGGTATAGCCTGTGCCGCCCGCTATAACATTGATGGCGGTGATGACCCCTCCTGAGACCGTTGCGGTCGCTACGGCTCCCGTGCCGGGGCCGCCGAAGGTAACAGTCGGGGAGACATAACCGCTTCCCCCAGCAGTAACGGTCACACTCGTCACAGAGCCGCCCGTAACCTTCTTGTTCACAAAAAATGCGAAGGGTATGACCATGTCGCGGCAATTGACCATGCCGGATTCATCCATGCCGTTCACACCGGTAAAGTCCCTCGTTGTAGAGCCGCCGCCGTTGGGCCCCTTTAGATTACCGATGGACTTCTGTCTAAAACTCGTTGTCTGGACATCCGATGCGCCTCCGGTAACCTGGACGCACTTCGTTCCACTGCAGGTGTGGGTGGTCGTGAAGTCGCATGTTGATTCGTCTACCATCAGTCTGTAATCGGCGCCGGACCCATCGCAGGGGCCGGTATGGTTATAGTCGGTCCCGTTAGGGTTCGTGGTGTTTTGCTGTACGGCGAGAGGCCCGTCAAAGGACGCCTTGGACGAGGTACGGAAGTATACAGTGCCCGCGCCTGGACAGCCTGTCCCCTTCGTAATTGAGTTGGCGCTGTCTAAGTCTGCTTTTGAGGTGGCGGTGCAGCCCTGGCCTGTCAGGAAGCCTTGGGCCTGATTCGACCAGAAATTGAACTGGGCTGAGGCGCCGTAAATGTTTATGTCCCCGTTTAATGCAGAGGCGGTCCCCCCGAGAGCCAGAAGGGAGGCGCCGGCAAGGATGGTTGTCAACAGCTTCTTCATGCCTTTCTTGATACTCATTTCATTCTCCTTTCAATTCTCTTGTCGTTAACCTTAAACTGCCTGTTTCCTTCTGATCCCCACAAGGCCGAGGAGGCCCGAGCCGAAGAGCAGGAACGTCGCCGGAACCGGCGTCGGGTTCAGCTCGCTGTGGCCGTCTGCCCAGGTCCTCAGCACGCCAATCGGTGTGCCATCAGAGGCGGAGTCCGGGTTGCCGTAGTAATAAAGGATCTGGTCCACGTAGCCGGTCGTAGCCAGGGCTGCGAGGTTCTGATCAGCTTTGCCATTGCCCATGCCGTTGAGGAAACCGGCCATAACCCCAGTACCGGAGCCATTGATATTCATCTTGCTATAGTAGGAATTGGCATTATTCTGGGCCAGCGTAACGGATTGATGTGTCAAGCCGCCTGCGACCTGGGCTGCTCCGTTGACGTTGGTCGCGCCGTCATAAATATTATTGAAGTTGCTGTCGCCCGCGTTCGACTGACCGCCAGGAGCAGCATTACCGCCGCTCACCCATGCCTGAAGACCATTGGGACCACCCAACGCGACGGAATAATAGCCGACAAAGGAATTGGCCCAAGTCGCCCCGGCCCCGAGGTTGCTGAGACTGAAGTTGCTGTAATTCCAGAGTATATTCTGCATCGTCGGCGATGTGAGAGACGTTACGGGGCCCAAATCGGTCAGGTACTCCGTTCCTGTCCCTGTCCCTCCTGTCCCGTTGAAATACACAACACGGACCACGTCGCCCTCTTTGAAGTACTGCGACGATACAGCCATTGCCTGACCGCTCATGCCGAGCATGAGCACAGCGACTGCAAGAAGCATCATGATCTTTTTCATTGTCCACTCTCCTGAGTCTTGAGATTAATTTTTCCCTCAGGCAGCCCGGCGATCCACCTCAATGGACCCGTGGCTTTCCGCCACCCCGTTACCGGGGCTTTGGCTTTTTCTGAAGCAGGACGCCTGCAATGCCGGCGTCAGCCCTACCCTGAATCGTTTCGAGATTCCCGTCACCTCCTTTTCTCTTGGATTTCTTGAGCCTGTCGCCGTTCGATGAAGGTTCCGACGCTTTTCGATAGGCTCTTTATCGGGGCTTTCTGTTACCTTTTGCGGTCAGCCAAGTACCCTCTAAAAGAAAGGCCCGAATCAAGAGAGGGTTAGTCTTCCCGATTCGGGCTTTCTGGTGCCTCAGCAGATCTTTCTGCCGGTCAGCAAAGGACCCTGATGATAAATGTCTTATTTGACTGTTACATCAGCTTACTCTGTTATTATAAAACTCCTGTGTTGCATGGTGATGACGCTTCAATGAAAAGTTCGTTAATTTTCGAAGGGGCCCTGGACGTCAGTTTACCCCGGCCCCTGTCGCCGTAAAAGTCAAGCCCCCCCCGTAAATCATATCGAGCCAGTAGGACACGTTGTGAAACATGAGTACCGGCATGTGAAGTTTGAGGGAATCCGACAAAGTCGAGGGAGAACAGCTGTAAGGGGTTGTGTCTGACACAACTCCTGCTGCAGTCGCCACAAAATTAAGGGTATTCGGGACATAGGAGAAGTCAATCCAGTATGCCTGGCTATGAAAGATCAGGACCGGTATGTGAAGGGAGAGATCATCTGATAAGACCGCAGCGCAATTGTCCGCGCCCAGGGGGTTGAACTCCGTATGGCCGTCGGCATAGGTTCGCAGGCTCACTGCGGTGAGCCCTATACCGTCACTGGGCACATCGGGAGTGGAGTAATAGTAGAGGACCTGGTCCACGTAGCCCGTCGTGGACAGGGCTGCCAGGTTCGCATCGGCTCTGCTGTTGG
>Ga0335070_10001295_pt1 | contig 28856 bp, 28 predicted proteins | sample Lox_Sample_13_FD_206722 | JGI IMG/M metagenome (GOLD analysis project Ga0335070, IMG submission 206722) | Soil microbial communities from Loxahatchee National Wildlife Refuge, Florida, United States - Lox_Sample_1.3 | ecosystem: Environmental > Terrestrial > Soil > Wetlands | place: USA...
CGCAGGACGTGCGCGCCGGGAACCGCATCCTCGAGCGCGGGATCGCCTATCACCCGCTCGAGTGGCGCAACCGCTTCTACCTGAGCTTCAACGACTTCTTCTTCCTCGGCGACGAGCAGGCCGCGGCGCGCGAGCTCGAGCCGGCGATCGGGCTCGAGCACGCGCCGCCCTACCTCGGCCGCCTGCTCGCGCGCCTGCGCTCGGACAGCGGCGGGCTCGACGCGGCCGCCGCCTACCTCGAGGAGCTGCTGCGCGGCGAGCCGGACGGCTTCCGCCGCGCCGAGTACGAGAAGGCGCTCGACGAGATCGAGACGGAGCGGCGCGCTCGCTCGCTCGACGCCGCCCGCGAGCGCTTCCGCGCGCGGAGTGGCCGCGACATCGCGCGCGTCGAGGAGCTCGCGGAAGGACCCGATCCGGTGCTGCGCGCGCTGCCGCCCGAGCTGCACGGCTGGGAATGGGTGCTCGATGCGAAGAGCGGACGGATCGTCTCGAGCTACTACCAGCACCGCTACGAGCTCGCGCTGCGCGCCGACGACCGCGCGCGCCGTGACGCGTGGGCGCGCCAGATGGAGGCCGAAGCGGCGGGCGGCCCGGCGGGCCCGAAGGCGGACGCGCGATGAGCCGCGTGGTCGTCAACGTCGAGGACCTCACCAAGGACTTCCGCACCGGCCTCGGCCTGCGCTCGAAGCGCGTGCTGCGCGGCGTGTCGTTCGCCGTGCGGGACGGCGAGATCTTCGGCTTCGTCGGTCCGAACGGCGCCGGCAAGACCACCACGCTCAAGATCCTGATGGGGTTGATCCGCGCCAGCAGCGGCCGCGCCAGCGTGCTCGGGCACGACGTGCGCGAGACCGAGTTCCGCCGCCACGTCGGCTTCCTGCCCGAAGCGCCCTACTTCTACGACTACCTGACGGGGCGCGAGTTCCTCGACTTCTACGCGCGCGTGTGCGGCGTCCCGCGCGCGCGACGCCGCGCGCGCATCGAGACGCTGCTCGAGTGGGTCGGCCTGACGGCCGCCGGCGCCGCGCGGCTGCGCACCTACTCGAAGGGCATGCTGCAGCGGGTCGGCATCGCGCAGGCGCTGGTGCACGATCCGCAGGTGGTGTTCCTCGACGAGCCGATGAGCGGCCTCGACCCGATCGGGCGCAAAGAGATCCGCGACCTGATCCGCCGGCTCCAGGTCGAGGGCAAGACGGTGTTCATGAACACCCACATCCTCTCCGACGTCGAGATGCTGTGCGACCGCGTCGCCATCATCGTCCAGGGCGAGATCCGCTTCGAGGGCTCCGCCCACGCGCTGCTCGCCGACGACGAGCGCGACGCCGAGGTGGTGCTGACCGGCGTCTCGCCCGCGCTCGCCGAGATCCTGAGCGACCGCTTCGGCGACGGGATGCGCGGGGTCGGCGAGCGCGTCGAGATCGGCGTTCCCCAGAAGCGGGTCGGCGAGCTGCTCGCGGAGGCGCTCGCGACCGGCGCCCAGGTGGTCTCGGTGGCGCCGCGGCGCGCCTCGCTCGAGTCGATCTTCCTCTCGGCGGTGGGGCGCGGGGGGCGCAGGTGAGGTCGCTCGACCGGATCGTCGCGATCGCCTCCAACACGCTGCGCGAGGCGATCCGCAGCCGCGTGCTCTACACGCTGCTGTTCTTCGCGCTCGCGCTGATCGGCACCGGGGTGCTGCTGTCGACGCTTTCCTACGTCGAGCGCGAGCGCATCCTGCAGGACGTGGCGTTCGCGGCGATCCGCGTCTTCAGCGTCGCCATCGCGGTCTTCGTCGGCATCGGCCTGATCCACAAGGAGGTCGACCGCCGCACCATCTTCACGATCCTCTCCAAGCCGATCGCGCGCAGCGAGTTCCTGCTCGGCAAGTACTGCGGCCTGCTGGCGACGCTGTGGCTGCAGATCGCGGTGATGGGGCTCGGCTTCGCGCTGGTGTCGCTGGCGGCGGGCGCGCCGCTCGGGCCGGCGCACGCGGCCGCGCTCGCGGGGATCGCGGCCGAGGTGGCCGTGGTCGTCGCCATCGCGCTGTTCTTCTCGGCGTTCACCAGCCCGATGCTGGCGTCGCTCTTCACCGCCGGGCTGTGGCTGGTCGGGCACCTGACCCGCGATCTGCGCAGCCTGGGCGCGCAATCCGGCGTCGCCGGCGTGCAGCACGTCACCGAGTGGATCTACCGCGGGCTGCCCGACCTCGATGCCTTCGACCTCACGCTGCAGGCGGCGCACCAGCTGCCGATCGCGACTTCGGATCTCGTGCTGCCGCTCGCGTACGGGCTCGGCTGGGTCGCCCTCGCGCTGGTCGCGGCCAGCTGGATCTTCGAGCGCCGCGACTTCCGCTAGGAGGCCGACGGCTCGGCCTCCGCGCAGCGAGGCGTAGCCGAGCGAAGTCCATCAGCTAGCTTCCGCGCTGCGTGGACTCCAAGGCCTTCGCCGCCGTCGCCGCGCTGTTCGGCGCGCTGGTCGGCTCCTTCCTCAACGTCGTGATCCACCGCCTGCCGCGTGGTGAGTCGCTGGTGCGTCCCGGATCGCGCTGCCCGGCCTGCGGCCGGGCGATCAAGCCGTGGAACAACGTCCCGCTGCTCGCGTGGCTCTGGCTGCGCGGGCGCTGCCGCGATTGCGGCACGCGCATTCCCGTGCGCTACCCGCTGGTCGAGGCGCTCACCGCGGCGCTCTTCGCCGGCATCGCGCTGCGCTTCGGCGCGACTCCGATGGCGCCGCTCTGGATGGCGTTCGGCGCGGCGCTGCTCGCCGTCGCTGCGATCGACCTCGACCACCGCGTGATCCCCGACGAGATCTCGCTCGGCGGCCTCGCCGTCGGCCTCACGCTCGCGCCGGCCACGCGCGTCGTCGAAGGCGCGGCCGCGTCGGCGGCCTGGGGCCAGGCCGCGAGCGGCGCCCTGCTCGGCGGCGGGCTGCTCTGGGTCGTTGGCTTCCTGCACGCGCGCGCGTGCGCCGCGTCGGGGCGGCGCTTCGAGCACTGGCCGGGTGGCGACGAAGCCTTCCCGCGGCCCGGATCGCTGGACTACTGGACCTGGTTCCCGGGCATGGGCTTCGGCGACGTGAAGCTGCTCGCGATGATCGGCGCCTTTCTCGGCCCTGCCGGCGTGTTGCAGACGCTCGTCGCGGCGTCGCTCGCCGGGCTGCTGTTCGGCCTCGGCTGGGCGGTGCTGCGGCGAAGCTTCGCCACGCCCTTCGGCTTCGGCCCGATGCTCGCGATCGGCGCGCTGCTCGCGCTGCTCGGGCCCGGCTCGTCTCTGCCGCTCTTCAGCGCCTGGCGTTGACGCCCGGCGTCCGCGCGCTCGCTCAGAGCAGGCCCAGGCTCCAGGCGGTCGCGATCAGCCAGCCGGCGCCGCACACCTGGAGCGTGCGCGAGCCCCAGGCCATCTCGACCGGCGACACCAGCACCTGATTCGACTGCGCGAGCCGCAGGTAGTGCAGCAGCCCGAAGGCCACGAACGGCATCCCGGCCAGCCCCGCCAGCTCGCGGCCCGGCACGAATACCTTCGCCTCCTGGGTGTAGAGCGAGTACGAGAGCAGCGTGATGCCGGCCGCGATCCCCATCGCCTGGTCGAGGAAGCTCGCGTTGTAGCCGAGGCGCGTCGGGCGCTCCTCCGCGCCCATGCCCCGCGCGAGGTCGGCGCGGCGCTTGCCGAAGGCGAGGAACAGCGCCACCCAGAACGTGCAGATCAGCAGCCACGTCGAGGGCGCCGCGTCGGCGAGGGCGCAGCCGACGAGCACGCGCAGCAGGAATCCCGACGCGAGCAGGAAGACGTCGAGCAGCGCCACCTCCTTGCCGCCGAAGGTGTAGACCGCGTTCATGGCGACGTAGACCGCGAGCAGCACCGGGACGGCGCGGTGGCCGCTCGCGAAGGCGAGCGCGAAGCCGGTCGCGAGCAGGCCGAGCGCATAGGGCAGCGCCACGCTCGTCGGGACCGCACCGGACGCGATCGGCCGCCGGCGCTTCTGCGGGTGGGCGCGGTCCGTCTCGGCGTCGTGCAGGTCGTTCACGACGTAGACGCCCGAGGCGGTGATGCAGAATGCCGCGACGCCGACCGCAAATCCGATGGGATCGAGCTTCGCCCCGGCGCGCAGCGCGAACGGCAGCGGCAGGGCGATGAACACCGCCTTGGCCCAGTCGCGCGGGCGGGCGAGTCGGATCAGGTCGCGCAGCATGGCAGCCCCCCGCCGGCATGGTAGGCAAGTCGCCCCCCGCGTCGGCAGCGTCTAGCATCGGCCGGGCCGCGCCCGGGGAGGAGTCACGTGTCGCAATCGCCGACCGCCGCTGCGAACGCCGAGATGAGGCAGTACTGGAACGAAGCCGCAGGCGCCGCGTGGGTGGCCCAGGAGGAGGCGCTCGACCGACAGCTCGAGTCGCTCGGCGCCCGCGCCCTGGCGCGCGCCGCGATCGGATCCGGCGAGCGGGTGCTCGACGTCGGATGTGGCTGCGGCACCACGGCGATCGCGATCGCCCGAGCGGTGGCGCCCGGGGGCGGCGTGGTGGCGGTCGACGTCTCGGGGCCGATGCTCGCACGGGCGCGCGCGCGCGCCCGCGCCGCCGCCCTCGGCGAGGGCATCGAGTGGATGCTCGCCGACGCCCAGACCGCGGACCTCGGCGCCGAGCGCTTCGACTGCATCTTTTCGCGCTTCGGCGTCATGTTCTTCGCCGACCCGCCCGCCGCGTTCCGCAACCTCGCGCGCGCGCTCAAGCCGGGCGGGCGGCTCGCGTTCGTGTGCTGGCAGGGGCGCGAGCGGAACGCCTGGATGCTCGGACCCGCGGCCGCCGCCGCCCAACACGTGGCGTTCCCGCCGCCGCCGCCGCCCGACGCGCCGGGACCCTTCGCCTTCGCCGACCCGGCGCGCGTGCGCGGCATCCTCGAGGACGGCGGCTTCGCAGCGATCGCCGTCGAGGCGGTCGACGAGCCGCTGCGCGTGGCGGGCGGCGAGCTCGACGCGGCGGTCGCGATGTGCATGGAGGTGGGGCCGGTCGGTGCAGCGCTCCGCGAGGCCCAGGCGGATCCCGAGCAGCGGCGCCGCGTCCTCGCCGCCGTCCGCAGCTGCCTCGAATCGTTCCGCACGCCGCGCGGCCTGGAGGCGCCCGCGGGCGCCTGGATCGTGACTGCCAGGCGGGCTTGATCGACGGCGGAGAGATGGATCCCCGGGAAGGATTCGAACCTTCATTAACAGGGCCAGAACCTGTTGTCCTGCCGTTAGACGACCGGGGAGTCGCGGCGGCCTCCGAGCCGGCGGCTCGGGCTCTGATTGGTAACCGAGCCCGCCCCGCTTCTCAAGCGGGCGCGGCCGGGAGGATGGCGAGCGCGCGCGCGATCCGCGCCGCGCAGCGCTCGCGCCCGATCGCAGCGAGCGTCTCGTAGATTCCGGGCGAGGCCGCGGACCCGGTGACCGCCACGCGCACCGCCTGCGCCAGCGGTCCGAGCCCGAGCTGGTGACGCGACCGCACCGCCTCGAAGGCGCCCTCGATGGCGCCCGTCTCCCACGGTTCGAGCTGCGCGAGGGCCGCGCGCAGCGACTCGAGCGCCGGCCGCACGGCAGGCTTCCAGTGCTTCTGCACCGCCTTCGCGTCGTACTCGAGCGCCGCGTCGGGGAGCGCCCAGAAGCGCGCCCGCTCCGCCATCTCGGCGAGCGTCTTGCTGCGCTCGCGCAGCAGCTCGACGAGGGCGTCGAGACCGGCGCCCGCCGCGACCGGCGCGCCGACCGCGCTCGCGAGAAAGGGCAGCAGCTCGCGCACCAGCCGCTCGCCCGGGAGCGCCTTGATCCAGTGCTGGTTGATCCAGTCGAGCTTGCCGGGATCCGCCTGCCCGGAGGCGCGGTGCACGGCGGCGAGGTCGAAGAGCGCGCGGATCTCGTCGCCGGTGAAGATTTCCTGATCGCCGTGCGACCAGCCGATGCGCACCAGCCAGTTGCACATCGCCTCGGGCAGGTAGCCCGCGCCCCGGAAGTGCTGGACCGACACCGGGTCGCGTCGCTTCGAGAGCTTGCGGCCGTCGGCTCCGACGATCAGCGGCACGTGGGCGAAGCGCGGCGGCGGCGCGTCGAGCGCGCGGTACAGCGCGAGGTGGAACGGCGTGTTGTTCAGGTGGTCGGCGCCGCGGATCACGTGCGTGATGCGCATCTCGACGTCGTCGACCACGCCCGCCAGGTGGTAGAGCGGCGTTCCGTCGGTGCGGCGGATCACCATGTCGCCGATCTCGGTCGCGTCCTGCCCGCTCGGGCCGAACACGAGGTCGTCGAAGGCGAGGCGCCCCTCGGCGGGCACGCGCAGGCGCACCGCGTGCGGGCCGCAGCCCGGCCCGTGGTTCGCCGCGCGGCAACGGCCGTCGTAGGTCCACTTGCCGCCCGCTGCGAGCACGGCCTGGCGCCGGGTCTCGATCTCCTCGGGCGTACACACGCAGCGGTAGGCGCGGTCGCGCGCCAGCAGGCGCTCGATGGCCGCGCCGTACAGCTCGAGCCGCTCGCTCTGTCGGAACGGCCCCTCGTCCCAGTCGATGCCGAGCCAGCCGAGCCCCTCGAGCACCGCGGCCTCCGACGCGGCGGTGGAGCGCTCGCGATCCGTGTCCTCGACGCGCAGCACGAAGCGCCCGCCGAGCCGGCGCGTGAAGGCCCAGTTGTAGAGCGCCGTGCGGGCGCCCCCGATGTGCAGGAAGCCGGTCGGGCTCGGGGCGAAGCGGGTGCGGATCTCCACGGCGCCGCAATGTAGCGTTGGCGGGAGCCGGCCCCGTCTGTCACCCTGCGCCCGGTCCGCGCCATGAAGCTCCTGGTCGATCGCGTCAAGGACAGCCCGACGGAGCACCGCTTCGAGGCGAGCGAGGCCTGGTGCGCGGAGACGCGCGCCGTGGTCCCCGAGCTCGCCGGCCGGCCGGCCCTGGAGCTGCGGGCGCACCGGATGGGCTCCGATCTCTACCTCGAGGGGGTGGTCACCGGAGACCTCGACCTCGAGTGCAGTCGCTGCCTCGCGCGCTATCGTGTCGCGCTCCGCGAGCCCTTCCTGCTGGTGCTCGAGCCGGCGGGCGCGCGCGTGCCCTCGGAGCCGCAGGCGGCACGCGAGCTCGCGCGCCTCGGGATGTGCCTGGGGGACGAGCTCGAGATGGGGTGGTACCAGGGTCCCGAGATCGATCTCGGCGGATTCGTGCGCGAGCTCGTCGCGCTCGCGCTGCCGGTCCAGCCACTGTGTCGCGAGCAGTGCCGCGGCCTGTGTCCGCGCTGCGGCGTGGACCTGAACACGGAGCGCTGCGGATGCGAGGGGGAGCGTCCCGCCTCGCCCTTCGCGGCGCTCGCCGCGCTGCGACGCAGCGGCGGCGAAGGGGAGAGCTGATGGCAGTTCCGAAGCGCAAGACCTCGAAGAGCCGCAAGAACCTGCGCCGCTCCCACCACGCCCTGCCGACGCCCGCGCGCTCGAAGTGCCCGCAGTGCGGCGCGGCGCGGCTGCCGCATCGGGTGTGCTCGGAGTGCGGCTTCTACGCCGGAGCCACCCGCATCGAGATCGCCGACGAGGAGTAGGCGCGCCCGTGCTCGCGCTCCTGTTTCCGGGCCAGGGCTCGCAGCGCGTCGGCATGGGTCGCGACGTGTTCGAGGTCTCGCCCGCCGCCCGGGCGGTCTTTGCGGCCGCGGACGCCGCGCTCGGCATGCCGTTGTCGCGCCTGTGCTTCGAGGGGCCGGAGCCGGAGCTGGTGGCGACGGAGGTGCAGCAGCCCGCCATCCTCGCGGTGAGCGTCGCGCTGCTGCGGGCGCTCGAGGAGCGGCTCGACGCGCTCGCCCCCGCCTATCTCGCGGGCCACAGTCTCGGCGAGTACACCGCGCTGGTCGCCAGCGGCGCGCTGGCCTTCGACGACGCGCTGCGGCTGGTGCGCGCGCGCGGCGCCTTCATGCAGGAGGCCGTGCCCGCGGGCGCGGGGGCGATGGCGGCGATTCTCGGCGCCGCGCGCGGCGCCGTCGAGGCCGCCTGCGCGCAGGCGCGCGCGGAGACGGGCGAGCTGGTCGAGCCGGCCAACTACAACGCACCCGAACAGACGGTGATCTCGGGCACCGTCGCGGCGGTGCGCGCGGCCTGCGCGCTGGCCAAGGCGGCGGGCGCCAGGCGAGCGGTTGCGCTCCCGGTCTCGGCACCCTTCCACTGCGCGCTGATGGCGCCGGCCGCCGACAAGCTGGCGCCCGAGCTGTCGCGCATCCGCTTCGCGGATCCCGCGCCGCCGGTGCTCGCCAACGCGACCGCCGAGCCCAACCGCACCGGCTCGGAGGTTGCGGAGCTGCTGCGCCGGCAGCTCACCGAGCCGGTCCGCTTCACGGAAATGGTGGGGCGCATGCGCTCGCTCGGCGTCACCCGGGTCCTCGAGGTCGGGCCGGGACGCGTGCTAGCGCCCCTCGTCGCGCGCATCGAGCCGGCGCTCGGGCGGGCGAGCCTCGGAACGGCCGACGGACTCGACGCTGCGGCGGCCTTCGCCGCGGCATGACGATCGTCTGACGAACAGAACGGGGTTTCGACGCCGTGCCCGACTTCGCCCTCGGCGGGGCTCCGTGGCCCGACCGGCGCAGGCGGCGGACTGCGAGGTCGCGGGCTAGAGTCCGGCGTCGCGACGCCGCGGAGTGGCCGTCCCCTGTCCTGCGTGCCCTTTCTCGCGTGCGTGGGACCGTGTCCGTGGAGCGGGAGGTGATCGAGGCATGGCGCTCGAAGACCGCGTCAAGGAAATCATCGCGGAGCAGCTCGGTGTCTCCAAGGAAGAGGTGATGCCCGAGGCGTCGTTCATCGACGATCTGGGCGCGGACTCGCTCGACATCGTCGAGCTCGTGATGGCGATGGAAGAGGAGTTCGACATCGAGATCCCCGACGAGGACGCCGAGAAGATCCAGACGATCGGGGACGCCATCACGTACGTGCGGGAGCGCGCCGCGGGGTAGAGCTTCGATGAGCCGTGGGGACGCCAGCCGCCGTCGCGTCGTGGTGACGGGCATGGGGTGCGTGTCGCCGCTCGGCGGCGACGTCTCGGCCACCTGGGAGGCTGCGACGGTCGGCGCCAGCGGGGTGGGGCCGCTCGTGCGCTTCGACGCGAGCGAGCTCCCGGTGCGCATCGCCGCCACCTGCGCCGACGCGATCGAGCTGCGCAGCGTGTCGGCGAAGGACGCGCGTCGCTTCGATCGCTGCACGCGCCTGGCGCTGGCCGCAGCCGAGCAGGCGGTGGCCGACGCCGGGCTCGACGAGGCCCCCGACGGCGACCGCATCGGCGTCGCGATCGGCACCTCGATCGGCGGCATCGAGACGCTGCTGACGGCGCACGACGTGCTGCGCGAGCACGGAGCGCGGCGGCTGTCGCCGTTCATGGTGCCGATGTGCCTTCCGAACATGTCGAGCGGCTACGTCTCGATGGTGTGGGGCCTGCGCGGCCCGATCCGCTGCCCCGTCGGCGCCTGCGCGACGGGCGCGCAGGCGATCGGCACGGCAATGCGGATGATCGAGCGCGGCGAAGCCGACGCCGTCGTAGCGGGTGGCACGGACGCCGCGATCCTGCCGGTGGTGGTGGCCGCCTTCGCCGCGATGCGCGCGCTCTCGAGCCGCAACGGCGAGCCCGAGCGCGCGAGCCGGCCCTTCGACCTCGACCGCGACGGCTTCGTGATCGGCGAGGGCGCCGGCGTGCTGGTGCTCGAGTCGCTCGAACGCGCGACGGCGCGCGGCGCGCGGCCGCGCGCCGCGCTGCTCGGCTTCGGGGAGGCCGCCGACGCCGAGCACCCGGCGAGCCCCGCCGAGGACGCCGTCGGCGCGCGCCTCGCCATGGAGCGCGCGCTCGCCGACGCCGGCCTCGCGCCGGCCCAGGTCGACTACCTGAACGCGCACGCCACGGCGACGCCGGCCGGTGATCGCAGCGAGGCCGCCGCGGTGCGCGCCGTCTTCGGCTCCCACGCCGATCACCTCCCGGTGTCGGCGACCAAGTCGATGACCGGGCATCTGCTCGGCGCGGCGGGCGCCGTCGAGGCGATCCTGTGCGTGCGCTCGCTCGAGACCGGGGTGCTGCCGCCGACGATCAACCTGGACCGGCCGGATCCCGCGTGCCAGCTCGACCACGTGGCGCACAAGGCGCGCAAGGGCGCGCCGCGCGTGGTGCTCTCGAACGCGTTCGGCTTCGGCGGCGTGAACGCGAGCCTGTTGCTCGGACGAGGAGAGTAGGATGGCGGAACGCATCGCGATGGCGTGCGACCACCGCGGCTACGCGCTCAAGCGGGCGCTGCGCGAGCGCCTCGAGCGCGCGGGCTACGAGCTGCGGGACTTCGGCACCGATGGCACGGCGCCGGTCGACTACCCCGATTTCGCCGGCCCCGCGGCGGAGGCCGTGTCCCGCGGCGAAGCGCAGCGCGGGATCGTGATCTGCGGCTCGGGGCTCGGCGTCTGCTACACCGCCAACCGCTTCCCGCACGTGCGCGCCGCGTGGGTCCAGGACGAAGCGGCGGCGGAGCTGTCGCGCCGGCACAACGACGCGAACGTGCTCGCGCTTCCCGCCGATCGGCTCGAGTCGGAAGCGGCGTGGAAGATCGTGGAGCGCTGGCTCGCGACCCCCTTCGAAGGCGGCCGCCACCTCCCGCGCGTCGCCAAGATCGACCAGGTCGCGCGCCGCGCCTGGCAGGGCGAGCTGCTGCACGGCGCCGCGCTCGAGGCGGTGGACGCCGAGGTCGCCCAGCTGGTGCGCCGCGAAGCCAAGCGGCAGGCGCTCGGCCTCGAGCTGATCGCCTCGGAGAACTTCGTCTCCGAGGCGGTGCTCGAGGCGGTCGGGACCGTGCTCACCAACAAGTACGCCGAGGGCTACCCGGGCCGGCGCTACTACGGCGGCTGCGAGGTCGTCGACGAGGTCGAGAACCTCGCGATCGAGCGCGCGCGGGCGCTGTTCGGTGCGGAGCACGTCAACGTGCAGCCGCACTCGGGCTCCCAGGCGAACGAGGCGGTCTACCGCGCCGCCCTCGACGTCGGCGACACGGTGCTCGCCATGGACCTCGACCAGGGCGGTCACCTGACGCACGGCAGCCCGGTGAACTTCTCGGGCAAGCTCTACCGCATCGTTCCCTACGGCGTGCGCCGCGACGACGAGACGATCGACTACGACGAGGTGCGCAAGCTCGCGCTCGCGCACCGGCCGAAGCTCATCCAGTGCGGGGCGACGGTCTACTCGCGGATCATCGACTTCGACGCGTTCCGCTCGATCGCCGACGAGGTCGGCGCGGTGTTGTTCGCCGACATCGCGCACATCGCGGGGCTCGTCGCCTGCGGCGTGCACCCCTCGCCGATCGGCCGCGCGCAGATCGTCACCAGCACCACGCACAAGACGCTGCGCGGCCCGCGCGGCGGCATGATCCTGTGCGACGCCTCGTGGGGCAAGAAGATCGACAGCGCCGTCTTCCCGGGCGGGCAGGGCGGCCCGCTGATGCACGTGATCGCCGGCAAGGCGGTGGCGCTGCGCGAGGCGGCGCGGCCCGATTTCTGCGCGTATTGCTCGCAGATCGTGGCGAACGCCCGCGCGCTGGCGGGAGCGCTCGCCGAGCGCGGCTTCCGCATCGTGTCGGGCGGGACCGATACGCACCTGTTCCTGCTCTCGCTGATCGACCGGGACGTCACGGGCAAGGCCGCGCAGGCGGCACTCGAACACGCCGGCATCACCACCAACAAGAACATGGTGCCCTTCGATCCGCGCAAGCCGGCCGTGACCTCGGGCGTGCGAATCGGGACGCCGGCGCTGACGACGCGCGGCATGAAGGAGGCGGAGATGCTGCTGATCGGCGGGCTGATCTCGCGCGCGCTCGAGCGACCCGAGGATGCCGCCGCGCTCGGCGCGGTGCGCCGCGAGGTCGAGGCGCTGTGCCGCCGCTTCCCGCTCTATGCGTCGCGCTGGAGCGACGCGGACTAGGCCGTGCGCTGCCCCTACTGCGCCGACGGCGAGAACCGGGTCGTCGATTCGCGGCTCGGCCGCGACGACACCGAGATCCGCCGCCGGCGCGAGTGCCTGGAGTGCGGCCGCCGCTTCACCACGCGCGAGCGCGTCGAGGACGTGCTGCCCAAGATCGTGAAGCGTGACGAGCGGCGCGAGGACTTCGACCGCCGCAAGCTGCTGGTCAGCATCGAGAAGGCCTGCGCCAAACGCCCGGTCTCGATCGACGCGCTCGAGCGCCTATGCGACCGCATCGAGAAGCGCCTCCAGGAGGCAGGCCAGACCGAGGTCGCGAGTGGGCGCGTCGGCGAATGGGTGCTCGAGGAGCTGATCCAGATCGACGCGATGGCGGCGGCGCGCTTCGCGTCGGTGTTCCGCGGCTTCGAGAGCGCCGCGGACTACGCCGACTTCTTCGCCTCCGTCCAGAGCGGCCTCTACGCGACGGCGGAAGCGGGCTTCGCGGCCTCGGAGGTCGCCGAGTCGGAGGCACCCGAGGCGCCGCGGCGGCCCTCCGCTTGACCGCAGAAGCCGCCATGCGGCTCGCGCTCGCGCAGGCGCGCCGCGCGCTCGGCCGCACCTTCCCGAACCCCGCCGTGGGCGCCGTCGTGTTCCGCGGCGATCGCGTGCTCGGGCGCGGCTTCACGCGGCCGCCGGGTGGTCCGCACGCCGAGGTCATCGCGCTCCAGCGCGCGGCCCGCCGACACGGGGCTGCGTCGCTGCGCGGTGCCTCGCTCGCGGTGACGCTCGAGCCCTGCTGCCACGCCGGGCGCACGGGACCCTGCACGGACGCGGTGCTCGCGTCGGGGGTGGCGCGCGTCTTCGTCGGCCATCTCGATCCCCACCCCGCGGTCGACGGAGGCGGCGTGCGCCGGCTGCGCCGCGCCGGGCTCGCGGTGCGCGTGGGCGTGCTCGAGGCCGCCTGCCGCGAGCAGCACCGCGGCTTCCTCTCGCGCGTGCTGCGCGGGCGTCCATTCGTGACGCTGAAGCTCGCCGCCAGCCTGGACGGGCGCATCGCCACGGCCGGCGGCGAGTCGCGCTGGATCACCGGCACGCGGGCGCGCGCCCACGTCCACCGCCTGCGCTCCGAGAGCGACGCGGTGATGGTCGGCTCCGGCACCGCCCTGGCCGACGATCCGGAGCTCACCGCGCGCCGCGGCGCGCGCGTGTGGCACAGGCCCGTGCGGGTGCTGGTCGACTCGACGCTGCGCGTGCCCGCCTCGGCGCGCCTCTACCGCGGCGATCCGCCGCGCGCCTGGGTGCTGTGCGGGCGGGCGGCGCCGCGCCGGCGGCGCGCGGCGGTCGAGGCCACCGGCGCGCGCGTGCTCGAGGTGGCGGCGGGGCGCGGCGGGCTGCGACTCGACCGTGCGCTCGAGCGGCTGGCGCACGAGGGGCTCGGCGCGCTGCTGGTGGAGGGCGGCGGCGGTCTGGCCGCCGCGCTGCTGCGCGCTCGGCTGGTCGACGAGGTGGTGTGGTTCGCAGCACCGCGACTGATCGGCGCGGAGGGGCGTCCCGCCCTCGGCCCGCTCGGCCTCGAGCGCCTCGCCGACGCGCCCGAGCTGGCGATCCGCCGCGTGCGGCGCCTGGGGCCCGACATCGTGATCGAAGCGAAGCCCGCTGGATCCATGAGACCGAAGCCCGCTGGATCGATCAGGCCGCAGCCCGCGAGGGGCGCGCGGTGAAGAGCTATCCGATGCGCCGCGACGCCAGCGGCCTGCGCTTCGCGATCGTGGTCTCGCGCTTCAACCACCTGATCTCGTCGCGACTCCTCGAGGGCTGCGTGCGCGAGCTCGTCGCGCGCGGCGCGGCGGGAGACGCGCTCGATGTCGCCTGGGTGCCCGGCGCCTTCGAGATCCCGCAGGCCGCGCGCACGCTCGCGGCCAGCGGGCGCTACGATGCGATCGTGACGCTCGGGGTCGTGATCCGCGGCGGGACGCCGCACTTCGACTATGTGTGCCGCGCCGTCACCGACGGCGTCCGCGAGGTCGTGCGCGACACCGACGTGCCGGTCGCCTTCGGGGTGTTGACCACGGACGACGTCGCGCAGGCGCTGGCGCGCTCCGGGGGCGAGCACGGTGACAAGGGCTCCGAAGCCGCGCTCGCAGCGCTCGAGATGGCGCATCTGGCCCGCCGGCTTCGCGAGCCGCCGGGCTCCGAGGACGGCCCATGAGCGCCGCGCGCCGCGCTTCGCGCCAAGCCGCGCTGCAGGTGCTCTACGCGCTCGACGTGGGCCACGGCGCCGGGCACTCGGCACGCGCCGACGAGGCCTTCGAAGCGGTGACCGCGCACTTCGAGCTGGCCGAGGGGGCCCGCGCCTTCGCCAAGGAGCTGGTCGCTGGCGTGACGCAGCGCCGGGCCGAGATCGACGCGCTGATCGCCGCCCACGCCACGAACTGGCGCGTCGAACGGATGGCCGCGGTCGACCGCAACGTGCTGCGCATCGCCGTGTACGAGATGCAGCACGCCGGGACTCCGCCGACGGTCGCGATCGACGAGGCCGTCGAGCTGGCCCGCCGCTTCGGCAGCGAACGCTCCTCGGCGTTCGTGAACGGCGTCCTCGACGCGGTCGCGCACGCGCCGGCAGTCGAGCACGCGGCGCCGGTCGAGGCCGGCGCGCGCGAGGAGGAGCCGTGAGGTCGACGCTGGCGCTCGAAGTGGAAGGCGACTCGCTCGTGCGCACGGGTGCCGACCTCGCGGTCGCCGGCGTGTTCCGCGACCAGCGACCGCTCGGCGGCGGCGCCGGGCTCGCCGACTGGCGGCTGTGCGGCTGGCTCTCCGGGCTGCTCGAGGCGAGCCGCATGCGCGGCGACCTCGGAGAGGGCGTGCTGGTGCTGACGCACGGCCGCCTCGGCGCGCCGCGACTGCTGTTGCTCGGCCTCGGCATGCGCGCCCGCTACGGCGCCGACGCGCACCGGCAGGTGGTGCGCGACGCCGTGCTCCGCATCCTGGAGCTGGGGGCGGGCTCGGCGGCCCTCGACCTGCCGGCCCCGATCGCAGATCCGTCACCGGAGCGCGTCGCGGGCGGCCTGCTCGCGGGCGCCTTCGAGGCGCTCGAGGCGCGCCCGGCCCACGTGCTGCTCCGCATCGTGGCGCCGCCCGGCTTCTCGCCCCGCCTGCGAAGCGCACTCGAGCAGACGGCCGCGGCGCTCCCGAAGGGCTCGACCTCGCTCAAGCTGCTGCGCGCGCCGGCGGGCCCGCCGGCCCGTGCGCACGAGGTGCCCGCGGCGCGGTCCGCCGACGCGGCTGCGGCACGCGGCACCGAGCCGAAGCGACCACCGGAGGGGCGCCGGGGGTCCGAGCCCTCGGCCAGCGCGCGCGGGACGCCTTAGCCGCCCCGCCTCCGCTGGCTTGTTCGGTCAAGTTGCCGGCCCGGGTGCCGATCATCCACGACGGGCCTCCGTGCGGCGCACGGCCGGGGCGGCAACCCGTGTTCGCCCTGGGCCCGCGAGTGGTTTCGGTAGGGGTGGAGCCGGATGAGCCTGGTCGGAAGCCTCGAGGATCTCGGGCTCGGCGAGATCCTGCAGATCGTGAGCCTCTCCGGGAAGTCCGGAGTCCTGCTCATCCACTCGCCCGACGGCGAGGGACGCATCCTGTTCCGCAGCGGGCTGATCCGCGGCGCGCTCGTGAAGGACGGCCCGCGCGACCTCTGCGAGCTGCTGGCCCAATCGGGTGCGTTGCCCGTGGCCGAGCTCGACGCGTTGCAGGAAGAGGCGCAGTCCGACGGCGCACCGCTCGAAGCGCTGCTCACGGCGCGCACTTCGCTCGACGCCGCGCGCCTCGACGAGCTGCGCGAGCGACACGTCGAGTCGACCGTGCTGCGCATGTTCTCGTGGCGCACCGGCGAATTCAGCTTCGAGATCCGCGAAGAGCCCGGCGACGGCGAGGTCGAGGATCTCCTGCTCCGGGCGGGCCTCAACGCGCAGTTCCTCGCGCTGGAAGGCACCCGGCTGCGCGACGAGGGCGGCCGCTCGGCGCGCGGCGCCGCGCCTCGGGCTGCGGAGGAGCGAGCGGGCACCGCCTCCGACGGGCTCGATCTCGACGGCCCCGCGGAACTCCAGATCACGGTGCTCGAGCTGGTCGACGAAGAGCTCGACGCCAGCGCGCTTCCCCAGGCGCTCGAGGCCAGCGACGGTCCCTCGCTCGACGACGAGCCGACGCTCGGCGGCGCGAGCCCGGGGCCGACCCCGCAACCGCTACCGGCCGCCGCGCCGCGCGAGTCGAGCGCCCCCGATGCGGCGCGCGGCGCGCCGCCCGCCGCGCTCGAGGACTGCGCCGTCGTCGCCGTTGACCGCGAGCTCGCGGCGCTCGAGTGGATCAAGCGCGCGCTCGCCCCGGCTTCGCCGCGCGTGCACATCTTCCAGAGCTCCGAGCAGGCGATCGCGCGCATCCGCCAATACGTGGCGCGCGGCGAGCGCCCGGTCGTGGTGCTCACCACCGCCACGCCGCCGGATCCGATCAGCGGCGCGCGCGACTGGTCGGAGATCGCGGCGCGCCTGCGCGCGCAGGTGCCTCACGTGCCGATCGTGTTGCTCGCGGCGCCCGGCTCGCCGGTGGCGCCCGTCAGCGAGCGTGCGATTCCGGACGCGCTCGCCACGCGCCCCGACCTCACCGTGCTCTCGGACGAGCGCGCGCGCGAGCGTCGCGAGTCGCTGGGGATCGAGCTGCGCAGCGCGCTCGAGCGGGCGCGCGGCAAGTCCGCGGCGCCGCGCGGGGCGGCGCGCTCCGAGTCCGGCGACGCGCTGCGCAGCCTGCGCGAGGTGAGCGCGCGCCTGCGGGATCCCTCGTCGCGCGGCGACGTGCTGCGCCTCGTGATCGACTACGCCGCCCGGAGCTTCGAGCGCGTCGCGGTCTTCGCGGTCCGCGACGGCGAAGCGCAGGGCGTTGCCCAGGTGGGTCTCGCCGCGGCCGGAGGCCCCGACGACGTCGACCTGCGCCGCATGCGCTTCCCGGCCGACGAGCCCGCCTGGTTCCGCAAGGTCGCCGCGAGTCGGGCACCGCTGCGCGCCGCTCCCGACGACGAAGGCGACCGCGACCTGGCTGCGCGCCTCGGGCGCGAGCAGCCCTCCGAGGTCTACGTCGCCCCGATCGAGAGCGGCGAGCGCATCGCCGCGGTGCTCTACGCCGACAATCTCCCGAGCCGCCGGCCGCTGCCCGACACGAGCGCGGTCGAGGTCGTGCTCCACGAGGCCGGGCTCGCCCTCGAGCGTTCGGTGCTCGAACGGGCGCTGGAAGAGGTCGAGGGAGAGCGCGGCAAGCGCACCTAGCGCGCGGGGCCGAGCGATCCGTCTGCTCAAGAGCTGCGCTCCCCTGGTCGATAGACCGGAGCGGCGCGCTGTGCGGGCGCGAGGGAGGCCGTGTGCACCACATCCTGATCGTCGAAGACTCGCCGACGATGCGGTCGCTGGTCGTGTCGGCGCTCGAGGAGCTGGGCGCGCCCGTCCGCATCACCGAGGCGGCGAGCGGCTTCGAGGCGCTGCGCGAGCTGCCCCGCGAGGCCTACGACCTGATCGTGACCGACATCAACATGCCCGACATCAACGGGCTCGAGCTGGTCTCCTTCGTCAAGAGCAACGCCGCCTATCGCGCGATTCCCCTGCTCATCATCTCGACCGAGGGCTCCGAGCGCGATCGCCTGAAGGGGCTCGAGCTCGGCGCCGACGCCTACCTGGTGAAGCCCTTCGAGCCCGAGGTGCTGCGGCGCACCGCCCGGGATCTGCTCGCGAAGGCGCAGGAGGAGTAGCGGGCGATGGCGGCGCGTCGCACCCGGTCGCCGGCGCGCTCCAAGGCGACGCGCGAGTTCGTCTCCGAGGTCGAGGAGATCCTCGAGCGCCTGCGCGCCGACCTGGCCGACCTCGCGGACCAGCGCGCGGGTGGCGAGCTCGAGCCGGAGCTCGCGAACCGGCTGTTCCGCTCGGCCCACTCGCTGAAGGGCCTGGCCGGCATGTTCGGCTTCGAGGGCATGAGCGGCCTCGCTCATCATCTCGAGGACATCCTCGATGGCCTGCGCATGGGACGGCTCGCGGCCAGTGCGCCCGCCCTCGACCTGCTCGAGCCCGCCGTCGAGCTCGTGGCGAGCCTGCTCGAGCGCGCCGGCAGCGCGAAGGCGCAAGCCGGCGCCGCCGAGGAGGTCGCGCGGCTGGTCGAGCGCATCGAGGCGGCGCTCCATGCCGGCCCGGCCGCCGCGCGCGTCGCGGCTCCGGAGATCGACGAGCGGCTGCTGCGCGCGCTCACCGAATACGAGGAGCACCGCCTCCGCGAGAGCTTGCGGCGCGGGCGCTGGATCCACCTGGTGGAGGCGAGCTTCGAGATCTTGTCGTTCGAGGAGGGCCTGGCGGATCTGACCGGTGCGGCGCGCGAGATCGGCGAGGTGATCTCGACGCTGCCCGCCCCCGGCGAGGTGCCGGAGGCGCAGATCCGCTTCTCGCTGCTGGTGGCCAGCGACGCCGATGCGCAGGCGCTCTCCACGCTCCTGGATCACCCCACCGCCTCGATCCGCTGCGTCCACCGCGGAGCCAGCGACGCCCCCAGCGAGCGTCTGGAGCACTCCACGCACGCCGCCGAAAGCGCGCAGCGAGGCGCAGCGGAGCGAAGCGCATCGGCGCGCGCGGCAGGCCCGCAGCCCGACGCCTCGGAGTCCGATCCCGAAGACGCGTCGGTCTCCCCCGCCCTCGACGAGCCCGCGCGCGAGCCGAGCGGCGAGCTCGACTCGCTCAAATCGATCAGCGAGACGGTGCGCGTCGACATTCGCAAGCTCGACGAGCTGATGAACCTGGTGGGCGAGCTAGTGATCCAGCGCGGCGCGATCGCCGCGATCGCCGCACAGCTGCTGGCGGAGCCTGCCAGCGCCCGCTTCGGACGTGAGCTCGGCAAGCTGCACAAGACGCTCGACCGCAAGCTCCAGGAGCTCCAGGCCGGTGTGCTCGAGGTGCGGATGGTGCCGCTGCGCCAGGTGTTCGAGAAGCTCTCGCGCGTGGTGCGCCGGCTGCGCCGCGACTCGGGCAAGGACGTGCGGCTCGAGATCCGCGGCGGCGACACCGAGCTCGACAAGCTGATCGTCGAGGAGCTCGCCGACCCGCTCATGCACGTGGTCCGCAACGCCTTCGATCACGCCCTCGAGCCGCCTGCCGAGCGCATTGCGGCGGGCAAGCCGGCGGAGGGCACGATCCGCCTCGAGGCCCTGCAGCGCGGCAACCACGTCGTGATCCAGGTTGCCGACGACGGGCGCGGCATCGACGTCGATGCGGTGCGCTCGCGCGCAGTCGCTTGCGGCCTCGTCGCCCCGGATGCGTTGCTGACGCGCAAGGAGACGCTCGACCTGATCTTCCAGCCGGGCCTCTCGACGAGCAGCGAGGTGACCGAGACCAGCGGGCGCGGCGTCGGCATGGACGTGGTGCGCGAGAACGTGACGGCGCTCGGCGGCCTCGTCTACCTCGACTCGACGCGGGGCGCTGGCACGACGATCTCGCTGACGCTGCCGATCACGCTCGCCATCATCCAGGCGCTCACGGTCGGCGTCGCCGACCAGCGCTTCGCGATCCCGCTCACCGCCGTGCTCGAGACGCTGCTGGTGGGCCCCGAGGCGATCCAGCGCAGCGAGGGACGCGAGTTCCTGAACCTGCGCGGCGATGCGCTGGCGCTGCGGCGCCTGCACGCGGAGTTCGGGCTTCCCGCACCTGCCGCCGATGCGCGCCAGGCAGTGGTCGTGGTGGGACTCGGCGACGCCCGCGCGGGGCTCCTGGTGGACCGCCTCGAAGGCCAGCAGGACGCGGTGATCAAGCCGATCCTGGGTCCCGTGCGTAGCGTGCCGGGCATCGCCGGAGCCACCGAGCTCGGAGACCGCGGCACGGTGCTCGTGCTCGACGTGGCAGCGCTGATCGAAGACGCCGCACGGCGCCGGGAGGCCGCGTGAGCACGCACGCGGGCGGAGCCGAGCGGGCTCGGCAGCTTGCCTCGGCCGGCTGGCAGGATCTCGCGCGAAGCGCCGCCCGCCGCGAGGCCGATGCGGCCGAGGCGGAAGCGCAGCGCGAGCTGCTGGTGCTGTGGCTCGACGGGGATCCCTACGCGCTCCCGGTCGAGCGCGTGCGCGAGATCGTGCGCATCCGGGCGATCACGCCGGTGCCGCGCGTTCCCGAGGCGGTGCGAGGCGTGATCTCGCTGCGGGGCGAGATCGTCCAGGTGATCGATCTGCGCCGCCGGCTCCGGCTGCCGCCGCCCGACGCCGGCGCCGGCGCGCGGCGCGCCCGCATCATCGTGCTGAACAGCGACGATGGACAGCTGACCGGGCTCCTGGTCGACCGCGTCAGCGAGGTGCTGCGCATCGCCGAGGGAGGGCTGCGCCCGCCGGCGGCGCGCGAGTCGGACACCGTCGCGGCGCTGGCGGCCTACGGCGAGCGCTTCGTATCGCTCTTCGACGTGGAGCGGCTGCTGGATCTGGACGGCTAGGCGATGGCGCCCTCGAGCGACGACAACAGCGTCGAGCTCGCGTGCTTCGAGGTGCGCGGGCAGCTGTTCGGAATCGACGTCCAGCAGATCCGCGAGATCGTCCGCTCGCAGGTGGTGACCCCGCTGCCCCAGGCGCCCGGCCTGATCGAGGGCGTGATCGATCTGCGCGGCGCGATCGTGCCCGTGGTCGACCTGGGCCGCGCGCTGTGCGGGCAGCCGATCGAAGACGGCCGGCGCGCCCGGATTGCGATCGTCGAGGTGGAGGGTCTCGTGTTCGGGCTGCGCGTCGATGCGGCGGCCGACGTGATGGCCGTCTCGGCCGCCGACGTCGACGCCCCGCCGCCGCTGGTCGCCCAGGCGGGCTACGACGCGGTGCGTGCGGTGGTACGGCGTGAAGGGGCGGCCCCGGCGCTGGTGCTGTCGCTCGAACACCTTCTCGAGAGCGTGTATCGCTCGGCCCTCGCACAGCCTGCCGAGGCACGGGACGAGACGTAGGCTTCTCCCCACGCAAGTGGTCGTGGCAGGGCGGGCTCTTGCGCCGGCAGGGAAGGGCGCACGAGGTAGCTGGCGGCTTCGAATCCGGAGCCGCGCGGATGGGCTCAGTCCTGCCGCGCGGCGACCGATGAGAGCAGGGGATCGGCAGCGAACCGCGCGGCTCGATCGGCGGGCCCGACCTCGACCCGAGAGGCGGCTCGGCGGGAGGGCTCGGCGCGGCGCCTGGGGACTGGAAGGGAGTCGGCAAGATGATCGCGGCATGCCCGAAGTGCCACTCGCGCTATCGCGTGGCTCCCGAGCAGCTCGGAACGGACGGCGCGCGCCTCCGCTGCAGCCAGTGCAGCGCGGTCTTCCGCGTCCGGCTCCCGCAGGCCACTGCGAGCCCCGAGCCGAGCTTGGTACACAGAGAAGCGTCGAGCGCAGCGGCAGCCGGCTCGTCGCCTCCGGGGCTGAACGCGCGTTCGGAGCATCCCCTGCAAGCGCCCGAAGGGCGCGCGCAGCGAGGCGAAGCCGAGCGAAGTCAACAGCCGGAAGCCGAGCGAGGTTCATCAGGACGCGCTGCGGCTCAGCGCCTCGGCGATCTCCCCCAGCCCGACGCCGAGTCCCCGAGCTTCGACCGCGAGCGCCTCGTGGTGCTCGCGAACGCGAACCCCGAGTCCTGCAAGGCGCTCGCCGAAGCCCTCGAGGGCTGGGGCCTGCAGGTGCTGGTCGCCCACGACGGCGTCGAAGCGATCCTGACCATCCAACGCGCGCTTCCGCGAGCGATCGTGCTCGACGCCGCGCTGCCGAAGATGTTCGGCTTCCAGGTGTGCGAGCTGGTCAAGCGCAACGAGAGCCTGCGCTCGACCCACGTCGTGCTGGTGGGCGCGATCTACAAGGAAGACCGCTACCGCCGCCCCCCGAACGACTTGTACGGCGCCGACGTCTACGTCGAGCCGCACGATCTCCCCGATGCGCTGCGCCCGATCTTCGAGCGCTTCGGCTTCCGCTTCGGAGGAGGACCGGCGCCCGTGCCCGAAGCCCGTTCGCTGCCTCCGGTGGCGGACGCGCGTCCGCAGCGGCCGCCGCAAGCGCCCGAGGCGCGCGCACCGCGAGGTGATGCCGAGCGAAGTGCGTCCGTGCGCGCGACGGCCCCGCAAGCGCCCCCCGCTGCCGCCGATCCCCTCGCCGCGGAGCGGGCCAAGGCCGAGCGGCTCGCGCGCATCATCGTGTCCGACATCGTCCTCTACAACCCGGAGAAGTTCGCGGCCGCGCTGCGCAGCGCCTCGGTGGTCGACGCGATGCGCGACGAGCTCGAGGAGGCCCGCGGCCTGTTCCGAGAGCGGATCGACGCCGCCGTTCGAGACGAACGGGACCACCTCGCCGAGGAGCTCGAGCGCGTCGCGCGGACGCGGGGGGCCCGGTGAGCGCACGCCTCGACCCGCGCGAGCGCGACAGCATCGGGCGCGACCTCGCGAGCCCGGACGACGAGGTGCGCCGGCTGGCCGTCGAGCGCCTTCCGCTGCTTCCGCCGGACGAGGCGCTTCCCCAGCTCGCCGAGCGACTCGGGGACTCGAGCTGGCGCGTGCGCAAGGCGGCCGTCGAGTGCCTGGTCGCGGCGCCCGAGGGTTGGCCGGTGGCCGATCACCTGATCCGCGCGCTCGCGGACGGCGAGAATCCGGGCCGCCGCAACGCCGCCGTCGAGGCCCTGGTCCGCGCCGGCCGAGCCATGGTCGACCCGCTGCTGGCCGCCACGGCGAGCGCCGACGTCGACGTGCGCAAGCTCGTGGTGGACGCGCTCGCCGGGATCGGGAGCGACCTCGCGCTGGCGCGCCTGATCGAGCTGCTCGCCGACCCGGATCCGAACGTGCGCGGCGCGGTGGCCGACGCGCTCGGCGCGATCGGCGGCTCGGACGCGGCGCGCGCCCTCACCGCCACCGCGCTGCGAGACGCCGAGGAGACGCTCGTGCGCTTCTCGGCGCTGCGCAGCCTCGCGCGCCTGGAGGCGCCGCTGCGCGCGTGCGAGCTCAGCTCCGCGCTCTCGGACCCGCTGCTCAAGGCCGCGGCCTTCGGCGTGCTCGGACGAGCCGACGATCCGCAGGGTGAGGAGGAGCTGCTGAAGGGCTTGCAGTCGGGCTCGCGCGCGACGCGCGAGGCGGCGATCGAGGCGCTGCTGCGTGCGCTCGCGCGGCGCGCGCCGACCGAGTCCGAGCGCCTCGGCGCCCGCATCCGCGAAGCGGCCAACGCCGCTCCCGCCTGCGTCGTCGACGCGACGGCTCGGCTCGCGGACGCCGATCTCGTCGCGCGACTCGCGCTGGTGCAGTTCCTCGGGATCGCCCGTGCGCCCGTCAGCGTGGTGCCGCTGCTGCAGGCGGGCCGCGACGAAGCCCTCGCCGAGGTCGCGCTGGCGACGCTCGCCGGCTTCGGTGCCACGGCCGAGGCGGCGCTGGACGCGCACTGGGATGCGCTCGACGCGGAGACGCGCGCGCTCGGTTGCGAGCTGATGGGCCGCACGCACGGGAGCGCGGGCGCTGCCCGCCTGATCAGCGCACTCGACGACAGCGACCCGAGCGTGCGGGCGGCCGCCGCGCGCGGCCTTGCACGGCGCGCCGATCCCGACGCCCTCGCCCCGCTGGTGCGGCGGCTGGAGGCGAGCGCGGGCGATGCGGAGCCCGAGGCGGAGGACGAGCGCGATGCGCTGACCGACGCCCTGGTGCGGATCGCGACGCACCCGGATGCACGCGCTGCCGCCGGCGAATGGCTCTCGGGTCGGCTCGACGGCGGAGCCGAGCCGGTGCGCCTGGCCTTCGCGCGGGTGCTCGGCGAGCTCGGCGACGGCCGCCATGCCGAGCAGCTCAGCCTGCTCGTGCAAGATCCGAGCGCCGCGGTGCGCCGCGCCGCGATGGCGGCGCTCGCGCGCCTGGGCGACGCGGCGGCCGATTGGCTGCGCCTCGCGCTCGCCGACGAGGACGCCGCCGTGCGCATCGCCGCCGCGGCGGCGCTGGGCGCCTCGGCGCGCGCGGGGGCGCTTCCCGACCTCGAGCGCCTGCTCGCCGACGAGGACGTCGCGGTGCGGGCGGCTGCGCTGCGCGCGATCGGCGAGCTCGGCCGCCGTGCCTCGGGCCAGCAGGCGGCCGCGGTGCTGCGCGAGGTGCAGCGCCTGCTCGAGGCGGCGCTCTCCGCCGGCGGTCCGGTCGCGCTCGCCGCGGTCGAGGCCTACGAGGGGCTCGGCTCGGCGCTGCCGCTCGAGGCGCTGCGCCGCGTGCTCGCGCACCCCGACCCCGAGGTGGTGCAGAGCGCGGTGCGCTGCATCCGCGGCGCGGGTCGCGAGGACGATCTCGCCGGGCTGCTCCCGCTGCTCTCGCATCCGCACTGGGCGGTGCGCGCCGACGTGATCCAGGCGCTCGCCGATCGCGGCGTTCGCTCCGCAGTGCCCGCGGTGCTGCGGCGCCTCGAGCTCGAGCACGACGAATTCGTGCGCGACATCCTGCTGCGCGCGCTCGGGCGGCTCGAGGAGGCGTAGCCGCAGCGATGGCCGGCGAGGACCGCTCCCAAGAGCTCGCCATGACCGACGCGGAGTTCCGCATGCTCGCCGAGCTGCTGCGCGCGCACTGCGGCCTGCACTTCGGTGCGGAGTCCCGCTATCTGCTCGAGCGCCGCCTGGGACGGCGCCTCGGCGAGCTGGGGCTGCGGAGCTTCACCGCGTACCACTACCTGCTGCGCGGCGACGCCTCGGGCGAGGGCGAGCTCGCCTGGGCGATCGACCACCTCACCACCAACGAGACCTACTTCCTGCGCGAGCGCGCACAGCTCTCCGCCCTCGTCGACGAGATCATCCCGAGCCTCTCGGGGCTGCGCGGGGGGCGCGGCGCCGGGCCCGTCTCGATCTGGTGCGCCGGCTGCGCGAGCGGCGAGGAGCCCTACTCGATCGTCATGCTCGCGCTCGAAGCGGGGCTCGAGCCCGGCCGCGACCTGCGCGTCTACGCCTCGGACATCTCGCGACAGGCGCTGCACAAGGCGCGCCGCGGACTGTATCGGGATGCCTCGTTCCGTCAGACCGATCCGGTCCTGCGGCAGAAGTACTTCGCCGAGAAGGACGGCCTCTGCCGCATCTCGGACGACATCAAGAAGCACGTCAACTTCGCGCACCTGAACCTGCTCGACGACGCGCGCACCTCGCTGCTGGGGTCGCTCGACGTGATCCTGTGCCGCAACGTGATCATCTACTTCGACCTCGAGACCAAGCGCCGCGTGGTGCGCACCTTCCACGAGAGGCTGCGACCGGGCGGCTACCTGCTGCTCGGGCACTCGGAGTCGCTGATCAACCTGTCGACCGACTTCGACCTGCGCCATCTCCGACATGATATGGTGTATAGAAAGCCGTCGGAAGCCGATCCCTGGCACGAGACGGCCGAGCGCACCCTGCTCGCGGTCGAGGGGAGGGCGGAGCGGTGACCGCGCAGCGCCGGATCCGCGTCCTGGTGATCGACGACTCGGCCTTCAGCCGCCGCACCATCACGCGCATGCTCGAGCGTTCGCCGCTCGTCGAGGTGATCGCCGCGGCGCCGGACGGCGAGCACGCGCTGCGCAAGACTCTCGAGCTGCGGCCCGACCTGATCACGCTCGACCTCGAGATGCCGCGCATGGACGGCTTCACGTTCCTGCGGCTGGTGATGAGCCACTGCCCGACGCCGGTGATCGTGATCAGCGGCAAGAGCGGCGACCAGGACGTGTTCCGCGCCCTCGACTTCGGGGCCGTCGACTTCATCGCCAAGCCGACGCCGCGCGCCGGTCCCGAGCTCGAGCTGATCGAGCAGGAGCTGCTGCGCAAGGTCCACGCGATCCGCCAGCTCCGCATCGAGAAGGTGCGCGAGCGCCTGGCAGCGACGCCAGCGGTGCGGCCGCGCCCGGCGGTGCCGCCGCCCTTCGCCCCGCGCGTGATCGCGGTCGGCAGCTCGACCGGGGGGCCGGCCGCGCTGATGCAGATCCTCGCCTCGTTCGTGAAGGCGCCGCCGGCGGCGCTGGTCGTGTGCCAGCACATGCCGGCCGGTTTCACGCGCGGCTTCGCCGAGCGCATCGACCGGCTGACGCCCTTCGCCGCGCGCGAGGCCGAAGACGGCGACGAGCCTTTGCCCGGCACGGTGCTGGTGGCGCCCGGCGGCAGGCATCTCGAGTTCGAGCGCGTCGCGGGGCGCGCCGTGGTGCAGCTCGCGGACGCGTCGCCCGCCGACAAGTACGCGCCCTCGGTCGACCGCCTGTTCGGCTCCGCCGCCAAGCACTTCGGGTCCGACCTGCTCGCCGTCGTGCTGACCGGCATGGGCGACGACGGTCGCCGTGGCGTCGTGGCGGTGAAGCAGGCAGGTGGCTCCGTGGTGGCGGAGTCCGAGGAGACCGCGGTGGTGTTCGGCATGCCCCAGCAGGCCATCCGCAGCGGCGCGGTGGACGCCGTGCTCCCGCTGCAGCAGATCCCGGCAGTGATCGAATCCGGCGTCGGCGCCAGCCGAGGCCGGCCCGAGGCGTGAGGGTCCGGCATGAGCGACAAGAAGGAAGGGCTGTTCGCGCGGGCCGACGAGGTGCTCGCCCTGTTCCGACAGGGGGCCGAGTTCACCCACGAGCTTTTGCGCGAGAACGAGCGGCTGCGGCGCCAGGTGGCCACGTACGAGGACCAACAGCTCGCGGCGTCCGACGACCGCGCGTGGGAGAAGCTGCGGCGCGAGCTGCTGGCGCGCATCCAGAACCTCGAGGGCGAGAAGCAGGACGTGCTCGACCGGCTGCGCGCCGTCGAGGCGGAGAACCGCCACTTCGCGGAGCGCTATCTCGAGATCGAAGAGGAGAACAACAATCTCGCGAGCCTCTACGTCGCGAGCTATCAGCTGCACTCCACGCTCGACCTCTCCGAGGTGCTGCAGATCATCGTCGAGATCGTGATCAACCTGATCGGCGCCGAGGTCTTCGCGATCTACGTGCTCGACGAGAAGACCCGGGGACTGTCGGCCGTGGCCGCCGAGGGCCGCGACGTCGCCGAATTCCCGGAGTTCGAGCTGAACGTGGGTCCGGTCGGCACCGCGGTGGCGTCGGGCGAGACGACCTGCGCCGAGTCCCTCGGCTCCGACGACCCCAGGCAGCCGATCGTGGTGATCCCGCTGCGCGTGCAGGATCGGCCGCTCGGCGCCATTGCGATCCAGAAACTGCTGCAACAGAAGGAGAGCTTCACCGCGCTGGACCACGAGCTGTTCACGCTGCTGGCGGGTCACGCGGCGACCGCGATCTTCGCGGCGCGGCTCTACTCGCAATCGGAGCGCAAGCGGAACACGATCCAGGGGTTCATCGATCTGCTGACGAAGTGAGCGTCGACCGCTCCCCGGACGGGGGCGGGGAGGAATCGACATGGCCCGACACCGGATTCTGATCACCGAGGACAGCCCCACGATGCGGCAGCTCCTCGTCTTCGCGCTGAAGCGGCTCAAGGACGTCGAGATCGTCGAGGCGTCGGACGGGATGGACGGGCTGCGCAAGGTGACGAGCGATCACTTCGATCTGGCGCTGATCGACATCAACATGCCGGTGATGGACGGGCTGAAGCTGATCAGCCTGATCCGGGGCGAGGAGAGCCTGAAGGAGATGCCGATCATCGTGATCACCACCGAGGGCGCCAAGGAGGACCGCGAGCGCGCGCTCTCGCTCGGTGCCGACGAGTACCTGACCAAGCCGATCCAGGCGAACCGCGTGCTGCAGGTCGCGAAGAGCCTGCTCAAGATCGACTGAACGCCCGCCTGGGGGAAGGTCCGATGAAGCCGAGCAGCGGAAGGCAGTTCAAGGCACGCATGGTGGCCGTCGCGACGGCCGCGAGCCTCGTCTCCGTCGCCACCGTCGCCGTCTACCTGACGGCGCTGCTCGACCTCACGCACGCGCAGTGGGTCGGCTTCTTCGAGGTGCTGGCGTTCTGGTTCGTGGTGTTCCTGGTGGCTTCCCAGCGCATGCAGGATCGCAGCTACCGACCGGTCGCCGAATGGCTCGACCGCGAGCTCGAGGGGCGCGCCGAGCCCGAGCAGGTGCACGCCGCCTTCGCCGCCACGCTCGACGTGCCGCGCCTCTCGCTGCTGAACGGCTACACGCTGTGGCCGCTCGGTGGGCTTGCGGTCTCGCTCTCGATGAAGGCGCTGTTCGGCGACTTCGGCTGGCTCGACGTGGCGGTCATGGTCGCGGCCTCCGTCTCGGGCGGCGCGCTCTCGAGCCTGTTGATCGCGTTCGTGTTCAAGCGCAAGTTCGAGCCGATCCGGCGCGAGCTGGCGCTGCGCATCGAGAACCCCGACGAGCGCGCCGCCTCGGCGCCCCCGCTGCCGCTGGTCTGGAAGCTGCACGGCACGGTGCTGGTGACCGCGGCGGTCCCGGTGGTGTTCGCCGTCTTCGTCGCGCGCGATCAGGCGCGCCAGCCACTCGAACGCTTCATCGCCCACCAGCAGAGCGAGTGGCTGGACCGCAACCTCGCTCATCTCGGCGCCGCGACCGAGGAGTCCGACAGCGTCCGCCGCTGGGAGCTCGTCGAGCTCGCGACGGGCCAGATGCTCGGCGGCGATCGGACGCTGCTCTCGCCCGCCGAACGCGCGCGGATCGCCGCCGATACCGCACCGAGGGGCGCGATGGCGAACGAGCGCCAGTTCCTGGCGTGGCGGCGGATCGAGCCCGGTGGGCGCGCACTGGTCGCGTCGCTGCCGCGCGCCGCGCTCGCCGGCGACGTCAGCGCCACGCCGGGGGTCCTGATGGCGCTGCTCGGAACGGCGCTGGCGATGGCGTTCGGCGTGGCCTGGCTGGTGGCGCAGGATCTGGCGCGGGGCATCTCGGCGCTACGCGCAGAGGCCGACCGCATCGCGTCCGGCGACCTCGCGCGCAGCGAGGTGTTCGAGTCGGAGGACGAGCTCGGCGACCTCGGGCGCGCCTTCGATCGCATGCGCCAGGCGCTGCGGGACACCGTGGCGCGGGTGGCCTCGGCCGCCGACCGCGTGGAGGCGGCGGGCAGCGAGATGGCGTCGGTGGGCT
>Ga0335070_10001296_pt1 | contig 28851 bp, 27 predicted proteins | sample Lox_Sample_13_FD_206722 | JGI IMG/M metagenome (GOLD analysis project Ga0335070, IMG submission 206722) | Soil microbial communities from Loxahatchee National Wildlife Refuge, Florida, United States - Lox_Sample_1.3 | ecosystem: Environmental > Terrestrial > Soil > Wetlands | place: USA...
GCATATTCCGGATCATAGGGGGTCCGTGCGCTATCTTCGCTTCCCGCTATGCCTTGAAAGCCCCCGCTCTTAAAGCCGCGCGAGGCGCTAAAGTAGACCATAGCGTCATCCGTGATCTGATAGTTGAGTGCGGCTTTGGGGGTGAATGCACTCCAGCTCTGGCTCGCAGCGACGTCATAGTCGGCGACGAGAGGAGGTGGTAATGCGCCCGGTACAGGCCCGCTGACAAGGTAACCGGCAAATTCGCCATCCTTGTTTTCCCACGTCATGCGCGCGCCAAAAGTGGCGGTGAAAGACTCCAGAATTTTATAATTGGCTTGACCGAAAATCGCGACGCTTCTTGCGCTTAAGGCTTGCGGGTAAGCCGCTGTGCCGCTTATCGACGGGGCGGGGAAGTCCTGGATCAAGGTTTCAGTGCGATTATTGTCTTCGTGAAGGAAGTAGAAGCCCGCAACGCCGTTCAACCTATCGTCCAGCCCATCAAAGGCAAGCCGCAATTCTTCGCTGACTTGCTTGTTCTTTTCCGCGTCAATTTCCGTGGATTCAATCTGATTCGGTGGGTTGACGGGGTTGCTGAAGAATGGCGTCAACGTGCCCAGACGCGTGTCGCGATATGCCGTAATTGATGTGATGGTTCCGATTGATGTAGTCCAATTTGCTTCAAAGCGAACGTCTGCAAGATCGCGGCGCAGATAGCCATCTGTATATGCGTCGACGACCCGCGGATCAGGATTAACACCAACACAGTGAGCGCCGCCCGCTACGCTTGCATCGCAAATATTGTGTCGCGGATTGCCCTTTTGGTCCTGATGCGTGTAGTCGGCAGCCAGTACGAACTCGAGATCGTTGCTCGGCACGAAGCGAAATTGGCCTTGCACCGTGGAGACGTGCTCGTCGTTCACACGATTGCCAGTCGTTTCATTGTATTCGTAACCGCTGCGGTTCTTCGAGGAAACACCGCCTGCGAAGAACAAATTGTCTGAGAGCGGTACGTTTACTTGCGCATTGCCGCTAATGAGATTGTAGTTGCCCACCGTAGCCGATGCGTGGACATAGGTCTCGTTGTCCGCTTTTTTTGTGATGAAGTTTACAAGGCCGCCAGTCGCGTTCTTGCCGTAGAGTGTTCCCTGCGGGCCGCGCAGGATTTCGATGCGCTCCAGATTGTAGGCATCGATGTCCGCAATGCCGCCGCGGCCGAGATAGACGCCATCCATATAGAGAACGACCGACGGATCGCCGCCTGCGTTCTGGCTTACGCCTTCGGCGCTGCCGATACCGCGAATGGTGAGGTTCGGTTCGGCGGGTGTGAACGCTGTTGCCGTGAAGCCCGGTGTGCGCAACGCCACGTCCGTCAGGGACTCAATATGGCTCTTCTCGAGGTCCTGCGCGCTGAACGCGGTCACCGCGAGGGGAATGCGCTGAATGTCCTGCTCGACCTTCTGGGCCGTGACGACAACCGTCTCGACGGCATCCTCGTCGGCGGCGAGGGCTGGCACGATGCCCGCGCAAAGAAGCGCGGCGGCAGCCACGGATGATTTGAGCGCAATGCGATGGATCGACATGATTTCCTCCCCTCCGGCGACGGATTGCGGCCGGCTGATTCATTAGATTTCTAAGTTATAGGTCCGTGATGGATGTATAGAAAGCTAATCAATGTAACGCTTTGGACATGTGCACAACGCCCGCGCTGTGGACCGTTGCAGAAAAACCTTTAAAACAAATGCGTTTTCGCGCTGTGCTGGCATCGGTGTCGGTATTTTCGGCGAGGAGAAAGTTCCCCCTTGTGACTTCGCTGCAACGCGCCGGTGAATCGCTTAGATTGCGCGTCGCGCGCGAGAACAACTTCAAGTCGTCACCGAAAGGTAAATACCGCGTTGGTTGACTTGTTAACCACGAGGCGGGTCCACTGAATCATGGCCGGAAACGCGGAACTCTGGGGAAAAATTGCCGGCGCGGCCATTGGCGTGGTCGGCGCACTGGCGGCTGTTGGGTTGGGCTATTCGCTGTCGCAGGCCTGGCAGTCCGAACCGCCTCCCTCGCGCGTGGAAATCGCCATCCCGCAGATACCTGCTCCGCCGCCCCATGCGAGCCTCCCGCCCAAAGCGCCGCCGCCTCAAACGGATCTCGCACCCAAGCCCAAATCTGTTCCAACGCCGTCGGCCGTTCCTGCACTGCCCAAACAGGTGGTCGCCGCGCCGCTGCAAGTGCCGCCTGCAGCTCCGGCCTCTGGCCGCCCGCTGATCGCCATCGTGATCGACGATATGGGCGCCGATGTTGCCGGCTCGCGCCGCGCCATGGCGTTGCCGAAGAGCGTGACGCTCTCCTTCCTGCCATATCCGGACCGTTCCCCCGAACTTTCACACGATGCGTTCTGCGCCGGGCACGAAGTCATCCTGCACATGCCGATGGAGCCGAAAGGCAGCGCCGATCCGGGGCCGATGGCGCTCGCGCTGGAAATGCCGAAGGAAGAAATCCAGCGCCGCGTATTGTGGGCGCTATCGCGCATTCCGGATGCCGACGGCATGAACAATCACGAAGGAAGCTGGTTCACGTCCGATCACAAAGCGCTCATCCCCGTCATGCAGGTGCTGGCGCAAAAGCATCTCTTCTTTCTGGATTCGCGTACCACGGTCTATTCGCAGGGCGTGAAACTCGCGCGCGCCGCAGGCGTGCCAGTCGCCGGGCGCGACGTCTTCATCGACGATGACGACAATTCCGCCGCTATCGCGCGGCAACTGGGGCAGATCGAATCAATCGCGCGGCGCAGGGGCCTTGTCATCGCCATCGGGCATCCGCGTCCCCACACATTGGCGGCATTGGAAGCATGGATACCCGCCGTCGAAAAACAGGGTTATGTGCTGATCCCGCTGAGCCAGGCCATCAAAATGCACAACGGCGGCTCACTGTCCGCGGCGGCTGAGTGAGGCGTAGCGCACGGCTTCGTCGGCCGCGCTGAGCAGCGCCCTGGCCTTGTTCACGGTTTCCTGAAATTCCGCTTCCGGGTCGCTGTCGGCCACGACGCCGCCGCCCGCCTGCACATACATCGTGCCGTCTTTCACCAGCGCCGTGCGCAACACGATGCACGTATCCATCGAACCGTCGGCCGCGAAATAACCCACCGCGCCCGCATAAACCGCGCCGCGTTTTTCCTTCTCGAACTCGTCGATGATTTCCATCGCGCGGATTTTAGGCGCGCCCGAAAGCGTGCCCGCGGGCAATCCCGCCGCCAGTGCGTCGATCGCATCCAGCCCGTCGCGGATTTTCCCTTCGACGTTGGAAACCAGATGCATCACATGGCTGTAGCGTTCGATAAAGAAGCTGTCGGTTACCTTCACCGTACCGATGGCCGATACACGCCCCACATCGTTGCGCCCCAGATCGAGCAGCATCAGGTGTTCGGCGCGCTCCTTCGGATCGGCCATCAGTTCGTCCGCAAGCGCTGCGTCTTCGGCGGGCGTGCCGCCGCGTTTGCGTGTGCCCGCGATGGGGCGGATCGTCACCACGCCGTCGCGCAACCGAACGAGGATTTCCGGGCTCGATCCCACAATCGCAAAGCCCGGGAAGGCGAGGTGATAGAGGAACGGCGAGGGGTTCAGCCGCCGCAATGCGCGGTAAAGCGAAAACGGCGGCAACGCGAACGGCTTGCGGAACCGCTGGCTCGGCACGACCTGAAAAATATCGCCCGCGCGAATGTATTCCTTCGCGCGCTCCACAATCGAAAGATACTCGTCATGCGTCGTATTGGAATCGACCGCCGAAATCGTCGGAAGATTTTCGGGCACGGGTGGGGCCGCAGGTGCCGGGCGTTCCAGATCGGCCACCGCATCGTTCAACCGTTCGCATCCGCGTGCGTAAGCCGCCCGCGCATCGACGCCCTTCTCGGGCCGAACCGGCGTCACGATGATGATTTCGTCCTTGATCGTGTCGAAGATCGCCGTGATCGTCGGGCGGATCAGAATGGCATCCGGCAAATTCAGCGCATCGGGCGGCGGCGGTCCCAGCCGTTCGATCAACCGCACCGTGTCATAACCCAGATAGCCGAACAGCCCCACCGCCATCGGCGGCAATTCCGGCGGCAACGCCATCATGGTTTTACGATGCAATTGCCGCAGCGACTGAAGCGGGTTATCCGCAAGTTCCGCCGGCTCGAATTTATTGGCATCGGCGCGCGCGTTGCGATTGATCTCTGCCTTGCCGTTCATGCAGCGCCAGATGAGATCGGGCTTCAATCCGATGATCGAATAGCGCCCACGCGTTTCCCCACCCTGAACGCTCTCAAGTAGAAATGCGTTGTCGCGGCCTTCGCCAAGTTTCAGAAACGCCGACACCGGCGTTTCCAGATCGGCGATCAGGCGGGTGTAAAGCGCCTGCGGTCGTCCGTCGTCATAGGCGCGCGCGAAGGCGGCGAAATCGGGATGCGTCGCCATAGGTCGCTCACGAACCTTCGCCGGTGATGGTGTTCACGCGGTCCTGATGAATGATGACGCCCTGCTTTTTCTCCGCGGCGGCGGCAAGCGACAGATAAAGATCGGCGCCAACCTGTTGTCCCGCCTGCGCCACGCTTTGCTGGAATTGCGGATTGGCAAGCGGCGCGGGCAGGTGCAGCACCGAATTGGTCACGGCCACCACATAGCCGTCGCCCTTCGCCGCAGGTCCATAAACACCAACTCCCGCAGGCTTGGAGAAGATCGCCTTCAGCGTCGCGGGCGAGAACAGATCGATGGGCTGGCTGCGTTGCAGTCCGGGACTTTTCTCCGCCGTCGCGCCAATGGATTTTGCCGCCGCCGCGATGCCGCTCTTGCTGGCGAGATCGGCCAGCGACTTCGCCTTCGCTTCAAGCTGCTTCTGGCGCTGCTGTTCGGTCCATTCTGCCGTCGCTTCTGCGCGCACCTGATCGAGCGGCTTCAACTTCGGCGGCGTCACGCCATCCACCTTGATGGCGTAGTAATTGGTGACCTTGGTCTGGAACGGTTCGCCTTCTTCGCCGACTTCGGCCTGGAAAACCTGCGGCAGGAAATCGGGATCGTTCGGCAAGTCGGCTTTAGAACCGTCCGCCGTCAACCCCTTCGAATCCACGGAAGCCAGATGCACCAGGCGCATGCCTGCCTTCTTTGCGGCGTCGGCCAGCGTGTCGCCGCCGTCCACCGCTTCCTGGTAGGCGTTGGCGATATCAACCAGCTTGCCGCCCGCGAGCTGCTTCTTCACCGCATCAGCGATATCGGCTTTCACGTCGTCGAGAGATTTGTGGATCGCGGGTGTGATCTTGGTCACGCGCAATAACACCCAACCGAACGGACCTTTCACCGGCTGCGTCACGGCATTCTCGGCGACGGCAAACGCCGCCTGTCCGCGCGCCTCATCGAGCACCGATTGCGTTTGCGTGCCGAGCGAAAGCTCGTTCGGTTTCAGTCCGCGTTCCTTGCCGATCTCCGCGAAGCTCGTACCCGCGTCGATCTTGGCGCGTGCGGCTTTCGCATCGGCTTCGGTGGGGAAGGTGATCTGTTCGATGTCGCGCTTTTCCGGAACGTTATAAATATCCTTCTGCGCTTCGTATTGCTGCTTCACCTGCGCGTCGGTGACGGGCGGGATTTTGCTCATCACATCGTCAGGCGTAATCACCGCGTAAGTGACTTCGCGATATTCCGGCGTCGAAAACGTCGCCGAATGTGCCTTCGCATAGGCTTCCAGCTGCGCATCGGTCGGCGGCGCCACAGACCCCGCCGCGCTTGCCGGCACTTCGAAATAGTCGGCCCCGCGCACTTCGGTTTGGTAGGCATAGATCGCGCCGACATAGCCGTTGGGAATCGGGAAACGGTCCGATACCGCACGGACCAACTGATCGCGGGCCGTGTCCGCACGCATCTGATTGATGAAGCCTTGTTCGGTGAACCCGTTGTCGTTCGCCACGCGCAGGAAGGTCTGCTTGTCGAAGGTGCCGAGGGGGCCCTTGAAGTCGGGCATGTTCTTGATCTGGGCCGCGACGAGCGCGTCGGAGATCGTGAGCTTTAGCTTCTCGGCGATGTTATCGAGTGCTGCGCGGAAGAGGGAGCGGTCGAGCACCTGCTTGCCCAGGTTCATGGCCCGCGCCATCTCCGGCGTGAACTCCACGCCCATCATCGAGCGGCGGCGCATCTCGTTGCGGTACTCGGTCTGGAAGCTTTCCTGCGTGATCGCCCGCCCACCCACGGTGGCCACGTCGGTGGAAGTTCGTCCCTGAAAGATGTCCCCAATGCCCCAAAAGGCAAAAGCCAGCGCCAGTCCACCCAGGAGGATGGACGAGACCCACGACTTGGCGAAACCGCGCATCTTTTGAAGCATGATGAAATCCCGGCCTTGGCGGCGAAAAGCGGCGGATGATAGGGAGGGGGCCTTGTACGGGCAAGCAAGGCACAAGGCTAGGCTTATGAGGCAATTGATCGCCGGAAACTGGAAGATGAATGGCACCCGCGAAAGCTTACGGGAGCTGGCCGATCTGAGGGCCGCGCTGGCGGCCAGACCGCCAAAGGCAGACGTCCTGATCTGTCCCCCAGCGACACTCATCAGCCGGGCCTTCGCCTCCGTCGCCCATGAATACGAATTGGGCGGGCAGGATTGCCACGCCGAAGTCTCCGGCGCCTTCACAGGCGACATCAGCGCCGAGATGCTGAAGGATGCGGGCGCAAGCGCCGTGATCGTCGGCCATTCCGAGCGGCGGCACTATTACGGCGAAACCGATGCGCAAGTTGCCGCGAAAGCGAAAGCCGCGTGGCGCGCGGGCCTTCTTGCCATCGTCTGCATCGGCGAAACCGAAACGCAGCGCGATGCGGGCGAAGCGTTGAAGATATGTGGAGGCCAAATCGTCGGCAGCGTGCCCGAAGGCGCCACGGCTGCGAACACCGCGGTCGCCTACGAACCCGTCTGGGCCATCGGCACGGGCCGCACGCCGACCAATCCCCAGATCGCGGAGGTCCATGGCCACATCCGGGAAAGCCTCATCGCCCGTTTTGGCGTCGAAGGGGGGGCCATGCGGGTGCTTTATGGCGGCTCCATGAAGCCGTCGAATGCCGCAGAGATCCTGGCCCTCGAAAATGTTGGTGGCGGCCTGGTGGGCGGCGCAAGCCTGAAAGCCGCGGATTTTCTTGCAATTATTGCTTGTGCCGCAGGCGGTTAGGGTATTCGGACCACGTTTCGTTAATACCTGTCGTGCAATTTTTCGAACCTTGGGCAGGTTCGGCAATGCAGCGGCTTTCTTACGATACGGCTGAAGTGTTGGTGTACGACCCCGTCGCGGCCAATCGCAACGCGACGCGGGCAGCACTCTACATGCTCGGCTTCCGCCGCATCGAAACGGTCGCCACGCTCGATACCTTCGCAGAATACATCTTCAAGACGCCGCCCGATCTCGTTCTCTGCGAAGCCCAAGGTGCGAGCACGCAGATCTGCGACCTGATTCAAAACCTGCGTCAGGGCGCGGGGGCCAATCCATTCATCGTCGTGATCGTCACTGCGTGGGACAATTCCAATACGCTTGTCAGCCGCATTCTGAATTCCGGTGCCGACGATCTGCTGCTGCGTCCGTTCTCGGTCGCGCAATTGGGCCAGCGCGTGCGCACGCATATCGAACGCCGCAAGGGCTTCGTCATCACCACCGATTACATCGGGCCCGATCGCCGCCGCGATAGCAATCGCCCCTCCAACGTCGAACTCTACCAGCCGCCCAATTCGTTGAAGCTCAAAGCCGCCGACGGCCTGACCGGCGACGAAGTGACCGCGCGCCTCGAAGGCGAGTTGCGTACCGCTCGCGACGTGTTCGGTGCGGAGAAACTTCGCCGCGACGCTTTCCAGATATGTGTGCTGTGGCGACTGTTGCAGAGTTACGCCCCCGGCATCGCCCAATATGATCTCGACCTCGCCAAGCTGACGGGCCTGACCCAAAGCGTCTCCAACCGTTGCATGGGAACCGACAACGCCGCCGCCACCCAATGGTGCGACGAAATCCTCAGTTCGATCGACGGCCTCAACAAAGGCGTGGACCGCAACGCCTCGCTTCATCTTCTGGGCAAGGCCGCCCTCCACCTGAACCAGGTTTTCGACCCCAACACCCCCGCCAACGAACGCCTGAGCCAGATCGACGCGACTGTCGCGATCATCCACGCCCGTCAGGCGATGGAAATGGCGTCCTAAGCCGCAGTCGTCTTAACTATAAGGCGCGGCCCTACGCAGGTTCCCCGGGCCTGCAATCGATCACACCGTTTACTTTTGTAAGGTTGCGGGCAGGGCGGCTTCCCTCTATCTAGCCACCATCAACCACCCGGACATCCGATGCTCACCGTTCTTGTCGTCTTTCAGCTTTTCGTCTCGATTGCGCTTATCGTCGTCGTCCTGCTCCAGAAATCCGAAGGCGGCGCTTTCGGTATGGGTGGCAGCGGCTCCGGCTTTGGCGGGCTGTTCAGCCCGCGCGGTGCGGCCGATACGCTGACGCGTGCGACCACGGTTCTGGGTGTCCTCTTTTTCCTCACCTCCATCGCGCTGACGATCCTGTCGCAGCATGGCGGCGCGGCCCAGCCGACTTCGATTCTCGATTCGCCGACAACGGCCCCCGCCTCGGCGCCTGCGACCCCGGCTGCACCTGCCAAGCAGTCCGCCCCCGCGGTTCCCAAAGCGAATTAAAGACGTTCGATTTCAGCAACTTCCGGCTCATTCCTCAGCCGGTTGTTGAACTTTTCATTTTTGCGCTTTTTGAGCTTGAGCCAGACAGCGCCTTAGGACATGGTGGCCTTCCATGGCGCGGTTGATCTTCATTACCGGCGGCGTGGTCTCCTCCCTTGGGAAAGGTCTCGCTTCGGCGGCACTCGGTGCTTTGCTGCAGGCTCGCGGTTATCGCGTGCGTCTGCGCAAGCTGGATCCCTATCTCAACGTCGATCCGGGCACGATGAGCCCGTTCCAGCATGGCGAGGTCTACGTCACCGACGACGGTGCTGAGACCGACTTGGATCTTGGCCACTACGAACGCTTCACCGGCGTTTCCTCGGCCCAGTCCGACAACGTGACCGCCGGGCGCATCTACCAGACCGTGATCTCGAAAGAGCGCCGTGGCGGCTATCTCGGCCGTACCGTTCAGGTCATTCCGCACGTCACCGATGCCATCAAGGAATTCGTGATGGCGGGAACCGACGACCTCGATTTCCTGCTCTGCGAAATCGGCGGCACGGTGGGCGACATCGAAGGCCTGCCGTTCTTCGAAGCGATTCGCCAATTGGGAAATGATCTCGGCCGCGATCACGCAGCGTTCGTGCATCTCACGCTGGTTCCTTACATCGAAGCCGCTGGCGAGCTGAAAACCAAACCGACCCAGCATTCGGTGAAGGAACTGCGCGCCATCGGTATCCAGCCCGATATCCTTCTGTGCCGCGCCAGCCATCCCGTGCCGGACGACGAACGCCGCAAGATCGCGCTGTTCTGCAATGTGCGCCCGGAATGCGTGATCCCTGCGCTCGACATGCCCACGATCTACGATGCGCCCGTGCGCTATCACGACGCCGGTTTCGACACGCAGGTTCTGAACGTATTCGGTATCAAGGATGCTCCGCCGCCTGATCTTTCCAGATGGAAAGAGGTCGTCGAGCGGGTCACCAATCCGGAAGGCGAAGTGCGTATCGCCGTCGTCGGCAAATACATCCAGGTGAAGGACTCCTATAAATCATTGTCGGAAGCGCTTACCCATGGCGGCCTCGCCAACAATGTGAAGGTCCACATGGACTGGATCGACAGCGAGATATTCGAACGCGATGACGCCGCGTCCTTCCTCGAAAACGTGCATGGCATTCTCGTCCCCGGCGGGTTCGGCGAACGCGGCACGGAGGGAAAAATCCAGGCCGTCAAATTCGCCCGAGAACGCAACGTGCCGTTCTTCGGCATTTGCTACGGCCTGCACATGGCCGTGATCGAATCCGCGCGCGACCTCGCAGGTCTCGAAGGTGCGGGCACAACCGAAATCGGCCAACCCAAACATCCCGTCATCGGCCTGATGACCGAGTGGACCAAGGGAAACCAGAAAGAAACCCGCAGCGCCGATGCCGATATGGGAGGCACGATGCGCCTCGGCGCCTATCCCGCCGTGCTCACGCCGGGAAGCCGTGTCGCCGAAGTCTACGGCACGACCGAAATCAGCGAACGCCATCGTCACCGTTACGAGGTGAATGACGAGTACACACCGCAACTCGCCAAGCACGGATTGAAAGTATCCGGCCGCTCACCCGATGGCCGCCTGCCGGAGATCATGGAAATCCCCGAACATCCATGGTTCATCGGCGTGCAATTCCACCCGGAATTGAAATCGCGCCCGCTCGCGCCACACCCGCTGTTCACGTCGTTCATCGCGGCAGCGGTACGGCAGAGCCGGTTGGTGTAGAGCAGCGCTACCCGAACAATTTGAATGCCCGCTCGCGTTCGAATTCCTCGCGCCATCAGCCCGATGATAACGCTGCCAGCAACCGGAATTGCGATGCTCCACACTGTAAGGTCAAGCCCTACAAAACTCACAGGTGCAAAGCTCACGCGCTGGAAATAGGCTAGATTCGTGAATAGCGCGATCAGCTTGAGCAGCACCCACGCCGCACCTGCACCCATCGTGCCGACAATCAGTGCCATCGCGCCCAAGACAAGGACGCGCGTGTCGGCAGTGAAATCGCGCAGGGTGTCTTTCTGGGCATGCGGAAGGTCGTCGGTCACGGTCATGGGTCGCGTCGGTTGAGGGTTGCCGCTCTTATATCGCAAGGCGATATAAAGCAAATGTGGGAGTTTTAATGCCGCGTACGAAGACCAAGCCGTTAACGCAGAAGAATTATCGCGACATGGCGGAATTCCGTTACCTCCTGCGCAGTTTCCTGGCCTTCAGCGAGGAGGCCGCGCGGCAGGCAGGCCTGGCCCCGGCGCAGCATCAGGCGCTGCTGGCCATCAAGGGGTTCCCCGGCGACAAGCCGCCGTCGATGGGCGACTTGGCCGAACGGCTGTACGTCCGTCACCACAGTGCCGTTGGACTTGTGGATCGGTTGGTTATTGCCGGCTGGCTGATGCGCACGACCGATTCTGAGGATGCCCGGAAGGTCGTCCTCACCCTCACGCGTGCCGGCGAAGCCAAGCTCGGTGCGCTCCAGTCCGCCCACCGGGACGAGCTGAAAAAGCTGGCTCCCCTCATGCGAAAGGTGCTGGCCCAGATCGGCCGTTAGCCGGATTTTGTCTGCGGCCCGGCCCTATGCGATAGAGCGGCCATGGACATGAAACCGAATGCCGTCGTGAAGGCCGGCAAGGTCGAATTCGGCAATGCCTTGCCGCTTTCGCTGATTGCAGGCCCGTGCCAACTCGAAAGCCGCGCCCATGCCCTCGAAATGGCAAGCGCACTGAAAGAGATCGCGGCCAAGGCCGGCGTCGGGCTCGTCTACAAAACGAGTTTCGACAAGGCCAACCGCACCAGCACCACCGGCAAACGTGGATTGGGATTGGAAGGCTCGCTGCCGATCTTTGCCGAAATCCGCCAGAGCCTCGGCATTCCGGTTCTGACGGATGTGCACGAACGCGAACAATGCGCTGAGGTCGCGCAAGCCGTCGACATCCTTCAGATTCCTGCGTTTCTTTCCCGGCAAACCGATCTTCTCGTGGCCGCAGCCCAAACCGGCAAGATCGTCAACGTGAAGAAGGGCCAATTCCTTGCGCCGTGGGACATGCAGAACGTCATCGCCAAAGTCACCGAAGCCGGAAATCCGAACGTGCTAGTGACGGAACGCGGCGCAAGCTTCGGCTACAACACGCTCGTCGTGGACATGACCGCGCTTCCCGAAATGGCGAAGTTCGGTGCACCCGTGGTGATGGACGCAACGCATGCCGTGCAGAAGCCGGGTGGGCAGGGCACCTCATCCGGCGGCAACCGCGAAATGGCACCTTACATCGCGCGGGCCGCCGTCGCTGTCGGTGTTGCCGCAGTCTTTCTCGAAACGCACGAAGACCCGGACGCCGCATCGAAACGCGGCGTTTCGGACGGTCCTAACATGCTCTATCTCAACACAGTGCCCGCGCTGCTCGGCGAATTGGTCGAAATCGACCGCATCGCCAAGCGCAGGAAGAATTAGGCCGCGTTCGCCGCCATCCATGTCTGCACGATCCCGATCACTGCAATGATCAGCAGTGCGAGCTGGCTCAACGTTGCGATGGTAAACCCCGTACCGCGCTTGGACGGATCGGCCATGTAGCCAGTCATGTAAAGGAAACGCCCGATCACCCAGATCAATCCGACCAATGCGGGTAGCCATGGCAGCATGTGGAAATAGATTGTGGCCAGCCAAAGAAGCGCCATGAACACGGTCAGCGATTCAAGCGTGTTGTAGTGAATACGGAAGGCGCGTTCGAATTCGGGGTGGCCGGTCGTCGCTGGCGCGGTGACTCCGTGCTTGCCGCGCATCTGGCCGACACGGATCATCATGAACGTATAAAGCAGGATGGCGAGAATCGTGACGATGGCGGACATAAGTCCGCCTTGTGTTGCGAATATCGGCATGGCGTTTCCCCTTTGGCGACTCGCGAGGGCCGCGAGTCCGCGAAAGGGAGCCTAGCAAATTTCCGGTTCAGCCGTCGGCCTTGGCCGCCGCCGCCTGGCACAGCTTGGAAAGCTGGTTGCGGATGGACGGCCCTTTGGTGTGGGCCTGGCCGTCGCTATAGCCCTCCCGCTTTAGGCGGAGCCGGATTTGGTCGACATTGGCGCACTCGCCTGAGTTCGCCAGTTGAAAAGCCCTCTCAAGGGTCGTGGGACGATCGTTCATGGACGAATCCTACAACGGGAACAGCGGCTTCGCGAGCGACTTTAGGCTGTCTTGAAGCGTGGGGAACCATGTCCTAGAAGCGGCCGGCACACCGGAGACTGCCATGACCGCCATCATCGATATCGTAGGCCGCGAAATCCTCGACAGCCGCGGAAATCCCACCGTCGAAGTGGACGTCCGGCTGGAAGACGGTTCCTTCGGCCGCGCGGCGGTTCCCTCCGGCGCGTCCACCGGTGCGCACGAAGCCGTGGAACTCCGCGATGGCGGCAAGCGCTACGGCGGCAAGGGCGTCGAAAAAGCGGTCGCGGCCGTCAACGGCGAAATCTTCGACATCCTAGTCGGCCTCGAAGCCGAAGAGCAGGAACACATCGATGCCGCGATGATCAAGCTCGACGGCACGCCCAACAAGGCCCGCCTCGGCGCCAACGCGATTCTCGGCGTCTCGATGGCCGTCGCCAAAGCCGCCGCCAGCGCCGCCAACCTTCCGCTCTATCGCTATGTCGGCGGAACCCATGCGCGCACTTTGCCGGTGCCGCTGATGAACATCGTCAATGGCGGCGTGCATGCCGACAATCCCATCGACTTCCAGGAATTCATGATCATGCCGGTCGGCGGGGAAACCTTCCGCGATGCGTTGCGCATGGGCGCTGAAATCTTCCACACGCTCAAGAAGGCGCTGCACGATGCCGGCCACAATACCAATGTCGGCGACGAAGGCGGCTTCGCGCCCAACCTGAAAAGCGCCGACGAAGCGTTGTCGTTTGTGACACGCGCCATCGAGAAAGCGGGTTACAAGCCGGGCGATGACGTGATACTCGCGCTCGATCCTGCTTCGACCGAATTCTTCAAGGGCGGCAAATACGTTCTGGAAGGGGAGGGCAAGACGGTAGATTCCGCCGGCATGGTGAAGATCTACGAAGACCTTTGCTCGCGTTTCCCCATCGTCTCCATTGAAGACGGCATGGCCGAAGACGATTGGGACGGCTGGGCGCAGCTCACCAAAGCCATCGGCAAGAAGGTGCAGTTGGTGGGCGACGATCTGTTTGTCACCAACGTGAAGCGCCTCAACGAGGGCATCAAGAAAGGCACAGCCAACGCCATTCTCGTAAAGGTCAACCAGATCGGTTCCCTGTCGGAAACGCTCGACACCGTGAACACGGCCCACCGTGCCGCCTACCGTGCCGTTATGAGTCACCGCTCCGGCGAAACCGAAGACACCACCATCGCCGATCTCGCCGTGGCGACGAATTGCGGCCAGATCAAAACCGGCTCGCTCGCCCGTTCCGACCGCCTCGCCAAATACAATCAACTCCTGCGCATCGAAGAAATGCTGGGCGATCAGGCGGTCTATGCGGGGTGTTCTGTTCTTCGCGGGAACTGATATACTGGCGGCATGATGAAAGAGCAGCAGCCCGCCGTACTCGATCGCGTGAAATCTTGGCCCTCCGAGCAATTGGAGGAAGCCGTCGAGATTCTGCTCGCACTGGAAGCAAAGGCAAAAGGTGTTTACCGCCTAAGCGACGAGGAATGGGGGGACGTCCTTCGCGGGTTGGAAGAAGCGGACCGAGGTGAATTCGCGACTGACGAAGAAGTTGCCGCTGTTTTTAATCGGTATCGTTGATGTATCGCCGGGCTGCCAGTCCATCAGATGTTTCCAGACCCCACCATTAGATGGCGTCCTATCCCATCGGCGATGGATGGGATGAAAGCGCCTCCATTCGTATTAGACCGGGGCTTGTGGCGGGGGCGGCTAAATTTGCTTGTGCTCGAATGTTCGCCGGGGCTTCGTGCTTATGGGGTGAGTATCGCTTGCGAGATATATGGCGCATTCGAGGAGATGATTTACAGCGTGGCACCTCATGGAGACGGAAGCGCTGCTTATGACGGCGGCGTCTATCTCAAAGAAGCAACAAGCTCGGCACTATTGGACGCTTTTAGAAGTGCTGACCTAATTCATAGATCGATACGTCAATTTCTATTCGTAGGCGGCAACTATTGTTACGAAACGTTGGGACAGTCGGAACCCATCATTCGCAGCTTCGCCACTCGGGAAGACGGTTATGCCTGGGCACCAAATAATGAAGTCTGACTGACAGCCCTTAAACTTTCGCTAGCCAACATCTTGACCGCTGACTCTCTTCGTGATTCGTTGCACCCATGCGAATCCGGCGTAGCGTATCTCGGTTTTTTGGCGCTTTGGTGATACCGGCGATCTGCGCCGCTGCCACCTTGTACTTCGGCTATTACGCCATCTGGGGTTCGCGCGGGCTGATGGAACTTGGCCGCGTCGACGGCAAGCTCGCCGTGCAGAAAGAGCGCTTGGCGCAGATCAAGGACCAGCGCATTCGCCTGCAACACCGCATCTCGCTTCTGGAGCCCGGCTCGGTCGATCCCGACATGGTTGAAGAACTGGCGCGAGGCCAATTGCAGGATGGCGGCCCCAATCAGGTGGCCGTGCCGCGCGACGCGCGGTGAGCACCGCACACTAACAACCTTGTAAGTACCGATAAAGACTAGTCTTTTCTGACTATTCGTCACGGCTTGCCAAAGCGGAACGCGCTTGCGAGAACCAATCCGTCCTCCCGGATTCACGCGCATGGCCGAACCGGCCGAAACATCCCAGACAAAACCGGCAGGCACGGGCCTGCTCAAGAAATTCTATTCCGACATGCTTTTGATCCGCCGCTTCGAAGAAAAGGCGGGTCAGCTCTACGGCATGGGCCTCATCGGCGGCTTCTGCCACCTCTATATCGGACAGGAAGCCGTCGTCGTCGGCATGCAAGCGGCAGCAGGGCCATCCGATCAGGTCATCACCGCCTATCGCGATCACGGCCATATGCTCGCCTGCGGAATGGACCCGAAAGGCGTGATGGCCGAACTCACCGGCCGCTCCGCCGGCTATTCCAAGGGCAAGGGCGGCTCGATGCACATGTTCTCGAAAGAGAAACGCTTCTTCGGCGGCCATGGCATCGTGGGCGCGCAGGTGCCGCTGGGCACGGGGCTCGCGTTCTCCAACAAATATCGCGGCAACGACGCCGTTTGTTTCACCTATTTCGGCGACGGCGCGGCGAACCAGGGACAGGTCTACGAAGCCTTCAACATGGCCGAGCTGTGGCGGCTTCCGGTGATTTACATCATCGAGAACAACCAATATGCCATGGGCACGAGCGTCGAACGATCCAGCGCCGAAAGTCATTTCTACAAGCGCGGCGCCTCGTTCAATATTCCGGGCAAGGAAGTAGACGGTATGGATGTCGAAGCCGTCTACGCCGCCGGACAGGAAGCTGTCGCCTGGTGCCGCGCCGGAAACGGCCCGATCATTCTCGAACTGAAAACCTATCGCTACCGCGGCCACTCCATGTCCGACCCGGCGAAATACCGCACGCGCGAGGAAGTGCAGACCGTGCGCGAAAAGCGCGATGCCATCGAACATCTGGGCGCGAAACTGATCGCGGATAATCTCGCGACCGAAGACGACCTCAAGGCGATGGACAAGCAGATCCGCCAGACCGTCAACACCGCGGCCGAATACGCAACCGAATCTCCCGAGCCCGCGCCGGAAGAACTCTACACGGACGTGCTCGCATAATGGCCACCGACATCCTCATGCCCGCGCTTTCGCCCACGATGGAAGAGGGCAAGCTTGCCAAATGGTTGGTGAAGGAAGGCGACGAAGTGAAATCCGGCGACATCCTCGCCGAAATCGAAACCGACAAGGCGACGATGGAATTCGAAGCCGTCGATGAAGGCCGTATCGGCAAACTGCTCGTGCCGGAAGGTGCGGAGGGTGTGAAGGTCAACCAACCCATCGCCACGCTCGTTCAGGATGGCGAGGATGCGGAATCCTCCGCCGCCACGGAAACCAAATCTTCTCGTGAAGAAACCAACACCCAGGCACGCGCCGAGGTGCAGGAAGAAAAGGCAAAGGCCAAACCCGCCGCCCGCGCCGCCGATGAGCCCGCCATCGCAGAAGCCGCACTTTCCGATCCCGAAATCCCGCAAGGCACTGAAATGGTCGCCATGACGGTGCGCGAAGCTCTGCGCGACGCGATGGCCGAAGAAATGCGCCGCGACGACACTGTGTTCCTGATGGGCGAGGAAGTGGCGCAATATCAGGGCGCTTACAAAGTCAGTCAGGGATTGCTGGAAGAATTCGGCGACCGCCGCGTGATCGATACGCCCATCACCGAGCATGGCTTCACTGGCCTTGGCGTCGGCGCAGGTTTCGCAGGTCTCAAACCCATCGTCGAATTCATGACCTTCAACTTTGCGATGCAGGCCATCGACCAGATCATCAATTCCGCCGCCAAGACGCGTTATATGTCCGGTGGCCAGATGGGCTGTTCCATTGTATTCCGCGGCCCCAATGGTCCCGCCTCGCGCGTGGCCGCGCAGCACAGCCAGGACTATTCGTCGTGGTATGCCCACGTTCCGGGCGTGAAAGTGATCGCGCCCTATTTCGCAGCCGATGCGAAAGGCCTGTTGAAAGCCGCGATCCGCGATCCCAACCCGGTGATCTTCCTCGAAAACGAAATCGTCTACGGCCGCTCCTTTCCGGTGCCGAAGCTTGACGACTTTGTGCTGCCCATCGGCAAGGCCCGCGTGGTGAAAGAGGGCAAGGATGTCACCATCGTCACCTATTCGATCTGCGTCGGCATGGCGCTCGAAGCCGCCGAAGCGCTGGCGAAAGAAGGCATCGATGCGGAAATCATCGACCTGCGCACACTCCGCCCGCTCGATACGAACACGGTGCTGAATTCGGTGATAAAGACCAATCGCATTGTCACCGTGGAACAGGGCTGGCCCGTCTGCTCCATCGGCTCGGAAATCTGCGCGGTCGTGGCGAATGAGGCGTTCGATTATCTCGACGCTCCCCCCACCAAGGTCACCGGAAAGGATGTGCCGATGCCTTACGCCGCCAATCTGGAAAAACTCGCGCTGCCGCACACCGATGATATCGTCGCCGCGGCGAAAGCCGTTTGCTATCGAGACTGAACATGGCGAAGCAAAAATTCAAAACCCGAACGGGCGGCTGCCATTGCGGCGCAGTGCGTTTCGAAGTGCAGACGCCGGATGAGATCGAGTTGGTCGATTGCAACTGCTCGATGTGTTCCAAAACCGGCTATCTGCATTTGATCGTGCCGAAGGCACGCTTCAGGCTCGTCAAGGGCAAAACCAATCTCACGACATATACGTTCAACACTGCCACAGCGAAACACATGTTCTGTTCCGTCTGCGGCATCAAATCGTTCTACATCCCGCGTTCCCACCCGGACGGTTACAGCATCAATTTCCGCTGTCTCGACAAATCCGATTACGCCTGGATCAGCACCACGGAATTCGACGGCCGCGAGTGGGAAAACAACGCCAATGCGCTCGCGCCTCTTGAGGACGCCTGATGCCCACCAACATCCTCATGCCCGCGCTTTCGCCCACCATGGAAGAGGGCAAGCTTGCCAAATGGCTTGTGAAGGAAGGCGATGAGGTTCATTCCGGCGACATTCTCGCCGAAATCGAAACCGACAAGGCAACGATGGAATTCGAAGCGGTCGATGAAGGCCGCATTGGCAAATTGCTGGTCCCTGAAGGCACCGAAGGCGTAAAGGTCAACCAACCTATCGCGGTGCTACTTGGTGAAGACGAAAGCGCAGGAGAGGGCAACAAGGACATCGAAAGTGCGATGTCTTCGATCAAGGATGCTGTCGCGGCTGAATCTAAGGCAGCTAAACCCGTTGTGGCATCGCCCCCTCACCCCGACCCTCTCGGGGCAGGGGGAGCAACTAAAACTCCCTCCCTCGCCCCCGGAGGGGGGCTGAGAGTGACAGCGAGCGGCGGTCGGGGCGAGGGGGCGACTGTCGGAGCGAACGCAGGTGGTCGCATCTTCGCTTCCCCGCTCGCCCGAAAAATCGCCGAACAAAAAGGCGTCGATCTCACAGCATTGAAGGGCTCAGGCCCGCGTGGTCGCATCGTCAAAGCTGATGTTGAATCCGCAAAGGCCGGAACAAAAGCGCCTGCCGCCAAACCCGCGCAGCCCGCTGTAACACCCGGCGCAACGATTTCCGGTATCGCCTCACTCCCCGATGCGAAACTCTTCTTCCAGCCGGACGATTACGAAGAAATCCCGCACGACTCGATGCGCAAGGCTATTGCCAAACGTCTCACTTCGGCGAAAGCGCTGATCCCGCATTTCTATCTCACCATCGACTGCCGGATCGACGAATTGCTCGGCACGCGCGCCCGCCTCAATGCCGCCGCACCCAAAGACGGCTACAAACTTTCCGTCAACGATTTCGTGGTGAAGGCCGCCGCCTTTGCGCTGCTCCGCGTGCCCGAAGTGAACGCCAGTTGGACCGACGGCGCGATCCTGCGCCACAAACACGCCGACATCGGCGTGGCCGTCGCCCTCGATTTCGGCCTGATTACGCCCATCGTCTTCCATGCGGAGGAAAAGGGTCTTGCGGTCATCTCCAATGAGGTAAAGTCGCTTGCCGAACGTGCCCGCACCAAAAAACTCAAACCGTCTGAATTCGAAGGCGGCACCTTCGCCATCTCCAACCTCGGCATGTTCGGTATCCGCGAGTTCACCGCCGTCATCAACCCGCCGCATGCGGGCATCCTCGCGGTCGGCGCGGGCGAGCAGCGTGCCATCGTGCGCGATGGCAAGGTGGAGGTCGCCACTGTGATGACTGTCACCATGTCCTGCGACCATCGCGTGATCGACGGCGCCACCGGCGCGCGCTTTCTGCAAGCCTTCAAAACCTTCGTCGAAGATCCGGCAGCGATGCTGCTATAACCGCACGATGACCGACGCCAACGCCATCGTCGATACGGGACAGCCGGCCGTCGAGGTGGCGGCCGAGGCGCTGGCACAACGTGGCGAACCGCTGGCAAAATGCAGGAATTGCTACGCCCCTCTGGTCGGCCCCTATTGCGCCATCTGCGGCCAGGAGGAGAACACACACCGCCGCACCATCAAGGGTCTTACGAACGATTTCGTAAAGGACGTCGTCAATTTCGACAGCCGCCTATTGCGCACGGCCCGCGCGCTCCTGTTCGAACCTGGCGAATTGGCTTGCGCTTACCGCGAAGGCCGCACGCGTCCATATGTTCCTCCGGTCAGGCTCTATCTGTTCGTTTCGTTGCTCTTCTTCCTGATCCTGTCCTTTGCGAACATCGGCATTCTGCAAGTCGCGGTGCAGGTCAGGGGAGAAGCGAAATTCAGCGGCAACATTAGTGCGCCCTATGTCGTGAAGATCAATTCCAATTCGAAGATCGATGCCAAGACCATCGCTGAGGCGCGCAAATTCGGCATCGACCTCGAGCCCGGCAAGTTGGAGCCGGGCGCGGCTCCCATCATCACCGGCGATGTGCGCTTCTTCGCGCCCATCGGTTCCGTACAGTCGCGCCTGCCGCCGGAAACTCTCAAGCTCATCTCAACTGCGCGTCAAACCCTCGCCAAGAAGCTCACCAATACACCCTTCGCAGGCTCGGATCGCGTGCTGCAAGGCGTCGAACACATCGCCAAGGACCCTGCCGCGATCAACGGCCCGCTCACCGTCTGGGTGCCGCGCATGTTGTTTCTGCTGGTGCCGTTGTTCGCCGCCGTGCTGATGGCGTTCTACATCCGCGCGCGCAGACACTACTACTATGTCGATCACCTGGTCTTCACGCTGAACTATTTCTGCGCCGCCTTCGTGATCCTGCTCATCACGGCGGGCCTTGTGCAGTTCCTGCCGGGCTTCTTCGTGGCGTGGCTCACGCTGTTCGGCCTCGGCGCTTATCTTCTTCTCGCGATGAAACGGTTCTACGGTCAGGGCTGGCTGCGCACGACCGTCAAATTCCTGGCGTCGATGGCGATCTATCTGATCTTCATCCTTGGCCCCGCCATCGTCATCGTGGTTCTTATGAGTATTTCGGAGGCTTAAGTGGCAGACAATTTCGACGTCGTGGTGATCGGTTCGGGCCCCGCAGGTTACGTCTGCGCCATTCGCGCGTCGCAGCTCGGTCTCAAAACCGCCATCGTCGAACGCGACAAACTCGGCGGCATATGTCTCAACTGGGGCTGCATCCCAACCAAGGCGCTGCTGCGCTCTTCCGAAATCTGGCACCTGATGCACCGCCTGAACGAATTCGGTTTCAGCGCCGAGAATTTCAAGTTCGATTTGCCGAAAATTGTGGATCGCTCGCGCAAGGTGGCCAACCAGTTGTCCAATGGCGTTGCCTTCCTGATGAAGAAACACAAGATCCAGGTCATCAACGGCGAAGCAAAACTGGCGGGGCAGGGCAAGATCGCCGTCACCAAAGATGGCAAGACGGATACCATCATCGCCAAAAACATCGTGCTCGCCACCGGTGCGCGTGCCCGCGCGTTGCCGGCTCTGGAGCCGGATGGAAAACTGATCTGGACATATCGCGAAGCCATGGTGCCGGATGTGTTTCCCAAATCGCTGCTCGTCGTCGGCTCCGGCGCCATTGGAATCGAATTCGCCAGCTTCTACCGCACGCTCGGCAGCGACGTGACCGTTGTGGAAGTGCTGGATCGCGTGCTGCCGGTGGAAGACGAGGAAATCTCGCAACTCGCGAACAAGGCGTTCGCGAAGCAGGGCATGAAAATCAAGACCGCCACCACCGTCGAGAAACTGGAGAAGGGTGCCAACAACGTCACCGCCACGCTCAAAACCAAAGAGGGCAAAACCGAAACCCTCACGGTTGATCGTGTTATCCTCGCCGTGGGCATTGTCGGCAACGTGGAGAACATCGGCCTCGAACAGGCAGGTGTGAAGGTGGAGAAAACGCACGTCATCATCGACGAATGGGGCGCCACCGGCGTGCCCGGCATCTGGGCCATCGGCGATCTCGTTGGTCCCCCTTGGCTCGCGCACAAAGGCATGCACGAAGGCGTCATCGTCGCGGAGCGCATCGCGGGCGTGAAAGGCGTGCACCCGCTCGAAACCTCGAAAGTCCCCGGCTGCACCTATTGCTATCCGCAAGTCGCAAGCGTCGGCCTCACCGAAGCAAAGGCCAAGGCATCGGGCCGCAAGATCAAGGTCGGCCGCTTTCCCTTCATCGGCAACGGCAAGGCGATTGCATTGGGCGAACCCGAAGGTCTCATCAAGACGGTGTTCGATGCCGAAACGGGCGAACTGCTCGGCGCGCACATGATCGGCGCCGAAGTCACCGAACTCATTCACGGTTACACGATTGCGCGCACGCTGGAAGCAACGGAAGCCGACCTCGCGGCCACCATCTTCCCGCATCCTACCTTGTCAGAAATGCTGCACGAAGCCGTGCTGGCCGCCGATGGGCGCGCGCTTCATATATGATGCAAATGATGATCGTCGTGTTTGCGGAACGCGTTGCGCAGATAGCCCAGCGCGATCGTCAACGCGATCCCGCATAGTCCCGCCGCGGCCAGTTCGCCGACCATCATTTGAATGTCGCCGGCTGCGGCCGTCACATCGATGGGCATGAATTCCGCAAAAAGCTGAGCACCGCCGATTCCGCCCAAGCCGCCCACAATCGTGTTGCCCCATGGACCCAGGCTAAATCGCGGCGCGGATTCGCACGTCGCATTGCCGCCGATCAGGCCCACCACGAAGTGGATGATGAAATTCGGAATCATCTCTGTGCTCTCTCCCGTGCCTCGTTCTGTTGCGAAGCAGACGGATGGAGCGTGAAGCATTTCCGCGTTCGTGCAAGGGGGATTCGTTTTTGCGGTGCAGCGCAAGATTCTGCACCTTTATTTTTACACTAACGTCAATATCGCGTGGCGTTCTTCAATCGCCAGCGGAATCAATAAGATACCTAATCGTCTGCACCAGCGCGTCCTTGTTGGTGGTGTCCATGGTCACGAAACGGGCTTTACCTTTTCCATCGAAAAAATAGACGCCGTTGGAATGGGTGACTTCGTAAGGCTGGCCGGGCGTCTCCGGCGTCACGCTGAACGCCACCCGGTATCGCCGCGCCAGATCGGCCACCTGGTTGGGCGTTCCGCGCAATCCGTCGACCTCCGGCGCGAACGCATTCACATATGCCTTGAGCACGGGAATGGTATCGCGGTTGGGATCGACGCTGACGAATAGCACCCGAACCTTCTTCGCCTCATCGCCCATCGCGTTCAGCGCGACGGAAAGATTGGAAAGCGTCGTCGGACAAACGTCCGGGCAATGCGTGTAGCCGAAATAGAGCACGGCGATCTCGCCGCGATAGCTGCGCTCGGTCACCGGCGCATCGTCATTGGCACGATGCAACATGAATTGCAGCGAGGGCATGATGCCCTTGATGTCGGTCATCCCGGGCGGCAGTTTTTCCTGCCCGCAAGCTGCAAGCAACAAGACGATCGCAAGTCCTGCGGCCTGTCTCCAATATCGCAACATGGTTCGGAAATAGCACAGCCGGGCAGGGCATGGCCCGTTCCATTCCTGTGACCAATCGCCTCCCGCGCGCACGCGCGCACGCCTTTATATAGTGCCGCCATGAACGCAACGGTCCGGAACTGGTCGCTTTATGCAGCCGCGCTCGCATTTGGCGCGGTGCTCGATGTGATCTGCCGCTTCTTTCCGGCCGATCTGCCGTTTTGGATGCCGTGGGAATTTTCCTGGCCTGTCTATCTCGTAACCGTGCTGTCACTTGGCTGGTATGCCAAAGGCTGGCTCGCGCTCGCGGCATCGGAACGTCCGCCGGCATGGCGCACATTCTGTTTCGTGCTTGGCGTGTTGTCGTTCTGGTTCTCTGTGCAATCGCGCGTGGACTACTATGCGCAACATATGTTCTTCATTCACCGCGCGCAGCATTTCGTGCTGCATCACCTGGGTGCATTCTTCATCGCGTTGGGCTTCGCGGGTCCCGTGTTGTGGAAGGGTATGCCCGATTTCGTCAAACCCATCATCCTGTGGGCGCCCATCCAGCGCACCGTGGATTTCATCCAGCACCCCATCATCGCGCCAACCCTATTCGTGTCGATGATCTATTTCTGGCTGCTGCCGTCGCTGCACACGCAGGTGATGCTCGATAAAACGCTCTACGACATCATGAACTGGACGATGGGCGTGGATGGCATTTTCTTCTGGGCGCTGATCCTCGACCCGCGCCCAAGCCCGCCCGCCCGCATCTCCAGCCTGCTGCGTCTGTTGCTGATCATCGTGGTCGAACCCTTGCAGATGGTCCTCGGCGCAGTTCTTTCGTTGTCGATGACGGATTTCTATCCGGTCTACGATCTCTGCGGCCGCGTTATCGACATTCCTGCCATCAGCGACCAGCACTATGGCGGCCTCATCATCTGGCTTCCCGGCACGTTTCAGAGTTTCGCGGCGTTCATCATCGTGCTGGTGAACATGCGCCTGAACGAAGAAGCGGAAGAACGCCGAACACAGGTGGCGATGTAGCTCTTACCTCCCCACAAGGGGAGGTCGGAAAACGCGGAACGCGTTTTACGGGCGGGGGACCGAAGACGATGACGCGCACCGTCCCCCACCCGAAAAATCTTCGCTCGTACGCTGGCGCTACTCGCCGCTCAGATTTTGTCGACCTCCCCACAAGGGGGAGGTGAGAGGTGGGCTAATACCCCACCGCCATCCCATCCTTGCGCATCTCCGACGCGCCCCAATAAACCTTGTTCTTTGCATCCCACATGATCGCCTGATAGCCGCCAAACCCGCCGGTGCCGGGCTTGATCGTATATCCGCGCTTCGCAAGTTCGTCCTTCACCGCCGGATCGAAGCCCGTTTCCATCTCCACATTGCCGATGCCCGTGGAGGGCTCGCCCGTCACCTGAGAATTTCCGGTGTGATACCAGCGCGCCGCATCGCCTGCTTCCTGCACGTTCATTCCGAAATCGATAATGTCGGTCAGCACCTGCACATGGCCTTGCGGCTGCATGTCTCCGCCCATCAACCCGAACGCCATGAACGGCGCGCCATCCTTCATCACAAAACCCGGAATGATCGTCTGGAACGGCCGCTTGCCCGGCGCATAGACGTTCGCCGCCTTCGGATCGAGCGAGAACAACTCCCCGCGATCCTGGAACATGAAGCCCAGATGATCCGCCACCAGCCCAGATCCCATGCCGCGATAGTTCGACTGGATGATCGAAACCATCATCCCGTCCTTGTCCGCCGTGCAGAAATACGTCGTATCGCCTTGACTAAGACGCGGATCGCCCGGGCCAATATCCGGATTGGCGTGTTTGAGATCAATCAGCTTGCGCCGCCGATCCGCATAAGCATCCGACAACAACCCTTTCATCGGCACGTCGCTGAACGCCGGATCGGCATACCATTTGGCGAGATCTTCATAAGCCAGCCGTTTGGCTTCGAGCATCGCGGTGATCGCATCGGCGGAGCCGACCCCCATCTTCTTCAGATCGTATCCTTTGAGAATTTGCAGCATCTGCAACACCGCCGCGCCCTGACCGTTCGGCGGCAGTTCATAAACGTCATAACCGCGATAATTCACCGTCAGCGGCTCGACCCATTCGCCATGGTGCCGGGCGAAATCCTCATAACGAAGATCGCCCCCAATCCGTTTGAAATAGGCGTCAATCGTTTTCGCAATCCCTCCCTTGTAAAACTCGTCGCGCCCGCCCTTGGCGATACGCGATAGGGTTTCCGCCAGATCGGGATTGCGGAACACTTCGCCCACCGACGGCGTGTGTCCGTCGATCAGATAGGTCGCCTTGGCGTTGTCGCGTTCCTCGATCATCGCCGCGTTCTTCTCGAACGCCGCGAAACTGTATTTCCAGTAGAGCGCCACCAACTGCGAGACCGGGAACCCGTTGTTCGCATAGTCAATGGCCGGTGCCAGATCGTCTGTTATCGGCAGCTTGCCGAACTTCTCATGCAGTGCGAACCACGCATCCACCGTGCCCGGCACCGTCACCGGCAGCGATCCCAATGGCGGAATATGCGCCGCGTAGGGCTTGCCGGTCTTGGCCGCGACTGCCTTCACCTTTTCGATCATCTGCGCGAGATCGCGCCCCATCGCCGCGCGCCCCGAGCCGTTGTAGCCATAAAGCTTCTTCGTCTTTGGGTCCCACACGATGGCAAAAAGATCGCCGCCGATACCGTTCGACACCGGCTCCATCAATCCCAATGCTGCATTGGCCGCGATCGCCGCGTCCACCGCGCTGCCGCCCTTCTTCAGGACATCGATGGCCGCCTGAGAGGCAAGCGGCACCGCCGTTGCCGCCATCCCATGCTGCGCCACCACCGGCGAACGTGTCGCCCAGGGCGCACCCGAATAGCGGTCGCCGCGCGAAACCTCTCCATATGCCGCATTCGCAACCACCCCGATGGCCATGACGATTGCCACTCCCTTGAAAATCGCTCTCATCCGTCCTCGCATCCTCGCGCAGGTCGTCATCACTATAGACGGCGTTTGACGCCCCTCTAGCTTCCGCTTATTTCCCGCACATGAAGGTTCTCATCATCGGCGCGGGCGTGGCGGGGCTGGGCATCGGCTGGCGGCTCCTTCAACGGGGCGCGCAGGTCACGGTGTTGGAACGTACCCAACCGGCAAGCGCCGCCACCTGGGCGGCCGCGGGGATGATCGCGCCGGTGGGCGAAAGCGTCCACGGCGCCGAAACGGAATTCGGGCGCAAATCCAGCGCCTTGTGGCCCGGTTTTGCGAGCGAACTCGAAGGCGCTTCCGGCCTCGAGATCGACTATCGCAAGAACGGCGCGTTGTTCATCGCGCCCGATGAAGCCAGCGCCCACATCCTCGGCGAACGCGCGATAGAGGAAGAGTCGCTCGAACTCCTCACTCCGCCGCAGGCGCTGGAAAAGGAACCGTTGCTCACCCCGGTGATCTCCGGTGCCGCCTGGTGCGCCGACGAGGCCCAGGTGGACAACCGCGCGCTCGGCCAGGCGCTCACCCGCGCCTTCACCGGCGCAGGCGGCAACCTCCAGCTCAACGAACCCGCCGTACGTTTCGAGAACGATGGCGAGAAAATCCACGGCGTCCGCAGTCCGTTCAAATTCTACGAAGCCGATGCCTATCTCATCGCGGCAGGCGCATGGTCCGGCCAGTTCGAGGGCTTGCACCCGCAGATCCTGCCGCCGGTCGTCCCGGTGAAAGGCGAGATGATCGCGCTCGAAGCACCCGCAAACGCCCGAATCCCCGAACATGTTATCCGTGGCATCGAGGTCTATCTGGTCCCGCGTGGCCGCCGCCTGTTCGTCGGCGCCACTGTCAGCCAGTCGGGCTTCGATACCTCCGTCACCGACAAAGCGAAACGCTGGCTGCAAAGTCACGCGACGACCTTGCTCCCGTCACTCGCCGATTGGCAGGTCGACGAACACTGGGCCGGATTGCGCCCCGGGTCGCCCGACGAACTGCCCATTCTGGGCCCGACGAAGATTTCCAATCTGTTCGCCGCCACCGGCCAATATCGCAACGGCATCCTGTTCGCGCCCGCGCTTGCCGAGGTGATGTTGCAAACCATTCTCGACGGAAAACTACCGGCCGAATACGCAGCCTTCGACGCGCGCCGTTTCGCATGAGCGGTTTTATCCTTCATCCGCGCCTCGAAGCCGACACCGCTTTCATCGCCGATTTCGCCTTGAGCCGCGTGCTCGCGATGAATGACGCGCGCTATCCGTGGCTCATTCTCGTTCCCCGCCGCGAACATCTCAGCGAAATCCACGATCTTGCCGCTGCTGATCGCGCAACGCTGATCGAAGAAATCGCGCGCGCCGGCGACGCGCTCAAGACCTTCTCCAAGGCGGCGAAGATCAACGTTGGTGCGCTCGGCAATCTCGTGCCACAGCTTCATATCCATATCGTCGCCAGACATTCCGGCGATGCTGCATGGCCGGGCCCGGTGTGGGGGCAGGGCACGCCCGTCCCCTACGAACCTGAAGCATTGAAAGCTTTTGTTAAGGACGTTGGCACAGCCATTGCTCTGTAGACGGGCAGGAGAACCGTCATGCAGGCAGAAGCCGCATCCGCCCTCACGGGCACCAAGTCCCAGATCGTTGCCGCCCTTCACCAGGCGGCCAGCGCCACGGGCACCGATTTTCAGTATCTTCTAGATACCGCCAAGCGCGAATCCGGCCTGAAAACCTACGCCAAATCAGCCACTTCCAGCGCCTCCGGCCTGTTCCAGTTCGTGGACCAAACCTGGATGGGCCTGGTCAAGAAGTATGGCGCCCAGAACGGCCTTGGCGCCTATGCCAACGCCATCAGCAAGGGCTCCGACGGCCGCTACCGGGCGGACAGCCCTGCCGACCAGCGGGCAATTCTTGCCCTGAAAAATGATCCCCAGACCGCCGCCCTCATGGCCGGCCACTACGCCAGCGACACGAAGAACACGCTCGAAGGCTCCCTCGGCCGCGATGTCGGCAACGGCGAACTCTACGCCGCCCATTTCCTCGGCGCGGATTCCGCCTGCCGCCTCATCAAGCTGAACACGTCGAACCCGAATGCCTGCGCCGCAAGCGCCTTCCCGCAAGCCGCCAATGCCAACCGCAGCGTGTTCTACCATTCCAACGGCACGCCCAAATCCATCCACGAAGTCTACGCCTGGGCGACGAAGCAAATCCCCGGCGACGCTTCGGGCTCGGAAGTGCGCACCACCGCCAGCTTGAACCTGCGCGGCTCCATCACCGACACGGCGCCCCCCGCCACCGCGCCGTCGTCGCTGCCGATGATGCTTTACAGCCAGAACAACGACGACATCCGTGCCCTCGCCGGTTTCGGCAGCCTGCCGCGACTGCCGGTCTCGCTGTCCTCCAGCGTGCTCGACGTGCTGTCGTCGATGCGTCTGGAAGCGGATAACAGCAAGAACTCGTAACTTCCACTTGCCTCCCCCTTGTGGGGAGGTAAGAGAGAATCCTATGCGCACCGCGCTCAAAAGCGTCTGGCTGGTCATCGCCACCGCCGGAATCATCCAGACGGCCAACGCCCTGCAAACAGATTTGCTGGGCGTGCGTGCCGGGCTTGAGGCATTTCCCGCCTGGGCGCTCGGCGTCATCATGGCGTGCTATTATATCGGCTATTCCGCAGGCCCGCTCGCCAGTCATTCCATTGTCGCCCGTTTCGGCCATGTGGTGACGATCATCGT
>Ga0335070_10001297_pt1 | contig 28833 bp, 24 predicted proteins | sample Lox_Sample_13_FD_206722 | JGI IMG/M metagenome (GOLD analysis project Ga0335070, IMG submission 206722) | Soil microbial communities from Loxahatchee National Wildlife Refuge, Florida, United States - Lox_Sample_1.3 | ecosystem: Environmental > Terrestrial > Soil > Wetlands | place: USA...
TGATCTTCTTCTCTTCCATGATATTCAGGGCCTTGGTGGCGAATTCGTCGGGGGCGATGGTCTTGGGGTTCGGGGTCATGCATTCGCCGGCGGTGAGGTCGAGGACGTCCTTGCCGCGGCGCTCCAGCAAGCGGCGCAGGTCGCCGTCGCTGATGATGCCCAGCAGCTTGTCGCCTTCGGCCACCGTGGTGATGCCCAGCTTCTTGCGCGACATCTCGTAGATGACATCGGTCATCTTCGTCGCCGGACTGACCCGCGGGATGGCGTCCCCGGTATGCATCAATTGCGAGACGCGGGCCAGCTTCTTGCCCAGCTTTCCGCCGGGATGGAGCTCCGCGAAGTCTTCCTCGCGAAACCCTCGGCGGTCTGCCAGCGCGACCGCCAGCGCATCGCCCAGCGCCAGCATGGTGGTGGTCGAGGCGGTGGGCGCCAAGCCCAGCGAGCACGCTTCCTGGGCGATGGAGCAATCGAGGGCGATGTCGGCGGCCTGGGCCAGGGTAGAAACGCGGGGCGGCGATTGCGGCGCGTACAGGCTGTCGCCGGTGAACGAGACCACGGGCACGGCCAGGCGCTTGAGCGTAGGCAGCAGGGCGACGATCTCCTCCGTCTCCCCGCTGGCCGAAAGGGCGATCACCACGTCGCCCGCTACGACCATGCCAAGGTCGCCGTGCAGGGCCTCGGCGGGATGCAGGTAGAGCGACGGCGTCCCGGTGGAACTCAGAGTGGCGGCGATCTTGCGAGCGATCAGTCCGCTCTTCCCCATGCCGGTCACGACCACGCGGCCCGAGCAGCCGAACAGCAGGTCCACGGTGCGCTGGAAGGGCCCGGCCATGGGCCCCGCGATGCGGCCGGCCAGTTCGCGCAGAGCTTCCGCCTCGATGCGCACCACGTTCTCACCGGTACGGTTCATGGGGACGCAAGATGTTAACAGACCGCCAGCGAAGGTGCGCTCACCTCTTGAACCCCACGATGTACTGCACCATATTGTGGAAGACGCGGGGGGCGGTGGGGTCGGGCCACATCTGCTGGATGACGGCGGCGCGCGCCTTATCCTGCTGCTCCGGAGCCATGCGCAGGGCGGTCACGCTGGTGAACGTGTCCCAGGCGTGCTGCAGGTTCGGATGTCCCCAGGTGACGACCTCCTGCTGAACTCGAGCGGCCACGCCGTTCCGCGAGAGCAGTTCGAGGAAGAGGGCGGGATCGGCGAGGGCACCGGGACCCACGCCTTTGACCGGAGGCTCGGGGGCGAAGGCGCCCACCAGGCGCTGGAAGCGCACGATGTCGCATTCCTCAGGCGGGCCCCAGACCGAGGCCGCGAAGCGGCCCTCCGACTTGAGCACGCGGGCGATCTCAGCGGCGGCCGCGGCCTTGTCGGCGACGAACATCAGGCTGAGGCTGGCGACCACGGTGTCGAAGGAGCCGTCGAGCGCCGGGATGTGTTCGGCGCGCCCTTCCTCGACGAGGATATCGAAGCCGGCGCGCGCGGCACGGGTGGAGGCGATGCGCCGCATCTGCTCGCTGATGTCGATAGCGTGCACGCGGGCTCCTGCCGCCGCCAGCTTGATGGCCACACTGCCGGTGCCGCAGCCGAGATCGAGGACGTCCATGTTGGCGCGCGGCTTGGCGCGGCGCACCACTCCGTCGGCGATCGGCGACATCCGGGGATCGACTTCCAGAACGTAGACCCGCGACATCGCGTCCCACACGTCCTTCTGCCAGGAGAGGAAGTCGAATTGCGAACCCGGAGCGCTCAAGCGCGCCATCATATCGCGCCGGGAGGGATTTATTGCCTGGCGGAAACGGCCTTGTGCACGGCGAGCAGCTCGGTGAGGACGCCGCGGAGCTTCTTCAGGTCGAGGGCATTGGCGCCGTCGGACTTGGCCTGCGCGGGATCGTCGTGCACTTCCAGGAAGACGCCGTCGACGCCGGCGGCCACGGCGGCGCGCGCCAGCACGGGGATGAATTGCGGCTGGCCGCCGGAAACGGCCGGTCCACTGTCATTGTTGTCGCGGACAGCCGAGGGCGGCTGTCCCACACTTGCCGAAGGCAATTGCACCGAGTGAGTGGCGTCGAAGACCACGGGCGCGAACTCACGCATGATTGCCAGCCCGCGCATGTCCACCACCAGGTTGTTGTAGCCGAACGAGCTGCCGCGCTCGGTGACGAAGACCTGGTCGTTGTCGGAGGCGCGGCATTTCTCGACCGCGTGGCGCATGTCCCAAGGGGAGACGAACTGGCCCTTCTTGATGTTCACCGCCCGCCCGCTGCGCGCCGCGGCCACGATCAGATCGGTCTGCCGCGAGAGCATGGCGGGGATCTGCAGGACGTCGGCGACCTCGGCGACGCGCTGCACGTCCACCGCCTCGTGCACGTCGGTGAGCACCGGGACATTCACGCTGTGCCGCACCTTCTTCAGGATGCGCAGCCCTTCCTTGAGGCCGAGCCCGCGGAAGCTCTTGATGGAGGTGCGGTTGGCCTTGTCGTACGAGGCTTTGAAGATGTAGGGCAGGCGCAGCGCCTTGCAGACCCCGGCGATCGACTCGGCCATCTTGAGGGCGTGGTCCTCGCTTTCGATCACGCACGGCCCGGCGATCAGGAACAGCTCCCGCCCCCCGATGATGATCTTGTCGAGTTGGAAGGACCAGTCGATATGGGTCTTCATAAAGAGCGTTTAACCGCAGAGACCGCGGAGAGCGCAGCGAACCTGAAAGAAAACCTTTGCGATCTCGGCGTTCTCTGCGGCTGAATTCTACCGCCGCGTGGCCCGCTCGGGGCGCAGGAACATCTCGATCTCGGCCGTTTCTTTCATCGAACGCAGCTTCTTCCCGTGCTCGTAGGAAGCTCCGATGAACGCCCGGAAGAGCGGATGGGGCTCCAGCGGCTTACTCTTGAACTCGGGATGGAACTGGCATCCCAGGAAATGGGGATGGTCGGGCAACTCGACGATCTCCACGTACGTCCCGTCGGGTGTGGAGCCGGTGATGCGCAGCCCGGCGCCGGTCATGACCGCCTCGTACTCGCGGTTGAACTCGTAGCGGTGGCGGTGGCGCTCGCTGATCTCGGCGGCGCCGTAGATGCGGCTGGCCAGCGAACCGGGCTCCAGCTTGCAGGTCCACGCCCCAAGGCGCATGGTGCCGCCTAATTCTTCCACCCCGCGCAGTTCCCGCAGCTTGTAGATGACGCGGTGCTCGGTGGCGGGATCGAATTCGCTGGAGTTGGCGTTTTCCAGGTGGCAGACGTTGCGCGCGAACTCGATGCACGCCGTCTGCATGCCCAGGCAGATGCCGAAATACGGGACCTTCCTCTCGCGCGCGTAGCGGATGGCATTCAGCATGCCGGCGATGCCGCGCTTGCCGAAGCCGCCCGGCACCAGGATGCCGTCGAAGCCCTCAAGTTGCGATTCGTAGCTGCGATCTTCCTTGTCCTTGGTCTCGAGCCCCTCGGCTTCCACCCAGGTGGCGTTGAGCTTCAGGTTGTGGGCCAGGGCGCCGTGCACCAGCGCTTCTTTCAGCGACTTGTAGGAATCCTCGTATTCGACGTACTTGCCGACGATGCCGATCTTCACCTCGGCCTTGGGGTTGTAGACCCGGTGCACCAGGTCTTCCCAGGGCGAGAGGTCGGGGGCGGGGGCGTCGATGTGCAGGTACTTGAGGACCAGAGTGTCCACGCCTTCCTTGGAGAAGACCAGCGGGACCTCGTAGATCGAGGCCACGTCCTTGGCGGTGATGACCGCCTGCTCTTCCACGTTGCAGAAGAGCGCGATCTTGCCCTTCAGGTCCTTGGAGAGGAAGCGGTCGGTGCGGCACAGCAGCATGTCGGGCTGGATCCCGATGGAGAGCAGCTCCTTCACCGAATGCTGCGTCGGCTTGGTCTTGAGCTCCTGGGCGGCGCCGATCCAGGGCACCAGAGTCACGTGCACGAACAGCGTGTTCTCGCGGCCCAGCTCCTGGCGCATCTGGCGGATGGCTTCCAGGAAAGGCAGCGATTCGATATCGCCGACGGTGCCGCCGATCTCCACGATGGCCACGTCGACATCGGCCGAGATCTTCTTCATCGCCGACTTGATCTCGTTGGTGACGTGGGGGATGACCTGCACCGTCTTGCCGAGGTAGTCGCCGCGCCGCTCCTTGGTGATGATCTGCTCGTAGATGCGGCCGGTGGTCCAGTTGTTATCGCGGCTGAGCTTGGCGTGGGTGAAGCGCTCGTAGTGGCCGAGGTCGAGGTCGGTCTCGGCGCCGTCATCGGTGACGAAGACCTCCCCGTGCTGGAAGGGCGACATGGTCCCGGGATCGACGTTGAGATACGGGTCGAACTTCTGAAGATTCACCTTCAGTCCGCGGGCCTCCAACAGGCAGCCGATCGACGACGCCGCCAGTCCTTTGCCCAGGGAAGACACCACGCCACCCGTTACGAAAATGTATTTCGCCATCTGCTCCTCGGCTCGTCATTGGATTGTGGGGCTACGAATCCCAGGCATGGGCTGGAAGTCGCCTGGGCGATACTGGGGTGCACGACCAATTATGGCAGAAAACGCGGCGGCAGGAAACTCCCGGATCCGGGGCCGTTCCAGGTTGCCTCAGGAAGGGCTTGCCGCATCTAATCGGAACAGACCATACTGCCCATATGCGCCACGCGCGCCAAGTCGCGGTTGCCATGGCCTTCGCGACCTTGATGTCGCTATGTGTCGTCCTGCCCGCTCACGCGGAGGGCGCCAAGCGCCTCATCTTGAAGGACGGCACCTTCCAGTCGGTGGTGAAGTACGAGGTCAAAGGAGACCGCGTCCGCTACCTGAGCGCGGAACGCTTCGACTGGGAAGAGTTGCCGGCCTCACTGGTGGACTGGGCGGCGACCGAGAGATGGGAGAAAGAGCGGGGGAGCGTCTCCTCCGAAACCAAGGAGATCTCCGAGGAGCTGGAGGCGGAGCGCAAGGAAGAAGAGGCCAAATCGCCGACGGTGGCGCCCGGCCTGCGTCTGCCCTCACAGGGCGGCGTTTTCCTGCTCGACGACTTCGGCGGACAGAAACAGCTGGCGGAACTGGTACAGTCCGGCAGCGAGATCAAGAAGCAGACGGGCAAGAACATCCTGCGCGCCGCCATCAACCCGTTTTCGGTGGCCAAGCAGAGCATCGAGCTGAAGGGTGACCGGGCGCGGGTGCAGGCCCACGAAGACCGCCCCGTCCTCTACGTGAACGTGGACACGGAGCCCGATCCGGGAGCCAGCGCAAGCACCAGCGGCGGGCCCCCTCCGGAAGCGACCCAGCGTTTCCGCATCGTGCGCCTGGAACGCAAGAAGGACGTGCGCGTGGTCGGCAATCTGAAGGTCGCCATCACCGGCAGCGTCAAGCAGCAGCAGAGCTTTGTGGACGCCGAGGCGACAGCCATGTCCGGCGGATGGATGAAGATCGTGCCGGCTGCTCCGCTCCCCACCGGCGAGTACGCCATCGTGGAAATGCTCAGCCTGAACGAGATCAACCTGTACGTGTGGGACTTCGGCGTGGACCCGAAGGCGCCCGCCAACGCCACTGCCTGGAAGCCCGCGCCCGCGCAGGACAACCAAACTGGGACCACGCAGACGCCCGTTCTCCAGGGCCGTCCACAATAAGAAGCTGGCAGGAAGCAGGAGGCAGGAAGCAGAACCCTGCCTCCTGCCTCCTGCCTCCCGCCTCCTGCCTCCTGCGTCCTATTCCTTTTCCTTCTTGTCGGGGGTGCGCTGCGAAAGATAGGCGGCCACAACCTCGTCCCACTTGCCCTGGGCGCGGAGGATGTACTCGACGGCGTCGCGCACCGCCCCGGCGCCGCCGGCGTGGTCGGTGACCATGTGGGACTCGTCCTTCACCTCTTCGCGGGCATTGGCCACGGCCACGGCAAAGCCGCATTTGCGCATCACCGGCAGGTCAATGATGTCGTCCCCGACGTAGCAGGCCTGCTCCGGACGGAGGCGCTCGCGCTCCAGCACCTCGCGGAAGGCCTCGACCTTGTCGGCGCATCCCTGATAGACGTGATCCAGGCGCAGGTCGCGGGCCCGCAGGGCCACCGTCTCCGAGATGCGCTTGGTGATGAGCCCGACCTTGAGCCCGCCCAGCCGGGCCAGCGACATCGCCGTGCCGTCGTGCGCATGGAATCCTTTGACCTCGACGAAACTGTCGCTGGCAATCCCGAAATCACCGGCATCGGCCTTCGCCTTCGCTTGCGCACGGGTGTTGCGCAAGCCACCGGCGGGAGCTGGAATGAACCAGAGACCGCCGTCGGTCATGACCCCGTCCACATCGAGCAGCAACAGCTTGATCTTCCTGGCGCGCTTCTTGGACATAAAGTACTCAGTACTCGGTACTCAGTTAAGGAACACGTGATTGTACATGCCGATCAGAAACTGCCTGGGACGAACTCTTCGATCGCGAGCTTAAGAACAGCCCGGCACTTCCCACAGACCAACAGGACCTCGTCTCCCTCACTGCGCAATACCGCCAGGTTCAGGCTCTCGCAGGCGGCGCAACCGGTGGTGGGGTCGCCCGATCCGGGTTCGGCGAAGGGGAGCTGCGAGGTTCGATCGAATTCCCCGGTCTTGTGGGTGTTGATCTCGAAGGTGCTGCGGCAATCGGCGCAGACGTGGTTGAAGCAGCACTTGGGCTCGCAGGAGTAGACGATCTCCGCCCCGCCGCACTTGGGGCATCGGACCAGGTCTTGGAGGGTCGGCGCCATCCGGGCAGGATTCTACAGGAGACACGACATGCGTCCCGGGCCGCGATAGAGGAGCGACAGCGCCAGCCACACTACCAGCACCAGGATGGCGATGCGGAACCCCAGGGCGGTGGCAAAGACGGCGTACGGCCCGAACTGGCCCACCCAACGCAGCACGAACCCCGCCAGAAAGAGAGTCGCCAAGGCGGCGAGGACCACGCCCGCGAGCGCGTACCTGTACATGCGGCCTCCCGGCGCACTCCAGCATACGCCGTCTATGGGGCGAAGAATTTGCGAAAATGCCGCTCCCGCCGTAGAATGCAAGGATGACACCGGGGGAATCGGAGATTGTAGGCAAGTCCAGGGCCCTGGACTGGGCGCATCCGCTGGTCCGCGAGTGGTTCGAGGGCCGGTTCGGAACCGCCACCGAACCCCAGGAGCAGGGCTGGCCCGAGATCCTGGCTGGCCGCACCACCCTGATCTCCGCCCCCACCGGCTCGGGCAAGACGCTCTCCGCCTTCCTCATCTGCATCGATCGCCTGGTGCGCAAGGCCGTGGCCGGGCACCTGGAAGATCGCACCGAAGTGCTCTACATCTCCCCGCTGAAGGCGCTGGGCAACGACATCCAGAAGAACCTGGAAGTGCCGCTGGGCGAGATCCTGCAAATGGCGGGAGAGCGTGGCCTGCTGATGCCCGAGATCCGCACCGCCGTCCGCACCGGCGACACCCTGATGCACGAGCGCCGGGCCATGCTCAAGCGCCCGCCGCACATCCTGGTCACCACGCCGGAGTCGCTCTACATCCTGCTGACGGCGGAGAAGAGCCGCGCCATCCTGCGCGATGTCGAGACCGTGATTGTGGACGAGATCCATGCCGTGGCCGACGACAAGCGCGGCGCCCACCTCTCGCTCTCGCTGGAGCGGCTGCAGCAGCTCACGGCCAAGCCCCAGGTACGCATCGGGCTTTCCGCCACCCAGAAGCCGATCGAGCTGGTGGCGCATTTCCTGACCGGCGCCGGGCGTCCCGCGCCGGCGGTGGTGAACATCGGGCACAAGCGGCACCTCGACCTTGCAGTCGAGGTGCCGGATTCCGAGCTCGGCTCCGTCGCCTCCAACGAGATGTGGGACGAGATGTATGAGCGCATCGCCGAGCTGGTCCGTCAGCATCGCTCCACCCTGGTCTTCGTCAACACGCGGCGGCTGGCGGAGCGGGTCGCCTTCCACCTCGCCGAACGGCTCGGAGAAGAAGCGGTCGCGGCCCACCACGGTTCGTTGGCCCGCAAGCTGCGCCTGGCGGCGGAGAAAAGGCTGAAGAACGGCGAAGTCAAGGTCCTGGTAGCGACCGCTTCGCTGGAGCTGGGCATCGACGTGGGCACCGTGGACCTGGTGGTGCATCTCAGTTCCCCGCGCTCCATCGCCGTGACCTTGCAGCGCATCGGCCGCGCCGGACACTGGCCCTCACCCCAGCACGCCCAACCCCAGGGCGCGCCGGGGGCCCCGATGCGCGGCGCCGTTCCCAAAGGCCGCATCTTCGCCACTACCCGTGATGAACTGATCGAATGCGCCGCGCTGGTGCGCTCCATCCGTCAGGGCGACCTCGACCGGCTGATCATCCCCGAGGAGCCGCTGGACGTGCTGGCCCAGCAGATCGTGGCCTGCTGCGCGGCTGAAGAGTGGAGGGAAGAAGACCTCTATACCCTGCTGCGCCGGGCCTATCCGTACCGAAACCTTTCGCGCCAGGCCTACGACTCGCTGCTGGTGATGCTGTCCGAAGGACTGGCGGCGCGGCGTGGCCGCTACGGTGCGTATCTATATCGCGACCAAGTGAACGGGCGGCTGCGCGCACGCCGCGGCGCCCGCATGACCGCCATCCTCAACGGCGGCGCTATCCCCGAGACCGCGCTGTTCACCATCGTCGCCGAGCCGGAAGGCACGGTGGTCGGCACCGTGGACGAAGATTTCGCCGTCGAGAGCATGAAGGGCGAGATCTTCCTGCTGGGCAACACCTCGTGGCTGATCCGGCGTATCGAGGGCAACTCGGGAAGGATCCTGGTCGAGGACGCACACGGCGCGCCGCCGGGAATCCCCTTCTGGCGCGGCGAGGCGCCCTCGCGCACCGCGGAGCTGTCGCTGCAGGTGGCGGAACTGCGCGAGCAGATCTCGAAACTGGTGCCCACGACTGTGCCCGGCCAGGTGGACCAGAAATCTCCCGAGCTGGCGAACGCCGTCGCCTGGCTGAAGCAGGAATGCGGCCTCGACGGCGCCGGCGCCGAGCAGGCGGTCCAGTACGTCGTGGAAGGCCGCGCCGTATTGGGCGCGGTGCCCACGCAGCACACGGTCATCGCCGAACGTTTCTTCGACGAAGGCGGCGGGATGCAGCTCATCATCCACGCTCCCTTCGGCGGGCGCATCAACAAGGCCTGGGGACTGGCGCTGCGCAAGCGTTTCTGCCGCTCATTCAATTTCGAATTGCAGGCCGCCGCCACCGACAACGGCCTCAACATCGCGCTGGCCGAGCAGCACAGCTTCCCGCTGGCCGACGTGTTCCAGTTCCTCCACGCCGAAACCGTGCAGCCGGTGCTGGAGCAGGCGGTGCTGACCGGCTCGCCCATCTTTCAGACCCGCTGGCGCTGGGACGCCAACCGCTCCCTGGCGCTGTTGCGCTTCATGGGCGGAAAGAAAGTCCCCCCACAGATCCAGCGCATGCGCGGCGACGACCTGCTGGCTTCGGTCTTTCCCGACGTCTCAGCCTGCCAGGAGAACATCATCGGCGACATCAAGATCCCCGACCACCCGCTGGTGCAGGAGGTCATGAAGGATTGCCTGCACGAGGCCATGGACCTCGAAGGCCTGAAGCAGGTGCTGCGCGGCTTGGAGGACGGCACGATCAAGTTCGTCGCCGTGGACACGCCCATCCCCTCGGCCTTTTCACACGAGATCCTGAACGCCAACCCCTACGCCTATCTCGACGATGCCCCGCTCGAAGAACGCCGCGCGCGCGCCGTCAACATGCGGCGCACCTTGCCGGAGTCGGTGCTGGAGGAGGTCGGGCGCCTGGAGCCGGCGGCCATCGCCGAGGTGCAGGCCGACGCCTGGCCGGAGGTCCGCGATGCCGACGAGTTGCACGACACGCTCCTGACCATGATCGCGTTGCCGGAGATCTTCGAGCATACCCTCGCGGCCGAGAGCGGTCGCGCCACGTGGTCGGCGGAGAGGTGGAGACCGTATTTCGAACTGTTGGTGCGCGATGGACGAGCGGCACTCGCGAGTCTGCATGGCCAGCGCTACTGGGTCGCAGTGGAGCGGGTGAAAGCCTTTCGGGCGATCTATCCGGATGCGTCGTTCGCGCAGGCCGTCCCTGAGCTCGGCAACGGCCAGTCCGCCGACGATGCCCTGCTCTCCGCCGTCACCGGCTGGATGCAACATCTGGGGCCGACCTCGGCGAGCGAGCTGGGCAGCATTCTTTCTCTTCATGCCAGGGAGATTGAAAAAGCGCTGCTGCGGATGGAGGCCGCCGGGACCATCCTGCGGGGAAAATTCGTCCACGGACAGCCGGGGGCGGCTGTCCCACACCATCAGGAAGAGCAGTGGTGCGAGCGCCGGCTGCTGGCCCGCATCCATCGCCTGACCCTGGGCACGTTGCGCAAGCAGATCGAGCCGGTGACCTCGGCGCAGTTCATGCGCTGGCTGCTGCGCTGGCAGCACGTCGCCCCCGGACTGCAGACCCGGGGCGAGCGCGGCGCCCTGGAGGTCCTGCGCCAGCTGCAGGGCTTCGAGATCCCGGCCAACGCCTGGGAGCGGCAGGTGCTGGCGCGGCGCATCGCCGACTACGACCCCGCGGCGCTCGACCAGCTCTGTCTCACGGGCGCGGTAGGCTGGGGACGGCTGTCGCCGCATCCGGCGACCCTGGAAGACTCGGCCAAGAGCATCCGCCGCGTCATCCCCACCAGCGTCGCCCCCATCACCTTCTTCGTGCGCGAGGAATCGGACTGGATGCTGCCCCACCGCACTGGCGACAGCGAACTGCGCGGCCTGAGCCAGGGTGCCCGCGATGTCTTCGATTTCCTGAAGGGCCGCGGCGCCTCGTTCTTTGCCGACATCGTACGCGGCACCGGCAAGCTGAAGGCGGAGATCGAGACCGGGTTGTGGGAGCTGGTCGCGGCCGGGCTGATCACCGCCGACGGCTTCGACAACCTGCGCTCGCTGATCGATCCCCGGCGCCGCGCCGGGCAGGGCTCGCAGCGGGCCGCACGCCCGCGCCACTCCGCCGGGCGCTGGTCACTGCTCTATGCCGGAGAAGCGGCCGAGCGCAACAAGGCGGTCGAGGCCACCTGCTGGATGCTGCTGCGCCGCTACGGAGTGGTCTTCCGCGACTTGCTGGCGCGCGAGTCGGTGCTCCCCAAGTGGCGGGAACTGCTGATCGGCTTCCGCCGCCTGGAAGACCGCGGCGAGGTGCGTGGCGGACGCTTCGTCTCCGGCTTCCTCGGCGAGCAGTTCGCGCTCCCGCTGGCGGTCGATTCCGTGCGCAACATGCGCACCGTGCCGCCCAGCGGCGAGACCATCACCGTCTCTGCCGCCGACCCCCTGAATCTGGTCGGTATTCTGGTGCCCGGAGAGCGTGTGCCGGCAATCTCGGGGAACGTGGTGACCTACCGCGACGGCGTGCCCGCACCCCAGGCCGACATGCGGCAGATCACAGCTAGCGGCTAAGGGCGGCGATACAATGGTGCTTGCTGGAGGCGCGCTATGCGGTCCCTTGCGCTCCTGATCACGTTTGCCCTCATCCTCGCTTCGGCGCCCATGCTCACCGGCTGCGGCGGTGTCACCGCCTTCGGTTTCAAGTCCAACATGCAGGCGGTGAGCGGCACGGTCAGCTCGGTCCAGGTATCTGTCTCGAACAACGGCAGCTTTATCACCTTTGTCACCTTGCAGAGCAACGGCTTCCCCAACCAGTTCGCCTTCTGCGGCGACCATGCCGCGCAATTCCCCATGAACACGTCCGTGACTGTGGACTTCAATCCCGGGCAGGATTGCAATGTGATAACCGTGGTGGTCACGGGATGAAAAGGATAGAATTCGCGCTGTCCACGTGGTTAGACGGGTGTTGACATGAAGAGTTGGCCTCGCGTCGCTGCCGTCCTCCTGGCTTCAGCATTCTGCTGCGCGCAAACCATTGAGACTGGAGCTGTGAGCCGCACGATCCTGAAAGCCAAGCGGGTGCTGGTGACCATCCCGCAGGGACCGGAGGCGGACTCTTCGAAGATTCCATTCGAGCTGCACCGTGCCAAAAGCGCGATCCAGGAAGGACTGCGGCACTGGAAGCGTTATCAGGTCACGAATACAGCCGAGGATGCTGATCTCATCATGGTCGTGCGCAAAGCCTCCGGAGTTGGAGTGAGCTTCGGAAGCAACCGAGGCGGGTTACCGATGCCCCCAGCCGTGAACAATCCTCTCCCCGCCACCGCCGACAGCCTGGCGGTGTTCGACGCCCATGGCCCTGGATTGGAAGGGCCCCCCTTGTGGACGGCGAGCGAGCCGGGTGGCCTCAACGCCCCCGAAATCAAGTTGCTGAAGAAGTTCCAAAAGAGAGTCGAAGAGGCTGAGAAGAAGCCCTAGCAGTCAGCCCAGAAAAAAGAGATGGTGGACCTGGTCGGGATCGAACCGACGACCTCTTCCATGCCATGGAAGCGCGCTCCCAGCTGCGCCACAGGCCCACGTTTGATTTCAACGACTTAGAAAGGGCTTACTCACTTACACCGTACCAAATCGTACCAAATTCTCAGAACTTCAGCCAGCCGCCGTCACGAACCTCGTGGAGCTTGACGTCCCACACCTCCACTGCGTAGTTCGTGCCGGAGCTGTTCTCCGGGTCCAGGACCAGCAGGTTGGTGACGTAGGTCTCCTTGCTGCTGGAGTTGACTTTGCGAGCCGAACACCTCAGGACTGTGCCGGTGAGCTTCATGGCCTGTCATGGCCTCCTCGAATCGGTATTGGTGTGGATCACAGGCTCGTGGGTTTGAACAAGCGGCTTTTGGCTCAAGGCGCGAACTTGTGGGATCGGCGTGGATACCTGATAGACAGTCACGGCTTCGTGTCTGCCTTTCGCGTGCGCTAACACCTTGGGGTGTTTGGCCGTCCGCTCGTACAGTCGTCGGCCAGCACTACAAAAGCCCCCTTACAATTCCTAATGGACATCTCCCCGGACAATTCGAGCGGCATGCTCGAAGGATTTCTTGCGGTGGGTCCTCCATGAGGGAAAGCGCTTCTAAACTAGGCCCCGGCCTGGCCGGGAGAGTTACCACTATGAACCCCAAATGCATGAATCCGCATGCTCGCTCTTGTGGCCCAGGCCCCACAAGGCTCAGCCGCCAATACGGGCAAGCAGCAACTGCGTCCTTGCCGGTTTAACGGTCACATAGAAGTGTGACATCCGCTCTGTTCGTGCGGGAGGACTCAACTGTATTGATAGTGTGGTGTTACACGTGTCCGGAGTCCCTGACCAGAAGACGATGGCCGAGCCCAGTTACGAGAGCTCACCCGTGCGACATGCCTTCCTTTCCGAGAAGAGCATTCTTAGGTTTGGCGTTGCGGGCGGGGGATTGTTGTGCGTCGTGCTAAGCGGCTGTGCCATAGCCATACTCCCGTTCAGTGTCTTTGCCCAGTTGGCTATCGTGCTCCACACCGCCGCAGGCTTGGCTGCCGTACCGATCTTCGCTCTTTGGCAATTGAGCCACTGGCTTGGCGCACGAAAGGTGGCCCGCACAAGTAAGAAGATCTCGGCATATATCGGATTCTGGCTGCTTGCTACCAGTGTTGTGACAGGACTGGTGGTCGGCTGGCAGGCTGCATTCGGACGCTTCATCGGTTCGGTATGGGATTCACTGCACCTCTGGAGTGGGATTCTGGCGCTGCCGTTCCTTGCCTATCACTTGTGGCCGTCTTCGACGTCAGATGACCGGCCGAGCTACGTCCTCGTGCGGCGGCGGATGTGGATTCAGGCCGGAATCCCCACGCTGGCTCTATTTGCCTTTTGTGGTCTCTTGGCGACCCACTTCTCCCGTGAGCAACGCCGACAGTTCTGGGGCCAGCACATCGGCACTTCGGATTTTCAGCCCAGCATGGTGGAAACGGAAACGGGTCGCCCGATTCCGGTGGAAGTGCTCGCCAATTCCGATTCCTGCGGCACCTCGGATTGTCATGCCGCCATTTACCAGGAGTGGAGGTCGAGCGCGCATCGCTGGTCGGCAGAAGACGAATTCTTCCAGGAGGTCCGGGCCGTCACGACCGGGGTGAAGGGCATCCGCGAAACGGAAAAGTGCGGTGCCTGCCACGATCCGGTCTCGATGCTCTCCGGCCACAAGGACCCCTTACTAGGCCGCTCCGCGCCCGGCTACCGGGAGGGCGATAGCTGCGTCGTCTGCCACGCCATTCGCAAGGTGGATGAGCGCGGCATCGGCAGCTACGTGTTGGGTGCGCCGGAGCCCTATCTGTACGAATCCGCCGCCAGTGGCTTCGGCCGCTGGGTAAACCATTTCCTGCTCCGCGCCTATCCCGACCAGCACAATCAGGATTATGACCTGACACTCGTGCGCCGCCCCGAATCCTGCGCCGCCTGCCACAAGGAGTTTGACGTCCTCGACGAGCGTGAGGGCCCGGTGCAGGTCGAGACCCAGTACGACGACTGGAAGCGCGGTAAATGGAACACCGACCCGGACCCATCGCGGCGGCAATATTGCCAGCAGTGCCACATGTACCTTGTGACCACCGCCGTCCATGAGGCGGACCCCTATGACCTAAAGACACGGCTCGGGCGACGCCACCGCAATCATGCATTCGCCGCCGGCAATCAGTACATGCCCGCAGCCATCGGGGTGCACGATTCGGGAGCGCACATCCGCAATGTGGAGCAGTGGCTGCGAGGCGAGCGGGAGGTGCCGGAGATCGCCAACACGTGGCCGCGGGGGCCGATCGTCGAGTTGCAGATCGAGGCTCCACAAGCTTGCCGCGCAACGAGCGAGCTCGCTTTCAAGGTCAGGCTTACCAACAGGAAAGTCGGGCATGGCTTTCCCACCGGACCGCTCAATATCGCGCGCGCGTGGATCGAAGTTGTGGTGGGGGATGCCTCCGGCCACGCCATCTTCCATTCTGGCTTGCTCGACGACGCGAACCACATCGAAGCCGGCTCTTACATCCTCAAGCCGCTGGCCATCAATAGCGCCGGGCAGATGGTGATGAAGCCTGACCTCTGGCATCCGCTCGGACCAAAGTTCCGTCCGGCCATATTGGCGCAGCAATCGGCTAGCTACGATTTCGCTTTCCACGTCCCCGTAACGGTGCGTGGGCCGCTGGGGGTAAGAGCGCGCTTTCGCTACGCCAAGGCGAACCAATTCTTCATGGACGTCGTGTATTCCGGGAAGCACCGGCGACCGCCGGTAACCGACCTGGCCTCGGCGCAGACCTCGATCGAAGTAACGCGCTAGCTTGCCGTCACACGCCTGAGTGCGCTCGGACACGCACAGCAACGGGTGAGCCATATCACAGACGCCATGAAAGTTCCCCGGTTAGTCTGATCTGTTTTGGGAGTGCTTTTTTGGGACTGGGTTGTCATGAGCGATCTCCCGCCTTGTGACGAGTCTCCAGGCAGCTTGACCGACCTGCAAGGCCGGCTAATCAACTACCTCCGGCTCTCCGTCACCGACCGCTGTAACCTGCGCTGCCGCTACTGCATGCCCGCCGAGGGCGTCCCCTGGATTCCACACGAAGACATCTTGCGATTCGAAGAGCTGGAGCGCATCGCGCGACAGGCGGTCGCGCTGGGCCTGTGCAAGATACGGGTCACGGGCGGCGAACCTCTGGTTCGCAGAGGCGTGATCGGATTCCTGGAGAGGCTGGTCGCAATTCCTGGCATGCGTTCGCTTGTGCTGACGACGAACGGCGTGCTCCTGGCTCAGATGGCAGAGGAGTTGCGCCGAGCGGGCGTGGAGCGGCTGAACGTAAGCCTCGATTCTCTCCGCCCCGTGACCTTCGCGCAGATCACCCGCGGGGGAGATCTGCAGGAGGTGCTCGACGGCGTTGCCGCCGCTGAAATCGCCGGCTTCCCGCCGGTGAAGATCAACACCGTGGTCATGCGGGGGATCAACGAGGACGAAGTCTCCGACTTCGCCGAACTCACACTGCGGCAGGCTTACACCGTTCGCTTCATTGAGTACATGCCGACCATGGAACGAGCGGACTGGCATTCCACTTGGGTCTCTGGCGCAGAGATCTTGCGCAAGTTGGAACAGAGGTACCGGCTCGAGGAGCTGACCTCGGCCGATCCGCATGGCCCGGCGCGCTACCTCCGGATCGCGGGGGCCGCTGGAAAGATCGGCATCATTACCCCCGTCTCAAACCATTTCTGTGATTGCTGTAACCGCCTTCGTGTGACCGCTTCGGGCCTGGCGAAAGCCTGCCTGTTCGCCCGCGGCGGCGTCGATCTGAAGCCTTATCTGCGCCAGGGGGACGAGGCACTGCGTGGGGCGTTGCGTCAGATCGCCACCCACAAGCCAGCATGGCACAACCTATTCACTCCACAGACCCAGCATGCGCCGTTCTCCATGGCAGCTATCGGAGGGTAACGGCAACCACCATCAACCGACGAGCGAACCTGGGCTCAAGTAGGTTCCAAATCCAACGAGGTCAAGGAGCAAAGATGGAAAAAACTGACAAGCTATCTCGAAGGGGCTTCATACGCGCCGCGGGGATAGCGGGGGTCGCGCCTGCCATGGCGGCCTTCCCTTTTCAAAACCTCGAGGCCGTCGGCCAGTTTGAGAAGCACCCGCAGGAGCAACCCACCTTCAAGATCAGCAAGAAGGTACCCCAGGTCTGTTCCCGCGCCTGCGAGATCAACTGCGCTGTGAAAGTCGTGGTGGGGACCGACACCAAGACGGGGCTAGAACGGGCCATAACAATCGAAGGCTGGCCAGAAGACCCCGTGTCCAAGGGCAAGTACTGCATCAAGGCCATGGGCTTCGTCGATTCCCTCTATAACCCTGATCGACTGATGGTCGCCCTGAAGCGGACCAATCCGCGGAAAGGGACGGATTCGGACCCAGGCTGGGTGACGCTCAGGTCCGCCGACGCCGTCAACGAGATCATCGACGTGATGCGGAAGTACAAGCCGGAAGAGATCCTGATCGCCTCTCCCGGCAATCCCTTCACCAACAAGCTCTGCAAATCCATGGGCGTGATCCGCAGCGATCAGCGAACGGAATGCTTCGGAACGCACTACTACATCAACTGCCTGACCATCACGAATCCGCCCAACGACGTTTATTCGAGCACTTACACTCCGTCGCATCACCTGCCCGGCTACGACTACGACCTGGCGAAATACCAGATCTGGTTCGGCTTCGACTCATTCACCAAGTCAGCCAAGGCGGGCATGCTGCCCCACTGGCTCGAGGGCAAGAAGAACGGCAGCAAGATCGTGATGTTCAATCCCGTCCGGACACCGATCTCGGACAACTTCGCGGACCAGTACTACTCCATCAAGCCGGGGACCGACTTGGCGGTGGCGCTGGCCATCATCAACACCATCGTTTCCAACAAGAAATACAACACCGAATTCTTGACCAAGTACTCCGATGCTCCGGCGCTGGTGGACCTCGACACTAGGCAGGCGCTGAAGACCGATGACGGTGGCTTCTACGCCTGGTGCACCGAGCACAAGCAGTTGGAGCCGCTGAGCACGTGCCACGCTCCGGCCCTGGACGGCGGCACGTACACGGTGACGGTCGCAGGCAAGGAGATCAAAGCCAAGCCGGTGCTGCAACTGCTGGCCGAGACCACCAAGCCGTTCACGCCGGAATGGGCGGCGCCGATCACGGACGTGAAAGCGTCGGCCATCCGCAAGATCGCGCTCGACTTCGCGGCGGCAGCTCCGTACGCGGTGGTGCCCACCAACAAGCGCGATGCTGCCGGCCCCAACTACGCTAATAGCTGGCGACTGCGGCACTCGCTGAACGTGATCAACACCCTGGTCGGGGCCATCGATCACGAGGGCGGCCTGCTGCTGCTGCACGACGTCAAGATGCCGTGGCTGGAAGACCTCTACAAGCCAGCGGAGCCGTATCCGGCACTGCCCAGCAAGTCGGTCGACTTCCGCCACGAGTTCCCGGTCACCAACGACATCTACCGCCAGAAGGACTTTTCGGCCCCCGGACACTACGGCATGGTCGGTTACGGACTGTACACGACCAATACGGTGAAGGTGGTCATCTATGGCAACCCGCACCGCGGGCTGTTCGCGACCATCCAGCCGCAGATGTTGGAGGCCGGCTTGGCCAAGAAGGACATGGTGGTGGATTGGAACCTGTACCTGGACGATCTCGGGTACTGGTGCGATTACGTGCTGCCTGCCCCGCACAACTTCGAGGAGGGCAAGCTAGACGTGCGCACCTACTACCCCAAGCAGGCCTGCCTGGTAGGAGGCGCTCCGGTGCAGAAGCCGCCGGGCGACCAGATCGGCTGGGGCACGGTGACCCAGAAGATCGGGTTGGCACTGGCACCGAAGTACTGGACCACCGATGGCAGCGGCGATCCCAAGAAAGCGGTCCCCATGGGTATCGGTGACGCCGCGTTGAAGCTGACCGGTGCGGCCGAGAACAGCAAGGAGTTCATGGCCAAGGGCGCGTTCTGGATCGACAACAAGCCGTACGAGAACTACAAGCAGATCCGGCAACAATCGTATGGCCGGCCCAACGGGCGGGTGCGGATATTCATCGACGAATTCTCGAAGGTGGACCATTCGCCTCTCCCCACCTGGGACTCGCGCTGGCAGGAGCCGGACGAGAATTACAAGTTCTCGCTCCTGATCACGCGCGCGCCCTGGTACATGCACGCCGATCCCAACTTCATCAACAACCCCATCCTGAAGCACCTCACGACTATGAATTACATGGACACCGTCTGGATCAGCCCAACGGCTGGTAAAAAGCTCGGGCTCAAGGATGGCGACCAGGTCATCGTCGAGAGCAACCCCAAGTACATGACGCAACTGCCGCGGCCGGTCAAAGCGAAGGTGCACTTATCCAAACGCATCACGCGCGACGACTGCATGCTCGCGTTCCACGGTATCGGGCACCGCGCCAAGAACCTGCGGGTAGCCAAGGATTTCGGCTACCGCGATGGCGACCTCATCCCGCAGAAGGATCCGATGATGAGCAAAAAGAAGGATCCTCTGGGTATGGGCTGGGTGGAAGACGTGTACGTCAGCATCAGGAAGGCGTGAGGAGGCCGGGATGAAAGAACAAGCGATCTTAGTCGACACAACCCACTGCACCGGGTGCAATTCCTGCACCTACCGATGCATCCAGGAATTCGGCGATCAGGAAATCGCGGCCCGGGGGATCTTCCGGAACGTGGTCCAGATCAAGGATGAGGGGATGCTGCGCACGCAGTGCATGAACTGCAAGGACCCGCAGTGTGCGCAAAAGTCGTCGGCTTTCACCAAGACGTCCTACGGGGCGGTGCTGGTGGATCCGGCGAAGCTGACCAATGCCAAGGAGGTCGAGGAGGCCTGCCCCTTCCACGCCATCCGCTATGACGAGGAGACGAAAAAGGTGGCCACCTGCAACCTCTGCGCGCATCGCGTGAGCGAAGGCAAGCAGCCGGCCTGCGTGGACGCCTGCCCCGCGAGCGCTCTTCAGTCCGGAGATTACGAAGCCATGGTGGCGCGGGCCAACGAGCTTGCCACCGCCAAGAAGCTGAAGATCTATGGGCTGAAGGAGAACGGTGGCACCCACGTGATCATCCTCACCAAGGCAGATCCTGCCGTCCTGGGGTATCCCAAGCTCGGCAAGACACGGCTCAAGGCGGAACTGATCACCGACATGACGGCGCTGCCACTGGTCGCCGGGGCCGTCTGCATGGGCCTAAGAAAGTACGGCGAACGGCGCGCGACCGTGGAAAAGGCCGAGAACAAGGAAAAGCACGCGTAATCCGCGTTACGGGTCCGGTGGCGGTCCGTTCCGTCCACTGGACCCGATCCCCCGCCCGCTGTTCGTAGGCGCAGAGGAAGGGTGAACGATGCAAGCGATCGCGACTGAGCTAAGTGAACTGGAAGCCAAGGCCGGCCTGTACTCGCTGTTGGCCCAGGCCTTCAACTATCCCGATAAGGACTTGGTGAATGCCCTGCGCGGAGGCGAGTTCTTGAATGCGCTGGCGCAGTGGGCCGAAGCCCTTGGGCATCCATCGCTGCTCAAGACGATCACCGCCTGCCACAAGGAATATGCCGGAAAGCAGCCCGGCGGCAAAGCCGACCTCCTCCTTGACATGGAGAGGGACTACACGCGGATGTTCTTTGCGTCCAAGCCGCGGCTCGCCTACCTCTTCGAGTCAGTGTACCGGGAAGGCAAGCTGCTGCAGGAATCCACCTTCCAGATTGCGCGTTTATACGCCGATGCCGGCCTGAAGCTGACCGAAGATTTCCGCCTGCCCCCCGATCACATCGCGGTCGAGCTGGAGTTCCTCTCGTTCTTGGTGTTCAAGGAGATCGAGGGCACGAAGAAAGGGAAATCCAAGCAGGCGGACTATGCGCGCGAATTGCAGGCGCAAGTGATCGACGAACATCTGGGCGCGTTCGCAGCAAGCATCGGAGAACGGGTGATGGAGCACGCTCGCACCAACTTTTACCGTACCGTCGCTCTCATCTTGAAGCATTGCTTTTCGGAGGCGGCGCGCTGAGATGTAGCCGCGCTCCCGAATGGAGGCTTTCTTGAAGCATACGATCCTTATCGCACTCGTATTCTCGCTGGGCCTTGCGTTAGCGGCCGCGCCGTGCCAGGCTGCGCCGCACGACATGCACAAGATGCTCGTGAGCACGGACTGGCTCTCCGAGCATCTCAGCCATGCCGACCTTGTACTCCTGCATGTGGGCGCCGATCGGGCGAACTATGATGCCGGCCACATACCCGGCGCCCGTTTCGTCGACTGGGCGCAAGTCACAACCACCCGCAACGGGGTTCCCAACCAGGTCCCCGCAGTCGCTGATCTGAAGGCGGTATTCGAGAAGCTGGGGGTAGGCGACGACTCGCACGTCATCATCTACGGCGACACTCCGCTGCTGGCGGCCGAGGTCTACTTCGAATTCGACTACCTCGGCCACGGCTCGAAGGCGGCGGTGCTCGATGGCCTGCTGGAAAAGTGGAAAGCGGAGAAACGCCCACTCAGCAAGGACGCGCTCCAGGTCAAACCGGCCACGCTGACCGTTACCGAACATCCGGAACTGCTGCTGGACATGGCCGCGATACAGAAAATTGTTGCCGAGAAGAAGATCATCATCCTCGACGGCCGCCCGCCCGACCAATACTCCGGGAAGAATCCCGGCGGCGGCATCAAGCGTGGCGGCCACATTCCCGGCGCGAAGAACGTGTTCTGGACGCAGACGGTGGTCAGCAAGGAGAACCCGTCGCTGAAGCCGCTGCAAGAGATCCGCGCGCTGTACGAAGCCGCGGGCCTCAAGCCGGGTGATCCGGTGGTGGTCTATTGCCGCACCGGCCCCATCGCTACCCACGAGTACTTCACCCTCAAGCTGGCCGGCTTCAAGCCACAGCTTTACAACGGCTCATTCATGGAATGGAGCAACGCCGGTACGACGCCGGTGGAATCGGGACTCTAGGACCGAGCGCGGGTCCGGGCCACGGGCCCGCATTTTCCGCAGGCGCGTGTGGGGCGAAAGGAATGGCGATGGCCGGCAAGGTCACGCGCCGCGAATTCGTCAAACTTACTGCTGGAGCGGGCGCTGCCCTCGGGGCGGTCGGCACCGCCGTGGCCGAAACACCGCGACCAGGCTGGCGCGGTACGCAGCGCGTAACCCAGATCGCAACCAATTGCGAGATGTGCTTCTGGCGCTGTGGGATCCTGGCCGAGGTGGCGGATGGCAAGGTGGTGCGGATCTCCGGCAACCCCGAGCATCCCCTCACCCGCGGACGCCTCTGCGCACGTGGCAATGCCGGCGCCGAGCTCCTTTACGATCCTGACCGGCTGAAGCACCCCATGCTGCGGGCGGGCAAGCGCGGCGAAGGTAAGTTCGAGCGCGTAAGCTGGGACAAGGCGCTGGATGTCTTTGCCCGGCGTCTGAACGACATCAAGGTGCAGTACGGCCCGGAGAGCGTCGCGCTCTTTCCTCACGGCGTTGGGGCCACGTTTTTCGCGACTCTGATGAAGGCGTTCGGCACTCCCAACCGGGCGGAGCCTTCCTTCGCCCAGTGCCGCGGCGCGCGCGACGTCGGCTACGCGCTCACGTTCGGGCGCGATCTTGGTTCGCCCGAGCCGCTCGACCTGGAAGAAGCCAAGCTCATCATCCTCATTGGATCGCATCTCGGCGAAAATGTGTTCACCTCCCAGATCACTGCCTTCGCCGAGGCGCTCTCCCGCGGAGCGAAGCTGGTGGTGGTGGACCCGCGCTTCTCCACCGCCGCGGCGAAGGCCGATTGGTGGCTTCCCATCCGCCCCGGTACGGACATCGCGCTGCTGCTGGCGTGGACGAACGTGCTCATTCAAGAGGGCGGATACGACCAGCCATACATCCAGGCGCATGCCACCGGGTTCACTGAACTGGCGGCTCACGTCGGTGGATGCACGCCGGAGTGGGCGGAATCGATCACCGAGCTCCCGGCGAAGCAGATCCGGGAAACGGCGCGTGCTATGGCCGACGCGAAACCGGCGGTCCTGCTTCATCCCGGGCGGCACACGAGTTGGTACGGCGACGACGCCCAGCGCGCCCGCGCCATGGCCATTCTCACCGCCCTGACCGGCAGTTGGGGGCGCGAGGGCGGGATCTTTCTCCCGACCGCGGTGAAGACCGGAAAGTTCGAGCTTCCGCCATTTCCCAAGTCGCCGCGGGGCCGGGCCGACGGCGCCGGCACTCGCTTCCCTTTCGCTTCCGAGGACCAGGGTGTCACCAATGGCCTGGTCGAGGCCACGCTCACGGGGAAGCCGTATCCCATCAAGGCTTGGATCGTTTACGGCCAAAATGTACTGGAGAGCATCCCCGAACGGCACAAGACGCTGCGCGCCATCGAGCAACTGGACTTCCTCGCCGTCGTGGACGTAATGCCGGTGGAGCAGGTCAATCACGCCGACCTCGTCCTCCCGGAAGCTACCTACCTGGAGCGCTACGACATGCCGCACATCGTCAGTAGCGCTAAGAAACCGTTCATCGCGGTGCGGCAGCCGGTCGTCGAGCCTCTGCATGAGTCGAAGCCGGGATGGTGGATCGTCAGGGAGATGGCGCGGCGCCTCGGCCTGGAAGCCTATTTTCCCTGGAAGACGCCGGAGCAACATCTCCAGGTCCTGATGACCCCGATGCGCGTCAGCGAGAACCAACTCCGGGCGCGCGGCGCGGTCACATTCGAAGGCCGCCCGTACATCGAGGACCGCCTGCCGGAAGACGGGCCGCTATTTCCGACACCCAGCGGCAAGATCGAACTCTATTCCACGACCCTGAAGCAGGCGGGATTCGATCCATTGCCGCGCTACATCCCGGTCGCCGATCCGCCGTTGGGCACGTTCCGGCTGCTAGACGGCCGCACCCCAGTACACTCCTTCGCCCGCACTCAGAACAACGCGCTTCTAGGCTCGCTCGAAGCGGAGAACGTGGTCTGGATCAACGCCGCTTCGGCCCGCACGCTTGGGCTGCGCGAGGCTCAACGGGTCGTGCTCGAGAACCAAGACGGGGTGAAGAGCCTGCCGATCACGCTGCGGGTCACGGAGGGCATCCGTCGCGACTGCGTATTCATGGTGCACGGCTTCGGCCAGCAAGGCGAGCGCATGCGCCGCGCCTACCGCCGTGGCGCTTCCGACACCGGCCTCATGACGCGCGTGCAGGTGGACCCGATCATGGGCGCGACCGGGATGCGGGTGAACTTCGTGCGCATCCTGAAGGTGGAGGGCTAGGGCGATGGCGCGATACGCGATGGTCATCGACCTGACGAAGTGTGTCGGCTGCCAGGCCTGCACCGCGGCCTGCAATAAGGAGTGGGACGTACCGCTGGGGTTCGCCCGCACCCGCGTCCATCCCACCGGCGTGATGGGCACGTTCCCCAACCTCTCCTCGGGGTTCCGGATTGCGCAGTGCAATCAATGCGACCGGCCCGGGTGCGTAGCCGCGTGCCCAACGGGAGCCACCCGCCAGTCGGAGGACGGCATCGTCCACATCGACCGAGGGTTGTGCATCGGCTGCGGCTACTGCGTGGACGCGTGCCCCTACGATGCGCGTTACATCAGCCCTGTGCTGAACCAGGCTGACAAGTGCGATTTCTGCTCCGCCCGCCTGGAGCGCGGGCTGGAACCGGCTTGCGTCGCCACTTGCACCGCCCACGCCAAGTATTTCGGGGACCTGGAGGATTCCCGCAGCGACGTCTTCCGGCTGGTGTACGAGCAAGGTGCAAAGAGGTTGGAGAGCCGCGAGGTCGCCATCGGTCCGAATGTCTTCTACGCCGGCCGGGATCGGGACCTGGAGCCGGTGCTGGCCTCGTTCGCGCCCCATCCACCGCGTCCGGTCCCTTCCCGGGAGTTTTGGGCGCGCGTCCTGCGGCCGCTGGTGATCGCCGGGGTGGGGGCGACATTCCTGGGCCAGGCGGTCGCATTCTTCTACCAGCTCGCGATCGGCGAGCCCGAAGAGAAACACGGGGAGAAGAGTTGATGGCAACGATCGCCCGAGCACCGCGTACCTTGAGCGCCGCCGAGGCCGATGCGCTCTCGCAGCGCCAGGTCAAGAAGCACGACATCGCCATCATGCTGCTCCACTGGTTCAACGCGTTCGTGTGGCTGCTGGAACTGGGCACCGGGCTGGCGATGCTGACCTCCGACTTGCGCGTGATGCCGTGGTGGTACGTGCGCATCGTCCAGGGTTTCTTTGGCTCCAAGGCCAACATGCTGCAGTTCCATCTTGCGGTCGGGATCACGTGGATCGTCGTGTTCCTGGCCTATGGCACCTTTGGGTTCCGCACCTATCTGCAGAAGGAGGTGTTGCGCCGCGAGATCAGCCTGGACGCCGACGACTGGCAATGGCTGCGTATCCGCATTTTGGGTATCCTCCGGCTGAGCGGAGAACAGTTGCCGCAGCAGGGCATCTACAACGCGGGCCAGAAACTGTTCGCGTTGTTGGTGTACCTGATGGTGCCGGTCATCATGATCACCGGGCTGCTCATGACGTTCCACCTGGGGAACGCAGCCCTGATCGGCTGGGCGGCCGCCATCCACTTCGCGGCCGTCGGCGCCGTCGTTTCCGGGCTGATGATTCACGTCTACATGGGCGCGGTGCTTCCGGAAGAAAAGCCCGCATTCTTCTCCATGATCACGGGCAATGTGAACGAGCTGTACGCGTACAGCCACCATTTCAAGTGGTGGAGAGACGTGTCCCGCTGGCGCGGTTTGCCCGCCGGCACGGATGAGAAGCCGGCCTCGCAGGGATCGCACATAGAAGGGGAGAAACAGCGATGAGGCGTTCGGTCGTGTTAACCGGTAACAGGATTGCCGCGGTGACGATCGTGCTGGTCGCCGTACTAGTCGTGGCAGCGGTGGTCATCGGCCGCACGGTAAGGGCGGCGGAGACCGCGGCCGCGGTCGCAACCATGACGCAGGACACCGGGCAGGTGACCGCCGGAGAACTGGCGCAGTGGGTCCTCGAGAAACACCAGGATTACCAATTGGTGGACCTGCGCGATCCCTGGCACTTCGACGACTACCACATCCCGACGGCCATCAACATTCCGCGCAATGCGCTTTTCCAGGCGGAGAACCTGAAGCGCCTCGACCGGCAGAAGAAGATCGTCGTTTACAGCCTGGGAGCCGGCGAAGCCGCCAAGACGCAATTGCTGCTCACCATGAAGGGATATCGCGCTTACGCGCTGGAAGACGGCATCATCGGCTGGTGGGACGAGATCATGACCCCGACCTCCATCCGCTCCGCCAAGCCTTCTTCTTCCGGGTATCAGCAGGCGCGCCAGCTGCGGGAGTACTTCATGGCCGGGAAAGCGGCTGCGGTCGCACCCACGGGGGCACCCGGGATGCCGGCGCCGGCTGCCAACCCCGTATCGCCGCCGATCAAGAAAGAAGTCACACCCGCCACCAAGAAAGAACTCCCGCCGGCCAAGAAGAAGCCGACAACTCCCTCGGAGCAGGAGAAGCAGAAGCTGAAGCTCGGCACCGGCTGCTCATGAGTCTGCCTTTGCTATCACTGTGCGGCGTTTGTGAAGGCGCGTGGGACGGGCTCTGCGATTGGCTGCAACTGCTGAAGAAGCTCTGAGACGTACAACCGTGACTTTTGCACGCGCGCGCCGAAATGTTCGACCAGCTTTGCTCTCACCAGGGCATCCAGGTTGAGCACCTGCTCGAAGCCGGTGCATTTGTTCCGCCACTGCTGCTGCGGGAAGTGGTAACGAATCACCGAGTTCTTCAACGCGTGCTTGTTCGTGGGGTGGCGGAAGTAATCGGGGTGGTGCAGGACAAAATCCACCAGCGGGATGCGCAGCCAGGCCAGCATGATCTCGGGTGTGCTGAAGTAGAAATACGGCTCGTGCCGAACGCCGTGCCGCCGGCACCATTCGAGCGGTGTCGTATAGGTGATATCCGCTTGTAGGTAGGGATCAGCGGCGGTGAGGACTTCCCTGGAGCCGTCCACGTGATAGAGCTGCTCACCACCGGCCAGCACTGCGAAGCCGCCCATCTCGTCCACGACGGCGACCTCTTTCACCATCAGGTAGCGGAAAAGTTCCCCCGCAACGTATCCCTCCTCGATGTACTGGTCGAGCTCGTTCTTCACGAAGTCGAAGATATCGAACGGATACAGTTCCTGGGCAACGCCATGTTGCTTGCACCATTGTTTCGCATGGACGATGTCGTGGGCGTTCTTCCCATCGACAAATTCGAGTGTCAGTACCTTGAACGAGAGGTTGAGGCGAAGAAAGATCTCGCACAGGGTTTCGCTGTCGACGCCGCCGCTGGAGCAGATCCAGATGGGTCGGCGCGCCGACTTTGCCAAGTCGATGGCCGCCTTTTCCAGCTCTTCGGTCCAGGAAAGCGGCTCGCGGGTGCAGTGGGAGAACGTGAAGCGGGAAGCCGGCGTAGGGAAGCCAAGCTCATCCCAGCGGTACTGCAGGTTGTCCATGCTTCCCATGAGCGGGATTATAGCTTTCGGTCCGCACGCCGGACTGTGCCTCGCGTCACGTGCAGTGTCGTCCCACGTCACAGCGGGCCCGCGGCAGAAGTGATAGCTTTTTGTAATAGAGGATTGCGCCTGCTTCGAACGCATTCTCGGGCGGTATTCCAACATGCGCAAGGTCAAAGGTTTTCTGAGTCGCATTCTTACCCTGGTACTGTTCGCCCTCAGTTGGACGCGGGTGGCGGTCGGGCGCATACTTCCCGTTTTCAGTCCTTCCCCGGAACCCCGCAGCGCCAAGGTCTTCGCCCTTACGGAGGCTGAGTGGTCTGCACTGCGCGCCGACAACTCTGCCGCCACTCAGGAGAAGAGTGCCGATCAGCAACAGGACAAGTCCAACGGCGCCGGCCGTGACAAGGACTCGTCCAAAGGCGAAGACAAGAAGGATCAGGCAAAGAGTCCCGATTGCGAAAAGGCTGCGCCCAAGACCGGTGATGAACAGAAGAGCACAGAGGACAAGAAGAAGGACGCAGCGAAGCCATGCGAGCAGGGGCCGGGCGGCGGCGACGGCGATATGGGCGGCACCGGAGGGTAAGGCAGTTCCGAATTCCGCCGAAGACCTGGTACTCCTACGCGCCCTTCCCCGAATTGGCACATTCTGCCGAAACCATTTAGAGGATGACGCTGCATTGCTTGCCGTTGCGGTGACCAAGCCCGTCACGAACGGCGAGAGAATCGTGGCAGTCGGGAGAGAGGTGATGACATGAGAGAGGGCGCATTCCTTCACGGCAGCGGTGTAAATCCGGAGTGCTCTGCGCGCTTCCGCTCCCTGACCAAAGGAAGGCTTTTTCGCCTCGAACTCGTCCGTGGCAAGAGCCACCATTAAGCATGCCTACTCGCGGGACAGGCTCCGCCAGCTACTCGAATGCCAAGTTGATCGATAGAGGAAAATTGTCAGACGCCGAGACGGCCCCGTAAACGCGAGGATCGCTGCCCGCGGCCGGACCGCCCATCAGGATGCAGTCGATCGGGCGACTGTGATGAAAGAAAGACGATGGCGCCGTCGGCGTGTGCGCACCATCTCCAAATGCGTTTCGGAACCGTGCATTGCGTATGCGCACCGGTGCATCGCCCTGCGACACGTCGAAGTTCATGTCACCCGCGACGACCAGCGGCACCCCTGAGCCGTAGCTACGGCTATCGTCCAGGACTTCCATAAGCTGCGAGCGCCGCAAGTCATCGTTTCCGCGGCTCTCCAGGTGGAGGTTGTATGCGACAAGCGTCTGTCCTGCAACGTTCACATCGCAGAAGAGAGCCATGCGGCCGCCGGCACGCCGCTGAAACGCGTCCATCTGCGGAACAAACCAACGTGGCCGCCAGAACTTTGATTGCTCGTGGAAGCGTATGACACGAGGATTCGGCAGCGGCCAGCGAGACAGTGTCGTCTGCCCATGGTATGCGGGCGATGTGCGCGAGCCCTGCGTCAGCTCCTGAAACGCGCGCCCGAGAACGTAGTTCATATGCAGCTTCTCGGCGATCTCGCGGGCAACATCCAGATGGTGGGTTCGGCGAGCGTTCAGGTCCACTTCCTGCAGCAGGACCAAGTCAGGTTTTGCTTCGACCAGAAAATCGATTACACGTTGCAGTTGTGACCCACGCTCGATGTTCCACACCACGACCCGTATTGGGACCAGAGGGTTTGACGACAGGAGCGGAAGGTGTAAAGCTGCCGGTCTCGATCTCTTGCAGGCCATCGGTCTCCTGTGCCTGCGCCGCAAAGGTGAGTAGCAGCAGCAGCACACCGCAACGCAGGGCGATCCGCGGAAATCGTTTGCTGGTAGACAGGTCCGATGTTGATGTTGAAGTCGAGACGAGCGTGATAGCTGACTTGCTGAGTTGCATCAACGTCCTCACCCGGTGCGAACATCTTAACAATGTTCCTGCAGTTCGAGCGACGACAAGTCGTGTCAGCAGCCTAGATCGGGGCGGCTATGCCAAAACGGGACAAGTTTGT
>Ga0335070_10001298_pt1 | contig 28831 bp, 27 predicted proteins | sample Lox_Sample_13_FD_206722 | JGI IMG/M metagenome (GOLD analysis project Ga0335070, IMG submission 206722) | Soil microbial communities from Loxahatchee National Wildlife Refuge, Florida, United States - Lox_Sample_1.3 | ecosystem: Environmental > Terrestrial > Soil > Wetlands | place: USA...
AGCCCAACTCTTTGCAGCTATCCGCTGTCTCCTAAGTCACCTTCCGCGCTTGACTCTTTGTGAAGGTTAATGCTCGCTTTCAATTCGTAATCCGCAATCCATAGATGCTAATGGGACTGAGTAGTAGTAGGTGAAAGAAACATCCTACCTTTTTTGTATCCTCACAATTTTAATTGGCTTCGGGAAGCCTTTAACTGAGTAAAATTCCACATCAATCTGCGGGAAAATTACAAATGCGTCAAGGAAATTTTCAGTCTCTCATTTTGAGAACGGCAATTGTTATGAAAGAATGACCACTTGGCGGCTTTCTAAGTTTTCGGGATTGGTGGTTCTTTAGGGTACAAATATTGCATAATATAACCATTAACGAGGTAAGAGGAATTTATGACATTGCATAGCCTGAAACCCGCCGTAACGAAATCGTGGCTCATTGCAATCGCGGGATTGATGTGGACCGGGGTAGGAGTGATGCTATGTCGCCTTGCCTATGTTTGGCTTGCAGTGACCAATAGGGGCATGGCTACAAGCCTTGGAGTGGTCGGTGGCGTGATGGCAGTAGCGGCCTATTATTTCGGCTTTTCGAGGATTGCCCGGAAGAATATCAAGCGGCTCGGCTTGCTTACAGAAAGGACCTGCGTTTTTGCTTTTCAAACGTGGAAAGGCTATTTGGTTATTGGCTTGATGATCTTTTTGGGCGCCCTTCTCCGGAATTCCTCCATTCCAAAACAATATCTGGCCATCATTTATACAACCATTGGTGGTGCCATCTTCTTGTCAAGCTTCCACTACTATGGGCTTCTTTGGAAAATGATGGTTCAGAACAATCCCACCAAAACGAATCAATAACTTCTTGACATCAAAAATTTCGGTATTTGTGAGTTATGGGTAGCCTTCGATCTTTGCCCAGGGCGCGGTGGGTGATCTTCACGCCTGGGGGGCTCTGTCTTCGCTTGTATTCGTTCCGGTCAACCATATTGATCACTTCTTTGATCATACTTTCCTTGAATCCCATCTTAACAATTTCCTCAAGCCCCTTGTCTTCTTCCACGTAAGCCTTGAGAATCGGGTCGAGAATAGGGTAGGGCGGAAGGGAATCTTCATCCTTCTGATTTGGCCTTAATTCCGCAGAGGGAGGTTTCATGAATGTACGTTTGGGGATAAGATGCTTGCCTTCTTTTTTGTTTCTAAATTTTGTTAACTCATATACTGATGTCTTTAGGACATCTTTCAAAACGGCATACCCGCCTGCCATATCTCCGTAGAGCGTGCAATACCCCACACTCATCTCACTCTTGTTCCCGGTGGTCAGAACAAGCCATCCGAATTTATTTGAGAGGGCCATGAGGATGTTTCCTCGAATGCGTGCCTGGACATTTTCTTCTGTTTCGTTAGGCCTGACGCCCTTGAAAGACGGAGAAAGCGTCTTTAAATAGGCTTGAAATATCTCTGTGATGGGAATGGTGAGGAATTGAATTCCTAGGTTCTTTGCCAAGATTTCTGCGTCTTCTATCGATTCTTTAGAGGAATATTGAGAGGGCATGGCCACTCCCACCACTCCTTTCTTCCCGAGGGCATCCACAGCAATGGCTGCGGTCAAGGCAGAGTCGATGCCTCCGCTGAGGCCGATCAAAACCCTCTGAAATCCATTTTTTCGAATATAGTCCCCTGTGCCAAGTACCAGGGCGGCATAAATTTCAGAAAGGGGATCTAATGGTTTTGAATCCCTTTTCGGAAGGACAGGCCTTTTTCTAACAGAAGGCCTTTGATCTGGAAGATCGATCTTCATCAACTCTTTCTCTTCTTCAGCCTGTTTTTCTCTTCTGATTCTGGGATCGTGAAGCCGCATTCGGAAAACTGCTTCCATGTCGAGATCCGCCAATATCAGATCCTCTTCAAACTGTTTACCACGCGCCATCAGATTTCCAGTTTGATCGAAGATCAAACTTCCTCCGTCGAAGACCAGTTCATCCTGACCTCCGACAAGGTTGCAGTAAGCGACGATCGCCACGTTGTCCGACGCCCTGGTGGAGATCATCTTTTCTCGAAATTGGGCTTTTCCAGCGTGGTAGGGAGAAGAGGAGATGTTGACGATCAGTTCCGCTCCTCCGGAGAGGGCCTGTGTGCGGATCGGATCTCCGGGATACCAGAGGTCTTCGCAGATGCTCGGCCCGATGGGCGTTGCCTTGAGGGTGAAGATAAAATTCTCCTTCCCCGGTTGGAAATATCGGTCCTCGTCAAAGACACCATAATTGGGAAGAAAGGTTTTGCAGTAGGTATCGACCAGCTTTCCATTGTGGAGGAGAGCAGCAGCGTTAAAGATATCTCCGTCCTTGTCAACGAAGCCGACAAGGGCAGTGATCGAAGAAGTGGCTTTGGCGATTTTATTGATGGCTTTTGAATTGGCCTCGATGAACTTCGGCATGAACAAAAGGTCTTCGGGTGGATAGCCGGTGACAGCCATTTCCGGAAAGACGAGCAGATCGGCACCCATCTTTTTTCCTTTTGCGATGTAGTCCAAAATCTTTTTTGTGTTTCCTTCTATGTCCCCGACCGTAGTGTTGATCTGACAGAGACCAATTCTGATGGTTCGCATTTTTCACCCCCAGAAACGCTTGGCGCACAGAGCATAGCGCATAGCGCATAGAGCATAGAGCTCTTCAACTTAGTACTTTCGTCCTCTCATTCCGCAATCCGAATTCCGCATTCCGCAATGGCTATTCTTCCTCCGAGACCAGTACCTCTTTTTTGATGTTGTACTTCTCCATTTTCCCACGAAGGGTACTGCGATGAATTCCCAGAAGAGCAGCCGCTTTGAGTTGATTCCCTTTAGTTTTTTGAAGAGCACGAAGAATCAACCCTTTTTCTAAACTTGAGATCATGTCTGAGTCGGTGGAGGATATAGGACTTTTTGAATATTCCTCGAAGAGTGCGTCGAGAAGCTCCTCAACATTTCTTTTACTCAATTCCTCCACAGCTTCTCGTCTTTCCCACCCCTTCTCGAAAAGGAGTTGGTCCTCAAGAATCCATTCTCCCTGGCAGAGGAGCATGGCCCTTTTCAGGACGTTCTCCAGTTGACGGACATTTCCAGGCCATCCGTAAGAAGTAATTTTATCCATGGCCGAAGGGGTGATGCCCACAATCCCCTTTTTCAATTCCCGATTAAACTTTTTCATAAAATAAGAGACCAGGCCTGAGACGTCCTCTTTCCTTTCTCTCAAAGGAGGAATGGTGATCGAGACGACATTGAGTCGATAGTAGAGGTCTTCCCTGAATTTCCCGTTCGCGATGGCTTCCTCGAGATCTTTGTTCGTCGCCACAATGAACCGGATATCCACCTTAATCGTTTCATTCCCACCCAGCCTTTCAAAACTTCTCTCCTGGAGGACTCTCAGCAGCTTGGCTTGTGTGGACAGGGACATATCACCGATCTCATCCAGAAAGATGGTTCCTCCCTGACACTGTTCCAGTTTTCCAATGCGTCGAGAAATCGCTCCCGTAAAGGATCCTTTCTCGTGGCCAAAAAGCTCACTCTCAAGAAGCGTATCGGGAATGGCGGCACAATTGACCGGAAGAAAAGGATGGTTCGAACGGAGGCTATGATGATAGATTGCCCGGGAGATCAATTCCTTGCCGGTCCCGCTTTCTCCCCTGAGGAGAACGGTAATATCGCTCGGAGCCACCTGACCGATCATTTTGTAAATCTCCTGCATCTTGGGAGAGGATCCGACAATCCTCTCCTCCACTCCCTCCAGGCCCGCGGTCGTGGCATAGGCAACCTCCTCCTTCATCAACTTCCGCAATGAAATAGCCTTCTCCACTAACTCCTTCATCCGTAGAATGGGAAAGGGTTTAAGAATATAGTCGAATGCTCCGAATTTCATGGCTTCAATGGCCGTTTCTGTCGTGCCATAGGCCGTCATCATAATCACCAGAGACTTGGGATCGATGGATTTGATCTCTCTTAAGACATCCATTCCGCTTCTACCCGGCATCTTGATATCCATGATGATCAGATCGGGAGAACTCTCCTTGACCCGGTCTAATGCTTCCTCGCCATTCTGGGCAGTGAGGATGGAATATTTTTCCTCAAGCATTCGCTTCAGAGAATATCGGATGGCCTTGTCATCATCGACGATGAGGATGTTTTGCATCTTTCTCCTTTCATGAAACCGGAAGCCAGAGGGTGAAAAGCGTTCCTTTCCCGAGAGCGCTTTCCACCTCAATCTTCCCGTGGTGCTGGTCAATGATCCGATGGGCGATGGAGAGACCCAAGCCAATTCCTCCTTCTCTCGTGGAGAAGAACGGGTCAAAGAGTTTATTCATATCTTCATCAGGAATACCTATTCCAGAATCCTGAATGGAGATCTTGATCCATTGACCGTCTTTCGAATTCTGGCCTCTTAGCATCAGGGTACCCCCCCTGGGCATTGCCTGAACAGCATTTAATAAAAGGTTGAGCGCCACCTGCTTGATCTGCTCGCGGTCCATGAAAATAATCGGCAATGCCTCGAACTCCTTTTGAACGTGAACCCGTTGCTTCTCCATCCGGGGTCTGATCAACTGTAGCGTTTCTTCAAAAATAGAGGCCACCTCCGTTCTTTCCAAAAGCGGAGGTGCGGGTTTGGCGAAACGAAGAAAGCGATCCAGGATCTCATTGATTCGGTCAATCTCTTCTTCGATGACCCTGAGATCCTCTCGAGGTGAGTCCTCGGGGGGAAAGTTTTCCGTCAGGGAATGGATCAAAATGTTGATACTGGTCAGGGGATTGCGAATCTCATGAGCGATGCCCGCAGCCAGTTGCCCCAGGGCAGCCAATTTCTCAGAGCGAATCAACTGGGCTTCCGTCTTTCTGAGATCGGCGGTCGTCTTTTGAATCTTCTCTTCCATCTGCTGGCTGAAAGTCTTGAGTTCCTGGTACATGAAGGCATTGTGAATGGCCAAACCGGCCTGTTGTGCGAAGACCATGACCGATTCAAGCGCCTCTTTCGTGATGTTCTTACTGGGATCAACGAAGTCTGCGGCAATCGCACCCAGGGCCTTTTCTTTCGCCAGGAGGGGAATGACCAGCAGGGAGTGGAGGTTAAATTTCTCTTTCAATGTGGGATTCACTCGCGGGTCGGTGCTTGCATCTTGAATGATAAAGGGCTGTTTCTCAAAGATCGATCTCCCGACAACGCTATCCGCCGGATCTAAAGGCAAGGTTATTCCTTTAATCCTATCCTCATCTATTCCCACAGCCATTTTGCATTCAAGGAGATTCTTTTTTTCATTAATCAGGTAGAGACGAGCACGGTCGAACCCGATATTTTTGGTCAAGCCTTCCAAGACCAACCTGAGGATCTCTTGGATGTCGAGCGTCTCCATCAGGCCGGAATTTTCGATGCAGAGTGCTGCTTGGTTCGCGACCGTGGCGAGCATTTCCTCTTCACTTTTCGAAAAAGAATGAGGGTAGGAGGTATAGCAGTTGATCACCCCGATGACCCTATCCTTAATGCACATGGGGACGCTGAGCATGGAAACGAGGCCTTCCTTTTTTGCCAGCTCTTTTTCTTTATAAAGAGGCTCCTCGAGCACATTGGGGATCGCCATAGATTGGTTGGAGAGGGCCACATGGCCGACGACCCCCTCTCCGATAGCCAGGCTTCTCTCCTTTAAATATTCCTCGCTGATACTCTGGGTCGCCTTCAAATTCAATTTTTGATCCTTTTCGTCGAGGATCCAGAGGGAGCAAATCTTTGAGTCCATCAAGTTCGCGGTAACGGTGACGATTAGCCGGAGGACATCTTCCAGGTAGAGACCGGAGGCGATGGCCTTACTGATCTCCAGCAGAGCATTGATCTCCTTCGCGTGGAAATTCTCTTTCTCGTTTGACAAATTTGTCCTCCGGATTTCTCCTATCATAAACGAAAAGGACTCTTTTTCAAAATAAAAAAGGGATACCGGATATTCCCAGTACCCCCTTTCCATTCACCCGGTCAGGTTAGCCGAGGATCTTTTCCACTTCCTCCTGGTCGGAATCCATCATATTTATCTTTCAGCTTAGCTGCCAAGATGAAGATATGTTTCACGTCGGGTCCGAATTTGGCAACATCCGCGGGAACTTTTCCCTTCTTCACCATTTCACCGATCGTACTTCCAACCATCACAGCGGTCATCGAGGCCCGACCCAGGCAGACCTCTTTGAGATGATAAAAAAGGCGCCAAATTTCTTTGACGCCTTTGTCATGCGTGACGACCTGTGAGACAAAAAAAGGACGTTCTCTTTGACGTCCTTGTCTTCAATACAACTTCGTATTGATCGACAATTAGATAAGACAAAACGATTTTTTTGTTAAGAAAATAGCGGCCGCGCTTAGCCCGCCATTTTTTCCGTAAGAAGGATGGCTTCTGCAATTTCCCTCATCGTCTTCCGACTGTCCATGCTTGCCTTTCGAATCCTTTTAAACGCTTCCTCTTCACTCAAGTCATGATGTTTCATCAAAGCGCCCTTCGCCCTCTCCACCAATTTTCGGGTCTCCAGTTCCTCCTGGATGACCTTGGTTCTTACTATCAATTCGGTATTCTCGATGCAGACGGCCGCCTGGTTTGCAACCGCGGTGAGAACGGCTCTCTCCGTCTCATTAAATTCGTGGGGATAAGAGGTATAGCAATTGATAACTCCAATGACTTTATCCTTGAGGGTCAACGGGACGCTGAGCATGGAAACCAGGCCCTCTTTCTTTGCCAATTCTTTTTCCTTATAACGGGTCTCCTTCAAAACATCGAGAATCGCCGATGGTTTGTTTTGCTGTGCCACATATCCGACGACGCCTTCTCCCAATCTTAGTGTTCGTTCTTTGAGGTACTCCTCGCTCATCGTCTGAGTCGCTCTGATTCTAAGAACTTTCTCTTTCTCGTCCAGGATCCAGAGGGAACAGATTTTTGAATCCATTACATTGGCGGTTACGGTCACGATAAGCTTTAAAATATCGTCCAGGTATCGATCCGAAGAGATGGCCTGGCTGATTTCCGAGAGGGCTTGAATCTGTTTCTTATAGGATGTCTTCTTATAGAGCAACGGAATGTCCCCTTTTCTCACTACTCAATTCTTGGCTAAATTTACATAAAAGATCAAGGGTTGTCAACCAGATAGGGAGCCTTGAAAACGGTTTTTTCACAGGGTTGACCGTAGAAAAGGATTATGCTAAATGTGAAATATCTTTTAATTTTTTGAATCAATCCTTTTCAATATTGTAATAATCCTCGTGTCCCCATTCATAAAGGGGAGCGGGGGATCGAAAGGAAGGTCAGAATGGATCCGATCAAAGAATGGTGGGTTGAAGAAAAGGCGAAAAAGGCCATAGAAAAACTGGCGGCCCATGATTTTAGGGCGATTTATTTTAGGACAAGAGAAGAAGCGGTTGAGGAAATTCGGAAACAGATCACCCCGGGGCAGAGTATAGGAGTGGGAGGGTCGCTCACGGTAAGAGGACTGGGAATTTTGCAAAAACTCGAAGGGGAAGGTTATACTATTTATGATCATTGGAAACCAGGGCTTTCAAAAGAGAATATCTTCGCAATACGAAAATCACAAATGACTTCGGATCTCTTCCTGAGTAGCTCCAATGCAATCACTCTGAATGGAGAACTGGTCAACATCGATGGGATCGGAAACCGTGTGAACTCAATCAATTTCGGTCCCGGGAAAGTGGTTCTCGTTGCTGGTTACAATAAGATCGTTGACGATGTTCAAGAAGGGATCAAGAGGATAAAGAATGTGGCTGCCCCCCTTAACGCAAGACGACTCAATATCGATGTCCCCTGTGCTAAGTTGGGGAGATGCGTCGATTGTAATTCTCCCAACCGGATCTGCAGGGTGATCGTTATTCACGAACGAAAACCCGCCCTGACAGATATCCTGATCATTCTGGTCGGAGAAGAACTGGGATTCTAATTCATTGTCGAATGCAGAATGCGAAAGGCTGCCCCTCACCCTTCCCCTCTCCCCTCGGGGGAGAGGGTGGGGTGAGGGGTTTCAGAAATCCCTGCCTACCGGCAGGCAGGCGCAATCCGAATTCCGAAATCTACATTTGAAAGAGGAGGCGATATGGGAAAAATTAGAAGGGCGATTGTTAGCGTTTCGGACAAGACGGGGGTGGTTTCTTTTGCAAAAGGTCTGGCACAGATGGGGGTTGAAATTCTTTCAACGGGGGGAACGGCAAAAGCCTTGAGGGAGCAGGGAGTTTCTGTCATCGATATCTCCGACTATACTGGATTCCCGGAGATGCTGGACGGACGAGTAAAGACTCTCCACCCAAAAGTCCACGGAGGGCTTTTGGGACAGCGATCCAAAAAAGAGCACGTAAAGAAGATGGAAGAGCACGGAATTCTTCCCATCGACCTCGTGGCGGTCAACCTCTATCCCTTCGAGGCAACGATAGCAAAAAAGGATTGCAGCCTTGAAGAGGCGATCGAAAATATAGATATCGGTGGTCCCACCATGCTTCGTTCGTCAGCGAAGAACTACCCTGATGTAACGGTTGTTGTGGATCCGAGCGATTATCAACCCGTTCTCTCTGAATTGAAGGAGAGAGGGGAAATCTCTTTAGAGACTAACTTCCGTTTAGCGAAAAAGGTCTTTCAACATACCGCGCGTTATGATGGCGCAATCTCTAACTACCTTGGTCAGATCGAAAAGAGCAAGAAGGCCCATGAATTTCCGGAGACCTTCACCTTCCAGGTGAAGAAGGCACAGGAGTTGCGTTATGGAGAGAACCCCCACCAGAGAGCAGCTTTTTACCGGGAATCTTTGCTAAACGAACCCTCTGTTTCGAATGCTGTTCAACTTCAAGGGAAAGAATTATCCTTTAATAATATACTCGACATCGACTCGGCCTACGAAACGGTCAAGGAGTTTGAAGAGGCCGCCACGGTCATCATCAAACATAACAATCCCTGTGGTGTGGCGATCTCTTCAAGTTTGGCAGATGCTTACAGAAAGGCGAGAGACTGTGATCCGGTCTCCGCATTCGGAGGGGTGGTCGGTTTCAATCGGGCGGTGGATAAGGAGACAGCAAAGGAAATGGCTGAAATCTTTCTCGAGGCCATCATCGCTCCCGGTATTGATCCAGAGGCGTTGGAGATTCTTAAGACCAAGAAGGATCTTCGGATTCTCAAAACTCCACTGCTCGCTGGTTCTTATTTTCAAGGGGGATTCGATCTTAGAAAAGTGGTGGGCGGACTCTTAGTCCAGGATCGAGACCTCGGTAAGGTGCCAATGGAACAATGGAAAGTGGTGACGAAAAGAAAACCCACCGAGGACGAGAAAAAGGCCATGGCCTTTGGTTGGAAGGTAGCCAAACATGTGAAATCAAATGCCATCGTTCTCGTGAGAGAGGATCGGACGATTGGAATCGGCGCCGGTCAGATGAGTCGTGTCGATTCAACCCGGCTGGCGGTGATGAAGGCGAGATCCTCGACAAAGGGGACAGTTTTAGCTTCAGATGCAATGTTCCCATTCAGGGATGGGGTAGATACAGGAGCCGAATCCGGCGCGACGGCCATTATCCAACCCGGCGGTTCCATTCGAGACGACGAAGTGATCGCTGCTGCGGACGAGCACAACATTGCCATGGTCTTTACGGGAATGAGGCACTTCCGGCACTAATGGTAGGGAAGAAGCATCAAATTCCAAATCACAAATTCCAAATAATATCCAATGACCAAATTCCAAAACAGGGAGACAAAAAAAAGGTTTTGGTCATTTGGAAATTGGAGTTTAGGATTTGCTTGGGCTTCGGGTATTGGAATTTGGGATTTTGAGTGGTCCCGTGCACTTGGTGAGCCGGCATAGCAATTAGGATAAAAGTGGGAGAGGAGATGGCATGAAAGTCTTAGTGGTTGGTGGTGGGGGGAGGGAGCATGTTTTAGTTTGGAAGATTGCACAAAGCCCACGAGTAACACAAGTCTATTGTGCTCCCGGAAATGCGGGAATCTCGGAGCAGGCGACGATTGTTCCGATCAAGGCTAATGACCTGGACGGTTTACTCGAATTTGCTTTGAAAGAGAAGACCGATTTGACGGTAGTTGGGCCTGAAGACCCCCTGACGCGGGGTATCGTCGACCTTTTCGAATCGAAGGGCCTCTTCATTTTCGGAGCAAGTAGGAAAGCTGCGGAGATCGAAGGAAGCAAAGCCTTCGCCAAGGAGATGATGAAGAAGTATTACATTCCGACAGCCTTTTATGAGATCTTTGATAAGCGCGATGATGCGGTGGCATATATCCGTAAAGTCGACGCTCCCGTTGTGGTGAAGGCCGATGGCTTAGCAGCGGGGAAGGGAGTCATCATTTGTAAAACGGTTGAGGAAGCCATTCAGTCTGTAGATGAGATCATGGTGAAAAAAGTATTCGGTGAGGCAGGCAACCGGGTGGTGGTCGAGGAATATCTTGTGGGAGAGGAGGCATCCTATATTGCCTTCACCGATGGAAAGGCAATTCTTCCGCTGGCGTCTTCCCAGGATCATAAGGCGATCTTCGATGGAGATCAGGGTCCAAACACCGGTGGAATGGGAGCTTACTCACCCGCACCGGTTGTCACCGACGAAGTTCACGAAAGGATCATCGGGAAGGTTCTGAGGCCCATCATCTATGGCATGGGGGAAGAGGGCAGACCCTATAAAGGAGTTCTCTATGCGGGTCTGATGATTCATGAGGGTCATCCCAAGGTATTGGAGTTCAATGCTCGATTCGGAGATCCGGAAACTCAACCTGTCTTGATGCGGATGAAAGGGGATATCGTTCCTATCCTTGAAGCCTGCATGAAAGGGACCTTGTCCCAACATAGAATCGAATGGGATAACCGGTCTTCCGTTTGTGTGGTGATGGCCTCCAAGGGTTACCCCGGAGACTATGACAAGGGGAAGGTGATTACAGGTCTGAAAGAGGTTTCTCGAATGGAAGGAGTCTTTGTCTTTCATGCGGGGACAGCTGTTAAAGATGGGCAAACGATTACCAACGGGGGAAGAGTTTTAGGGGTGACGGGGTTAGGCGAAGATATTCCAAGGGCTATCGAGAAAACTTATGAGGCAGTTAAGAAGATTTCCTGGGACGGAGTCTATTATCGAACCGATATCGGCCAAAAGGCGCTGTGTCGGGTTTGAAGAAAAATGCAAAGCGCATAGCGCATAGGGCGTGGAGTTAAAATCAAGAGTAACAATTGAGGGTAAAGGAATGCTGAGATGATGGAATAATGGGAGAAACCAAAAATGTTTTTCTGACCCAACACTCCAATATTCCATCATTCCATTCATCCTGTCTTGTATTTGGTGTAAGAGAGAAATTATGTATCAGATCGCCGTAATTCCGGGAGATGGGACTGGGCCTGAGGTTGTGGCAGAAGGGTTGAAGGTCCTGAAAGCCGTCTCAGAAAAATTTAGGTTTAAATGTCAACTGGAGCACTACGACCTGGGCGGGGAACGCTATCTTAAGACGAAAGAGACATTACCTGATTCTGTTCTAGATGAACTGAGGGGAATGGATGTGATCTATCTGGGTGCCATTGGCCATCCGAGTGTCAAGCCTGGGATTCTGGAGAAAGAGATTCTATTAAGGATTCGATTTGAGCTGGACCAGTACATTAATCTCAGGCCTGTCAAGCTCTACCCGGGGGTGGAGACCCCGCTGAGAGACAAGGGGCCCGCAGATATTGACTTCGTCGTTGTCAGGGAAAATACAGAAGGGGCTTATACAGGAGTGGGAGGAGTTGTCAAAAGGGGAACGCCGGATGAGGTTGCGGTTCAAGAGGCGGTTCATACTCGGAAGGGTGTGGAGCGTTGCATCCGGTTCGCCTTCGAATATTGTCGGAAGAGAAATCGAAAGAATCAGGTCACCTTGTGCGGGAAGACAAATGTGTTGACCTATGCCTTCGACCTCTGGGAAAGAGTATTTCACAAGGTTGCAAAGGAATATGAGGGAATAGAGACAAACTATGCCCACGTCGATGCCGTCTGTATGTGGATGATCAAGAATCCGGAGTGGTTTGATATCATCGTAACCGACAATATGTTCGGAGATATCATCACTGACCTGGGTGCGATGATTCAGGGAGGACTGGGCATTGCTGCCGGAGGCAACATTAACCCCAACGGTGTTTCGATGTTCGAACCCATGGGGGGGAGCGCGCCGAAATATACCGGAAAGGGAGTGGTCAGTCCTCTGGCGGCCATTTCTGCATGTCAGATGATGCTGGATTATCTCGGAGAAGAAAAGGCTGCCCGGAAGATTGAAGAGGCCATCATGAAAGCCGTAAAGAATGACGTCAAGAGCTTGAGCGCTGGCAAGATGGGACACAGCACCTCGGAAGTTGGAGACCTGGTGGTGAAATATATACTTGAAAGTTAAGAGTTCGGAGCTCTGCCTGCCTTCGCCGAAGCGGCTTCGCGCAGGCAGGAGTTCGGAGAGATAAATAAAAGACTCCGAACCATGAACTAATTACTCCGAACTTTCCGAAGGAGGAACACATGGAATGGGGAATGAAGAATCGTTTGGCACAGTTGATTAGATCCGATGGGCATTGTCTCTTTCTGCCGATTGATCATGGCTATTTTCAAGGACCGACGCGGAAATTGGAAAAACCCGGCGAAACCATTCGGCCGCTCCTTCGCTACTGTGATGCCCTCTTTGTCACAAGAGGAGTATTGCGCGCCTCGATCGATCCTGAAAATACGAAGCCTATCATTCTCAGGGTTTCCGGTGGGACCAGCATGGTTGGGAAAGATCTTTCAGATGAAGGGTTGACCACATCCATGGAAGAGGCCATTCGCCTGAATGCTGCGGCCGTCGGCATTTCGATTTTTGTGGGAAGTGAGCATGAGAAAGAATCATTATTGAATCTTTCTAAATTAGTCGATGAGGGAGAGAAATACGGGATCCCTGTTATGGCTGTTACGGCTGTCGGAAAGGAATTGGAGAAACGGGATGCCCGGTACCTCTCCTTATGCTCACGGATCGCTGCTGAATTGGGAGCACGAATTGTAAAGACCTATTGGTGTGAGAATTTCGATAAGGTGGTCAATGGCTGTCCTGTCCCGGTGGTCATGGCCGGAGGGCCGAAGGTGGATAGTGACTTACAGGTTTTCGAGTTTGTCCACGACGGAATGGAAAAGGGGGCTATCGGGGTAAACCTCGGGAGAAACATCTGGCAGAATGACTTCCCTGTGCCCATGATTAAAGCCTTACGTGCGATCATCCATGAAAAGGCAGCGGTCAAAGAGGCCAATGATCTATTCGAGCAGGAAAAAGCGAAGAAGAGTGCCTTAGTCAAATAGTCTCGTGATCTTATAATCGATTCACTGGATAGTTCTTTGTTTTTCCTCTTCGTTACCAATTGAGAAATACAATGCGCGTGGCCATGTATTACAACAACAGGGACGTGAGGCTGGAAGAAATTCCGGTGCCCCGGGTTGGGCCGGGGGAGTTACTCGTTAAGGTGTTGGCCAGCGGTATCTGCGGCAGCGATGTCATGGAATGGTATCGGATTAAGAAGGCTCCTCGAGTGCTTGGTCATGAGATCGCAGGAGAGATTGTTGAAATCGGTAAAGGAGTGACGCAATACAAGCTGGGTGATCGGGTCTTCGTTTCGCATCATGTCCCATGCAATACCTGTCAATATTGTTTGAACGGCTTTCACACGCTTTGTGATACTTTGCGGGCGACTAATTTCGATCCCGGAGGGTTCGCTGAATATCTCCGTGCTCCAAAGATCAATGTCGATCGCGGGGTGTTCGTATTGCCCGATGAGGTTTCGTTTGAAGACGGTGTTTTTATCGAGCCATTAGCCTGTGTCCTTCGGGGACAAAGGTTGGCGAGGTTTAAGCCCGGGCAGAGCGTTTTTGTCATCGGGAGTGGAATTTCCGGAGTTCTTCATATCGCGCTAGCACGTGCCTCGGGGGCGAGATGGATCGTTGCATCGGATATCAGTGAAAACCGACTCAAGGGAGCAAGACAATTTGGAGCAGATGAAACAATTCTCGCGAAGGACGTAAGCCCAGGAAAGATTCGAGAGGTCAACAAAGGACGGCTTCTGGATTTGGTGATTGTTTGCGCGGGAACAATTTCTGCCTATATTCAGGCCCTGCAATCTGTAGATCGAGGAGGTACAGTATTATGCTTTGCTCCTCTGGAACCAGGGCTCAATTTTGTTATTCCATTTTTTGATCTTTGGAATGACGGGATTACCCTTTTGCCAACTTATGGAGGTAGTCCTTTTGATATTGCCAATGCCATTGACTTAATAAAGTCTCAACGGCTTCCCCTTCGTGAAATGGTTACTCATCGTCTCCCTTTGTCGGAGACAGGCCTCGGATTTCGACTAGTCACGGAAGCCAACGATTCGATAAAAGTAATCATCGAGCCCCAAAAATAATCCGGCCGCCAGAACATCCAACCCTCAAACCTGTATACCTGTGAGGGGTAAGAATTGTCAGCCCTCCTGCATTTTTTGTCATCTTTTTTACCAAATTTATTCTAAAATCATTCGATTGAATCCCATTTGTCAATGGAACAGAAAATGCATGCCAACCAACGGACTAACGGATTTTATTGATATAAGTCGTTAATCATTTTTTGGAAAGGACAAAAGATGTGCGGAGACCGAAGACCGATCTCATTCCGGAAAGGGCTTCTTGGCTTCATTTCAGGGTGTTTCATCCTGGTAGCGGCAGGTCTTTGTTATTCAGCGGAGATCGACGAGATCAGAGAGGCCATCCTGATAAAGGGTGCAAAATGGATAGCCAAGGAGAATCCAATTTCCTTGCTCCCGCAGGAGGAAAGAATAAAACGACTGGGTGCAATAGAGCCGGAAGAGGAGTTGGATGTTTCTGCAATGCGACACAAAGATTTCTACACGCCCTTATTGTTGGCAACTACATTTGATTGGAGAAACAATGGGGGCAATTATGTTACCCCAATCAGGAATCAAGGTTCTTGTGGCAGCTGCTGGGCATTTGCTGCAACAGCAGCACTCGAATCGAAAGCGTTAATCACCTTCAACAGCCCCGGGACAAACCTGAATTTATCCGAGCAAATAGTCGTCTCTTGTGCTGGCGCAGGGAGTTGCAACGGGGGTTCTCCGGGCGGTGCTTCAAATTTCTTTGTTAGCACAGGTACAAACTTGGAAACCTGTTATCCCTATACCGCAACGGACGGCAATTGCAGTTCAGCTTGTCCGAATTGGCAAAACTCCACTTATAAAATCGACGGATGGAGCTATGCGTCCACGGGATCTCCAACAGCTGACGCCTTAAAAAATGCAATTTATGTGAAGGGCCCTCTGATCGCTGTGTTTGACGTCTACACGGATTTCTTTTCATACCATACCGGGGTTTATTCTTATGTAAGCGGTAATTATGAGGGAGGGCATGCCGTACTCATCGTGGGCTGGAACGATTTGGACAATGCCTTCATCGTCAAGAACAGTTGGGGAACCGGATGGGGAGAATCCGGTTATTTTAGAATTGCCTATAGCGAGCTGACAGGCAAAACAAAATTTGGCCGCTACTCCTATGCATACGGGAATGCCATCGCGCCTGCCGGAGCCGATCTCTCTCCACCCACTCCTAATCCGATGACCTGGGAAACCGCGCCTTACCAGAGCGGGACAAATTCCATCAGAATGGTTGCGACGACAGCGGTTGATCCAAGTTCACCCATTAGCTACTTGTTTGATTTTGTGGATAGCCCCACTGGGGGTACCGGAGGATTAGACTCAGTTTGGCAGCCGGGGAGCGCTTATACTAATTCCGGGCTGCAGCCAAACCATCAGTATGGGTACCGGGTGAAGGCAAGGGATAGTGTCAACAATGAAACCGGATATTCGACGCCCACTCGATATGTGTATACTGCTATTGAAACGCCTGGGGGGTTCAACTTTGGGGTGCTCACTTCGAATAGCATTCAAGTCCAATCCAGTAATACCCCCTCAGGCCTCACCCGGGGAAGCTCAGGGCTGTTGATCGAAAACACGATCAACGGAACCAACTCTGCTTGGAAGCAGAATAACGACTTTTGGACCAGCGGTTCCCTCTTACCTAACACGAGTTATAGCTTCAGGGCAAAGGCAAGAAACGGAGATAACGTGGAAACAGCATATTGTCCGACCGTTTTCAGGTATACGTTGGCCAATGCACCCAAAACTGCATCTTACACGAATGTCACCCAAACTTGCATTCGCTCCAACTGGGCGGCCAATACGAATCCCACCGGCACCCAATATCTGTGCGAGAATACGACCTCGGGATCTAACTCGGGATGGACGACTAATACTTACTGGGACGATTGCAATCTGTCTTGTGGGTCTTCCTACGTCTTCAGGGTGAAGGCCAGGAATGGAGAGGGAGTTGAAACGGGTTGGACCTCTCTGGGGAATCGCTCAACCCTGGTATGTACTCCCCCTCCTCCCCCTACAAATGTTTCGGCGAGTGATGGAACCTATTTGGACAGGGTGCAGGTGACCTGGGTAGCCTCTCCGAATGCTGCTTCGTATGCGGTGTATCGATCTACATCGAGTCACCCCGGGTCAATCAAGACTTCACTTGGAACGATGACGGGTACTGTCTTTAATGATACCACAGCGGTCCCGAAGAAAACTTATTATTACTGGGTAAAGGCCACCAATACCTATGGAACGAGCCGCTTCAGCACCTCCAATGCAGGGGTCCGTTCCGATGGTTCTCCACCTCCCCCAACCAATGTTTTAGCCAGCGATGGGACCTATTTGGACAGGGTGCAGGTGACCTGGGTAGCCTCTCCGAATGCTGCCTCGTATACGGTGTATCGATCTACATCGAGTCACCCCGGGTCAATCAAGACTTTACTTGGAACGATGACGGGTACTGTCTTTAATGATACCACAGCGGTCCCGAAGAAAACCTATTATTACTGGGTGAAGGCCACCAATACCTATGGAACGAGCGGCTTCAGCACCTGCGACCAGGGCTATCGTCCTTAGACTCAGACAAAAAGACATCATCCTACCTACATGACCCCCCATGACCTCTAATTGTTAGGGAATAATCTTTTCAAATACCTCCGGGTTTCTTTACTCCAGCAAGTTCTGAAATGTTGACAAAAAGGGGGCCTGCTTATTAAATTAGGTCTAGAAAGGGGGAATAAGCATGGAAAGTCCAGAAACTGAGAGCAGAGAAACTGGAGGGACGAAAACCAGGGCAGGTCGTCTCTTAGGAGGATTATTACTTGGCAGTTTAGTTGGAGGTCTGGCGGGTCTTATTTTTGCTCCTAAAGCCGGAAGAGAATTAAGGGCTGATCTCAAGGAGAAAGGGGTCGAAGCCAAAAAGATGTACGATGATTCGGTAGTTAAAGCAAAGGCTATTATTGACGACGCGAAAAATGGAGCCGGGGAACTTATAAAAGAAGCCGAACGCCAGCTTTCCGAGGCACGGATGAAAGCCAGGGACGTTCTGTCCAGACAGGAAAAGACTCCTTTTGACCATTCCAAAGAGGAGCCGAGGGCTTAAAAGAATCCAATGTGAACGGAAATAAGGGGCATTTCCCGATTTTTGTCGGGGAGTGCCTTTTTTTGCGCGCAAAATGGATCTCATTTTACGGCAAGGTTGATGTTCACCTTGACAAAGGCGAACATGGAACACAAATTTTTCTCGGGATCTTTATTTGCAAAAAGTATTAGAAGGGAGGGAGGAAGATGGAAGTGATCAAACACAACAGAAATCTTTTAAAGGGACTCTTTATCGGATCCCTAGTGGGTGCTGCGGCAGGGATCGTTTTCGCTCCCAAGTCTAGGAGGGAACTGATATCCGACATTAAGGGACAATCTGTTCAAGAAACAGAACATCTCTTTTTGGGCGCCACAACCAAAGTGAATGCCGTATTCAAAAGTGCTAAAAATATTTTCGACGGTCGCAGGGGACGAAGGGAAATAATTTTCCGAGACCTAGAGGAGCCGGACCAATTTACGGCAGAGGCGTAGATTCTTTAAATACATCCATGCCTTTTCAGGTTCACCATCAGGATTGAAATAGCGGCAGGCGTGACACCGGAGATCCTGGAGGCTTGACCTAAGGAGCGGGGCCTAATCTTTTCTAACTTTTCCATTACCTCGGCGGAGAGGCCGATGATGGAGCCGAAGTCGAATTCCTCGGGAAAACTGATTTCCTCCAACTTCTTAGACTTTTCGATCTCCTCCGTTTGTCTTTTCATGTAACCTTCGTACTTCACCTGTATCTCAGCCTGATCCAAAACTGATGTAGGAACGTTTCCGAGACTCGGATCAAAGACGAATAGGTAGTTGAAGTGAATTTCAGGTCTCTTCAACATTTCCCGAAGTGAGGAATCTTTTTTCAGCGGAGCACTTCGCCATCGTTGAAGAATTTCGTTATTTTCCCTTGTCGGATTGACTCTTACCTCTGAGATTCGACAAAGGGTTTCCCCAATGGCTGTTTTCTTATCCAGAAGAATCTGATAGTCCTCTTTCTTCACCAAGCCCGCCTCATAACCTTTCTCCTTTAACCTCAAGTCAGCATTGTCCTCCCTTAAATGGAGACGATGTTCCGCTCGGGAGGTAAACATACGGTAAGGCTCAGTGGTGCCCTTGGTGACCAAGTCATCAATCAAGACGCCGATATAGGCTTCGGAACGTTGCAAGATAAGAGGCTCTTTTCCCCGTATGAACAGTGAGGCATTGATCCCAGCTATTAATCCTTGTGCGGCAGCCTCTTCATAGCCGGACGTCCCATTGATCTGTCCAGCATGGAACAGTCCCTTGATCCGTTTCGTTTCAAGGGAAGGCTTGAGTTCAGTCGGGTCGACAAAATCATATTCAATCGCATAACCGGGCCTAATCATCTCGACTTCTTCAAGGCCCCTGATCGATCTCAGCATCCGGACCTGAATATCCTGAGGAAGACTTGTGGAAATCCCATTGGGATAGATTTCATTCGTGTTATGGCCGTCGGGTTCTAAGAAGATTTGGTGCCTTTCCTTCTCTGCAAAGCGAACCACTTTGTCTTCGATCGAGGGGCAATATCGAGGACCGATACCTTTGATGATCCCACAATAGAGGGGGGATCGGTCGAGACCGCTTTTGATGATTTCATGGGTAGTGGAGTTTGTATAAGTAATAAAGCAGGGGACCTGCCTCGTATCGATGCTTTCTGTTGAGAAAGAGAAAGGAAGGGGCGGTTCATCTCCATATTGGGGCGTAAGTTGAGAAAAATCAACTGTACGGCTGTCAAGCCTTGGCGTCGTTCCGGTCTTGAGCCTTCCCATCCGGAAACCGAACCTTTTGAGAGATTCTGATAGCGCGATCGAGGGCGGATCGCCCATCCTGCCGGCAGGGAAGTGTGTGAGACCGATATGGATCAGGCCTTTCATAAATGTCCCCGGCGCGAGGATCAAGGCTTTGGTTTGTATGGTTTCATTTGAATCGGTCTTGACTCCTTTGATCTGATTTTTATCTACCAGGATTTCCTCTACGGTAGCTTCCTTGATTGTTAGATTTTTTTGATTTTCGACAATCCTTTTCATGCGAAGCCGGTATTGCTGACGGTCTACCTGTGCCCTGGAAGAACGGACCGCAGGCCCTTTGCCTGTATTGAGCTGACGGAACTGTATTCCTGTCTCGTCCGTGGCTTTGGCCATTTCTCCGCCCAGTGCGTCGATCTCTTTGACCAGATGGCCTTTCGCCAATCCTCCGATAGCAGGGTTGCAGGACATGTAACCAATCTGTTCAACTTTTTGTGTGATGAGAACAGTAGAATGCCCGATCCGAGCACAAGCCAAGGAGGCTTCGATTCCGGCATGTCCTCCACCGACCACCACTACATCGAACTGTGTGGCTGCCATCTTCTATCCTTACTCTCCAGAATCAATTACTCCCCGTCATAAATCCCAATAGCCAAATCCCAAATTCCAAATAGATCACAATGTTTCAATGTTCAAATTACTAAATGTATCAGACCTTTATTTTTGAATTTTGGTCATTGAGAGTTGGTGTTTCTTTGGATATTGGTAATTGGAATTTGGGATTTAGTAAATCGCCATACTCTATGCGCCGTGCCCTCTGCTATTTTGGGCCCCGGCAGGCCTTCACGCAGACTCCACAGATATTATGGCTGAAATGGAGGGTTTTGGCAAAGCTTCTTAGCTGCTCGTAACATCGAAGATGGTCGAATTCTTCCTGACGCACCTTGATTGCCCCTGCGGGACAGACCGATAGGCATGAGAGGCAGGAACCGCAATCTTTTATAGAAGGAGAATCGATCACAAGAGGGAGATCGGTGAGAATCGTGACCAGACGGACCCGTGACCCGAATTGCTCGTTGACAAGAAGGTTGTTTCGACCAATCCATCCCAACCCCGCAGCCGAGGCCATATGTTTATGGGAGAGATGACCTCTTTGGGTTTTCCAATCGACCAGCTGAGAGGCAGGGATGGGAATAGCCTGGTATCCCTGACCCTGAATCGCCGAAGTGACAATAAGCCCGATCATGTCTAATAGAATATTCGACCTCTGGTAGTGATGGAAATAGAGCGGAGTGGGTTGGTCTTCAATATTGTCTAAGATGTTGTCGGACAGATGGAATCCTACCGAGATGCCATAGCAAAGCGAATCCATTAAAGAGGGGGAGAGGAGGATTTCTTCTTTTTTGAGGGAGCCAATATTTGCCACTCCGACGAGGGAACTTCCCCATTGGTGGCAGAGCTGCTTGATTTTATCGGTGTTTGCCTTAGGATCCGTCATACCCCAGATTGTGGCTCCTGAATGGATTTAATGCAAGGGCTTTAGCTAAAAGAAGCTCGGCGCTCGGAGTTCAGGGTTTGGAGCTTCCAAACTGATCATATACCCCAAACAAAGAATCTAGAAACTCCAAACGATGCGGTTAACGCCCTTTGATCCTCAATTCTTTTATTTTCTTTCGGAGTGTGTTTCGGTTGATCCCTAAGAGTTGGGCGGCAGCAATTTGGACATGATTCACGCGCTCTAATGCGGACGTGATCAAAATCTTTTCCACTACCCGAATAATATCGTCAAAGATGGCCATCTTGGCCTTCCTCTCCACGTAAGGATCGATCTTGTTCAGAACTTCGGCAAGCTTTTGCTCTAAGATTTCGTCAAGGAAAGGAGACTTGGCCTTAGTCTTCCCGTCCTTGACAGGAGCTCCAATCTTCTTCAGATGATAATCCTTAATGACGGGAGAGACGATGGCTGAAACGACGAAAAGAAACTGAAAGTCCTCAACAAATTCTTGTCTGGGACCGTAGAGGGAATTGATGTTGATCACGCCCAGCGGCTCATCTGAAACGAGAGGAATGCAGAGCAAGGGGGGTTGAATCTTTTCAGATCGCTTTGGACTCTTCGTCATCTCTTCGTAGAGAGGCTCCTGGTTTAAATTATGGATTGCCGCGGGCTGCCGGGATTCAAGAACGTTACCTATCATTCCTCTCCGGCTCGGGCAAGCGAGAGGATGGATTTCCTTTTCCATACCATAGAGGGCCTCCACATGAAGGGATTCCTCCTGGGGGTATCGAAGCAAAAGAGAAGAGTATTTGATGGAGAAATATTCGGACAGGGTCGCCATCACGCCGGCGAAATAATGTTGGAGGTTGTTCTGCGGGGGAAGCAGGATGATCTCGTAGAGGCTCCTCAGTTCAGGATTTGTACGGGGATTGGTGAAGAAGATGGAAGACATGTCAGGCTCCAACGACGCTCATTCAAACGAGGTGAGAGATTGGTTGATCGTTCGTCGTCTATTACCGAACCCTAATCCTATATAAATTGGATTCCGATTTCAAGAAAATTTTAATCATTTTTTCCCTTTACTTTTTGGCTTGAACTCTGGTTGTGGATTCATTAAAATCACTCCATATGGCCGAAGGAAATAGGTTTAAAGAAGGACGGCCACGGATAGTGGTTCTTCTCGGTCCGACAGGAGCAGGTAAGTCAAAGCTTGCTATTGAATGGGCGGAAGAATTAGGGGGTGAAATCATCAGTGCCGATTCCTTGCAAGTATACCGCTATATGGATATCGGGACAGCTAAGCCCGCGGTCGATGACCAAAAAAGAGTGCGACACCACCTGATTGATTTGGTGACCCCTGATCAACCGTTTCATGCTGCTCTTTATCGAACACTGGGTCGAAAGACCATTGATCAATTGTATGAAAATAAGACCCCGATTTGGCTGGTGGGCGGGACCGGGCTCTATATTAAGACCCTCTCGGAGGGAATTTTTAAGAGTCCTAAGATTGATCCCTCATTGAGAGAAAACCTAAAAAAGGAAGCGGAGGAGAAAGGAACGGAAAGCCTTTATGAGCGTTTGAAAAAGGGGGACCCGAAAACAGCCTTCTCTCTCCATCCTAACGATCTCTTTCGAATTGTGAGAGCTCTTGAGGTTCTGGACTCGACGGGCATCCCTATTTCATTCTACCGGGAACAACATCGTTTCGGGGAAAAACCTTATCTGACACTTAAGATAGGTCTGAAGATAAATCGGGACGTGCTCTATCGACGCATTGACGAAAGAGTCGATCAGATGTTAGAAAGGGGGCTTCTTCAAGAGGTGAAGGGACTGATGGAGATGGGTTATGGGCCCGAATTGAAGCCGATGCAGAGTTTGGGTTATAGACAGATGGTTCAATACCTCTTGCAAGAGATCGGTTTGGACGAAGCGGTGGGACAGATAAAGACGAAGACGCGTCGTTATGCCAAGCGTCAACTGACGTGGTTTAATGCTGATCCAGAAACTCAGTGGTGGGATGGGGTGGCGGATCGGAAAAAAATATTGCTCGAAATCAAATCTTTTTGGGAAGGGGAGGGAAAGGCATGATCAAGAATCAGATCAATGTCCAGGATCAGTTTCTCAACCGTGTCCGGCGAGATCGTAAACATGTGATGATCGAATTGACCACGGGCCATCAGATCGAAGGGATCATCCTGAGCTTCGATAATTTCTGCATCATTCTTCGGGGAGAGACCGACCATCTGATTTATAAGCACGCCATCTGCTCTATTTCCCCCGGCGAAAAATTGGAATTTCCTGAATCGAAATAGATCATGCCCCGGCTTTCCCGTCTGGGAGGCCCGACGGATTGATGATGAATCATTTTGAGATCAAACCAATACTGGAGAGCCTTTTCTTCGTTTCGGATTCTCCCATCCGGCTTGAAACCCTTGTCGAGATCCTGCCTGAGTCGAATAAAGAAGCGATCATAGAAGGAATCCGGCAGATTCAAGCAGAATATGAGAATTCTTCCAAGGGAATAGAGCTGACAGAAATAGCCGGTGGATATCAATTCCGGACCAAGCCCGATTGGGCTGGATGGGTCAGTCGGCTGAAAAAAGTCAGAGCGATTAAGCTGAGCCAGGCCGCTCTAGAAACCTTAGCCATCGTTGCCTACCGTCAGCCCGTCATCCGGCCAGCGGTCGAGGAAATCCGCGGTGTGGATTCGGGGTCCGTTCTGCACACGCTCATGGAGAAGGGATTGATCAAGATGATGGGACGTAAGGATCTTCCCGGGCGTCCCATCGTCTATGGAACCACCAAGGCTTTTCTTGAGCTCTTCGGTCTGAATGCGTTGTCCGATCTGCCCACCCTCAAAGAAATTCAACCTCCTGCAACGCCCGAGGCGATATCCAGAGAAGAGATTCTGAAAAGCGAAACAGAAGAGATTGACCCTCCAGATCTCCCTCAGGACAGGGGAGAAGAGTAGGGATTCGATTGGCACTGGAACGACTTCAAAAGATTTTGGCTAAGGCAGGGATCGCTTCGAGGAGGGAGGCCGAAAGAATGGTGATGGAGGGAAGGGTGTCGGTCAACGGCAAGGTCGTTGAGACACTCGGTCTCAAAGCCGATCCCTCCAAAGACCACATCCGAGTGGATGGCAGGAAGCTCACCCACTTTGAGCCGAAGGCCATTCTTCTTCTGAATAAACCCAGAGGCTATCTTTCCACGGTCAAGGACCCGAAAGGACGACCGACCGTCATGGATCTTCTCAGGGGCGTCAAATGGAGGATCTATCCAGTCGGTCGCCTCGATTTCGATGCCGAGGGGCTTCTTCTCCTTACCAATGATGGTGACCTCGCGAATCTTCTGTCCCATCCCAGATTTTCCATCCCAAAGACTTATCTGGTCAAGGTGGGAGGCGTTCCGGAGGAGAAAAAACTGACCCGGCTCGAGAGGGGAGTGAGGCTCGAAGATGGAGAGGCAAAGGCCGTCTCCTGCAGCCTGATTCGCCAAAAGGAGAAAAATAGCTGGGTTCGGGTGGTGGTGACCGAGGGTAGAAACCGTTTGATTAAGAGAATGTTCTCAGCCATCGGCCATCCTGTTCTCAAGTTGAAACGAATCGAATATGGCCCCGTTCGATTGGGGGACCTTCCTTTCGGACAATACCGTTATCTCACAACAGGCGAGATGGGGAAACTTGAAAGTTTAAAGCAAAAAACTCATAGTAATCAATTGCACACATTGATTGGAGGAAAGGAGGGCGTCCCGGCAAAGACGGAAACGCTACGTGATTGCTTACCAAAGTTGAAGTCCTAAGAAAAATAGTTCATCTGGCCACATTGATCATTCCTGTCGGTTATGCATTGACTTCTGAGGAAACGGTCCTTCTCTTTCTTGTTCCTTTCTTTTTAGCGCTTCTATCGGTAGATCTCCTTCGTTTGCTGCATCCAGGGATGGCATCGCTCTTCCAAAAATATTTTTTCGGAAGGGTCCTCAGGGAAGAAGAGAAGCCTACGTTTATGGGGGCCACCTATTTTATCTTCTCTACGATCCTCACTATCCTCCTGTTTCCCAAACCCATCGCCATTGCCAGTATCCTCACCCTCATCCTGGCCGATACGGCGGCTGCCCTGATCGGAAAATGGATTGGGAGAATTAGGATCTTTGGGAAAACCCTGGAAGGAAGCATCGCTTTTCTCCTCACCGCTTTATTGATTGTCTGGATCTCTCCCAATCTGAACCGGTTTTCCGGAAGCCTCGCGGCCCTGGGGGCTGCCGTGGTTGAGGTTCTTCCGCTCAGGGTGAACGATAATCTTAGCATTCCTCTTGTCGCAGGAGCGATCATGTTTTTCGCGAGTGGATGATGAGAGAAGGGATGTCCTTAAGGGCTTGGATGATCCTTCCCGCTTCTTCTTCCGAGGCAATTTTGACAATGGCCGCGTAAACCTTCAATTCATCAAAAAGAAAAGAGAAGGCTCCTTCGGATTCATTCAAGAGCGTACCCTCAGCCAGGGGGTTGAGGCTGATGACGGGCTTATCAAACTTCCTGATGAGATCGGAGGCTCGGGGCAGGTCGAAGAAGTTTGATTTTTTATTGATGGGTGTGGCGAAGGCGGCCACATTGAGGGGTTTTGCCTTTGGGAGGACAAAGGTCGTCCATTGAGCCGTGTAGATCGGGATGAGCCCTTTTGCCCTGACCGTGGATACCATTTTGTGAAGAAGATCGATCCGGCCCAGCGCCAAGAGCCAATCTCCATATTTTTCTCCGAAAAGGAGGAATGGGGAATCCTTGGGATCGAAGAGAGAAGTTCCTTTGTCAAGTCGAGCAGGATCCAGGGAGATCCGGTCAATCTCTTTTTGCGTGAAGACCTCCGAAGAAGAAGGAGGGGAAAGAATATTTCGAGGCAGATGGAAGGGAAGAGTCTTTTTGACCGTTGAGATAACTTTTGATTCAAACCGATGGAGTGGCTTTCCCAAAAAAGAAACCCCAACCTCTGCCTCTAAATGACAGACGCCGATCAACGTTTCGTCTGCCGTTACATTTTTGAACCGCTTGAAAGATTCGAGGTGATTCGCTGAAGGAAGGTCAAAGCACCAGGCTCCCAATTCATAAGTCTTCTCCATGAGGCGATAGATTTCTCGCTCGCCCCGAGACATCGGCGGATGGATGGAAAAAATGATCCTGGGCAGTTTTTTCTCTTCCAAGATAACTGTTGGAAATCTCATCGTCTAAACATTTTATTAACTTCTGATTGCATTTTCAATCAAAAGCTTCAACCTGCCAATACCTACCCGGTCATGGGCTAAAGAAAAATATGGAGAAGGGATTCACATTCCCTTGCAAAGCCCCTCTTTTTTTGATAAAAGATTCTTATGGCAGTGAAAGATAGAGAATTAAAGAAAGCGATCAAGTTAGGGATGAAGGCTCTGATCGTTCAAGAGATCAGGCTTTTGCGATTGGAGCATTCCTTCACTCCTCGGATCATGATTGATGAAGTCTCCCGATCGATCCAGGACACCAAGAGAGAAATAGCCAGGCTGACGAAGGCGGTAGGGCAAAAAGAGAGAGCAGTCCTGCTAAAGAAAATGATTCGTCAATCTGTAGACGAAGAGATCGACCGGGCGATCGAATTGAGGAAGACCAGGTGCATACGGTGCCTGCACGGAAGATTTTATGATGAGGCAGGCACGGCCTATGTAAACTTGCCCGCCGAAGCACAGGTCACGACCGTTGGCTGTGACAAACTCCGGCCGGGCCTGCGAAAAAGTTGTCGACGATTTGTGGAGACGTCGCAGGCCGTTTCGCTCGAGGATTACCTTAACGAGATGACCTTTCTATATGAGTTTAGGGAGTTAATTGAACGAATAGAAGAAGTTTGGAAGGACTACCTTACCAAGTAAGGCATAACGCAAAGCGCAGAGCGCCTGCCTGCGGTAGGCAGGCTTAGCGCATAGCGTCGTAAGTCCCCAAACAACAAATTCCAATTTGATCTGTCCTGACCAGCATTTGAGTTGACGGACGGTGTCACGATAACCCTTCTTGCAGGTTACACCTACAAAGAGTGGGGCCGGACTATCTTTATGATCTGATGATTTGCGATTGAAAGAGAGTACAAGAGGGACGGCATTGGTTTATGAAAAATTCCGTCGCCAATTATAGGCCTTTGGCAGAGCCGGGGTTTACTAACCTTTTTGTTAGACAAAATTGCGTCAGACTGTCGCGAGTGTTTTAAACAACCAAGGAGAATAAAGCACACTAAAGAGAAGCGAACAAAAAGAATAGGCCTAAGGTAGTATTATGACCGGCCCTATTATCGATGTAACAGGACCACGGGCTTCTATATACTCTTGGTCAAATGAATATGTCGAAGCAGACCCCAGACTCGCGGTTCCTTTTCCTTTAGCTGTAACTCTACCCTTGTAAAGTATTCCCCCCACACCATCGTAGATCGTTAGATCGCCCTGCCAAAATGACACTGCCCACATTTGGTCACTATTTTGTAAATGTGTATAGACTGCGTAGGCCTTTGTAATGTTATAATCGCAATCATACCCCATTGCCAAGCATGTCTGTTTTTGAAGACTAGCTAATAATTCTTTATTGTAATCAACTTGAATTTTATTGCAATTCGTTCTGACCCACTTCCCTATAGAGGCTCCGTACCCTACGTCTATGTAGTCCCCGTCGTACCCTTCGTCTTTGTAGGCCATATTCGCAGAAAAAGTAATAGACGCACCCTGTGAAATATCTTGGCATCCCAAACCGCTGGCGCACAGCGTTCCGTCTATCGTAACATCCCAATTACCAAGTATCCCCGCAGGCTCACTTAGGAAACTGGTTATTAGCATTTGGACATTTGGATCTTTTTCCATCCACCAATGGAGGCATTCTGGTCTTTGGCCTTCTGGCAAACCGTTCCAAAAAGATAATACCTGGGCGGTAACATCTTCGTTCTCCGCCCCTGTTAGAGGAGTTCCATAAAGGGGCTTAGGGGCCGGGAACTTTATTAGTCCGAAGATATCCAGAGGACAAAGGGCCCCTGATGTTAAAAAATCTGTTTTTTTAGAACCTAATGTTTGATAAATGTTAAGGGCTTTCCAAACATTTTTAGGGAGAGATTTCGTTTGACCAGGAAAAGGATATAGAAACGAAACTCTATCCAATGTGACCATTCTGTCAATACAAACAAGTGGGTTCTTTGACTTACTCAAGCTATTTGCAACCTTGAGAACAAGCGTTGCACCGTGACTATACCCAACCATGTTTATTCCTTCCATTTCTCCTAATGCTTTAATTGTTAAGTCATTTACGTCTTTCTCCTCTTGTGAATAATCCAATGATTTCAATGGATTCAATGGATCGCCTAACGGCAACAAAATTGGTTGGCATCCTATGCCGTTTGGGTTTGTAGGGGAGGCACACATGTCGAAAATACCAGAATTGATTCCTTCTTTTGGGTCATGGCCGGAGACCACTATGGTAACCTCTGCATTTGTTTTGATCGATAGGGCAAAGACAAAGAAAGTTAAAAAAAGCACCATCCATAATCTTCTCGATATAGAGTTCATAACTTCACGCTCCTCAAAATGTTATTTTTTATGGAATAAGAGGCTAAATACCAATCTTTGCTGGTGGCAAGAAATCAAATCTCTACTAAGCGTGCAAAATATATACCCAATACTAGGGCAATCGTCGGATTTCAAAAACATTGTAACTAATGATTTTACAACACGAATTGGAACTTTCTATATCGCAGAAAAATAAAAAAGCCCTGTCCGATGCGGAATCTTCCACAAGCGGGTGAGGCATTTTACTCAGTTGGAGCTTGAAACAAATTCTTCGCCCAGAAAGACCAATGAGAATTGTCAGAATGGGGGCACCTAAACTAACAACTCTTTTCGATACCTCATCATCCCAATGTGTAATTTCATTTCATCGATTACCGGTCGAAAGGTTGTATGGTGGGACAAAAATGTAAACTTAAGATAACAGCTTACTATAAGGAAGTAGAGAGACATGGTAATCTCCATCTGTTAAAGTTGAATTGCGCAAAAACAACAAAACAGAAAGGAGAAATTACCATGTCTGAGAGAGAT
>Ga0335070_10001299_pt1 | contig 28824 bp, 22 predicted proteins | sample Lox_Sample_13_FD_206722 | JGI IMG/M metagenome (GOLD analysis project Ga0335070, IMG submission 206722) | Soil microbial communities from Loxahatchee National Wildlife Refuge, Florida, United States - Lox_Sample_1.3 | ecosystem: Environmental > Terrestrial > Soil > Wetlands | place: USA...
GATCCGACGCGTATTTCGAAGGTGGCTACTGGCTGATCCTATGGGACTTCGTTGTGAGTGCGGTCATCTCGCTCCTGCTGCTTAACCTTCGCTGGTCAGCTGGAATGCGCAACTTGGCGGAACGCATCACCCGCTTTAAACCGATCCAGACGTTAGTCTACTGGGCGCAATACCTGGTCCTCACGACGATCCTTGCGTTCCCCCTCACGGTCTATGAAGGATACGTCCGCGAACGGAAGTACGGGCTGGCGACACAGACTTTCGGTCCCTGGCTCGGCGATCAGTCCAAGCTTCTTGTCGTCAATCTGGTGCTGGGGGGAATGCTCGCGGTCCTGCTTTTTGGCGTTGTGCGCCGTCTGCTGCGCACCTGGTGGATCTGGGGCGCGACCGTGACTATGGCATTTTTCATCTTCACTGTCCTTGTCTTCCCCGTGTACGTCCTGCCCATCTTTAACAAAGTGACACGCCTGGACGATCCCAAAGTCACCGAACCGATCTTGCGCATGGCGCGAGCGAACGGGATTCCAGCGAAAGACGTTTTTCAGGTCGATGCCTCACGGCAAACGACTCGCATGACCGCGAACGTAAGCGGATTCGCCGGCACGATGCGGATCACCATCACTGACAACTTGCTGCGTCGTGGCTCACTGGAAGAGATTCAGGCCGTGATGGGGCATGAGATGGGCCACTACGTACTGAATCATGTTTACAAAGGCATGATGTTTTTCTTCATCGTCATTGTTACAGGATTCGCCCTGTTGCGTTGGGCGTTGGACTGGACCCTGAAGCGGTGGGGAGAAAAGTGGCGAATACGCGGTATCGGGGACACTGCCGTGCTGCCGCTGGTAGCGCTGCTGGCTGCGATTTTCTTCTTTGCGCTGACGCCAGTGTTGAACACCTTTATTCGTACTCAGGAACGTGAAGCAGACATGTATGGACTGAATGCCAGCCGCCAACCGGACGGCTTCGCCAAAACGGCGCTCCATCTGGCTGAGTTTCGAAAGATGAGTCCAGGCCTTGTTGAAGAATGGATTTTCTACGATCACCCCAGCGGTCGGAGCCGCATTTATGCCGCAATGCGGTGGAAAGCGGAAAACTTAACGCCAGCAAACACGCAGCCGGGTCCCTGACGGCTCCTGCCGAATGGGCCAAGCTCGTGGGGTCATTATTGGTTGTTTCTAGTCTTTGAGGTTAAGGAGGAAGTCATGCGCAATCTTGTCAGAATTGCGTTGGCCGTCGGAATACTCGCGCTTGTCGTCCCGAACGCCAGCCTCGCCGCGGACCCTGCGCCGCAGCGGGAGCGAAATTCACTGGTCATTATTTTCAAAGATGGACACCAGCAGAGTTTCCCCGTCGCAGAAATCGCACGCATCGAATTCACGTCACCGAGCTCGATCGCTTCAACCGCCGGAAGGAACCGCTTTCTGGGTAGGTGGAAAGTGGGCGACGGCTCGGGCGGGACTTTCTACATCACGCTGGAGCGCGACGGCAATGCCAGAAAGTCCATCGGATCGACGCATGGCACCTGGACGGTAGTCGAAGGAGAAGCCCGCATCAACTGGAACGATGGCTGGCACGACGCGATCCGCAAGGTCGGGAACAAGTATCAGAAAGTTGCCTTTGCACCCGGCAAGTCCTTCTCCGATGCGCCGGACAACATGACCGACGCGGAGAATAAGGAAGCCAATCCGATCTAAGGAGACTCAGTACTCCGCCAGATCCTTCATCGCTCGGTAGAGGTCCGCGGTCTGCGGCAGGATAGCGTTTTCCAGGATAGGCTGGTAGGCGACGAATGTGTCGGTCGCCGCCACGCGACGCACCGGCGCATCCAGGTGCTGGAATAGTTGCTGGGCGATGCGGGCTGCGATTTCCGCGCCGTAGCCCCAGCTCAGCGAATCTTCGTAGGCAACGAGAGCGCGGCTGGTCTTCTGCACGGACGCGGCAATCGTCTCCCAATCAAACGGGCTCAACGTTCGCAAGTCGATCAGCTCCACCTTGATTCCCTGCTCGCGCTCCAGTTTCTGCGCAGCTTGCAAGGCACGCGGCACCACTGCGCCGTAGCTGATCACAGTCAGGTCCGTTCCCGGCTGTACGATCTTGGCTTTGCCAAACGGAATCATGAAGTTCGGACCAGGATAATGCGCACGGCCGTAAGTTTCGCGATACAGCCGCTTGTGCTCCAGGAACAATACGGGATCGTCGCAGCGGATGGCGGTCCGCAGCAGGCCCGCCGCATCCAACGCATTTGATGGAAACACCACTCGCAGACCAGGAATGTGAGTGAAGATGCTCTCTCCACACTGTGAGTGGTAGATGGCGCCGCCGGTGAGATATCCGCCGATCGCCACTCGCACGACGAGGGGCGCGGAATATCCGTTGTTCGACCTCCAGCGAATAGTGGGGAGTTCGTTGCGCAACTGCATCATCGCCGGCCAGATGTAATCGAAAAACTGGATTTCAACCACCGGTTTCAGCCCACGGGTCGCCATGCCGGTGGCGCGGCCGATGATGTTGGCCTCTGCCAGAGGCGAATTGAAGACACGATCCGATCCGAACTCGGTTTGCAGGCCGGCAGTCAGTTTGAACACGCCGCCTTTGCCCTTGACCATCTTGTGCCGCAGGTAGTCCTCACGGCTGCAATCAGCGACATCTTCGCCGAATACTACGATGCGCTCATCGCGCCTCATTTCATCTTTCAACGTGGCATTGATCAGGTCGGCCATGGTCTTGGCCGCCGCTTTCTTGCCGTCGGAAGAATGATTCTCGGCATGCGCTGAGACTGGGGCCTCAAATGCGGGCGTCGTCGGATCCAAGACGGGGGAATACACGTACTGTGCGATCGTTTCCGGCACCGGCACCGCGGCTTCCAACGCCTGATCCACCGCCGCCTGCAGCTCGTCGTCCACCTGTTTTTCCAGACGGTTGATTTCGGCTTCGTCGAGAAGCCCTTCGCGCATCAGGAACATCTGCATGCGTGGCACGGGGTCATGGGCAGCGTCCTGCTGACGTTCTGCTTCCGGCCGGTATAGCCGCTCATCATCGGAAAGCGAATGTGAGTAGGGCCGGATCACATGGGCATGGACGAAGGCTGGGCCTTGCCGCGACCTGCAGTGCGCCACCGCGCGGACAAAGGCAGCGTAGCTCGCGACAGGATCCGTACCGTCAATCTCTTCAAAGTGAAAATTCGGGAAGTTCGCCACCAGCCGTGAAATGTTTCCGCCCGGAGTCTGCACTTCCACCGGCACAGAAATCGCATACTGGTTGTCTTGCACTACAAAGACAACTGGAAGCCGGCGTGTTGAGGCTGTATTCAGCGCTTCCCAAAACTCACCTTCGCTGGTAGTACCTTCCCCAAGCGAAACATAGGTGACTTCGTTCGGCTGGGAGACGACATCCTTGGCTTGGCGGTAATCGCCTTCCACTTTCTTCGCAACGTTCGGATGCGCGCCGGCGTATAGCCCTGCTTCAGCGCATCCCACGGCCTGCAGAATCTGAGTGCCCACGGCGGAAGATTGGGTGACTACATTCAGCCGGGGATAGCTCCAGTGCGACGGCATCTGCCGTCCCCCGGAACTCGGGTCGGTGGCCGCGCCCACCGCCTGCAGGAACATATCCAGGGGCGAAGCTCCCAAGGCAAGGCACAAGGCGCGGTCTCGGTAGTAGGGGTAAAACCAATCGTATCCGGGTTTGAGGACCAAGCCAGCGGCAACGCCGACCGCTTCGTGTCCGGCACCCGAAATCTGGAAGAAGATCTTTTGCTGGCGTTTAAGGAGAATTTCCCGGTCGTCGATGCGACGGGAGGTATACATCAGGCGGTAGGCCTCGATCAGTTGCTCTCGGCTCAGGCCCTCATAGTCCTTGCCTGACTTCCGCGCGCTGTCGCTGGCCGTTAGTTTGGGATCCGCCTTGGTCGTCGCCATCCAATTTCCTACCCCATCGGTGGAAAACCGCCCATGCATTGTAAACCAAGCCGGAGAGCGAGAATAGTATGCAGGAATCGTCACGTTGCCAAGAGTCCGGCATTAAGACTAGTGTTTACTATTATTTGCAGAGAGTCCGCAGGGCCCATGGGGCGCCTCGACCGGCCTAGAACTAACGTTTCCCCACGAACCCCCGACCCTTGACATAATGAAAGAATGGGGTTTGCTTTCATCGAAGAGCGGTGGCTTCCGAAGTCTGTCCTTTGTCTGCGGGGCTACACCGGCGGCAAATTCCTGCATGATTTGCTGGCCGGCGTCACCGTCGGTCTGGTTGCGCTTCCGCTAGCCATGGCGTTTGCCATTGCCTCCGGGCTGACGCCGCAGGCGGGAATTTACTGCGCAATCGTCACCGGCTTCCTGATCTCCGCGCTGGGCGGATCCAAGACGCAAATTGGCGGCCCGACTGGCGCCTTCGTGGTCGTGGTTGCGGGGATCGTCGCGGCCCACGGCGTGGACGGGCTGTTCATGTGCACGGTCATGGCCGGAGTCCTGCTTGTGGTGATGGGCGCAACTGGCCTGGGCACGGCGGTGAAGTTCATCCCTCGGCCCGTGGTCATCGGATTCACGAACGGAATCGCCATCTTGATCGCCAGCACCCAGGTGAAGGACTTCTTCGGGCTGCGAATGGCTCAGATACCCAGCGTGTTCTCGCTGCGTATGGAGGCCCTGGCGGCAAACTTCCACACGCTCTCTGTCGCGGCCACTGTCGTTGCTGCGGGGACGGTGCTGGTGATCCTGGTTTGCCGCGGCATTTCCAGCCGCATTCCGGGGGCCATTGTGGCCCTGCTACTGGGAACGGCTGCGGTCGTTCTTTTCAAGTTGCCGGTGGAAACCATCGGAAGCCGCTTTGGCGGAATTCCTAGCGGCCTGCCGCATCTACAGATTCCCAAGTTCCGCGCCGACCTGGTTCACGGCTTGCTCGGGCCGGCATTCACGGTGGCGATGTTGGGGGCGATTGAATCGCTCATGTCGGCCGTGGTTTCCGACCGCATGAGCAACGACCGGCACAATCCGAACGTGGAGCTGATCGGACAGGGCGCGGCCAACATCGTGTCTCCGATGTTCGGAGGATTGCCGGCGACCGGCGCCATCGCGCGAACTGCCACCAGCATTCGCTCCGGCGCGCAAACTCCAGTGGCGGGCATGATTCACTCGCTCACCCTGCTCTGCATTCTGCTGTTCGCCGCGCCCCTGGTGAGTTACGTGCCTATGCCGGCGCTGGCAGGAATCCTGATGGTCGTCTCCTACAACATGGGAGAATGGCGCGAGATTCCGCAGTTGCTCAAGCTCACCGTCACCGACATCAGCATCTGGCTGGTTACTTTCGCCCTGACGGTATTCGCCGATCTTACTGTGGCTGTCGAAGCGGGCATGATTCTGGCGGCTCTGCTTTTCATCAGCCGCGTGGCCAGCACGACGACAGTGTCGCAAGTAACCGACGACTACATCGAGGATGGGCGGATTCACATCCTGCAGGACAAAGACATTCCGTACTATGCCACCATCTTCCGCATCCACGGGCCGTTTCTGTTTGGGGCAACCGACAAGATTTCCGTCGTAACCGAAAACATCCACAAGTTGCCGCCGGTAGTCATCCTGCGGCTGCGTAACATGACCGCTCTGGATGCGACGGGTTTGTTTGCCCTGGAGGAGGTTGCCAAGGAGTTGCATGCTCATCGGCGGACGCTGATTCTTTGCGGCGCCCGCGAACAGCCCTCTCAGTTGATTCACCAGGCAGAATTCGAAGACATAGTGGGTGCCGAAAACATCTGCGACAACGTTCAGGAAGCCTTACAGCGCGCCGAGGAAGTCTACGAGCGTCTGGAAGCAAAGTCAGCCGTGACGGGAAAATGACCTCCGAGGCCTTGCCGGTTGCGTCTCCGGGTGCAGCACAGTACAAATCGTTTATCCTAAGAAGCACTTGATTCGGATTCACCGCCAATTCGATCCGCACCAGATCAAGCTGCTGATTTTCGACCTTGACGGCACGCTGATTGACTCGCGCCTGGACCTGGTGCATTCCGTCAACGCGACCCTGCGCCACATCGGGCGGCCCGAACTCCCTGACGACCTGATCGCCAGTTACGTAGGCGACGGCGCGCCCACGCTAATCCGCCGGGCACTGGGCAACGACGCCGATGACGAGCAGCTGGTGCGCTCCGGCCTCGAGTATTTCCTCGCCTACTACCGCGAGCACAAACTGGATCACACCACGGTTTATGACGGAGTGAAAGAAGCACTTGAGACAATTCAGAACTCACGCAATGGCGTAGCCCGGCAAATGGCCGTGCTCTCCAACAAGCCGGTCAATCCCTCGCGGGCGCTGGTGGAAGCTCTCGGACTCGGTTCGTTCTTTCCATACGTGTATGGAGGCAACAGCTTTCCGACCAAGAAACCTGATCCGCAGGGCGCCCTGACGATCTTGAAGGAAACGAAGTGTCTCCCGGACGAAACGTCGATCGTGGGTGACTCCGGCATCGATGTCATCACCGGCCGGAACGCCGGTCTGTGGACTTGCGGGGTTGCGTATGGCTTCGCTCCCCACACCTTCAAGGATGCGCAGCCGGACGTCATGGTGGACACGCCGGGAGACTTGGCAACTCTGTTCCAGTGAACTTCTTGTCGTCCGTGGTTACCTGACCGGGCGCTTCTCCGCCTCAGGCGTGCGATTCGTATACACTGCCTGCGAGAATGAAGAACTCGAACTACAGTTTTACTCCTGCCGAACTACGCAAACTGCGCAGCCTGAAAAATCCGTACGGTATACAGCGCTTTCTCGACGACATGCCTTATCACCTGGCCGACACCGGCTGGTCGCCCCGGATTGTTCTGCGGGAGAACACATCGCACTGCTTCGAAGGAGCCATGTTTGCCGCGGCAGCGCTGCGCGTCAATGGATATCTTCCGCTGGTCTTCGATCTCGAAGCTGAGCACGACACCGATCACGTGGTGGCGATCTACCGGAGCAACGGCCATTGGGGGGCCGTGGCCAAATCCAATTACACCGGTTGCCGCTATCGCGAGCCCGTCTACCGCAGCCTGCGGGAACTCGCCATGAGCTACTTCGAGGTCTATTTCAATTTGCGGCGCGAGCGCTCGCTGCGGACTTTCTCCAATCCCGTGAATCTTGCCAGGTTCGACCGCCTAGAATGGATGACCACGGAGAAGCCTTTGTGGTTTGTCGCGGAATATCTCTGCACGATCTACCATCACAAGCTGCTCCGTCCCAACATGGCGAAACGGCTGCATCGGCTTGATGACCGATCGTTCCGCGCCGGCTGCCTGGGACGGGCGGAAAAGAAGTGAAGTCGGCGAGGAACGTTGCACGGAAGGCTCGCTCTACTTCCTTCACCCTGAGCTACAATCCAGCAATGAGGCTCGTTTTCATCGTCTCGATTCTGATCTCCGGTTTGGCCGCTGGGCAAAACGCCGTCGACATCACCTCCGAGCCCCACCACACTCTGCTTCTCGAAAACGGCAAAGTGCGCGTATTCGAACTGGCCCTGAAGCCAGGGGACCGCGCCTTTGTGCGTCATGAGCACAATTTTCTCGTGGTTACCCTCCAGGACTGTGAACTGGTGGTGTGGCCGGAAGGCAAGTCCGATATTATGAATTTCCGTTTTGGCCAGGGAGATGTGCGTTTCTCCTTCGGCGGCCAGGCGGTGGGCTTCCGCAACGATCGTACGGCAGCATCGCGGCAGATTCTCGTCGAATTTCTGGACCCCAAGGTGACTAGCTACGGATATCAGGCACCCGAAGGCGGGTGGGACTACGGCGCCATGTCAATTGCTCCGCCCACCGATCCGCGGGCTGCGTTTTCCAACTCGCTTTTTCTCGCAGCCGCCACGGCGCGGGACATCCAACTGCTTCCCGGCGATTTGCTGGCTCCTCCAGAAAAGGAAGCGGCCGAATTGCTGATCCCTGTCACGGATATGGACCTTAAAGCGAGCGAGACCCAGAGAATTCGCAAATCGCCGGGTGAGGTAGTCTGGATTCCGATGGGGCGCAAGGCCAAACTGCGCAATGCCGGTGATGAGCCCGCGCGTTTCGTGGTAATCGAGTTTCCGCCGCCTCCGGCCGAGCAATAATCGGCAGCAAGACATCCCCTGGGAACTGGTATGGTTCTAATACGTACAAAATCATATGCAACTCTATCGCTCTGCATTTTTGTTTCTTTTTGCTGTTTTGTCGTTTCAGGCGTTCGGCCAAGATGCCCCTCGTACTGACGAGGTCAAGGCCTCCCCTGAAAGGGCAACCCCGCGAACCGTTCTCACCCAAAATCAAATTCACGAACTCATCCACCAGGCTGCCGATAATGACCTGCTTAATAACAAGGCGGCTCGCAATTATGCCTACATTCAGCGCGAGGAGGAGCACAGGCTGGATGGAAACGGAGAGGTGAAATCGACGGAGACGCGCACCTACGAAATCATGGTGCTGTATGACGAGCCGGTTCGCAAGCAGATCGAGAAGAACGACAAGCCGCTTTCCGAAAAGGATGCCCGGAAGGAAGACGAAAAAATCCAGAAGATCATCGACAAGCGCAAGAATGAAAGCGACGGCGATCGCAAGAAGCGATTGGAGAAAGAGGAAAAGGATCGCGAACAAGGCCGTGAGTTCGTAAAGGAAATTGACGACGCCTACAACTTCCGCTTTGTCGGGAACGAGCAGCTCGAGGGACGGGAAACCTATATCATCGACGCCGATCCGCGCCCTGGCTTTCAACCGCACATGAAGGGCGCAAAATTCCTGCCCAAGTTCCGCTTCCGGGTTTGGATCGACAAGGCAGAAACCCAATGGGTGAAGGTGGACATTCAATGCATTGACACGGTCTCGATCGGCTTGTTTCTGGCTCGCATCCACAAGGGATCGAACATCCAGATTGAGCAGACTCGGGTAAATGACGAGGTGTGGCTGCCCAAGCGAGTGACGCTGAAGATTGGCGCGCGGATCGCTCTGCTCAAGTCTCTAAACCTTGCCGAGGACGTTACTTACCGCGACTACAAGAAGTTCCGGGCCAACGCGAAGATTACTGGAGTCGGCGAGGTGGCCGATCCGAAGTGATCTTCTTGGTTCTGGCGCCCCATCTCTTGTGATGGACGATTGGAACTGGCAAGACCAGCTTCTGCAAGGACATCGGATGGAACTTCCGGATTGCAACTTTTGGCCCGCACGCGGGTTTGTATCCGTAACGGAAATAGGAGGGGCGTAAACATGAGAAAGTTCTTCATTGCAGCGGCTTTCGCGGTCCTGTTGGGGTTAGGCAGCGCCAGCGCGCAAGTGGTGGTGAGGATCGGACCGCCTCCGCATCCTCCTCGCGAGGTCATCCCCGTGCGGCCCGGCCCGAACTACGTGTGGGCTCCGGGTTTCTACCGTTACGAGGGGAACCGTTATGTTTGGGTTCCGGGACGGTACATTGTTCCGCCGCGTCCCCGGATGCACTGGGTTCCCGGACACTGGGCGCATCGCCATGGCGGCTATGTTTGGGTCGAGGGACACTGGAGATAAGTCTGAAACGCGCGGAGAGGTGACCGCTCGTGGCCCGGACGGGAACGCCCGGGCCCACGTGTTTTCAGCAGGGCTGCCGCAGATGCCCCCACCTCAGCGCCACACCAACGTACTGACGGAATTCTGATCCAACGGAACTTTCAGTTCCCACTCGCCTAAGCGGACGCTGCAAGCTGTCGCGGATCCGGCATTGGTCAACACCAGCACTCGTTCTCCATCAGGATTTTCCAAGCCGACATGATCCAAGGTCTCTGCCACGCTTTGCGAGTCGAAGCAGGAAGCCCCGCGCCGGACAGTTCGTGAATAGTGTGCGAAGGCATGGAATTGTCCGCTGTAGGAGACTTGCTTGCTCTGCGAGTGAATGGTTATGACGCCTCCACAACTGAAGGGACCGATGTTCGGGCGTCCCTGCTCGTCGAGCGCGATGTTCCAGGCCGTGATTGACCGGCAACCGTTGCGCAGAATCCCTGTAAACGTCTTGCTCCATTTGACCCAGTCGGTTGCGTAGTCGGCAGCCGTGTATTCCGGTCCGCCTTCGGTCCAATACATTTTGATGTTGGGATGCACATCGCTTACTCGTTTCATCCACTCGGGCTTTCCCACGTAGCCGTGCCACGCGATGGAGTTCGTATACTTCGCGACATCCGGCGTTTCCAACTCTCCCAGGGCCCGGCCCCACAGGTTGTAGTTATGGTCGATGATCCAGATCTCGGTCTTCACGCCGTTGCGCTCGAATGTGGGTCCTAGGTATTGGCGGACGAAATCGGCTTCGTACTCCTGCGGCCACGCGCAGGCGGGCATCTTGCCATCCTGCTCGGTGTCCACTTCGTTCTGCACCGTGATGGCCTGAACGGGAACCCCCTCGGCTTCGTACCCGCGCAGAAACTCCACAAAATAGTTGGCGTAGGACGCCATGTACTTGCGCTGCATGGCCCCGCCCAGCATCGTGTTGTTGCCTTTCATCCAGCCCGGCGGGCTCCAGGGAGAGGAAAAAAGAAAAAGATCGGCGTTTGCCTTCCTCGCTTCCCGCAACACCGGCAAAATGTATTCTTTGTCGTGGGCGATGGAAAACCGTGTCAAGTCAGGATCGGCCTCGCCATCATCGAAGCTGTACAGAGTTCTCGAGTAGTCGCTCGCGCCAATGCAGGTACGGCAGACGCTGAATCCCATCTCTAAGGGATGGAAAAGCTCGTGAAACAACTGCTCTCGCGCCGGGCCCGAAACTTGATTCAGCATGTAGCAGGCGGCATCGGTGAGAGCAGCGCCGAAGCCCAGGATGGTCTGCGCTTTCTTGCTGGGATTCAGGAAGACGGCATCGTCGGGCGGCAGCTTCGGCGCGGGCTGCCAGGAAATCGCCGCGCTGCGGGCGAATCTCTGAGTGTTATTGGTGACCCACACCGTCGCTTCGCCCGGACGGGACAGGGTCGCCGCCGCAGGCGTGGACGCAAAACTCTTCTGGCCAGCAACAACGACAACGCCCATCGCGGAGGCTTTCAGAAAATCGCGGCGTGTCTTTCCCTTGAACATGGTCTCTCCTTATGCGGCAGGAACCCAGCACACTAAATCGTGCAGCAATGCAGCGCAAGGGAACGTGTCACAGTAAAGGGCGTTGAAAATGGCCCATGTCTTACCAGCTCAATTCCACCAGCGAGACAGCTTCTCGCGGTAACGAGAATTGCAATTCCACCGATCCGCCTTCGTTATTGACCCAGGTGGGAGAATCCAGCGGCTGCAATTGTCCCGAGGACTTTAGTTTCGCGTACTGTTCCGCCGTGGGGTTCTGGGGAGAACCCATTTCCTGCCATACGGTGTATGCATTGCTGTGGCTCTGGTCGATCGAGTAGTGACGTAACAGCAAGCGCTTCACGGCAGCAGGCACACCTGCAACCTTCAGTTTCACGGGCGTATCACTCGCGGGCACTTGGTCGTCGTGGTAATTCCACACCAGCACGGTAATGTTGCGTGCCGACTTCGCAGCCAAGCCGTCGATATCGGGAACCCGTTCGACTCCGCGTTCGAGAATCTCATTCAGGTTCGACGCTCCGCTGCTCTGCACCTCGACCCGGTCTCCCTGCATCAATCCCAACATGCGGAATAGATTGAGCACGGGTTTGTCGATACCGTTTGTGGCCAGTGTGCGAAATCCGTCGAAGTAGGGCTGACCCTCGAATTCAAACGCCCAGGTCAAAATGCCCTGCAGGTTCATCTTGTATCGCTCGGCAAGGTCCAACATGCTGCGTACCGCAACCGCGGTGTAGGTGGGATACAAGGTGCCGTTGCGATAAGCATTCTGCGGATAGACCCGGGCGGAACAAGCCGCGCAGCCTTCCGGGTCGGACTCGCTGAGCACGATCGGTAGCCTGGCGAATTCAGGAAATGTGCTCACGATCCTGAAACCCTCTTCGACATCGCGCAGATTATTGGAAAGCCCCATGCGAACACGGCCGTCCACAACTTTGGGAGCACCTTTGGCGTGAAAGGTGATGAAATCGAGCGGCACACCGGATTTCCCCGTCGCCAAATTTTTGCCGTGAGCACAGTGGTCGAGAAACTGACGCAGAAACGCCGCAGCTGGCTGTGAAGCAGGGCCTGTCGTCGCAGGTCCGCCGACTTTCGCGGACGGCAGGACGCGGCGCACGGCATCGACAGCATAGTCGTAGAGCTTGTCGTATTCCTCAGGCGTGCCACGCCAATAGCCGATGTTTGGCTCGTTCCAGACTTCCCAGTACCACGATTCGACCTCGTCCTTTCCGTAACGGCTGATGCAATGCAGCACCCATTGGCTAACTAGCTCCGCCCACTTCTGGTAATCCCTGGGCGGATACGCCCAACCGGTGAAAATATCGCCCTGCGGCCAGCTGTGCCCGTAGGGCTGAGGGTGGGTGGAGAGAGCTTCTGGCATAAAGCCGATCTCCACGAATGGCTTGGCACCCGCCTGCAGGTAGGTGTCAAAGATGCGGTCCGCGATCCTCCAGTCGTATGCAGAATGTCCAGAGGCGTCTTCGGTGTAGGCGTTCGTGGATCCCCACTTGAGTGCCGGCATGCCGTCGCCCGTGGTAAGAAGATTGTGCGTGCGAATTTGGACCGGAACTGGACTCAGGGCGGCCAGTTCGCCAATCAGTTCGCGGCCGTGTTGCATGTAGGTATAGTTTGGCTCGTCGTAGCCGAAGTATGCCCAGACGGGATTCAGCGGACCCAAGCTGTGCCCGGCATCCACACGCACCACAACGGGCTCTTGGGCATGAAGAAAAGCGGGAAAAAGAAGAAGTGCTCCGAGCGCGAAAAGACGGCTGAGAAGGCTCACGGCGATAATCCTTGATGAACTTCCCGGACAAGCGGCGCCGCACCAAGTGAAAGCGGCTGGTTACTTCTTCTCGGCGACCTGCAAACGCGTCTCTGCGCGCTGAAGAGCGTCAGTGGCGCGCGTGTAGTCGACTTCTGTGCTGCCGCTTTTCAGGCGGTCTTCGGCGCGCTGCTTGGCGCGCTCGGCGCGGGCTTTGTCGATTTCTCCCGGGCGCTCGCAGGTCTCAGCAAGAATCGTCACCTTGTCAGGCAGCACCTCCGCAAAGCCCCAAGCCACGGCCAGACGGTGGGTATAGCCGTTGACCCGGTAGGTGATCTCGCCCACGGCAAGTTCCGTGATCAGCGGGGCATGCCCCGGCAACATGCCCAGATACCCGTTCTTGCCGGGAATCTGCATCTCCTCGGCGGCGTCCTTCACCACCATCTTCTCCGGGGTGACGATTTCGAGTTGGAAAGTGTCTGCCATGGATCAGTCGTTAGTCGTTAGCTGTTCAGCGCGAAAGACCAACGACTATCGACCAACGACGGTTCTATGCCGCCGCTGCCTTCATCTTCTCTGCCGCCTCCAGCGCTTCGTCAATCGTGCCTTTCATGTAGAAGGCCTGCTCGGGGATGTCGTCGTATTTACCTTCGACAATGCCACGGAAGCCGTTCACTGTGTCCGCGATTTTCACATACCGTCCTTGCGCGCCGGTAAACTGTTCGGCCACGTGGAACGGCTGCGAGAGGAATTTCTGGATCTTGCGGGCGCGGGCCACGGTGAGCTTCTGATCCTCGCTCAGTTCGTCGATGCCGAGAATGGCGATGATGTCCTGCAGATCTTTATATGTTTGCAGAGTCTTCTTCACCGCCTGGGCCACATCGTAGTGATCCTGACCAACAATGCGCGGATCGAGAATGCGCGAAGTCGAAGCCAGCGGATCGACCGCGGGATAGATTCCGATCTCCGTCAGCGCGCGGGAAAGTACAGTGGTTGCATCCAGGTGGGCAAACGTCGTGGCCGGTGCCGGATCGGTCAAGTCGTCGGCGGGCACGTAAATCGCCTGCACCGAGGTGACCGAACCCTTCTTTGTCGAAGTGATGCGCTCCTGCAGCTCGCCCATTTCGGTGGCGAGGTTGGGCTGGTAGCCGACGGCGCTGGGCATGCGGCCGAGCAGTGCGGAAACTTCCGACCCGGCCTGCGTGAAACGGAAGATGTTGTCGATGAACAGAAGCGTGTCGGCACCTTCGACGTCGCGGAAGTACTCGGCGACGGTCAATCCGGTCAGTGCCACACGCAGGCGAGCCCCGGGCGGTTCGGTCATCTGGCCGTAGATCAGGGCTGCCTTGGATTCCGCCGGCTTACCCGGCTTGATGACCCCGGATTCGCTCATTTCCAACCAAAGGTCATTGCCTTCGCGAGTGCGCTCGCCGACACCGGCAAACACAGAGAATCCGCCATGCTGCTTGGCGACGTTGTTGATTAGCTCCATGATGACGACGGTCTTGCCCACACCTGCGCCGCCAAACAGGCCGATCTTTCCGCCTTTTAGGAACGGCTGGATGAGGTCGATCACCTTCACCCCGGTTTCGAACATTTCCGCAGTCGTAGCCTGTTCGTCGAACAGCGGCGCCGGACGGTGGATGGGAAGCTTCTCCTTGTGCTCGATCGGACCCAGCTGATCAACCGGCTCGCCGATCACGTTCATCACGCGGCCCAGCGTTCCCGGGCCGACAGGGACGGAAATCGGTCCGCCAAGGTCGATGGCTTTCATACCGCGTACCATGCCGTCGGTGGGCTCCATGGCGACACACCGTACCCGGCCTTCGCCAAGGTGTTGCTGCACTTCAAGAATGACCTTGATGGGAACGGGGACGGTGAAGCCGTCGCTGACCACGCGCAAGGCCTGGTAAATCGGCGGCATGGTGGCTTCTTCAAACTGAACGTCCACAGCGGGACCGGCGACTTGAATAACGCGTCCAAAGTTTTCTGGCATAAAACCTCAGATCTTGGCTATCAGCGGTCAGCTTTCAGCTATCAGCTTTTCCTTTTGCTGAAAGCTGAGAGCTGCCAGCTTTTCCTACAATGCGGCTGCACCGCTCACAATCTCAATAATTTCTTTCGTAATCTTCGCCTGACGAGCGCGGTTCATGGCCAATGTCAGCGAGTCGATCATGTCGGTGGCGTTGTTGGTGGCCGCATCCATCGCGGTCATGCGGGCGGCATGTTCCGCGGCTACAGATTCCAACAGCGCATGAAATATCTGAATGCCCACATATTTCGGCAAAAGCGAATTGAATAACTCTCCGGCGGGCTGCTCGTAAAGGTAATCCACAGGCGCGGCAGCAAACTTGGCAGCGGCTATGTCGATTTCGCGCGTGTCCGCCGGCCGAAGCCCTACGCCCGCACCTTTTGCCGCCTCTACCGCGCGCTCTCTTTCCTTCTGGCTCATTTCTTCTACCTGGGCGATCGCGATTTCGCCCACTTCTTCCACGGGCAGAACTTCCTCCACCACCAACCGCTGGGCAATCACCGACTTGAACTCGTTGTAAACCAGATAAACCGAGTCGATCTCTTTCCTGCAATAGCGATCGATGACTCGCTCGGCAAATTCTGATGCCACGGCATACTCCAGCTTGTTCAAGACGCCAATCTGTTCGCCCACAATCGTAGTGCGTGCGGGCTCCGAAGAATCCATCGTACGCGGCTGGGCGGCGGGATAGCGGCGCCGCAGAAAATCGCGCCCCTTGCGGCCGATAGCTTCGATCTCAATATTCTTGCCTGCTTTTGCCTCCAGGAAACGGATGGCCGCTTTCAAAATGTTGGTATTGAATGCGCCCGCCAGACCCTTGTCTCCGGTGACGACGATCAACAGTATGTTGTTCTCTGCGCGTTGGGCAAGAAGAGGATGCTTGGGCTCTCCCGTATCGGGATCATAGATCTCCGCCCGCGACACCAGTGATTTCAGCACATTCGCGAGCATATGTGCGTAAGGTCGCGCTGCCAGCGCCCGGTCCTGAGCCCGGCGAAGCTTCGCCGCCGATACCATCTTCATGGCTTTTGTGATCTGCCGCGTGTTGGTCACGCTGCGGATGCGGCGGCGGATGTCGAGAATGTTAGCCATGTGTCAGCCGTTGGTCGGTTGTTTTCGTCGCTGTCATCCTGAGGCCTTCAGGCCGAAGGATCTATGCATTTTCAGTCTACTTAGCCACCGCTTGCCGTCCGGCGAGGAATGCTTCTTTGCATTCTTTGACCACTCGGCTCATCTCGGCCTTTATGCCGTCGTCCAAAATCTTCTTTTCCATAATCGTGCGCAGCAGCGCCGTATTCGACGTGTCAACATACTTCAGCAGTTCGGTTTCGAAATCGCGCACCTGATCAACCGTCAGATCGTCCAGGAACCCATTGGTGCCAGCGTAGATGATCAGGATTTGTTTGGAAAAGGGCAGCGGCGAAAACTGCTTCTGTTTGAGCACTTCTACCAGGCGACTGCCGCGATTTAGCTGCGCCTGCGTCGCTTTGTCCAAGTCGCTGCCGAACTGGGCGAATGCCGCTAACTCCCGGAACTGCGCCAGGTCCAGCTTCAGGCTGCCCGCGACCTGCCGCATGGCCTTGATTTGCGCGCTGCCGCCGACGCGGCTGACCGACAGACCTACGTTTACCGCGGGACGGACGCCCTGGTTGAACAGGTCGGTTTCCAGATAAATCTGACCGTCAGTGATGGAGATAACGTTGGTCGGAATGTAAGCCGAGACGTCACCCGCCTGGGTTTCAATCACTGGCAGCGCTGTGAGCGAGCCGCCGCCGTTTTTGTCGCTCAACTTCGCCGCCCGCTCCAACAGGCGAGAGTGCAGATAGAACACGTCGCCGGGATACGCCTCGCGACCCGGCGGCCGCCGCAGCAATAGTGAGATCTCGCGATAGGAGGCGGCGTGCTTGGAAAGGTCGTCGTAGATCACCAGCGCGTGCTTCTTATTGTCGCGGAAGTACTCTCCCATCGCACAGGCGGCGTAAGGAGCGATGTACTGCATCGGCGCAGGTTCGGAAGCCGATGCCGCCACCACGATCGTATAATCCATGGCGCCGTAATCGGCCAGCAGCTTCACCACCTGGGCAATTGACGAGCGCTTCTGGCCGATGGCGCAGTAGATGCAAACTAGATCGTTGCCCTTGTTGTTGATGATGGTGTCGATGGCGACGGCGGTCTTCCCGGTTTGGCGGTCGCCAATAATCAATTCCCGCTGGCCGCGACCGATGGGAATCATGCTATCGATGGCCTTGAGCCCGGTGGCCATCGGCTCGCGCACTGGTTGACGGTCGATGACCCCTGGCGCCAATCGTTCCAGCGCGATGAACTTGTCAGTCGTGATTGGCCCTTTGTCGTCGACGGGCTGACCGAGCGAATTAACCACGCGCCCCACCATGGCATCGCCAACCGGCACGCTCATGATGCGGCCGGTGCGCTTCACCTCGTCGCCCTCCTTGATTTCTGTGTACTCGCCCAGCAGCACGACGCCGACCTGATCTTCTTCGAGGTTCATGGCGATGCCGGCGACATTGTGGGGAAACGAAAGAAGCTCTCCGGCCATGACCTTGTCCAGACCATGGACGCGGGCAATTCCGTCACCCAAAGTAATGACGGTACCCACTTCGTCCACCGCGATCTTGGACTCGTAGTTCTCGATCTGTTGCCGAATCAGTTGCGTGATCTCGTCTGCTTTGATTTGTGCCATAGAGTCAGCTCTTGACGACCAGCTATTAGCTCTCGCTGTCAGCCTTCAGTTCCCGGGGGAGACGTTCCGGCCGAAAGCTGAGATCCGACGGCTGACAGCTAGCTGGTCAGTTGCTCGCGAATTCGTTCCAGCTTTCCCTTCACGGAACCGTCATAGATCGTGCTGCCCACCTTTATGACCGCCCCGCCGAGGAGAGATTCGTCACGAACATAGGTGGCGCGGACCTTCTTGCCCGTTAACTTTTCAATCTGTGCCTCAAGCGTTTTGCGTTCCGTGGGATTCAGCTCACGCGCACTTGAAATCTCGGCGTCGGCAAACCCTAGTCGCTGATTCAATTCCTGTTCAAACTGCTTGACCATCGGTTGCAGGAAATGAATGCGCCGCTTGTCGATCAGCACGGCCAGGAAATTCCGGGTCTCGCGCGAAATCTTCTGGCGGCTCACGATGGCATCCAGCAGGGCGCGCTTTTGCTCAGCCGGAATCGAAGGGGCTTCCCACACTTCTTGAAGCTCCTTGCTGCTTTCTAAGAGTGCCGCCATCGACTTGGCTTCAGCCAGCACCTTGGTTGCATCCAGGTGACGGTCCAAAACGACATCGGCAAAAGCGCGCGCGTAGGTGCTGGTTACGGATGCCATGATTTAGCTCCGGCCCTTCCTGTCGCCCTGCGCGTCCGGCGTAAGCTGTGCCGCAAAATCGCGAACCAAAGCCTGATCCGTGGCCGAATCCACGCTGACCTGCTTCTTGGCCAGCGATACCGCGAGGTCCGCAGCATATGCCGTCAGCTCACGCCGCGCGGACTTCACGGCCGCCGAAATTTCCTGTTCCGCGGACTCCACAATCTTGCGCGCTTCCTCCTCGGCGGCTGCCTTGACGCGCTGCTCCTCCGCTTCAGCTTCTTTCTCGGCCACCATGTGCATCTGCCCGATCTCGACATCGAGCAGCGAGAGCCGTGTCTCAATATCCGCTAGGCGCCGGTTTGCCTCCTGACTGGCCTTGCGCGCTTCTTCCATCGCCTTCTGGATGTGAGCTGTCCGGTCGCGGAACAGTCCGGGCAGTTTCTTTCGGGAAATCCAGAAGATAAGCCCGGCAACCACGGCGAAATTCACCACAATGCTCAACCAGTAGGCATGCTGCAGACTCAGCCCGGTGAGCTTTGCAACCAAACGCACCGATGCGGAATGCTTGAACTGCTCGGTGTCGTCTTCGCCCGCGGCTTCGCGTGATTCTTTGGCCAGCTGGGCACTCAGCGTTGGTTGTGACGTGGCTTCCTGGCTGGCTTGAGCCGGATGCGCGCTCGTTCCTGATTCTTGGTATACCGAATGGGGAGCTTGTTCCTGAGCGGCTGCCGTCATCCGAACAAGAAACAACAATGTAGTCGCGAGAAGAATCGCGCCAATCGGCCGATTGCAGAAAAAACGGCTCAAGGGCGGCCTCCCGCGCTGGCTGGTTCCAGGACGCTGCGAATAATCTCTTTCGCCAATACCGCGCTTTCGCCCTTGAGGGTCCCTATCGCCGCCTGCTTGTCCTTCTCGATGCCGCCACGGGCTTGTTCCACCCGAACCTGCGCCTTGGTTCTAGCTTCGGCCAGCGCTGCCGCGCGAGCTTGCATCGCCTGCTGCCGCCGCAACTCCTGGTCCTTGAACACGGCCACTCGGGCTTCGCGAACACGCTGCTCGTATTCCCCAGTGCGCGCTTCCGCCGCCGCAATGTCCGCCCGAGCTTTCTCGACGGCTCCTTCGGTCTTTGCACGCCGCTCTGCCAGGACCTTTACCAGTGGCTTGTGGACGAGGAGGGTATAGGCGGTGTACAGCAGAACCATAAAGATCACCGTCGGGATTGCTCCGAGCAGTAATCCGCCTAATTGTCTCAGCGTCTCATCCATGGGTTGGGTTGAAAATACCGCGTGTAAAGAGGGCTATAAAAACCCCTAAAGCTAACATCTTGAGGGCTTTGTGTCAACGTGGCCGGTCGCAAAGGGCGTGCCTTCGGCAGGCGCGAGAACGTCATTTTTCGGGCCTGTCAAGGACTTCTGGACAATCGTACGAAAGAATCCTTGACTTCTGCCGGAACGGGTCTAGCATAGAAGTATCACCTCCGATCCAATTCAGGATCGAATGGGCCGATAGCCAAGGAATGTCACCGCTTCTTGGTTGCCGGCCCATTTTTAGTCTGGTCGTTAGCCGTTGGGCGAAGGCCGTCTGAGGGGTGGTCTGTAACCGGACCAACGACCAACAGCAACCACTAATGACTGCTACCCGACAACCCATTCCTTGATCTTCCGCACCACCGACTCCGGCGCTTCGACTTCCAATTCCACCAGACCATCCTGATACCGGCGAGAATAGATGCGCGCATGTCCCTCGAGCAGCGCCAGCGTTTTGCCTTCCGCCTGCGGCACCCGCAGACGCACTCGGCTGAGCGCGTCTTCGGCGAGCATCTGATCAATGCGATCCAGCAATGTGGTCATGCCAATGGCCTTCGTGGCCGAAATGTGAACGGTTCGCACATCGTCCCGCAAAGCGTCGCGTTGTGCCGCCGGCAGCAAGTCGATCTTGTTCATCACCCGCAGACGAGGTTTCTGCTCCGCCCCGAGATCTTGCAGCACGCGTTCCACCTGCGCATCCTGCTCCGCTGAGAGTGCGCTGCTGGCGTTGGAAACATGCACGATCAACGTGGCTCGCTGCACCTCTTCCAAAGTGGCGCGGAAAGCCGATACCAACGTATGTGGAAGGTTGCGGATGAAACCCACGGTATCGGAAAGCAGCACTCTGCGGCGCGATGGCAGGGTGACCACGCGAATGGTGGGATCCAGCGTGGCGAACATCCTGGGCGAAGCGAGCACATCCGCATGCGTGAGCGTATTGAACAATGTCGACTTGCCGGCGTTGGTGTAGCCGACCAGCGCAATGGTGGCCACGGGCACGGATTGCCGCCGCTGGCGTTGCTGGGCGCGGATTCGCCTGACTTCCTCTAATTGCTGTTGCACGTGCCGGATGCGGCGGTGAATCTTTCTGCGATCAGTTTCCAGCTGGGTTTCACCAGGTCCGCGGGTACCGATACCGCCGCCCAGCTGCGACATTTCCACGCCCCGTCCGCTCAGTCGAGGCAGCAAGTATTCCAACTGCGCCAGTTCCACCTGCAATTGACCTTCACGGGTGCGGGCATGCCGGGCAAAGATATCGAGGATCAGCTGCGTCCGGTCGATCACCTTCACCTTGACGGCTTTTTCGATATTGCGTTGCTGCGAGGCAGTGAGATCGTGGTCGAACAACAGAAGGTCCGCCGATACGGAGGCTGCTGCTCCGCTGATTTCCTCCAGCTTCCCTTTTCCAATCAGGGTTGCCGGATCCGGCTTGTCGCGGTGTTGCAGGAACTCGCCGGCGATTTCCGCACCTGCACCCGTGGCCAGTGCACGCAGCTCCTGCAGCGACTCTTCCGGGCTGAACTGAGGAATGGCTGGCGCCTTGGAGGCCGCCGACAAACTGGCTGTGTCGCGGGCGGCCTGGGCACCTGAGGTCAACGAGCTTGAACCTGCAGACGAACGGACTGAGCGAGTGCGGTAGTCCACGCCGACCAGAAATGCCCGTTCCGGGGACGATGTGCGGACAGGAGGCTTGAGCGATCCGCGAGCGGAGCCATCTCTCCGCTGGCTTCTTGATGTAGTACTACGCAAAGGACGCGCGCCTTATCCTTCCGTTCCCGAGGGACTGGACCCCTGAGCCTCGCCAGCAGCCACGGCCACTGCAACCGCGGTAGGTTTGTCTCCGTGAGCGTGGAGGCCGCGCCCCATCGCCACAGTGGAGATGGCGTGCTTGAAGATCAGCTGTTCCTGATTGTTGGTCTCCAGTACGACCGAATACTTGTCGAAGGAGCGAATACGACCGGTCAGCTTGACGCCACTTACGAGGTAAATCGTAATGTTGCTTTTCTCTTTCCGAGCCGTATTGAGGAAGGAATCCTGAATATTCTGCGCCGGCTTGTTGTCCATCGCCGATCTCCTTCTTTCCAGGCTTGCAAGATTGACATCTGTTCCCAGCTACTTTCCAACCAACCGGGAACGGGGGGACATCCGAAACCGTGACGGTACGCCACCACAGAAACCAAGGGCCGGTCTCGGCAATACCGTTACGATACGGTCTCGCTCCCCAGTTTTCAAGCAACTGTTTCGGTGCAGTGTCCGAAATCAAGACGCCCCGGTGCGGCAGTATGACTTGAAGTTCTGATCGCTGCCGGGCGGGCGGTCCCAGCCTCCAACTGTCCTTTCGCTCAGTTGACACAGGCGCGTCCGAAGTGCAAATATTCCTGCGCTCGGGGAGCCCCCGGACACGGACATTGTCAGTCAGTTCCCTGCTGTCTTCGGCGCGCCCCTTTCCTCTTGCTTTTTCCGCACCGGTAATCTCGGCAGCGGGGGCCCTTGCAGGTTGCGATGCGTTGTTAGGAGGATATCTATGCACTACCTGGTGGCTGCAGTAGGCGCATGGGTGATGCCCACGCATACGGGCACAGAAGCGCTGCAATTCCTTCTTCGTTGGTTTCACTTCATCTTCGGTATCACCTGGATCGGTTTGCTTTACTTCTTCAACCTGGTCAACGTCCCCTTCATGAAGCAGGTGGACGCCAGCATCAAGCCGAAGGTGTTCCAGTACCTTACTCTGCCCGCCCTCCATCTCTTCCGGTGGAGCGCGCTGGGAACAGTCTTCGTTGGTTTCTGGTATTGGGCGCAGATGTACGTTGCCCTAGACGCACGTAACGAGGGCGTAAGCCCGTGGAGTACGATCGGTCTGTTTCTGCTGGTCTGGATTGTTACCTGGGCGATCCTGTACCTGGTGATCTCCAAAATGAAGCCGAGCGGGTACGTACTCGGCGCGATCACGGCGATTCTGGTGATCGCCGCCGGGTGGCTCTTCGTGCGGTATACCCCAGTGGGTGGAACCGACAATCACGTGCTTTCCATCGGCGTAGGAGGAGGGCTGGGAATCGTCATGTTGTTCAACGTTTGGGGAGTCATCTGGCCCAACAACAAAAAGATCATCCAGGGAACGCTCGCTGGCGCCCCGCCGGCGAACGCAGCGGTGCTGGCACGTGAAGCATTCTTGGCGTCCCGCACCAACTTCTTCCTCTCGGTTCCCATGTTGTTTTTCATGGCCGCCAGCTATCACTACGCGATCCTGGGGAGATAGAGCAGGCGTTGTCACTTAGGCCTCGCGCAACAGGGCGAGGCTTCATTTTTTTTGAAGTGAAGCGAAATCAGCTATCAAGAGAATGCCCGTCTGAGCCGAGGCCCAGACGGGCTCGTACACGAGCGTTCGACATCTAGAAAGTCAGTTTCACTGCCACCTGCATCTGCCGGGCCGAGGTGGTGCCATCAGGCTGGCCGACAGTTGAGGTCATGACTCCAAAGACCTGGTTCCCAATCTGGTTGCCGGGACTTTGCGCTCCGATATCCCCGGGATTGGCAAAGTGCGGGTGGTTGAACAGGTTGTAGCACTCGGCCCGGAACTCGAAGCCGAGCCTCTCTGTAAGATTCATCTTCTTGGCAAACGAGAGGTCGAAATTCACGTAGGAAGGTCCGTAAAACTGATTGCGGCCAATGCTCCCCGGACGTCCAAAAGCGGGCTCGGCAAAAGCGCACTGGTTAGTGAAGAAAGGCTTGCCCAAGCCGGCAGCGGGAGCGCAGCCGGGACCAGATGGCGGGCCGAAGGGGTCGCCTACCAGATCAGCCCAGGAAGAGATGCCGGTTCGTTGGCTATCGGTGTGGCTGCGAACCTCGAAGGGGTGGCCGGTCTGGAGGGTGGTGATGCCGGAGAACTGCATGCCTTCGAAGATCTTTCCCAGCAGGCCAGTGTTGAGATAGCCTTTGCCTCTTCCCAAGGGAAGCTCCCAGACGTAATTGATGACTCCCACATGGCGGAGGTCGTTGTCGGAGTTCGACCAATCCTGATGCAGGTTGCGGGAGTTGCGCGGGTAGGTGCGCGCCCCCGGCGCCGGATCAATCGGATCAGGTGAGTCGTCGATGGCGTGGGCCCAGGTGTACGAACCCTGAATTTGGAGTCCATGACTCATACGGTGAGTGATCTTCACCTGCATGGCGTTGTAAAGCGAATTTCCCACCGACTGGTTATAGGAAGGCTGAACCAGGGCATTGTGCGCCACGGCATTGAAGGGAAGGTAGCCTTGGTCAAAGCCGGTGTACAACAACGGGCCACTTACTTCCTCAGGAAAGCATTGAGTTGAATCCCCGAAGATATTGGTGAAAGAGTTCGTAGGATTACTGCAGAACGCCACCAACTGCGCGACCAGTGTCGGATCGGGCGAATTAGGATCGACCTGGCGGTAGATGTGCGTTCCCTTGGAGCCGATGTAGCTTACATCGAGCACATTGTTGCGTGAGAGCTCCCGCTGAATGCCAAAATTCCAGTTATTGCTCGCCTGGTTGCGGAAGTGCGGATCGAAAATGATCGCGTTGCCAAGTGCTGCGCCATCAGGGATCACGGTCACGGGCGTGGTTTGCGGCGGCAGCACAGGTACTGCCCCAGTACCAAATGCATCATTGATCGTCTCGGCTGGCGGCAGCGGGTGGTAATCCTGCTCGAAGGGCGGATTGCCACGAGCATTGCCAAAGAGATTGCCGAAAACGCGATCGTGGAAAATTCCGAATCCCGCGCGAATGGCAGTCTTGCCGTTCTGCCAGGGGTCCCACGTGAATCCCACTCGAGGCTCGATGTCGGAATAGTCAGGTTGATAAATCTGCTTGCCGGTTCCTGGGCCGACGATGGACATCACCACTGGAGCCCCGGTCAGGTCCCCCAGCGCATTGGAAAAGTTCGCGTGCTCTTCGTAGGGCACGCCGTCCAGTTGGTAGCGCAATCCCAGGGTTAGAGTGAAGTTGGGCCTCACCTTCCACGTGTCCTGGACGAACCAGTCGTATTCATGCTGGCGGAAGAATTTATTGTCGTTTTCCTGGCGCGCGCCGTTCTTGTCGAAGAACTCGGCGTATAGATCATCCACTACGAAACCGTAAAGCGCCGAGGCCGCATCCGCCAGCGAAAATCCTTGCGGCGTATCGGTGACGCCCGGCACGTCGATCAGGTTGAAGCCGAGATCGTTGGGGTCGCCGAAGAGAGCAAAGGTGTCCACGCTCAACTGGCGGCGGGAGAAGAAGTTGTGCGGTCCAGCTTCGTGAACATCGCGAAAATCGCCGCCAAACTTGAGAGTGTGGGCTCCGTGGACCATGCTCAAGGTGTCGCCATAGCTGGTTGTCCCGGTGGTTCGGTACTGGCCATCCGAAACCAGGCTGATGCAGCCAAAACTGTTGAACGGATCCATGATGTAGTCAGTGCCCTTCCCGAACTGGTCGAGCGGGCTGACGCTATCCAGAACATTCAAGCCCGTGCAGCGGAAATCCGCGTAGATGCGGTTCCAGCCAAAGTTAAGAGTGTTGACCAGCGTGGGCGTGAAGCTGGAGGTTAAGTTTGCGGCCAATCCTTGGGTGATCGCCTTTTCTGCGGCAGCTCCGATTCCTCCGGGAAGGGTGTCGTCATGCGATGCATTCGGGTCAGTGAAGTGGTCGTAGCCGTAACGCAGGCTCACCGTATGACGATCGGAAAAGTGGTGGTCGATCTTCGCGACTGTTTGGTAACCGTCCGTCCGCGAGGAACTTGGATAGAACAGCGTTCCGCTCACTCCGTCTGCTGACTGCGTGGGAGTTGGATACAGAGCGAGGATTTTCTGGATCGTAGGATCCAACGGGAGGCCGAATACGTTGTTAGCGCCGGTCTCGGTGAGATCGACCGGAATCTGATCTCCATTTGCGGCCGTATAGGTGAATATGCCCGTCTTAAAGGCCGCGGTGGGGACCACGGCAACGTTCCTCAAAGCCGTGCGGAAGCGCTGGAATTCCTGGTTGAAAAAGAAGAAGGTTTTGTTCTTGATGATCGGTCCGCCGATGGAGTATCCGAACTGATTGCGGACATAGGGATCCATGGGCCCGTCGCTGACTGCGTTGAAATAATCGCGAGCGCCGCCAAATGAATTCCAGCGCCCAAACTCATAGGCACTGCCATGAAAGAGGTTCGTCCCGCTCTTGGTCACCACGTCCACGATGGCGCCGGTGTTGCGGCCGAATTCCGCATTGAAATTGTTGGTGATGACCCGGAATTCCTCGGCCGAATCCGGATTGGCCCACAGTACGCCCCCGGCAATTCCTGCGACCGATGTGTCGTTATTGTCCACGCCATCGAGCAGGAAATTGTTGTTTCTCTCCCGCGAGCCGTTTACGGTGAACCCGCCCAAGCGGGTGTTGGTCTGCGATGTGCCTGGAGACAACAGAACCAAGCTGTAGGGATCGCGCGTAATTAGCGGCAAATCTTTCATCTGCTTGGCGTCGACCAGATTGCTGACCTGCGAGCTTTCCAGATCGATCTGCTGGATTTCGTCGCCTCTTACCTGAATCTCTTCGCTCACGGCTCCCAATTCGAGCCTGGCGTTCACCGTCAGCCCCTGCGCGACTGTAAGCTGAATGCCGGGCACGACGAACGTCTTGAAACCGTCCTTGGCCACGCTGATTTCGTACGTGCCCACTGCCAGGTCGGTCACGCTGTACGTGCCTGACCCGCCGCTGGACGTTGTGCGAGACACATTGATCCCTGTGTTCTTGACCGTGACTTGTGCGCCCTGCACGACGGCGCCGGCAGAGTCAGTTACAGTGCCGGAAATGGAACCAGTCTGGGCGAATGCCAAGACAGAGCAGACCGCCGCAACAACCAGTCCGGCGAGAAAACGTGGCAGGTGGAGGAAGTGGTTGTTCATTTACAAATCTCCTAGCAGAAAACTGGCCCGTGCTCCTGCTGACGCACAGGATGTGGCCAGCAGGGGCCCCCTCGGGCAACGGACATTTATCGCAGAGATGAGTTGCGAGATAGCAACTCGCCTTCCAAAGACACTCCCCACACCGTATCACCGAATGAAAGAGTTGCAATTGTTAACCATGGTCACTTCCGGCACCGAAGTAACCTGTCCAGCTATTGGAAAATCTTGACTTATCGCTGTTGGAACCGGTAATCGGCAACCGCCGGGTGACCTTCGTGCCAAAATGGGACTTGTGGATCGCACAGGCTATCTCGCGGGAATTGAACTGTTCAATCGAGGAGAGTTCTTTGAAGCGCACGAGGTGTGGGAAGACGTGTGGCGCGCTGCCCCCGAAGCGGAAAAGAAATTCCTGCAGGGCCTAATCCAGGTAGCTGTCGCCTTTCACCACCACTCGAAGGGAAATTTGGCGGGCGCCCGGTCACTGCTGGAGCGAGGGAGAAGAAACCTGGCGGGGTATCCGGAGAACTTTGGGGGGATCAATCTATCGTCTCTCTTGCAGTTACTGGCCGGATGGCAGGCAGCGCTGTCAGCAGGTGAGGCCGAGCCACAGCGACTGCAGATCAGGATCACAGCGGGAGGCGTGATCCCAGAAAAGTGACCTAGAACAAAAGGGAGGGCCAGAGGCCCTCCCTGGTCAGACAGTGGGATTGACTAGAAGATGAACTTCAGCGCCAGCGACACCGTCCGAGGATTGCTGGAGAACGTCTGCTTAGCGTTATTGAAGTTGGCCTTGTTCGGAATCAAGTAGTTACGCTGCCCCTGGCCTGTATCGCTCACGCTGTTCACGTTGTTGACGCTGCCGGTCGTGAACTGCGGGTGATTGAAGGCGTTGAACAGACCCATTGCCAGTTCCACACGGTACCGTTCCATCACGGCAATGTGCTTGGCGATAGTCATGTCCCAGTTGTTAATGGCAGGAGTCGCCAGCGTGTTACGACCGAGGTTGGACAGCGCCCCGTTTCCCGCGACGATGTACTGCGCGTTGGGATTGTTTGCCTGGTACGCAACGACGTAACCTGCAGTATTCGTCAGCGCCGTAACGCCACTCCCCGTGCCCGGAGTGCCATGTGGGTTGAAGATAGCGCGATCACCAGCGTTATCGGTGTTTAGGTTCGAATCCACCCCGCTCTGTACCGTGCCCCACTGGCCGGATTCCCATGTGTAGACAGGCGCGATCTCGTAGTTCCCGACGACGTTCTTCAGGAACCAATTAGAGCTCTTGCTGTACCAGGGTACTTGGTAGATGGCCTGGAGGGTCAGGCGATGACGGTGGTCCAGAAGCGAATTGGAGCGTTCCGCCTTCAGGTTAGCGAAATCCTGCGGACGACGCGGCGCAATGACAGTCGAGAAAAAGTCGGCCGTGCTGTCGTCGATGTTGTGGCTGAATGTGTAGGCCGCCTGGAATTGCAGACCGTTGCTGAAGCGGCGGTTGAGTTGCGTCTGTAGACCGTGATACGTCGACGAGCCCCACGGCATGAATCCAACGATCTCCGTGAAGCAAGGTACATCAGCGGCCGAGCACGCCGCAGTAGGCGTGAGAGTAGCAAATCCACCGTTGATGTACGCCGGGGCAATGAACCCCAAGTTGCCGTATTGGTCTAACAGTCCACCTGGTCCGTCAAGCGTGGTCGTCAGGGCATCCAGGGCGGACTGGCCCGGGTCTTGCAGATAAGTCGGGAGATAGTTGTTTGGCGTAACCACCGGAATGATGTTGATCCGGTTCTGTACGTTCAAGTGCACGCCGCGCGTTCCAACGTAGCGGACTTCGGCGGTGTAATTAGAAGCAAACACGTGCTGCACACCGAGGTTCCACGACAGCGAGTAGGGGTACTTAACGTTAACGGGCAAATAGCTAGCGGTCGACAATCGCGCCGTTTCGGGGTCAAGAACGGTAATCCCGCTAGAAGCCTGGGGTGGAATGCCGCCGTTCGCCAAGAACGGTGTCTGGCATGTCTTAGGACAGTCGGTCGTAGAACCGATCTGCGGCGGACGTGACAACGTTCCGATGTTGTCATACAGCACATCGTAACCCATGCCAAAACCACCGCGAATCGAAGTGGTTCCGCTCGTGCCCGGCGAATAGGCGAACCCGACGCGCGGCATGAAGTTGCTCTTCGGCGCCTTCGGCGCCCCGAATGTGATGAGGCCCGGAACATCGGCGACACTGTTTAGCTTCTGCTGCGTCCAGCCGTAGGGAATACTAGTGAACTCATAACGCACGCCGAGGTTCAAACTTAGATTGGGACGAACCTTCCAGGTGTCATTGGCGTACCAGTAGATTGCGTACTGGTCACCGGAGTAGCCGGTCGCACCAAAGCTGCGCTCGGCAAAATCGGGTATCTGGTCCGTGGCGTAGCTTTCCAGCGTCGCCCACTCATAATCGCCGCGTGAGCGCTGAATGAACAATTGCGGCGAAATATATTTGCGGCCTTCGACCCCGAACTTTAGCGTG